>Ga0308001_10000586_pt1 | contig 16939 bp, 14 predicted proteins | sample Neamet5_FD_203167 | JGI IMG/M metagenome (GOLD analysis project Ga0308001, IMG submission 203167) | Marine microbial communities from water near the shore, Antarctic Ocean - #5 | ecosystem: Environmental > Aquatic > Marine > Unclassified | place: Southern Ocean | collected 2014-06-04
TTGAAAGGCGTGTTCGCTCGGTCATGAGACGATTGCAATTACGCCCTCAAAGAATCCGTTCTTATTTCCGGCATCCACGTATCGCCTACGCAGCATGATTTGGTGTATTTGATTGCCGGGTTAATATAAAACTGGTTCGTTTAGAAACTTGCTCAGAAGACTATGATGAAGACGGCCCAGTTGAGCAAGCCACCTACTACCCTCCTGCTGTATTTCGACCAACACCAGACTGGTTAAATGATTTAGAAACCGAGTTCAGAAATAAAGAATCCCAGCTCCCTGGGTTAATTACCGAGATATATGTAGCACTACATAATGATCAACGAATGCTTGCCGCTATGGGCGTAAGAGCAGCTCTTGAAAGTATTTTAATAGACACTGTAGGCGATCAAGGTAGCTTTACGAAAAACCTCAAAGCATTTGAAGCCAAAGGGCTAGTTTCAGGAGTGCAACGAGAGCGCCTTGAAACTATTCTCGACGCAGGCCACGCAACAATTCATAGAATGTATCGCCCTAGAGCATCCGATCTAATCATACTCATTGATATTACAGAACATATTATAGAATCCGTATATCTTCACGAGGGAAAAGTTAGTGCTCTCAAAAAGCGGATACCTGCAAGAAAGTGAGATCATCTAACAACTGGTATATGGACTCTCCCCACAAGTAGTGAGCAAAGCTTTGCTTTTGCACCTGTCGTCAGCGCGGTTGCATTCGTATATCCGGCCTGTTCTGGGCTCTTGCACCCTGGCCATTCTGTAGTTCGCGCAGCGGGGGCCAAGCGTTCAATCGATCCCTGGGATCATCATTGTTATCGGCCTTGCTCCGCTGCAGGACTCGCCTGTTCCGACAGTGCTGCTGTTCACCACAACCACAAGAAAACCACCACGCCTTGCTTATCCCCCGCCCTCAGGCTGGTCCTGGGCTGCTGGAGTTTTACCCCTCTCCGGCATTCGTATAGGACTGCTCTGGCTACCGACAGTGTTGCCCAGGAGCCACGAATTCCTACTCTGACTGCGCCCGACGTCTGCGCTTTGAAGCTATGCTCTCCCCCGCTCATGCCAACAAGGACGTAAACATCGATGGACTTCATTGCACGCAATTTCAGATGGCTGATGCTGCTATCCGGGGTTCTCACGGCGACCATGTTCTACGGCCTGTTCGCCCCGCAGGAGGCGCTGCAGTCGATGTTTGGCGCATCCTTCGATGGGCAGTTGCAATCCCTGGTCGTTCGCAGTTGGTCAGCGCTGGTCGGGTTGATGGGCGTGCTGCTGATCTATGGCGCGCTGAGCCCGAAGCATCGGGTTCTCTGCGCCGTCATTGCCGCGCTGAGCAAGGCCATCTTCGTGTCGCTGCTGCTGACCCATGGCCAGGATTATCTGAGCAAGGCCGCGCCCGCCCTCGCCCTGGATCTGCTGGTGATCGCCTTTACCCTGCTGTTCCTGCTGGCCGTGCAAAAGCGGCGCAGCGCTTGAGGCGAACCCCATGGGAATGATCAGGCATATCCTCTGGCTGGACTGCATGGCCGCTGCGAGCGCGGGCGTTGTGGTTCTGTTGCTGGCACCCTGGTTGAGCGGCTGGTATGCCCTGCCCGGCGAGCTGCTGAGCTTCATCGGCGCGGTCAATATCGCCTATGCCTGCTTTTCCTTTTCGCTGGCGATTCGTGTGCGGCGCGCCGAAGCGCTGATCAAGCTGCTGGCAGTGGCCAACGGATTCTGGGCGTTGGCGTGCCTTGGCATCGCTGCGACCTTTGCCCCGGTCATGACGCTACCGGGGCTTTGCCATGTGCTCGGCGAGGCTGCGTTCGTCGCAGGCCTGGGCATGCTGGAGTGGAAATGGCGCAGGCAGTTGCTGCTGGCTGGCGAACAGGGCGTTTCGACTCAGCCTGTCGCGGACCAGTAGCCGTCACAGGTATTCAGGCGAAGATCCGGCGATGGCCGCTCAAGCCATGATCAGCCCTATCCGTCAGCACTGTGAAAACGGTTCTTGCCCGCGTGCTTGGCCGCGTACATGGCCTGGTCCGCACGTTTGAGCAGGTCCTGGCCACCTTCACCGTGCAGCGGAAACAGAGCGGCGCCCACGCTCGCCGATATCCGCACCATGCTGCCGTCCAGATCGAATGGCTTGGCCAGTACATCCAGCACCTTGAGCGCCACCGTCTCGCAATCCTGACTGCCGTGCAGATTGCCTAGGACGATGCCGAACTCATCACCGCCGAAGCGTGCGACCGTGTCCGTGCTGCGCACACAACCTTCCAGCCGCCTGGCGGCCATCTGCAGCAGGCTATCGCCAGCCGTATGACCGTGGCGATCGTTGATTTCCTTGAATCCATCCAGGTCGATATAGAGCACGGCGCACAGCTGCTGCTGGTCGCGCACGGACTCCAGCGCCTGGTCGAGCCGCTGGTGGAACCTGACGCGGTTGGCCAACCCGGTGAGGGCGTCATGCTCGGCGTCATGACAAAGGCGCGCTTCCAGGTGCTTGCGCTCGGTGATGTCCTGCGTGACCAGCACCAGGAACTCCGGGTGACCCTGGCGATTGCGGACGACGCTCGAGGCCTCGCAGACCCAGATCAGCGAGCCATCTTCGCGCCGATAGGTCTTCTCGATTTCCGGGGAAAGCGCACGTGCCTCGCTGACCAGTTGCTCGCTCAGAAAAGCTGCGGGCTGCGGCAGCTACTTCAGCGTCGCTCAGGTCGAAAATGTTGGCGCCTTGCAGCGCCTCGGCCGGGCGCCCCAGCATGCGCGCGAACTTCTCGTTGACCCGCAGTATCCGACCCTCGGGGCTGATGTGGGCGATACCCATGGCCGCCTGGTGAAAGGTGGCGCGAAACAGCGCTTCGCTGCCTTGCAGGGCATCGGTGGCTGCACGTTGGCGAACCAGCATCAGCGCCAGCAGGCCAACGAACAGCATGACCACCAGGGTGACGCCGACTGCGGCCATCAGGTAGGTGGAGCGCCGCTGCAAGGTCGTGGCCATCTCCTCGTCGTAGCCGGTGGCCACGGTAATCATCAGGGGATAACCGCTCATGGTGCGGTAGCTGACGATACGGGCGACGCCATCGAGCCCCTCGCCACTGTCGTGGAAATCATCGGCGTCGTGCAGCTTTTGCCGCTGGAACCAGGCCAGCGACTCGGCACCCAGGCCAAATTCGCTGCGTGCGCCGATCTTGCGCGCACGCACCACGCCGTCGAGGCCGGCGAGCTCCAACAGCCCCTGCGGGCCCAGATCGACCTGCTGGAAGAAACGCGTGACGTCCTCTGGACGCACGGCCATCACCACGACGCCGGCGAAGCTGCCGTCATCTCGCTCGATACGCAGCGACATGGGGATCAGCCAACGCCCAGAAACCCGCCCGAGTACCGGCTGATTGATGAACAGGTGATCGATACGGGCATCGCGCTGCGCCGTGAAGAACTCGCGGTCGGCGTAGTTGACCGGGCCGGTGTTCTGGCTACTGCTGACGATATCGCCCTGCTCGTCCACCACGCTGACGATGGTGAACATCTCCTCGCGGATCACGCCCTCCTCGACCCAGCGGCGCAGGTCGATGGCCTTGCCCTGCCGGCGGTACTGCTCACGCACGAAAGCCGCCACCTGCTCGGCCGCCTTCAGCGCGCGGAACACCTGCTGCTCGAAGGCGATGGCCAGACTGGAGTTGGCTTCCATTTCCGCAGCCAGCGCCTGCTCACGTTCGAAGGCGATGCGTTGCAGGGTGATCAGCCAGACAACGGCAACGAATACGCTCGCCAGAACGATCAGCAGGTTCAAGGGTGTTGCGATTCGAGGGCGTCGAGCGACGGCGTCATGTGCGTCAATCGGCGTGCTGGGCGGGGTCATCGCCTTGTTCTCCAAGCCATTCACGGGCGGGCTGTTTCTAGTTGTCGAGGACAAGGGTCTGTTGCCCTTTGGTTCAGCGTCGCGGGGCGTGATCCATCGCCTTGCGTTGAATCATAGGCACTGTTGCGCCACTGTGCTGCCATCATGCGGTAATGGGTTTTGCCCGAAAATCGAGCTTGCGCCAGACTGACGACCGACACGGCGCCTCAGCCACATCACGTCGAGCCGAGCGGCATCCGCACTGCTCCTGCTCAATTTCTTCGACAACCGCCTGCCTTCGAGGCCCGCCTTGGAAACCACGGTCTTTCTCGCCGTCATCGCCGCCGCTGCCCTGCATGCCGGCTGGAACGCTCTGCTCAAGATTGGTCTGGATCGCTTTCTCACCGCCACGCTGATCCAGATCGGTGCCGGCCTGGTGGCGCTCTGCGCCCTGCCGCTGGTGGCGCTGCCACAAGCCTCGGCCTGGCCGTGGATCGCGCTGTCGGCGCTGCTGCATATCGGCTACAACTTTTTCCTCGCCCGCGCCTACCAGTACGGCGACCTGGGCCAGGTCTACCCGATTGCTCGGGGCAGCTCGCCGCTGATGGTCGCCCTGCTCTCGCTGCTGCTGTTGCATGACGGGCTCAGCGCCCTGCAGTTGCTGGGTTTGCTGGTTCTGGTGCTGGGCATCTGGCTGATGGCGCTACGTGGCGGCCATCACAAGGCGCCACAGGGGGCAATGCTGGGCTGTGCGTTGATGACGGCACTGTTCATCGCCGGCTACACCCTCAGCGATGCCATGGGCGCGCGCAACAATGGCGATGCGCTGAGTTATTCGCTGTGGCTGTTCACCGTCAACGGTGTGGTGATGGCGGTGGTATTGGCCATCAGCCGTGGGCCGCGGGCCTTCCTGGAGCTGGGCCCGCACTGGCGTGGCGGGCTGGCCGGTGGGGCTATGTCGATGGCGGCCTACACCATCGTTATCTGGGCCATGACCCAGGCACCGGTGGCATTGGTTTCGGCCCTGCGCGAGACCAGCGTGGTGTTCGCCGTGCTGCTGGGGGTGGTGTTGCTCAAGGAAAGATTGCGACCGATTCGCCTGGTGGCGTGCGCGGTGATCGCGGCTGGTGTGGTGGTGATGAAGTTGGCGTGAGGGGTTCGCGGTGCAGCAAGTGGATTGCGAAATCACAACTTGGTGGGCTGAAGCCCACCCTACGACGCTGAAGCGGATCGCCGCCCGGCCCCCCCTATAAGGACATCTGTAGGAGCGAGCTCTGCTCGCGAATCCTCGAGCACAAAAGCTTCGCGAGCAGAGCTCGCTCCTACCCGGTCCCCCAACGCAACCAGCAGATCAGGAGGCGATCCGCACCATCGGGTCGGTCTGACTCGGCATTCTGACCGGGAACCCGAGACCCGCTTTACGGTTCTGTTGATCAACGGGTGCTGAGTAGTCGACCGTTTTTTCGTCATACGCTGCCTGCATGCTGGCCGGGCTGACTGCCTGGACGCACGAGTTTTTTGTGTCCTGCCATCCATGGCGGCCACCTCAAGGGCCGTCGCGGAGCGACGTCAAAAACTTCTCCCGGAAGTTTTTTGCCGGCCAGGCGGGCTTGCGGCACACTAGCGCCCTTCCCGAGCCACCGCTCGTTTTGCCATACAAGCAGAGTCCGTATGACCCGTTCCCCCTTCCGCCGCCTCGTCTTCGGATCGTTGCGCCGCCTGCTGTACCTCTGGGTACGCTCGGAAACCATCAACCAGTCCGCCTTCACCCTCAAGCTCGACCGCAGCAAGCCGGTGTTCTACGTGCTGCAGCAGCCGTCGGTGAGCGACCTGGCGGTGGTCGACCGCGAGTGCACCAAGGCCGGCTTGCCGCGCCCGGTGTTGCCGGTAGCGGTCGGGGAACATATCGAGCCCGCCGCCTTCTTCTACCTGACCCCGGAGCCGGACTGGTTCGGCCGCCAGGACAAGCGCGGCATTTCGCCGACCCTCGATCGCGTGGTCACCGCCCTCAGCCAACATGCCGTGGACGACGCGCAGATCGTCCCGGTGAGCGTGTTCTGGGGGCAGTCGCCGGACCGCGAAACCAGCCCGTGGAAACTGCTGTTCGCCGACAGCTGGGCAGTGACCGGACGCCTGCGTCGGCTGGTCAGCATCCTGATTCTCGGGCGCAAGACACGCGTGCAGTTCTCCACGCCGATTCACCTGCGCGAACTGGTCGAGCAGGACAAGGGCCAGGAGCGCACCCTGCGCATGGTGCATCGCATCCTGCGGGTGCACTTCCGCAACCAGAAGGCGGCGGTGATCGGCCCGGACGTGTCGCACCGACGCAATCTGGTCAAAGGCCTGGTACACGACCCGATGGTGCGCCAGGCGATTGCCGAGGAAGCCGAGCGCGAGAAGATCAGCCTGGAAAAGGCCGAAGCGCAGGCACTGCGCTATGGCAACGAGATCGCCTCGGACTACACCTACACGGTGATCCGCTTCCTCGAACTGGTGCTTTCCTGGTTCTGGAACAAGATCTACGACGGCATCAAGGTGCACAACGTCGAGGGCGTGCGCGACATCGCCCAAGGCCACGAGGTGATCTACGTGCCCTGCCACCGCAGCCATATCGACTACCTGCTGCTGTCCTACCTGCTGTTCCGCAACGGCCTGACGCCGCCGCATATCGCCGCCGGCATCAACCTCAACATGCCGGTGATCGGCGGCCTGCTGCGCCGTGGTGGCGCCTTCTTCATGCGCCGCACCTTCAAAGGCAACCCGCTGTACACGGCGGTGTTCAACGAATACCTGCACACCCTGTTCAGCAAGGGCTTCCCGGTCGAGTACTTCGTCGAAGGCGGCCGCTCGCGCACCGGGCGCATGCTGCGGCCGAAGACCGGCATGCTGGCCATCACCCTGCGCAGCTTCCTGCGCAGCAACCGCCTGCCCATCGTCTTCGTGCCGGTGTACATCGGCTACGAGCGCGTGCTGGAAGGCCGCACCTACCTGGGCGAGCTGCGTGGCGCGAGCAAGAAGAAAGAGTCGATCTTCGACCTGTTCAAGGTGCTCGGCGCGCTCAAGCAGCGCTTCGGCCAGGTCTCGGTGAACTTCGGCGAGCCGATCAAACTGGCGGAATTCCTTGACCAGCAGCAGCCCGGCTGGCGTGAGCAGGAGCTGGGCCCGCAGTACCGCCCGGCCTGGCTCAACGACACCACCAATCGCCTCGGCGAGCGTGTGGCGCGCCACCTCAACGAGGCAGCCTCGATCAACCCGGTCAACCTGGTGGCTCTGGCGCTGTTGTCCACCAGCAAGCTGGCCCTGGATGACCGTGCCCTGGCGCGGGTGCTCGACCTGTACCTGGCGCTATTGCGCGCGGTGCCCTACTCGCCGCACACCACCCTGCCGGACGGCGACGGCGCGGCGCTGATCGAGCACGTCAAGGGCATGGATCTGCTGGCCGAACAGAAGGATGCGCTGGGCAAGATTCTCTATCTGGACGAGCAGAACGCCGTCCTGATGACCTACTACCGCAACAACGTGCTGCACATCTTCGCCCTCCCGGCGCTGCTGGCCAGCTTCTTCCAGAGCAGCGCGCGGATCAGCCGCGAGCAGATCCTGCGCTACGCCGGCGCGCTGTATCCCTATCTGCAGTCCGAGCTGTTCATCCGCTGGGAACCGAGCGAGCTGGAAGGCGTGATCGACCAGTGGCTGGCCGCCTTCGTCGAGCAGGGCCTGCTCAAGGTCGAGGGTGACGTATACGTGCGCCCGGCGCCGAGCTCGCGCCAGTTCGTGCTGCTGACGCTGCTGTCGCGTTCGGTGGCGCAGACCCTGCAGCGTTTCTACATGGCCATCGCCCTGCTGCTCAACGCCGGGCAGAACGCGATCAGCGCCGAGGAGCTGGAGGACCTGTGCACGGTGATGGCCCAGCGCCTGTCGATCCTGCATGGCCTGAACGCACCGGAGTTCTTCGACAAGAGCCTGTTCCGCCACTTCATCCAGAGCCTGCTGGATCAGGGCGTGCTGCGCCAGGACGAGGCCGGCAAGCTCAGCCATCATCCGCTGCTCAGCGAACTGGCCGAAGGCGCCGCCAAGCGCGTGCTGCCGGCGGAGATTCGCCTGTCGATTCGCCAGGTGGCGCTGGATCGCAACGAGGATGAGCCGGCAAGCCCATGACGTGCATGCGCAAGGTGACGGCCTCGTAGGGTGGATGTCGCTTTTTACATCCACCATCGCGGACGGTCGATGCAACCAGACGAACCTGTCACGGTTTTGGCAGTCAGTCGATAAGCCACACACCGGCAGGAGGCCCTGGCAATGATCGATTCCCTGATGTTGAGTGCTGCACGCATCACCACGCTGGCGACTGGGCAGATACTGACCAATGCCAGTGGCTTCTTCTTCCGCCGGGATCAACGGCTGTTTCTCGTCACCAGCCGTCACGTGATGCTCGACGAGCCGAGCGGCCATCAGCCGGACAGCCTGCAGATCGAGTTGCATACCGACGCAGACAACCTGGCCAGCACCGTCAGCTTTTCCATCCCGCTGTATAACGGCGACCAGCACCTGTGGCGGCAAGGTATGGATGGCGCGGGCGAGATCGACGTGGCGGTGATCGAGCTGGATCAGGCAGCCCTGCCTAACAACGGCGCTTACCAGGCCTTCACCCCGCAGCACCTGCTGCAAGCTGACGAGCATATAGAAATCGGCTCGACGCTGCTGGTGGTGGGCTTCCCGCTGGGTTTTCAGGACACCCTGCATCGCATGCCGGTGGCACGCCATGCCGGGCTGGCATCGTCCTTCGGTTTGCGTTTCCACGGGCTGGGCTACTTTCTCACCGACGGGCGCACCCATCGCGGCCTGAGCGGTGCGCCGGTGGTCAGACGCGCCAGCGTCGAGGATGAACTGCCCTGGCATCTGCTCGGCATCCATTCCACGCGCCTGTTGGGCAATCGCGACGAGGATCAGGACGAGGCCCTCGGCCTGAACTGCACCTGGTATGCCGATATTCTGATGACGCTGACGGAGTGATAGCCCGGCGTCATCGCCTGGGATGATTGCCAGGCTCGCCGGCAAGCCGGCTCCTACAGAACAAACCACGCCCCGTAGGAGCCCGCTTGCGGGCGATAATCAATGAGTAGCCCGGATGAAATCCGGGGAACCACTCAATGTCCAGTCGCGGCTAAAGCCCCTCCCACAGAACCCATCGTGCCGGTGGGAGGGGCTTTAGCCGCGACAGCTTTTTCTGGCGCTCGAACGGCCCCGGATTTCATCCGGGCTACGAAACGTGGATGCCGGGGGCGGACCAGAACATCGCGGCTGAAGCCGCTCCTACAGGTATTCACCCGTCCCGTAGGAGCGGCTGGGCGGCACTCCGCTTCAGCCGCGATAAGCCTGGCCATGTGCTCGAACTACAGCCCCTCCCACAGCTCCACGCGGGCTTGTGGGAGGGGCTTTAGCCGCGACAGCTTTTTCTGGCGCTCGAACGGCCCCGGATTTCATCCGAGCTACGAAACGTGGATGCCGGGGCGTACCAGAACATCGCGGCTAAAGCCGCTCCTACAGGTATTCACCCGTCCCGTAGGAGCGGCTGGGCGGCATTGCGCTTCAGCCGCGATAAGCCCGGCCATGTGCTCGAACTACAGCCCCTCCCACAGCTCCACGCGGGCTTGTGGGAGGGGCTTTAGCCGCGACAGCGTTGTCAGGTGCGCGAACTGCCCCCGGATTTCATCCGGGCTACGAAACGTGGATGCCGGGGGCTGACAAGAACATCGCGGCTGAAGCCGCTCCTACAGGTATTCACCTGTCCTGTAGGAGCCCGCTTGCGGGCGATAGCCAGTAGCCGGATGTAATCCGGGCCCAAGAAAAAACCCGCCGTGCGCATCACGCAGGGCGGGTTTCTTTACAGCGGTTAAAGCCTTACAGAGTCACAGCAGCCGGCTCGGGCTCGGCGGCCATTTCCACGTCCGGCGCCACTTCGATGTGCTGCAGCTCGAGACGCTCGCTGCTCCACTGGCGGATGCGATTGGTCAGTGCCAGGTCGTCGTTCAGCTTCTGACCGTAGGACGGGATGATCTCTTTCAGACGTGCCTGCCACTCAGGGGTGGCGACCTTGTCGGCGAAGGCCTTCTCGATCAGGTGCAGCATGATCGGTGCAGCGGTGGAAGCACCCGGCGAGGCGCCCAGCAGTGCGCTGATGCTGCCGTCGGCCGAGGTCACCACTTCGGTGCCGAACTGCAGCACGCCGCCCTTCTCGGCATCCTTCTTGATGATCTGCACGCGCTGGCCAGCATTGATCAGCTCCCAATCGGCGTCCTGCGCCTCCGGGAAGTACTCGCGCAGCGAGGCCATGCGGTCTTCCTGGCTGAGCATCAGTTGGCCCATCAGGTAGGTGCTCAGCGACCAGTTGTCCATACCGGCGTTGACCATCGGCATGAAGTTGTCAGTGGTCATGCTGCTGAACATGTCGAGCAGCGAGCCGTTCTTCAGGTACTTGGTGGAAAAGGTGGCGAACGGGCCGAACAGCAGCACGTTCTCACCGTCGATCACGCGAGTGTCCAGGTGCGGCACGGACATGGGCGGCGAGCCGACCGACGCCTTGCCATAGACCTTGGCCAGGTGCTGGGCAACCACGTCCTGATTACGCGTCATCAGGAACTGGCCACCGACCGGGAAGCCGGCGTAGCCCTTGGCTTCTTCAATACCGGATTTCTGCAGCAGCTTGAGCGCGCCACCACCGGCGCCGATGAAGACGAAGCGCGCGTTGATGCTCTGCTCGGCGCCGCCCTTGGCCAGGTCGGCGACGATCACGCGCCAGGTGCCGTCATCGTTGCGCTTGAGGTCGCGGACTTCGTGCTCCAGGTGCAGGCTGGCCTGCTGCTTGCCGATCAGCGAGTCGATCAGCTGACGGGTGATCTCGCCGAAGTTGACGTCGGTGCCGATGGCCATACGGGTGGCGGCGACCTTCTGCTGCGGATCGCGACCTTGCATGACCAGCGGTACCCACTGGGCGATCTGCGCGTGGTCCTCGGTGAACTCCATGCCGCGGAACAGGTTGCTGTGCTGCAGCGCAGCATGGCGCTTGCGCAGGTACTCGACGTTATCGTCGCCCCAGACGAAGCTCATGTGCGGGGTGATGTTGATGAAGCTCTTGGGCTTGCTCAGCACCTCGCGCTCGACCTGGGTGGCCCAGAACTGCTTGGAGATCTCGAACGACTCGTTGATCGCGATCGCCTTGCTGATATCGATGCCACCGTCGGCGGTTTCCGGGGTGTAGTTCAGCTCGCAGAAGGCCGAGTGGCCGGTGCCGGCGTTGTTCCAGCCGTTGGAGCTTTCGGCGGCTACCTGGTCGAGGCGCTCGTAGATTTCGATGCTCCAGTCCGGCTGCAGCTCGTGGAGGTAGGTGCCGAGGGTGGCGCTCATCACGCCAGCGCCGATCAGCAGCACGTCGACGGTTTTCTCGGGCTCGCGGGGCTTGGAGCAACCGATCACGCTGAGACAAAGCAGCGTCAGCAGGATTTTTTTCATGGGACAGTCCTATTCGTCGCACGACGACAAGGGCCGTGCAGGCAAGGTTTCGGGCAGCGGCCGTTTGAGCCGCACATGGGCGATAGCCGCAGATCTGCGGCGCGGCGGGAGGAAGGGTGTTTCCAGGCCTCTTGGCGGGCGTATTCCGATCGCGCCGCGTGCTGGAGCAATATGCGTGCCGCTGAAAGGATTCAGCAGTCCCTGTGCGGCTTTCTGCCACACAGCCGGCACGGGGCTGGCGGGAACTCGCCAGATCCACGGGAGGAGCCCCCTGGAAATGGCGGAATCCCGCCCGAATCAGGCCAGCAGCAGTGGCAACAGCAAGGCGGTGCCGATGCCCAGCAGGCTCATCGCCAGGGCGGCGAAGGCGCCGCACTCCTCACCTTCCTGGAGGGCATGCGCGGTGCCGATGGCATGGGCATTGATGCCGTAGCTCAGGCCACGGGCCGCGGGGTGATCGACGCCAGCCCAGCGCAGCAGCAGCGGCCCCATGGCCGTACCGATCACGCCGGTGAGCATGACCATCACTGCAGCCAGGGAAGCGACGCCGCCGATCTGCTCGGCCACCGGCATGGCAATCGGCATGGTCACGAACTTCGGCGCCAGGCTCATCACCACGCTCCAGTCGGCGCCCAGCGCCCAGCCGATGGCCAGGGTCAGCGCCACCGACAGCACGCCGCCGGCCGTGAGGGTGATCAGCACCGGCCAGAACAACTGGCGGATGCGCTTGATGTTGTGCTGCAGCGGCACCGCCAGGGCCACGGTGGCCGGCCCCAGCAGCCAGGCAACGGGCTCGGCGCCGGCGCGGTAGGTGGCGTAATCCACGCCGCACAGCAGCAAGGTGGCGACGATCAGCGTCACCGATACCAGCACCGGCTGCAGCAGCAGCCAGCCGCTGCGGCGATAGAGCCAAGCGGCGATCAGAAAGGCGGCCAGGGTCAGGGCAATGGCGAACAGTGGGTGGTGAGTCAGCAGCGTCATCCCTTGCGCTCCTGACGGCGGATCAGCGTCTGCAACAGCCAGCCGCAGAACGGCACGGTCACCAGCAGCGACAGCACCAGCGCCGTGGCGATCACCGGTAGCTCACCGAGCAGCAGATCGCTACTGGTCATGATCCCCGAGGCAGGCACAGCCAGCAGCAGCGGCAGGTAAGGCAGCAAACCACCGGCGGCCTGCTGCAGCGGCTCGGGCACGGCGCCGCGCCACATCAGCCAGACCGAGAGCAGCAGCAGGCCGATGATCGAGGCCGGCAGCATCGGCAATAGCCAGTGATTGAGCGCCACGCCGAACAACTGCAGCAATACCAGCCAGAACAGGCCACGCACCATCATGATCTCGACTCCTCCTTATGGCGCCCCCGACGAAACAGCGGACGCGGCGCGATAACCGAGCGACCATACAACACACTGAGCCCTTGCAGGCCCTTGAGTGCATCTTCCAGCGATTTGTCGGCGCGCACGGCGAAGGCATCGAAGCCGCACTGGCGCATGTGCGCCAACTGGTCGCGCAGCACATCGCCCACCGCACGCAACTCACCGCGCCAGCCCAGTCGGGTACGTAGCAGGTAGGCCTGGCTGTAGCCACGGCCATCGCGAAAGCTGGGGAAGTCGATGGCGATCAGCGGCAGGCTGGCGAGAAACGGCTGCAGCGCTTCCGGCTCGTCATCCACCTGCAACAGCAGGCCGTCGGAGCTAACCGCCCTCCCCTCCAGCACTGCAGCAGGCTGCCGCTCGCGCCAGGCCGTCAGCGGCAGGATCAGCGGCGCGTCCCCTTCAGCGTCGAGTTGCCAGGGATCATCACTGACGATGCAGGCCTGGCCCTCGACCAGGCGAATCAGGTTGTTCATGCCACCTCCTCGCGGCTGTACACGCTCGCCTTGAACGGCTCCAGGCCGATGCGCTGGAAGGTGTCGAGAAAGCCTTCGTTGACCTCCCGCTGATCAACGTAAGTACGCACGATGCGCTCGATCACCTCGGGCACCTGCTCGGCAGCGAACGACGGGCCGATCACCTTGCCCAGCGCCGCCTGCTGGCCCTGGCTGCCACCGAGGGTGAGCTGGTACCACTCGCTGCCGTTCTTGTCGACGCCAAGAATGCCGATGTTGCCGATATGGTGGTGGCCGCAGGCGTTCATGCAGCCGGAGATGTTCAGGCTCAGCTCGCCCAGATCATGCAGGTAGTCGAGGTCGTCGAAACGCTGCTGAATGGCCTGGGCAATGGGGATCGACTTGGCGTTGGCCAGCGAGCAGAAATCACCACCGGGGCAGGCGATGATGTCGGTGAGCAACCCGGCGTTGGCCGTGCCCAGCCCCGCCGCTTCGGCCTCCCGCCATAGCGCGTACAGGTCGGCCTTGCGCACGTCGGGCAGCACCAGGTTCTGTTCGTGGGCGACGCGAATCTCGCCGAAGCCGTAGCGCTCGCTCCAGTCCGCCAGCGTCTCCATCTGCTCGGCGGTGACGTCGCCGGGCGGTGCACTGATGCCCGGCTTGGTCGACAGCACCACGCTCAGGTAGCCAGGCACCTGATGCGCCATGACGTTGCGCGAGACCCAGCGGGCGAAGGCCTCGTCGCGCGCCAGGTGGGTGCCGAAGTCGAGGTCGAGGGCGTCCTGCGGCACGTAGGCCGGTTTGTGGAAGGAGGCGGCGACGCGCTGGTACTCGTCCTCGGTCAGTTGCGCCGGGCCATCCTTGATCGGCTGCCACTCGCGCTCTACCTCGGCTGCGAAGGCTTCGATGCCCAGTGCCTTGACCAGGATCTTGATGCGCGCCTTGTACTTGTTGTCGCGCCGACCATGGCGGTTGTACACGCGCAGGATGGCCTCGACGTAGGACAGGCAGTCCTGCCAGTGCAGGCCCTCGCGCAGGGTCTGGGCGATGATCGGCGTGCGCCCCAGGCCGCCGCCGACCAACACGCGCAGGCGCAGTTCGTTGGCCTGATCGCGGTAAAGCTGCAGGCCGATGTCATGCACCTGAACGGCGGCGCGATCCTGTTCGGCCGCGCACAGGGCGATCTTGAACTTGCGCGGCAGGAACAGGAATTCCGGGTTGACCGTCGACCACTGGCGGAGAATCTCGGCCAGCGGGCGTGGGTCGAGGTACTCGTCGGCGGCCACCCCGGCAAAGGCTTCGGTGGTGATGTTGCGCACGCAGTTGCCGGAGGTCTGGATGGCATGCATGTCGTGCTCGGCCAGCCAGTCGAGAATGTCCGGCACGCGCTCCAGCTCGACCCAGTTGAACTGGATGTTCTGCCGTGTGGTGAAGTGCCCATAGCCCCGGTCGTACTCACGGGCGATATGCGCCAGCGCGCGCATCTGCTTGGCCGACAGGGTGCCGTAGGGGATCGCCACGCGCAGCATGTAGGCATGCTTCTGCAGGTACAGGCCGTTCTGCAGGCGCAGCGGCAGGAACTCCTCCTCGCTCAGCTCGTCGGCCAGACGCCGCTGGACCTGGTCGCGGAACTGGGCGACGCGCTCACGCACCAGCGCGCGGTCATAATCGTCGTATTGGTACATGCCGGCAGGCCTCCTGATCACGGGGTGTCGACTATGCCTGCCGGGCGTGTACCGAGAACAGCGCCAGAAAAGCCTTAAAAAACCAGATCAGATGGGTACGACAGTGACCTGCACAAGGCACTGATTGGCGCGGCGCGATGTCGCAGGGCGGTATCTGCAGCGCTCGACCTTAAGGCTCCTGGCGTCAGCAATGGCGAGGCCTGGCGGCCTGCGTGGCACTTTTCCCTGCGCTCGACGCAATCATCTGATCCGCTTTTTTATCAAAAACCTGAGTCTGTTTTGTAAACAGCCCCACTCGGATCATGGCGCCAGCCTGAATAAACGCCTGATGAGGGCAACGACATGACCGAGCTGATCCCCGTGCGGGCCGTCGAGAGCATCGACCCCGCCAAACCCATTCGCCTGACGCCGGCCCAGGCCGGCGGCCCGATCCATACGCGCAGTTTCACCGGGCGCTTTCGCAACCTGCGCCTGCTCGGTGCAGGCCTGCTGTTCTTGTTGTTCTTCGGTACCGCCTGGATCGACTGGAATGGCCGCCAGGCGGTGCTCTGGGACTTGGATAACCGCCAGTTCCATATCTTCGGCGCGACCTTCTGGCCACAGGATTTCATTCTGCTCTCGGCCATCCTGATCATCGCCGCCTTCGGCCTGTTCTTCATCACCGTGCTGGCCGGCCGGGTGTGGTGCGGCTACGCCTGCCCACAGAGCGTGTGGACCTGGGTGTTCATGCGTGTCGAGCAGATCACCGAGGGCGACCGCGGCCAGCGCATCAAGCTCGACGCCGCGCCCTGGTCGCTGCAGAAGCTGGCCCGACGCTGCGCCAAGCACGGCCTGTGGCTGGCGGTGAGCTTGGTCACCGCCCTGGCCTTCGTCGGCTACTTCACCCCGGTGCGCCAGCTGACCGTGGACCTGGCCACCTTCGAAGTCGGCGCCACCACCGCGTTCTGGGTGCTGTCGTTCACCGCTGCCACCTATATCAACGCCGGCTGGCTGCGCGAGAAAGTGTGCCGCGACATGTGCCCCTACTCGCGCTTCCAGAGCGTGATGTTCGACAGCGATACGCTGGTCATCTCCTACGACGCCGCCCGTGGCGAAAACCGTGGCCCGCGCCGCAAGGACGCCGACTACAAGGCCGAAGGTCTTGGCGACTGCATCGACTGCACCATGTGCGTACAGGTCTGCCCCACCGGTATCGACATTCGCGATGGTCTGCAACTGGAATGCATCGGCTGCGGCGCGTGCGTCGATGCCTGCGACAGCGTGATGGACAAGCTCGGCTATGCCCGCGGCCTGGTGCGCTACAGCTCCGAGAACGAGCTGGCCGGCGGCAAGACCCACTGGTTGCGCCCGCGCCTGATCGGCTACGCGGCGATGCTGGCGTTGATGATCGGCGCCTTCGCCTGGGCCCTGGCCGAACGCCCGCTGATCTCCCTGGACGTAACCCGTGACCGTGGCCTGTTCCGCGAGAATGCCCTGGGCCAGATCGAGAACATCTACAGCCTGAAGATCATCAACAAGACCCAGCAAGCGCGCAGCTACGCCATCGCCCTGGTCGACGCCAGCGACTTCGAACTGCACGGCCCACGCACACTGAACCTGGCCCCGGGCGAGATTCGCGATCTGCCGGTAAGCGTCGCGCTGACGGCCACGCACAACGCTGCCGGGCCGCAGACCCTGCGTTTCGAGGTACGCGACCAGGCCGATTCGCAGAGCCATGTGAGCACCAAGAGCACCTTCCTCGCGCCGCTGCGTTGAGGCCTCGGATGCAATGGCTATGTCCCAGTTAGCTGTTGCCGGGGTTCCAAGGAAGACTCGGGAGCCAGGTAGGGTGGGCTTTACACCGTTGGTGGGCTAAAGCCCACCCTACGGACTATTCACTTAATGAAAGGTGAATGCGATCAATCCCCTCTCCCATGAATGGGAGAGGGGAGCAAGCGTCGTAGCCCGGATGCAATCCGGGGCGGTTCGAGGTCCTTCCCCGGATTTCATCCGTATATGGACTCCTCCCGTTTTGCCAGTGAAATAATCTGCCTCTGAACCTAGGTACGACTGCTTCCGTATATTCGACTTCTGATAAGGCGTTAGCCTTGAGCCATGATGAATT
>Ga0308001_10000599_pt1 | contig 16749 bp, 14 predicted proteins | sample Neamet5_FD_203167 | JGI IMG/M metagenome (GOLD analysis project Ga0308001, IMG submission 203167) | Marine microbial communities from water near the shore, Antarctic Ocean - #5 | ecosystem: Environmental > Aquatic > Marine > Unclassified | place: Southern Ocean | collected 2014-06-04
CGTATGTCCAACACGTTAGTTTAATTAAAAATAAATAATTGATTATAAAAGGAATACCATATTGGCTTAATACGAAAAAATGCTTGCAGCATGGGACAAAAAGGACAGTCAAGCATACTAGTTAAGTTTGTTAGAGTTAGCGCTTTTGATTGGCGCTAAAATATTAAACCAGTGCTTGAGAGTGAAGTATATATGGTCTAAACTTAGCTAAGTAATTCATCCAAGGCGATTTATAGTGTTAAAGAGTGAGAGAGCTGCATTTATTTTGCAGCGTTTAAACGAGCATTATCCAGAAACACCTACTCCCCTCATCCACAACAGCATGTATGAGCTCCTCATTAGTGTACTACTGAGCGCCCAGTGTACCGACGAGCGGGTCAATAAAGTTACACCAACACTTTTCAAAGAAGCTAACACCCCATTTAAAATGCAGCATGTCCCACTCGAAATTGTTTACAAAATTATACGTCCTTGCGGCCTGGCACCAAAAAAATCAGACGCCATAGTAAAATTATCAAAAATTCTTGTGGAGCAGTATTCTGGAAAAGTGCCGCAAACTTTTGAGGAGTTGGAAGCACTTCCCGGAGTTGGTCATAAGACTGCTGGCGTAGTTATGTCTCAGGGCTTTGGTTATCCAGCATTTCCAGTAGATACACATATTCATCGACTAGCTCAAAGGTGGGGCATTACCAAAAAAGGCAATAATGTCGTAAAGACTGAGCGCGACCTAAAGGCTGCTTTTCCACAACGTGAGTGGAATAAGTTACATCTGCAGATTATTTTTTATGGCCGAGAGTTTTGCTCAGCCAGAGGGTGCGATGGACGAGTGTGTGAAATTTGCAGAACATGTTACCCGAATAGGAAGCATCCTTTTAAAATCAAAAAAGCGTAAAACATTTTATTTGGCAGCATCGGTTTGGGGAAAGCATTAAACCAGCGTTACGTAGAGGCTTTTGCTGCAAGACTAGAAATTGTTAAGCAAAGGTCTGTCGCTTTTGCCATATCCTGAACCGAAATCCATTCAAGAGGGCCATGAATGTTTTGCATCCCCGTGAATAGGTTTGGAGTAGGAACACCCATTTCGGTTAAACGCGAACCATCAGTGCCACCGCGAATTGGGACAGATGTTGGCTGGATGCCAAGTTCAAGGGCAGCTTCGCGGGCGATTTCCACTGGCGCCATATCATTTTCTAGCCAATACCGCATATTTCTATATTGTGAGTTAATTTCGCAGGTAATCTCGGAACGAGGTTCAGATGCCTGAACTGTAGCACATACTTGTTCCAGAAATTTTCCCTTTTCGCTAAGACCCTCACGCTCAAAATCGCGCAGAATAAACTTGATCTTCATCATCGCAGCGTCCCCAGTCATCTCCGTTGAATGAATAAAGCCCTCACGATCAGCAGTTGTGTCAGGCGTCATAGTTGCTTGCGGTAAAGTTGTAATAATTTTGGACGCTAGCTGAATGGCACTCACCATCTTTCCAGTTGCCAGTCCAGGATGAATTGAAACACCCTTGATCGTAACCACGGCAGCATCTGCTGAGAAACTCTCAAACTCTATTTCACCAATTTTTCCACCGTCAAAAGTATAGGCAAAATCTACTAAAAAGTCCTTTGGTAGTTGTGGATTAACACCACGACCAATTTCTTCGTCCGGAGTGAAGGCAATACGAATAGGTCCATGCTTAATTTCAGAGTTAGCCAACAAATGACGAGCCGCTGTCATAATTATCGCCACCCCGGCTTTGTCATCGGCTCCTAGCAATGTGGTGCCAGAGGCAGTTACGATATCTTGGCCAACTTTTTCTCCTAAATAAGGAAAGTCTATTGGGGACAAAACCAAATCAGGTACATCAGGATAGGTGATGTCACCACCATTATAACCTCTAATTACGCGGGGTTTAACACCAGTGGCATTGTATTGAGGTGCTGTATCCACATGCGCTAGAAATCCAATAGTGGGAGCGCTGACATTTCCTGGAATAGTCGCAAGTACTACGCCATAATCAGTCACTACAACATCTTCAGCACCTATTTCGGCTAACTCCCGCTCAAGCAGATGCAACATATTAAATTGGCTGCTAGTGCTTGGCGAACTTGGAGAATCCTCATCGCTTTGACTATCAATGCCCGCGTACCTAACAAGCCGCTCCTCAAGCTCCATATCAAAATTCGTGGCCATTTATAAATTTCTCCCTCGCACTTTCGCAAACTTTACTTAACGCAGACTTCACTCTTAAAACATATGAAAACTGCACAGACAGTATTAAATAAAGATTTCAATGATGCAAAAGTTAAATAGCTACGTTATGGTCCGTCAAATGTAATAAAATAAAATTCGGGAATGACTTGATAGATGATTGTTGCAGTTGCTTTTGGATTGATTGCTGCCATTTTATTTGCGTTAGCGGCCCACAGCCAAAAAAAAGCTCTTTCATTTTTGGATGACCTGTCCGGAACCTTTATTTCTGTGGCTACAATCGCAATTGTATTCTGGCTAGTCGCTATCTGGAACCTGCGTTGGGAGTTTTGGTTCTCGAAGGCTACCCTGTTTTTCGCAATTGCCGGGTTATTATTTCCAGCTATGGGCCAGAGATTTCAAATATCTTCAGTAAAACATGTAGGTCCAACACTAACCGCAGCGTTCAACGCATTTTTACCAGTATTTGCAGTAATTCCAGCAGTTTTCTTTTTGGGAGAAATAATAACACCACTTCAAATATTTGGAATATTTGTACTCATGTCTGGGCTGCTACTTGCAGCAATTGGGCGCGGTATTAGTATGAAAAATAAAGCATTTTATTTGCTGCTACTTCCCTTGGGTGCCGCCCTGGCACGCGCAATATCTCAGCCTCTCACAAAAGCGGGTTATAACATGCTCACCGAACCTCTTTTTGCCATGCTCGTGATGGCCTCAGTATCAACTGGGGTTATTGGAGCCATGGTCCTGTCAGTTGGTTCACCGCGGCGCATTGTTTCTTTTAGTAAAGGTCACGCCTTCTTTGTTCTAAACGGGTTTCTAATAGGCACTGGGATTTTAGCAGTTCAAATTTCATTGATTTCTGGAACTGTTTCACTCACTGCATCACTTATGACAACCACGCCGATTTGGACATTACTCTTGGGTATATTTTTCTTTAAAAATGAAGACTTAAAATGGTGGCATGGCCTCGTAGCGTTCACAGTAACAACCGGTGCGATAATGGTGATAGCTGGACAACAATAAACGGTCAATTCATGCGAATAATACCACCATATCGTGCAGTTGAGCCTGACCCAATCGCATTAAGTCTTCACAAAAACGTTAATGCTGGTAAGTTTCATAGAAAGTTAGGAGATACATAATGTGCGCAATCCTTAAAGCCTTACTCTTGTCCTTAACTACGCGGGCGAGATGACAAAGGAACCTTCCTCAAAACCTCACCACACCAAGACTATCTTACTCATCCACGGTGCGGGCAGCGTTGGCGCTGAGTGGATAAACTTTCAAAATAAACTCACAAAATTGGGCTTTAAAGTAATACTTCCAACGCTAAGGCACCATCAACTTGGGGAAATTGATCCAAGAATAGGAGACCTTAGTCTAGACGACTACTTAGATGATCTTAAAAGCCTAATCGGTACCTTGACAGAAAAACCAATAGTTATTGGGCATTCAATGGGCGGATTACTTGCGCTTAAGTTGTGCGCATTGAACTTAACAGAAATGGGTATATTCATCACCCCAGCTGCGCCTAAAGGAATTAATGCAATATCCCTAAGTGTTCTAAGAATATTTATATTGAATGCTTTCAGGTGGAAGTTTTGGAAAAGGCCAGTGCCATCAAGATATAAATCAGCCAGGTATGGAGTTTTGCACGACTTGTCTGAAGATCGCGCTAAAGAAGTTTTCAAGTTAAGCAATTCAGCAGAATCTGGCAGAGCTCTTTGTGAAATTGGCTTTCCATTTTTTTTTAAAAATTGTCCAACAGAAATTAATTTCTCAGAATACGCTTGTAAAACTCTTATTATTGGTTGCGGGAAAGACCGCATAACGCCGATATCAATCGCCAGAAAATTACAAGATAATCTTGGGGAAAACTGCGATTATAAAGAATTTTTAACTTTCTCGCATTACATTATGGAGGGTGATGAATTTAACCAAATATTTAGGGAATGTTTCAAGTGGATACAGAGAGAACAGCTACTTAAAAGTTGAGTGCAGCAAAACAACTATTATAGATTTTAGTATACCGCTTGGCCTCTGATATAAGATTATTTTTTTATAAGGCCTTAATTCTAATTTGGTCCAACTTCAAAAAATGTATTTCCATAGGGTAATTGACGGTTTAGTGAAAAAACAGTCAAACTGTAGCTATTTTAGGTAGAGCCTCCCAACAGTAGAAACTAAACGAGCTTACTTTGGGTTTCGGCTAAGGGTATTTAGAGGGGTATTATAGTGGTTAATATTGTAGTTGCAGGAGCCGGTATCGTTGGAGTTTCGTCAGCTATTTGGTTGCAAAGGGCTGGCCATAAAGTAACTTTAGTAGATCGAATGGAAGACCGCACCCGAACAAGTTTTGGTAATGCCGGAGTTCTAGCCGCTGGGGCTTTAATCCCAGTTTCCGTTCCAGGATTGTTAAAAAAAGTACCAAAGATGCTGTTCAACAAAAATGAACCTTTGTTCTTGCAATGGGCTCATCTGCCCCGTCTTTTGCCGTTTTTGTTGAAATACTTAAGTTTTGCGCGGATAGATCATGTTCAACACTACGCTAAAAATATGGCCTATCTTTTAGGTGATAGCCACGAACAACATCAGTCGCTTGCCGCGGGTACCGGTGCAGAGGTTTTTATCAGCAATGACGATTATTGTTTTGGCTATGGCACTAATGCCAGTTTTAGTGCGGACGGCTGGACTCGTGACCTACGCCGCATGCATGGGTTTGAAATTGAGGAACTTGATGGAGCCGCTTACGCTGAGCGTGACCCAATGTATTACAATCAATTTGCCAAAGTGGCGTGTTGTAAAAACCATGGCCGAATCTCAGATCCTGGAGCGTATCTGGCCTCCCTAATAACGCATTTTCAAGCAGAAGGTGGACAAGTTATCACAGCCAGTATTGAAGACATTGAAGTACATGAGAGCCAATGCCGAGCACTAATTACTGACCAAGGCAAAATATCTGGTGACCATATAATTCTAGCTATGGGTGCCTGGTCTGGTGGCATAGCAAAAAAACTTGGTATCAAAAAAATTGCGTTGGAGAGTGAGCGTGGCTATCACATTGAGCTTCATGGGCCCAATATGATGCCAAAGGCACCAATGATGGTGGCTGCAGGGAAGTTTGTGATTACACCAATGAAAGGTCGTATTCGTTGTGCTGGTGTCGTAGAATTTGCTAGTGCGAATGCCCCAGCAAAAAATGCCCCCATCGCGCTAATCAAACGCCAAGTCAAAACACTATTTCCAGATTTAAACTATGATCATATGACCGAGTGGATGGGCCGTAGACCAGCCACCACTGATAGCCTGCCAGTAATAGGTGCGGCGACGACTTGCGACAACGCGCATATTGCCTTTGGCCATCAACATGTAGGCTTAACAGGGGGGCCAAAAACTGGCCGTTTAATTGCCGATATGATAAACAAAAAACCTACCAACGCCGATTTATTAGCTTTTAATCCTGCCCGCTATCAGTGAGTGAGATTTATAATTCAGTCTAGTAAATAGTTCTTAACTTAATACCTATTTTTATCTGCCTTATTTATTTTATTATTTACTAACAAGCAATTAAAATCAATTTTAGTGGCTTGCAATGCCGTTCAATATGTCCAAATATAACCAAGGTTTTAGCACTAGATTTACTCATAACGATCTAAGCATATTCCTGAAACTGAGCAGTTAAAACCCGGCGTTTAAACAATTTCAAGCAACAATTTTGTTGTATTTTTCTTTGTCATCTCGATCGGGTTCCCACCTGTGCTCGGGTCACTCAAGGCTCCTACCACAATGCGTTCGATATCCGGTTTATCTACACCCAGTCCTGAGAGACGGCGCGGAATACCAAGTGATAAGTTAAAATCATCTACAAAACTACAAAATCCATCAAAACCACCCGCTATTGATAGGTAATTAGTGGCTTGGGTCATAACATCACAAATAACAGTTTTGTTAAACTGTAACACCGCAGGCATACAAACTGCATTCGTTGTGCCGTGGTGAGTGTGATAAATTGCCCCAATTGGGTGCGACAAAGCGTGGATGGCACCAAGCCCCTTTTGAAATGCCGTGGCCCCCATAATAGCGGCAGACATCATATGCGCACGCGCCTCAATATCATTTCCATTCGCATGGGCGCGTGGAAGATATTCCTTAACCAGCCGCATCCCTTCCAACGCCATACCTTGCGACATAGGATGATAATGCGGTGAACAAAACGCCTCAACACAATGAGCGAATGCATCAAGACCAGTACCTGCAGTAATAGAGTTTGGCATGCCAATAGTTAGTTCAGGGTCACAAATTACTATTGTTGGAAGAAGTTTTGGATGAAAAATAATCTTTTTTTGTTTTGTTTCAGAGTTGGTGATGACTGAAGCACGACCAACCTCAGATCCTGTTCCTGCGGTAGTGGGAACAGCTACTATAGGGGCAATTGCTGCTGCATTAGCACGTTTCCACCAGTCACCAATGTCCTCAAAATCCCAAAGTGGCCGGGTTTGGCCTGCCATAAAGGCAACTAGTTTGCCTAGGTCGAGGCCAGAACCACCACCAAAAGCAATAACACCGTCATGACCACCACTGTTGTAGGCTTTAATCCCAGCGGCAGCATTTTTTTCATTTGGGTTTGGATCAACATCAGAAAACATCGAACGACCGAAACCTGCACCTTCAAGTAAGTCTAAAGTTTTTAATGTAATGTCCATGCTGGCAAGGCCACGGTCTGTAATCAAAAGTGGTTTTTTTATTCCAGCAATTTTACAGGCTTCAGGGATTTCAGAAATTCGACCCGCGCCGAAGCGAATTGATGTTGGGTAAGACCAGTTTGCTGTAATGTTCATATTTTACTACTTCTTCAAATGATATGATTTAGGACGTGTTAGGTTGTGATAGCCAATGAATGATAGACCACCGCCGCGCCCTGTATCTTTGCATCCTGTCCAACATAGTCCTGGATCAAGATAATCAGCGCGGTTCATAAAGACGGTACCGGTTTCTATTTGATCTGCAATTTTTTCTGCACGCGTTTGGTCTTGCGTCCAAAGAGAAGCTGTCAGTCCAAAATTACTGTCATTCATTAGTAAGATCGCCTCAACATCGTTTTTGACAGCCATAATTCCCACAACTGGGCCAAAGCTTTCCTCACGCATTATTCGCATATTATGGGTCACATTAGTCAGGATTTGAGGCATCAGATATGCGCCACCATCCTGAGGAAAACTGGCAGGATCAATATGTGCTGTGGCACCCTCATCAATTGCTTCGCTTGTTTGTCTACGTACTTCATCAGCAAAGCGCGTATGTGCCATTGGCCCAAGTGTAGTTTCAGGATCGAGTGGATTACCAAGCTTATAACGATTCACAACTGCCACTGCCTTTTGAACGAAAGCGTCAAACAAGCTTTCATGAACATAAATCCGTTCAATACCGCAGCAGCACTGGCCCGAATTGAACATAGCTCCATCAATCAAAGTATCTACTGCAGCATCAAGGTCTGCGTCTTCCATGACATACCCAGGATCTTTACCACCTAGCTCTAGTCCGATGCCAGCAAACGTCCCACTGGCTGCAGTCTCAATGGCTTTGCCTCCCTCAACCGAACCAGTAAAGTTCACATAGTCAAAAGCACGATCCGCAATTAAACTAGATGTCGTCTTATGATCTAAGAATACATTTATGAAAACCTCTTTGGGGATTCCCGCAGAATGAAACGCTTGGGCCAAGCGCTCGCCCACCAAGGGAGTTTGTGAGGAGTGTTTCAAGACCACTGAATTGCCTGCAATCAGAGCTGGAGCAATCGTATTGATTGCAGTCATAAAGGGATAATTCCAAGGTGCCACAACAAGCACCACGCCATGAGGGACGCGTTTAATCATACGACGGAATTCTTTACTATCCTCAACTTGGATAGTTGCCAACGCCTCTTGTGCAATCTCAGCCATGTAGCTGGCACGCTCATCAAAGCCGCTAAATTCACCACCATAACGTACTGGGCGGCCCATTTGGTGTGCGAGTTCCGATATAACCTCATGGTTCATGGCTCCGACAGCAGCGACGCCTGCTTGCACGAGAGAGACACGCTCAGACAATGGTCGCGCTGCCCAAGCGACTTGGGCCAATTTCGCGCTTTCAATGGCTATATTAGCCTCAGGTCGTGTTAAAAACTCACGTTCAGCGTAAACAGTTCCATCAATCGGAGAGATACATTGCACATTCATTGCGTTAAGCCCTTTCAAAGCCACGTTCGATTTCCCAATCGGTAACTACACGATCAAATTCTTCTTGTTCCCATTCTGCAGCGCGAACGTAATGATCGACAACGTCTTCCCCCAGCGCCTCCCGTAGAAAACTTGAATTACGCAGTTTTTCAGTCGCAGCTCGTAAAGTTTGTGGAATATTTGTAGCCTGTCTATCGTTGTAGACATCACCTGTTGTTGCAGATGATAAATCCATTTTTTCTTGGATGCCCTTAATCCCTGCAGCTAACATAGCTGCCTGTGCTAAATAGGGGTTCAAATCAGAACCACCAATTCGGCATTCAACCCGCACACCTTCGGTACCCTCTCCACATAAACGAAAACCTGCAGTTCTATTGTCTATGGACCAAACAGTTTTTGTGGGAGCGAATGTCCCTTTTGAAAATCGCTTATAACTGTTGATGTTTGGAGCCAAGAAATAGGTATAGTCCGGGGCATATTTTATTAAACCAGCCATGTAATATTTCATTACTTTGGACATACTGTGTTTTGCTGATTTGTCATAGAACGCTGGCGTTTCGTTCTTCCATAGTGATTGGTGGATATGGCTTGATGAACCTACACGATCCTTATTCCATTTTGGCAAAAAGGTTGCCGCATGACCATTTTGCCACGCAATTTCTTTTATAGCATGTTTCGCGATGGAGTGATGATCGGCACAATCCAATGCCGAAGAGTATCGGATGTTCAGTTCTTCTTGCCCTGCTTCAGCTTCGCCTTTTGTATTTTCAATAGGTAGGCCAGCCTCAAAAAGATGATTACGAATTGGCCGCATTACACCTTCTTCTTTTGTAGTTTGAAAAATGTGATAATCTTCGTTGTATCCGCTTATTGGTTTTAGGTCCTTGAAACCTGATTTGCGGATATATTCGAAGCTTTCTTCAAACAAAAAGAATTCAAGTTCAGTTGCCATTTTAGCCTCAAAACCTAATGCAGCTAGGCTTGATATTTGCTTTTTTAATACAGCACGCGGCGAGTGGGAGACAGCCTCCTTGGTGTGGTGATCAAGTACATCGCATAACACTAGTGCAGTAGCCTCCAGCCATGGTACTGGTCTAATTGTCGATAGATCGGGCTTCATGACATAATCACCGTAACCACTTTGCCAACTTGTTGAGACATATCCATCAGGCGTGGACATTTCAATATCAGTCGCGAGTAAGTAGTTGCAGCAATGGGTCTCTTCGAAAGAGTATTTGACAAAATTAACACCGTGAAAGCGCTTACCCATCAAGCGACCCTGCATATCAACAAAACATACGAGAACGGTATCAATTTCTCCAGTTTCGACCATAGCCTTTAAGGCATCAAAGTCACGTGGTTTTGTCATAGTATTACTCCGACAAGTTATGGCCAGTATAATGATTTTTACTGACTGGTAGTGCTAACCAACTAAAAGATTGGGCAGTCCTATTTCCTAAAAAAAGTCTTGGCCCCCAGTAAAACCTTAAATCAATCGATCAAATTCTAAAAATAGCATACTGGTCTTTGATTGAGACAATCAGCATAGCGCCATTCGAATAAAAATTTAAGCCTGCTAATCCTTTGGGCTTCCTAACAATTGCATAAATATTAGAAATACTGATGATATAACAATTAAAATCGTTGAAATTGCCGCGATGGTTGGATCTATTTGATCTCTCAAAGCTAAAAACATGCTTCGAGTTATCGTCGAGTTATCGCCACCCGATACAAACAAAGAAATAATCACTTCATCAAATGAAGTTAAAAATGAAATTAGAGACGCAGATACAATTGAAAATTTAATTTGTGGTAGAGTGATTTCAAAGAACGCACGAAGCCTACTCGCTCCAAGCGAGCGCGCTACCTTTTCTTGATTCATGTCGTAATTACTCAAAGCAGAAAGAACGATTATCAAAACTAAAGGCATCGCTATTAACGAATGGCCTAAAACTAAACCCAAAATACTATTCACCATTTTAAATTGGACAAAGAAATAAAATAAACCGATGGCCACTAGTATAACTGGAACCATCATTGGTGAAATCATTATTGGGAATAAGATACTGCGTGTTTTGGCGTTGCTATTTACCAAACCATAAGCTGCCATAATGCCCAGTGGTGTTGCCACAAAAATTGTAAGTACTCCAACTTTGACTGAGGTCCACGTTGCCTGGAGCCAATCAATTGAATAAAAATAATTCTCATACCAACGAGTTGAATAATCCTTCGGAGGGAATTCTAAATATTGGCTAGCAGAAAATGACATTGGAATAACGACCAAAGATGGCACAATAAGTAAAAACAAAACTATTATAGAAACCGCATATAGCCATATTCTATTCTTGAATTTAATTTGCGTTTCAGAAACGCTGCCGTTCCAAATGCTCATCATCTAGTTCCTATTACCGACTTGATCAATTGAAACAAGTTTTGACGCAACAAACAAAATAATCATTGTTACTACTAAAAGCACCACGCCAAGCGCACTGGCTGCTCCCCAGCTATAATACAGCTCAATATTATCAGATATTTTCATAGCTACCATAATCACTTTGCCGCCGCCCAGCAAAGCGGGTGTGACGTAAAAACCTAAACAAAGAACAAAAACAATCAACAAACCAGCAAAAAGTCCAGGTAAAGAAAGCGGAAAGAATACTGTCCAAAAGGCGCGAGTTGGGGTCGCTCCAAGGTTCGCAGCAGCTTTCAAGCAGTCTTTATCAATCGTTCGCATATTTGCGTACAGAGGTAAGATTAAGAATGGCAGCATGATATGAACCATACCAATAAGGGTCCCTGAAGTATTGTGAACAAATTTTATGGGTTCTGACCAAAGTCCCCAATCGACTGCCAATGTATTTATTAACCCTTTTTTCTGAAGCAAGACTAACCAAGCGTATGTTCGGACCAAAAGACTTGTCCAAAATGGGATAAGTACTCCTATCAAACAGATATTTGCCCATCTTTTAGATAGTTGCGACATGAAATAGGTCAGTGGGTAACCGAGAACGGCGCACAATAAAGTAGTTAAAATACTGATCTGAAAAGTTGTCTTAAAAATTCTTAGATATGCTTTGCTTTCCCAAATGCGTCTATAATTATCTAATGATAGCGTCTCATCACGACCAATAAATGACATATAGAACAGCCATCCAATTGGAAAAATAATTAATCCAAAAACCAAAGCTAAATAAGGCATTGTAAGTCCAAAGAGGGTATACCTCTCCTGCCGATCCAGCTGATTGAGCTTAACCTCGTTAATACGTCCCTGAATTGAATTTTGCGTTGAATTCATGCTATTATTCCACCAGGTAACTATCAGATTTTTTAAGTCCAACAGTAACTTTGGATCCAATCAACGGCAATTCACTCAGTGCAGCCGAACCATTAGGGATACGCATACGCAACAATTGATCGCCATGGAATGCAGGGTTCAGCCTTATAATAAGTAACTGACTTTCACCCTGATAGATTGAATCATCAACAGTTCCAGTAAAACTGTTGATGTCGACTGATTTATCATCAATCAAAAACAGCTTTTCCGGACGAACGACTAACGAAAAGTCGCCATCTTTCTCTAATGAGTGTTCAACAAGAATTTTGGCTTTACCCAAATATGCAGTCTTTTTACTTACCCTGACAGACAGCAGACTAGACTCTCCAATAAAGTCGGCAATGAATGCGTTGTTAGGGCTTCTATAAATAACGTTTGGAGTGTCAAGTTGCATTAAGCCACCATCGTTGATTACAGCAATACGATCAGACATAGTCAAAGCTTCTTTTTGATCATGGGTGACGTAAACCGTGGTCATGTTTAGGCTGTCATGAAGTTGGCGAAGTTCAATCTGCATCTCCTCACGCAACTTCTTATCCAGCGCGGACAGTGGCTCATCCATCAAAAGTATTTTGGGCTGAAAAACAATAGCTCTTGCCAGAGCCACCCGCTGCCTTTGTCCACCAGATAATTCCGCGACACCACGATGGCCTAAACCATCCAATTTAACTGTTTTTAATGCATTATTAACAGTTTCTTTAATCTTTTCTTTGGAAACACCCCTTAACTTTTGCGGATAGCCCACATTTTGCTCTACATTCATATGAGGGAAAAGTGCATAATTTTGAAAAACCATGCCAATATCACGGAGGTGAGGTGGTTTTAAAATAACTTCTTCTGTGCCAAATTTTACGCTGCCATAATCTGGTCGCGTAAAACCAGCCAGAACCATCAAGAGTGTGGTTTTTCCAGATCCAGAGGGACCCAAAAGAGTCAAAAACTCTCCCGACCTAACTTCAAGACTTACATCTTTCAAAGCAAAGAAATCACCGTATTTTTTCGTAATATCTTCTATTGATATACTGAGCCCATCTGATGGCATGACTTTCCTCTCACTTTAAAAAGGGGAGGACAACTGCCCTCCCCTGGTAATTATAACGAGTTATAATTTTTACTCAGTCATCATCTCAGTGTACATTTCAGATGCTCTTGTACGCCACTTAGCATACCACGCCTGGTCGAGAGTAAGCTGATGCTTCGCATTGTCAGGGTGACTAGGCAAAGCTTTGGCAACATCTTCGTCTAGCAGCCCAAGCTCATAAACTTTTTTATTGGTTGGACCATAAGTAATATATTTAGTAAAATCGGCCATATATTGTGGCTTCATCATCTCATTTATATACTTCATAGCAAGATCTTTTTGCGCATTACCTTTTGGAATTCCATAGCCTTCCCAATCCATTATGCCAGTCTTGTAATCATAGGAAACTTTGGCACCATCTTTTTTGGCAACGTCAAACCGACCATTCCATCCGGTTGTCATATCAACTTCACCGTCTTTCATTAGCTGCGCATGCATAGCACCAGAGGTCCACCAAACGTCTATGTGATCTTTAATTGATCTAATCTTATCTAACGCACGATTAATGCCTTCCTCACTATCAAGTACTTTGTAGATATCTTCCATGGCAACACCGTCTGCCAGTAATGCTGTTTCGAGCTGTGCATCCATTTTTGCACGCATTGCCCGAGAACCAGGGAACTTAACTACATCATAGAAATCTGCCCAAGATCTTGGACCATTTTCTCCATATGTTTCGGTATTCCAGGCCGCAACAACTGAGAAAATATCAGCGCCGGCACAATAATCACTGTACATACCCGGCAAATGATTACTCACATCAATTATAGAATAATCCAACTTCTCAAGAATTCCTTCAGCGCCCCCAGAAGCACAGCTTCCAGCACCACTAGAGAAAATATCAAATTTGTCAGCGCCCGATTTTACCATCAATTTAACGTCTGAAATACCACTGTAAGTATCTTCATTTACCGTAATACCCATTGCACCCGCTGCAGGTTGAAATATACCTTTTGACTGGGCATTTTGATAAGCTCCACCCCATGAAACTATGCGAAGATCTTCTGCAATAGCCATCGAAGCTAAAGAAACCGCACCAGCTGCAAGGCCTAGAATTGCAAGTTTCTTAAAATTATTTTTAATTTTCACGATATACTCCCTAATTTTGTTTTTTTAAGTAAAGTTTTTTATGCCTTAGTTTTTTTCCGATTGCATGGCATAAATACAATCAGTTTTTCATGCCGCTAGATCCCTCACTGAACGTTGATATTGAATTCGATCTTGGAACCGATACCAAGACACGACAGCAGGTAAAAACCACGGCTTACCTGTATACAAAGGGCGAGTTGGAAAAGGCAAATCATCAAACGCTGTCTTACCTTCAGCTAAGCTCAAAACTTTTTGTCCAAGGCGCATACCTAAATAACTTGCCATTGAAACTCCCGACCCACAGTACCCCATAGAATAGTAAATGCCATTATGCTGTCCGACGTGGGCTAATTCATCGAACGTATACGCTACAGTCCCAGTCCAAGAATGCGAAATTTTAGTACCCTCAAGTTGAGGAAAAATTCTGCACATGTCTTTTAATAATTTAGGCCCACTCAGCATTGGGTTTGTTTCAGTTGCAGACACACGCCCGCCGAACAGGATCCGCTGACGATCAGGCGAAGTCCTGTAGTAATACACTACCTTACAAGTATCACTCGCGATGCGATTGGTGGGAAACAATGTTTCTACCAGCCTTGGATCCAGTTTCTCAGTCGCAATGATGTAACTTCCAATTGGAATAACCCGTCTTTGCAACCAAGGTGTTAATTTCGTAGTATAGCCGTTAGTTGCAACAATGACATCGCGAGCTTTGACCTTACCTTTAGGCGTTGTAAGTACAAATCCGTCTGCGACTTTTTCGATATCCATAACAGCACAATTGCCTACAACATCAACTCCAGCCTCGACTACACATTCCAAAAGTCCTCGATGATATTTGCCTGGGTCTAAAGATGCATGTCGCGGGAAAACAACTCCGCCATGATAAACTTCTGAACCTAGCTCTTTTAATTGTTCGCTACTTGGGACAGCATAAGCTTCCACCCCCTCAGATCTACTAAGTTTTTCTGCATCACGGGTTATCATTTCATAGTGCTTTTGAGTGTGCGCTGCGTGATAACGCCCTGATCGGACAAAACTACAGTCAATCTTCTCTGAAGTTACAAATTCCTCAATCCAATCAAGCGCATTCTCTCCCTCTTTTCTAATTGCTAGGCCCTTTTCTTGACCAAATTTTGCCGAGAGTTTTTCCAATGAAGGTTTAATGCTGGTGCTAACTTGACCACCGTTCTTGGTACTACATCCAAACCCAGGGTCCCCGGCTTCAAGTACAACGGTAGATCTTCCGCCGCGAGACGTTTGAAGTGCGGCATTCAAACCGGTATATCCTGAGCCTACAATTGCTACATCTACCGTAGGAGGCGGTAACTTGATCGCTTCCTTTAAGGGAGAAAGCCCCTCCAACCAATACGAAGTTTCTTTGTAACCTTGGGACCAGACTTCGTGATTAAAATGTTGGCCGCGATTAGTTGAACTTAAAACCATCGCCTGAGACCACCTCTCTTAATTAATACTTTTCTTAACTAATATTTTTACACCCGAGTGCCTACCGTAGGAAACATATTTCAAAGAAGCAATCAAAACTTTAAAACAGAAGAAAACTTTGCAAAGTGTTTATTTAAATCAATTTTTTAAGCTACCGCACTGCTAATTACCCAAACCAAATAATAACAAGTTAATAAAATGTCTTAATAAAATCCTTACAAAGACTTCTAGGCTTCGGAACAAAGAAATTGATTATTTACTACATAATTATGGCAGTTCCAAAACTTCCAATTCAGATTTATCACACAAATTCAGCCATTGACGAAAACCTTAAATACATAAATCATCATGTAACTAATTAGGTTTATACCTACAATTACGGAAAGCTGAATTGTATGCAAAATAAAGATAACCTTATCCATTTTTTTTCTACATTAGGCGAGCGATTCAAGAACCATAAAAGTATAATAGCAAATGACATTTCTGATGCTCTGCTAGCCACCAAAACCATGCCGCGTTCAATGAAACTAAAAGAAAGCCCAAGCAACGCAAAATTTTTTAAATTGTTATTTGAAGATAAAAGCAATTTAATGCAACTTTTTGCCAATTGTGTAGATCGACTACACTGGAGACAGGCCGGCTTTGGAAAGCTGCCAGAAAAGCTTTCATGCCAAATTAGTGTAACAGAGTTCATCGGCCCTGATGGTATTTTTGAAAACCCAAACGTACGGATAGGCCTTTTGTTACAAAGCCCAGGGATACATTACCCCCGCCACTGGCACTCCGCTGAGGAGCTTTACTTTATTATAAGTGGAACGGCTAATTGGGCGATTGGTGATGAAAAAGAAAACCCCCATGCACCTGGAAGTTTTGTTCATCACGTGTCCGCTCAAAAACACAAAATGACCACGCAATCAGAGCCCCTTCTTGCACTTTGGGGATGGACTGGAGACATAGGCGGCACATCTTATTCAATTTGAGTCTAGACTTTAATTTAACAGACCAATTCCGGAAAGCATTACAATGATAGATTTACAAACATTTCAAAACCTAAGTGAAATCAAAGTCACAAATTTTATTCCCAAGCCTACGACGCTCACTAAGGGTCAAGAAGAAGCTGCAGTAAACCTTTGGAAATCAGATGATGGATTGACAAAAATTGGCGTATGGGAGTGTACACCGGGTGAATTTACCGCCGATCGAGCAACCGCCGGCGAATACTGTCACATTATCTCAGGATCAGCATCTGTAAAAAATCATGATGGCAGTGGAGAACGCCATTTAGGGCCTGGGGACCTATTGGTCTTACCCATTGGTTGGAAGGGTAGTTGGACCATACACCAACATGTTAGAAAACTTTATGTTTTGCAGGCTTCCAC
>Ga0308001_10000604_pt1 | contig 16681 bp, 6 predicted proteins | sample Neamet5_FD_203167 | JGI IMG/M metagenome (GOLD analysis project Ga0308001, IMG submission 203167) | Marine microbial communities from water near the shore, Antarctic Ocean - #5 | ecosystem: Environmental > Aquatic > Marine > Unclassified | place: Southern Ocean | collected 2014-06-04
TCATCAGAATAAAGAAGAGACTCTTCTGAGTTGATTATAATTGTTCGTTCTTTTGTGCTAACTGAAGAAAGAGAATTTATATCTTTTTCCACCCCATTAACAAACAATTTGAACTCATTTTTTGTGCCCGTAATAGAAGATGAATTTACAGAATGATTCAAAGAAAGTTCAATAGATTTTTCGTTAGAACCTGTGTTTCCGTTTAAAGCAATAAAATCTACTGAACTAGCATCTCCTGTCTTTATAAATTGTAAACTCCCAATATTAAATGGAGTCTCGCCATCAAAATGAATTTTAAAAGAATGTTCTCCCTTATCCATTATGATATTGGTAATGTCAGAATGATTTACAAAATTAGTCCAACCCCCCGAGCCTGAAACTGTTTGAGTAGTTGTAATGTCTTCTCCGTTAATTGAAAGATGAAATTGACCTCCATTTGATTCAGCTGAACAACGAGCTATAGCTTTGTAAGCTCCAGATTCTTTAACATTAATAGTATATTTAATCCATTCTCCTTTATGGACAAATCCTACGTGATGACCGTTACTATTTATGTTATCATTGTTTGTTTCTATATCAACCCCGTCATTTCTATATTCCCATCCGGAATTCCATGCCTGAAATCCACTACCGTTGGCTCTATCGTCAGCCACATCCACATCATAATAAGCAAAGTTGTTTTTTCCTAAATCATAATCTGAAAGATAAATAGTGCCTGGAACGGATTGTTTATTTGAATAAGGAATCGTTTCATCTGAATAGACTTGCCTGAACATTGCATCAGGAATGTCTTTTCGGTACAAACAATTTTCAATAAGTAAATCTTCTGCAAGTTGCATCATGGCAGAATATGTTTCCTGTTCAGTTGGCTTGCTGCCTTCTCCTTTCCAATAATCTAAAACTTTTTGATAGCCAGAGTTTAGTTTAACTGAAAAAGGGCTGTCAATATCTCCCACTTTTTTTATTGTCCACCAAGCCCAGCCTATATCATTCTTTTCTAAAAGTGATATGAAATTTGTAAACCAAGTATTAGAGTTTTCTCCGGATTCTCCCATCCATAAAGGAACATTGTAGGTGTCTCTTAAAGGAGTAACCCAATCTAAATCGTCGTCATTAACCGTACTCCAATACTTATGAAAACTGTAAACCATATTGTCATCCCAAGGGGGAGTTAAGCCAGTATAATTATTGGCATAATCATTACCTTCAATAAAGATTATATGTTTTTTGTCCACTTCCCGAATAGCTACTGTAATTTGTTCGAATAATTGTCTTAGCAAAGTTCCTCCTGGCAAATCCCAGTTAGTCTCGTTAATTAAATCATATCCTCCAATCCACTCGTTATCCTTATATTTTTGAGCTATTTTTTTCCAAAGAGCAACGGTTTTTTTTTGATTTCCCTCACTTTCCCAAAGTGAAGGTTTATTACTGTCATAATCAGATATATCTGCATTATAACCTTGTCCTCCAGGTGCAGCATGCAAGTCTAAAATGACATACATATTGTGAGGTTTTGCCCAATCCAATACATTATCTATAATTGTAAAACCTTCCTCAACCCAAGTATTTTCACCCTGTACTGGCTCGTCTTCGATTGGTAGGGTCATCAAATTATAATGCATTGGAATTCTTATACTATTAAATCCCCATGCAGCTAAAGAGTCTACATCTCTTTTAGTAAAATGATTTTTTCTCCACTCTTTAAAAAATGTTTCTGTTTTTTCTATGCCCATTAAATCAATGAGCTTATTTTTTATTTCGTGCTGTGGGCCTGCAATACCCGCAGATTGGTTCATGTATCCCTCCATTACCAACCAACCACCAGGACCCATTCCTCTTAGAAGAACCTGATTACCTTGTTTATCAACTATTTTTTTTCCACTGGTTTTAAGACCCTGAGATGAGCTAAAATTAATCTGAAATAAAGCTAAAGCTACTATTAAGATTTTTAAAAATCTCATTTTAAATTATTTAGTTAACTCAAAACTTTCATTAAGATTTGCATTTGAGTTAGTTCCTATATAAACATCAAAAAACCCTAGTTCCGATTCCCAAACTTCATTAGCTGAATAAAATCTTAATGAAGGTTCGGATATTTGAAAATTAACTGTTTTAGTTTCTCCAGGATTTAATTTAACCATTTTAAAATCCTTTAGTTCTCTAACAGGTCTAGTTACACTTGCATACCTGTCTTTAATATATAATTGAACGACTTCTTTTCCAGTATATTTTCCAGTATTTTTAAGTTTGATAGAGATATTAATTGAATTATCAATCGATAGAGTTTTGTTATCAATTTTTATATTGGAATACTCAAAAGTGGTGTAACTTAACCCATATCCAAAAGGATACAAAGGGGAATTTGACTCATCACTATAATGAGACCAAAAAACTTCATTTTTTGGTCCTGGTCTTCCTGTGTTTTTATAATTATAATATATAGGAATTTGCCCAACACTCCTTGGAAAGCTCATTGGTAATTTTCCGCTTGGATTATAATCTCCATAAAGAACTTGAGCTATAGCATTTCCAGTTTGAGTTCCCAACTGCCATGCCTCTACAATTGACGGAATGTTTTTATCTGCCCAATTTATATTTAATGGCCTTCCATTCATTAAAACCAAAACTATATTTTTATTAACCTTAAAAATTTCTTCTAATAGTTCTTGCTGAACTCCGGGTAGATCAATCTTCGCTCTACTTCTTCCTTCTCCGGATTGAAAACCATCTTCCCCAAGAACCATTACCACTACATCAGCATTTTTTGCAGCATTTTTTGCAGCGATAAAACCAGATTTATCGCTTTCATTAATTTTAACTTTTTCATGAAATTTCACTACTCCGTTATCATTTAAATTAACGTCTGCTCCTTTTCTATAAATTAATTTATTTTTTGGGTATGCTTTCATTCCTTCTAAAACAGTGACTGCGGTATTATCATCTGAGTTAGTTCTCCAGTTTCCTAAAGGACTATTGTTGTCATTAGCCAACGCTCCTATTAGTACTACAGTTTGATTTTCCTTTTTTAATGGAAGAAGCTGATTTTCATTTTTAAGAAGGACTATAGATTTTTTTGCCATTTCCAACACTCCTTTATGATTATTGGGGTGATAAATAACTTCTTTTTCTCTTTCTACATCTAAATATCTATAAGGGTCATCAAATAACCCTAATTCAAATTTTACCCTGAGTATTCTACTAACTGCATCATCAATAAGTTTGACATCTACTTTGTTGGAATTCACTAAATTTTTCAATTCTTTGATATATAAATGAGATTCCATGTCCATATCAGAACCTGCTTTAATCGCTATTTCTGTTGCATGAATTCCATCCTTTGCATAACCATGAGCAATCATTTCTGAGATAGATCCCCAATCAGAAATTACAAACCCATCGAATCCCCACTCTTCTTTTAAAACATCTCTTTGTAAAAATGAATTGCCTGTTGCGGGAATTCCATCTAATTCATTAAATCCATTCATAAAAGTTCTTACTCCAGCATCAACTGAAGCTATAAAAGGAGGGAAAACTATATTATATAATGTGTTTTTACTTATATCCACAGTATTATAGTCTCTTCCTGATTCTGAGAAACCATAACCGGCAAAATGTTTGGCGGTTGCAGCAATAGTATTATGTTTAGAAAGATCATTACCCTGAAAACCTCGAACTCTCGCAGCGGCTATTAGACTACCTAAATAAGGGTCTTCACCAGCACCTTCCATAACTCTTCCCCATCTTGCATCTCTTGAAATATCAACCATTGGAGCAAATGTCCAGTTTGTACCGGCTGCAGAAGCTTCTAAAGCAGCAATCCTAGCAGAGTTTTCAATTTCTTTAAGATCCCAGCTTGCAGCTTCAGCAAGGGGGATAGGACTTAAAGTTTTATATCCATGTATAACATCATTTCCTATTATTAGTGGAATTCCTAATCTGGTTTGTTCAACAGCAATTTTTTGAACAGCAGTTATGTCTTTAACTCCTCTGATATTGAGCATAGATCCCACCAAGCCTTTTTTAAGGTTATCATACTTGTATTTTGCATCTCCATTTTTAGGAGATGGTCCTGTGACGTCCCAAAAACCATTATATTGATTCATTTGACCAATTTTCTCATCAAGGGTCATGATATTAAGAAGAGAATCAACCTTCATGTTAATAATATCAATATTACTTTTGGTATTGTTTGTGTTTGTCTGACAACCATTTAATGTCAGTATTACTATTAGTATAATACAGTATTTTTTCATTATTATTTATTTTATTGATAAATTCTTACATAATCTATTTCCATAGTATCGCTAACAAAGTCAGTGGCTATTTCACCTCCCATGTCTCCTCCCATCGCTACATTTAATATTATAAACTGATCCCAATTAAATGGAAGTGCGCATGAGTTACCTACAATATGATGTGGTTTATTATCTACGTAAAATGTCATAGCTTGCTTTGTCCATACCAAGGAGTACACATGAAAATTTTCTGTAATATCTGTATAATCATTGGTGATATTTGAATCTCCTTCGCCGTGATTATCTGGGTGATGAACAGTAGATTGAACTCTAAAATTATTAGATTGGGAAGCCTCAAGGATATCAATTTCTCCACAAGCAGGCCAGGCAACAGATTTAAAATTAGATCCAAGTAACCACAAAGCTGGCCAAGTTCCTTTTTTACCTGGTATTTTAGCCTTAATATCTATTCTTCCGTAAGTAAAATCCTTTTTTGTATTGGAAATTATTCTTGCAGAAGTATAATTATTCCCATTGTAAGATTCTTTTTTTGCAATTATTTTTAATTTTCCATCCTCTACTTTTGAATTGTCTAACCTCGAGGTATAGGATTGAACTTCATTATTAAACCAGGAATCACCAACTTCATGAACCCATTTGCTTGAATCTAAAGCTCCATTCTCATTAAATTCATCAGACCAAACTAAGTTTGTAAACTGATCTATGGGGGGAGTTTCAGAAACTGTATTAGAGGTTAACCAAACATACCACGCTACATTTTCCTCGACATCGATACTCCTTAAGTATATGTTGTCAGCATCATAACATTCAATTGTATAATTGTGCTCTCCAACATAAAAACCAATAAAACCTTTTCCATAAATTTCTAATTTATTTTCCCCTGCATCTTTTTTAGCAACAAAAGTAGTTTGATAATCTTCTAATGGATACTTTTCTATTTCACCATCTGAGTTAGCAGATTGAGACGTTGATCCAAAATCATTAGTAAGATAATTTGCTTTGCCAAAAATATCTTTATTGGTCTTATGCATAAAAGTTCCGTTTACATTAAAAATGTATTCGTCGTCATAAAATCCAGAGTTAGATTTTGAAAAAGCAAGAGCTTCCCAATAGGTTGAATATTTTTTTGAAGCTTCTCCGTTTGAAAAATGTGCATCTTGGGCTGCATTAATTTTCCAAGTTTTGGAAGAATCACCGGCAAGTAATTCTAATAACTCTTGTTCGGAATCTGGTGGCTTCACATAAATAGTTAATTTTTTATCTACAGAAATATAATTATCCGTACTTGAATAAGCAAGAACCTTAATGTCATAAGTATTCGTGCCTTGCTCGCTGTAAGTATATTGAGCAGACCCTGAGCTAGTTTTAGAATCTCCTGTTCCAAATCTAAAGCTATAGGATACCCCATTGGTTGCCTTGGCTGTTAAGTTTACCACTCCTTTTCCATCTCCATTTGGCTGGTTATTATCTGACCCTACAACATCAATTGTCAAAGTTAAATTAGTAGGGATTATTTCAGATGGCTCCTTGGGTTCTTGACTTTGCTCATTAACTGTACTTCCAGAACATGAAATTAACATTAGAACTAAAATAAATAATTTTATTGTAGTTAATCTTAAAATATTATGAATAAAATATTCTTGCATTGAACTAGTTTTGTTTTGTGATAAACAAATTAAATTTTTTAATTTTTAAAATAAAAGTGGGTTGAAACAGATGTGTTTAAAAAAACCTGAAAAAGACTATTATAAAATCTTTTACAGGTTTTAATAAAATTAAACAAACTTTACTATTTATTAGTGATTTTCCACCACCAAGTATTATTTTCGTCAGCAAAATAATTTTTTAAATGAAGTTCTCCACTTGTAGATCGATCCAAAATTTTAAAAGTATGTGCTCCATTATAAAAGCCCATAAAACCTAAACCTGATAAATTAATTGTTTCAACTCCCCCTGGTGCAGAAATATACCATTTTCCAGTAATTTTACTTATATCTGCTCCAGACAATGGATAGTTATCAACTTCAGAACAACAGTCACTAGGAGTTTGATCTCTAAGTCCTCCAAAATCTCTAGCTAGTGGGACGCTTTTTCCAAAAATATTATTATCGGCACCTGCATCAAATGTAAATGTTCCATCACTAGAAAAGGTATAACTATCGTCATACATTCCTGTAGAAGCTTTAGCATTAGGATTAGCAGAATACCAAATAGGTTCTGTCATGTCATTAGCACCAACACCAATATGCCCCTTTACTTCTTTATGAATTCTCCATTTTCCAGTTGTTAATGCGTTAATAAGTTCGGCAGGGGCAGAATAAGTAGCAATTACTTTAACAGTTTTTGCAACAACAGTTGAAGTTCCACCTGGACCAATTGCAATTGCACTTACCGTATAATCATTGGTTCCAATTGTAGAAAAATTATAAGTCTTTTTCCCAGATGGAATTAATTTTTCTTCCCCATTATAAGAAAATTTGTAGGTCATTGCTCCAGAACCAGTTATAGTAAAATGAACTGTTCCTGAACCATCTCCATTAGGAGCAGCTGTGGTGGCACCAACTATTTCGGCTGTTAACGTTACATTGGTTGGAGCTACTATTGCCCCAAGTTTGTATTCTTCCTCTTGACAACTAATAAATGTAAAAATTGTTAGAGCGAAAATTGTTTTAAGTAATAAATTTATTTTTTTCATTTTTATATATTTTATCTGTGAACAAATATGTTATCAATATAAGCTACGACCTTATCGTTATTGTTTTCTCCGTTAAATTGAAGTAAAATTCTACTATACTTAGTTTCTGCCTTTTGATCAGAAAAATCAAATTCTAAAGTCTGCCATTCATTTAAAGCTATTACTTGCTCTTTTACAGCTTGGCCATTCCATGGTTCTCCAGAGGATCCGTCTTGTAGTTTTACCGACAATTTATTAGCTTGACTTCCTGTTAAACCATCCTGTGGAACATATACCTTAACAGTTACTTTATTATAAACCGATAAGTCTAGCTTTTTAGTTTTTGCAGCATCTAAATCAAATCTAATGTTAGCATATTGACCTCCATTGTCATTGTATTTCAATACTTTAGAAGAAGTATTGATAGTGTTTGAAAATGGATTGGTTATAATTTCCTGACCACATCCGTCCCCAAACCATGTTGTAACATTTCCGTTTCCTTCAAAATCATCATGAGCTACTGGAGTTACGTATTCAAAATCGTCAATATAAGCTACCACCTTATCATTATTGTTTTCACTATTTACTTGGAAAACAATTCTATTAAAATTAGTTGCAGAGGATTTAGCTGAAAAATCTACCATAACTGATTGCCATTTATCTAATTCAAGTGGAGTAATTACACCAGATTGACCAACCCAGGGTTGACTAGAGGTTCCATCCTGAAGTTTCACTTCAACCTGATTTGGTTGAGATCCTGTTATGCCAGATGATGGAATATAAATTTTAAATGTAAATTTATTGTTTACTGAAAGATCAAATTTTTGATCTGCATCGAACTGAATATTAGCATATTGTCCACCAGTATCTTCGTATTTAAGAACATTTACAGAAGCATTTCCAGCGCTTAATGGATTGGCTACAATAGATTTTCCTAGCGCATCTGCTCTCCAATTAATAGTTCCACTTCCTTCAAAGTCATCCAGTATTACTTGTTCACCAGCTGGAACAAATTTCATAATATCATCTAGGTGATAGGTTCCTGCTGTGGAAGCTCCACCGTCAACAAAAAATACTAATTTTTTAAAATCAGCTGTTCCATCAAAAGCAGCTCCACCATTTGGATAATCTTGTTGGGTAACAGTAGAAAAATCAAAAGTTAAAGTATTCCATCCTTTAGTTGAAAAAGTCTGATCTAGTATAATGTATTCATTTGCTCCGCTTTCTTCCAGTTTCATAGATAGTTTATGTTCTTCAGAATCTGGAGAATAAATTTTAACAGAATATTTATTAAGTTTATCCTTAACTATTTTAATAGGCTGATCCAAATTGATTTGTACGTTTTCCCATTGAGCTCCAGAGTTAGTGACTTTTCCAGTATTGTTTGATGAGTTATCTGGATCTTTAGATAATTCATAAGCAGTCCCTCCATCAACATTAAATTTTTCTTCTTTATTAAATTTAATTGGAAGCTTTGTTTCTGATTTTTTATAAAAGTAAATATTATCGATAAAGACTGATTTATTTCCTGTACCCTCAAACTTAAATTGAAAAATATCATTCATTGAAAGACCTTGATCAGTAAAGTCTTTAAGTGGAATATCAATAGTGGTCCAATTATCTTTTGTGAGAGTTTTTGAAACAAATTTTTCACCTGAAGCTTTACTGATTGAAAAAATCTTAATTGCGTCTAGGTCAGATGTCCACATATCCATATGTAAAAACTCCATTCCAGAAACATCTTGTTCTGTAAACTGAATACCTTGGTAATTAAGATTGGAGTATTGTATCATTTTATCTCCGTTCAAATCGTATGGGGCATATTGTGTTGACTGACCCCATCCTGGATTTAAATTGGTACCAGTTATGTCGGAATACTTATCAGAAAAAATTGAAACTACACTTGAACTAGGTCTATCTTTTGGGTTAGTAGCAGAAGCCATTGGCTGCATTATAGCAGTAACTTCAAAGGCAGCAGTATAGTCAGTTGTTGCTATAGCACCCCCTTTGGCAGTGACTTTAATGGAATATGTTCCCGCTTCCTTATAAATAAAAGAAGCTACTTTTCCAATATTAGCAGACACTGCAACTGCATCGGTTTCACCCGGCAGAAAATCAAAAGTTGTAGCATAATCAGCAGAGGCTGTTACGTTTACTTTTTTAGAAATTGCAGCATCGTTTGTAATAGCGACAACCAGGTTTTCAGGGGCTTTAAAAGACACTACTAGTTGTACATTAGTAGTTGCTTTTAAATTATTTAATCCCTTGGCAGTAACTTTAACCGTATGGGTTGCTTCACCATAAGTATGATTCACACTTTTTCCAGCCATAATACCAGTTGTAGCAGTAGAGCCATCACCAAAATCAATGTCAAATGACATAGCATTTTCACCTGTTGGTGTTATGGTAACAAGACCCGTATTATCTTGGGTAATTTGAAAATTAGCACTGACATTTGATGGAGCAACAATTCCAAAATCAGTTTCTTCCATGAAGTCTTCATTACAGCTAAGTACTACTGTAAAAACGAAAAGTAATGTAAAAATTTGTTTTATTGTTTTCATATTTTCTTATTAAAAAAAATTAATATCCTGCATTTTGAGTTATACCAGAAATATCAATTTCTGTTTGTGGAATTGGGAAAACCTCATGTTTTCCGGTTACAAATCCTGAAATCTTAGATGCAGCCTGACCTGTTCTAACTAGATCAAAAAACCAATGACCCTCCATAGCTAATTCTAATCTTCTTTCGTTCCAAATTTCATTAGTTAAAGTAGTTCCTGTAGAACTACTCGCTTTAGAACTGTTTCCAAAAGCTCTAGATCTAACTTGATTCAAATAATTTTGAGCTTTTGAAACATTAGCAGATGATTTTCTGCTATTAGCTTCTGCAGCCATTAAAAGAACATCGGCATATCTTATAGCTCTGTAATTAATCCCATAATTTAACTCTGCTTGAGCAGCACTTAAACCTTCTCTTGGTATATATTTATGATTAAAAAAACCTGTATGCTTATGTCCCTTAGAATATTGAGCCCCAGTGCTAGCAGCCCAGGCAACAATATCTAATATAGCTACACCTCTTCTTGTGTCTGTGGTATCATATGCATCATATAGATCTTGTGTTGGAACATTAAAACTCCAACCTGAAGCATAAACTGATCCGCTGTATCCTCTTATACCGTGGTGGATGATTGCAAAGTTCCCCTCACCTCCTTGAACAAATCCCCAGTCCCACCAGTTAGAATTTTTTGAATGCTGTACTTCAAAAACAGATTCAGCTCCGTTTTGGCCTGAATTATAAAATACAGATTGAAGGCTAGATGGTAATGTATATAAACCTATTAATGGCTCTAATATATTTGCAGCTTCTTCGAACTTATCTTGGAATAAATAAACTTTTCCTAAAAGTGCATGAGCGCTAAAAATAGTAGCTCTACCATTAGTGCTTTTTCCTGCAGGTGCATTTTTAATTGCAGCTTTTAAGTCAGTTTCTATTTGAGCATATACTGTTGCTTTTGGAGATCTAGTTAAAGTTCCAGAGTCCGATGCAGTTAATCTTGAATCTACAAATAATGGGACATCACCAAAAAGTTTAACAAGTTCAAAATAATAAAAGGCTCTTAAAAATTGTACTTCTCCAAAAAGTTCTTTTTTTCTGGAAAATTCTATTTTATCTTTATTTTCAATTAAATAATTAGCTCTGTTAATTCCCTCGTATAGCCATTTCCAAGTGCTTGTCAACTGATCGTTAACAGGATCATGTATCATCCCATCAATTTTTTGAAGTCCAATTACATCTGATGCACTTTCACCACCAGAATGAGAATTTTTAGTAGCCATATCACCAATCATAACACTATATATGTTCCAACCTAGGACATCATATGTTCCAATTAGAGCAGCCTCGTAATCAGCTGAAGTTGTAAAATAATCACTAGCGACAATAGTGTAACCCTCAGAAGCTTCATAATCTACATAATCTTCACACCCAATAAATCCAAGTGATAAAGTGATTATTATTATTTTATTAAAGAATTTATTTTTCATAATATATTTTTTTAAAATTTAAGATTTAAACCAAGTGAAACAATTAAAGGAGATGGGTACGTTCCTCTATCGACGCCCGAATCAAGAACCGGATTTCCACCATTTGAAATTTCAGGATCATATCCAGTATAAACTCCTTCACCTGTGAAGGTAAAAACATTTTTTGCTAACGTATAAACTCTAAGACTGCTAAGTCCCAAACTTGATATTGTAGACTCTGGAAAATTATAACCCAATTGAATGTTTTTGATTTTAATAAAACTTCCACTTTCAACATACCTGTCAGAAACTCTTGTGTTGTTATTGGCGTCAACAAAAGTAAATCTTGGTTCGGAACTACTCGTACCTGGACCTGTCCATCTATTTAAAACTGAGGCAAATTTATTTGTGTAATTAAGATTTCTCTCGTAACCTCTAAAAATATCATTTCCAATAGAAGCATACGTAAATACCGATAAGTCAAAGTTGTAAGCATTTAAAGCAAAATTCCATCCCAAGGTGAAATCTGCAAAAGGATCTCCGATTTTAGTTCTATCATTTGCGTCAATTTTACCATCATTATTTACATCAACAAATCTTATATCTCCAGCTTGAGCATTTGGCTGGGTTGCCCAAGCATCTACTTGCGCTTGATTTTGAAATATCCCAGCAGTTTTATAACCCCAAAATATTCCTGGTGATTCTCCTTGTCTAAATTGAGTTAGGTTTTTTGAAGGAATACCATAACTACTACCCCAAATATATTTATCACCATTATTGATTTCTTTGACGATATTATCTGTAGTTGTAAAATTAAAAGTAGTGTCAAAACTAATATTTTCAACAATATCTCTTCCGTAAGACAAGCTAATTTCATAACCTTTAGTTTCAGTTTTACCAATATTTGCAACTGGGTAAGTAGGAATACCTAAATAAAGAGATAAAGTAGGACTAAACAATAAGTCATCTACTGTTTTAGTGAAATAATCTGCAGTAAATCTTAGTGAAGAATCTAACATTGATAAATCAACTCCTATATTAGTTTGAATTTGATTTTCCCAAGAAACATTATTATTAGGAATTCCTTGCAGAGTAGAACCTGAAGCTATGTTGTCTCCAAATGTATATTTTGGGAAAGTAGATATCGTTCCAAATTGAGGAGATGCATTATCATTTCCAACAGATCCGTAACTTACTCTAAGCTTTAAAAAATTAATTATAGGAACATTAAAAAATTCTTCATTTGAAGCCACCCATCCAAAAGAAGCAGAAGGGAAAACAGCAAACTTATTGTTCTTTCCAAAACTAGTTGAACCATCTCTTCTCACTGTTATGGAAGCTAGATACTTCTCTTGAAAATCGTATTCGATTCTACTCATTAAAGAAACACTTCTTCTAACATTTTGCCATGACCCAGTAGTTTGGTCTTCAACACCACCAGACGCTGAACTTAAATCAGCATATTTCCAAGAATTAAAAGGGACATCCACATTAGTTCCACTTAATCCATTTTGAGTATTTTTTCCAATAGTGAACCCCGCAAAGACATTGAAATTATGCTCTTCGTTGATGTCAAATTTATAACTTCCAAAAAGCTCATAAGTATAATTGAACCAATTTTGTTTGGTCTCAGTTACTCTATTGTGGTCATCTTTTGTTCTAGGAGATAAATCAGCATTTGCATTTGTAGAATTATGTCCAACCCCATAAAATTGAAGTGGTGTGAATGATTTTTGTTGTTGCCATACACTAGAGTAACCTAACCTGGAAGTTATTTTTAAATTATCCATTGGTTTATACTGCAATTCAATTTTTCCAATTAATTTATCTGTTTTATTATCACTATAGGAATTAGAAACTCCAGCTAGTGGATTGATTACTTCTTGAGTAATCGTGTTACTCATTCCATAAGCACCACCAACCATTACTGGGGTCATAGGATCAAAATTTAAAGCATTAAAAATTTGTGAGCCTCCATGACCATTCCCTTTGATATTTGAATACTTATTATGAAAAATAACTTTTATATTGTCAGTTAAATCAGTTGAAAAGTTTGAGGATATGGCTAATCTGTCAAAGAAATCTTTATCTCCACCAACGGCAACACCTTCTTGAGAGGTATAACCAGCAGAAAGAAAATAAGTAGAATTCGCAGATCCTCCAGATGCAGAAAAATTAGTTGAAGAGATTGCTGCAGTATTAAAAAGTTCCTTTTGCCAATCAGTTCCAACTCCAACAGATGATAGATCAGAAAAAATAATTGGACCTCCTGAAGCGACACTACCTTCATTTAAGATTGCTGCGTATTGAGAAGCGTTTAAAACATTTATAAACTTGTCAACTTGTTGCATACCAAAAGAAGAATCTAATGAGAAAATTGTTTTTTGGTTCTTTTTACCTGATTTAGTAGTTATAACTATTACACCACTACCACCCTTAACCCCATACATTGCTGTAGTAGAAGCATCTTTAAGAACGGATATACTTTCTATATCATTTGCATTTATTGCATCCATGTCCCATAATGAGGAATTTATTCCATCAATAACCACCAATGGATCAGTTCCAGAAAAGGAAGTAATTCCTCTAATTAAGACGGAAGGTTTTCCTCCGGGCGATCCACTAGAAATAACGTTTAAACCAGCTTGACCTTGAAGAACATCTTCCATTCTAAGAGGTTTAATTTTTTGAATATCTTCACTAGAAACTACAGTTACGGCTCCTGATATATTTGAAGATTTTTGACTACCATAACCCGTAACAATTACTTCGTCTAAAGCATTATCAGGTTGTAACATGGCGCTAATGGAATTAGAAGAATCTACAACAATTGACACTGAGGAATATCCAACAAAACTAAAAACAAGAGTGTCTCCGCTTGTTGCTTCAATTGAATAATTACCATCAAAATCTGTCGAAACACCATTTAATGTTCCTTCTACTATTACGGTAGCTCCTGGGAGAGGAACTCCATTTTGATCAGTTACTATTCCGCTAATTGATTGCGATTGCAAACCAAAACTAAAAGCAAAAAACAATACAATAGATGAAAGTGACTTTAAAAAATTTGTTTTCATAAAAAGTTATTAATAATGCTAAACTTAACATTTAATATTAATAAATATTAATAAATAACCTGTACAAATTTATTAAAATATCAATATACCAACCTGAATGTTATTGAATTAATAAATTAAAGAGTAATAAATGGGGAATTAATAAAAAAAAGAGATAAATAAAAAAATAAAAAATAGCATAATAACAATAATGTATAGTTAATGTAGTGGTAATAATAAGGTTTATCAAAAGACCTAAAGACTTAATAAATGGTCAGTAAGTCCGTCACCCCTAGTTAGATCCATCTTTTTTCTAAGTCGATAGCGCTTAATTTCAACGCTACTTAAAGAAATATTAAGTAAAGGTGCAATATCCTTTGAAGTAAGATTAAGTCTTAGATAGGCACAAAGCCTCAAATCATTATTTGTAAGGGTAGGGTGAATATCTTTAACTTTTTTTAGGAAATCTTTATCTGCATTATTAAATGCTTCCTCAAAAAATTTCCAATCGTCCTTGTTGTTTAGATGCCTATCAATAACATTTATTACAGAAGATATCTTAGAGCTAGAATTTAGTAGTTTTAAATCTTTTTTAATCTTACTTAAAAACTGATTTTTCTTTATCATACTCATAGTAGAAATTGCCAATTCTCTATTTTTTCCATCAATATCTTGATTAAGTTTTTCGTTTTCTATGTGCATTAAAGCTTGTTTCTTCTCAATTTCTTTTAACTCTAATTGGCTTTTATTAATTCTTATTATTTTTTCTTCTTTTTTTCGATAGAAATTATTGTAATAAGTATTTGTAAAAAAGAAAAGAACTCCAAAAATCAGAGCGTAATTTGCTATCATAAAATTGGAAAAATACCAGGGTCTTTGGATAGAAAAATCAACAGTTTTTTCGTCTGAAAAGTTATCTCCTATTTTAGATTTTACTTTGAATTCATAATTTCCAAATCTAAGGTTGTTAAATGTAGTATTAGGGCTTTCGTTCCAATCACTCCACTCGTTTAGATATCCATCTAAAATGTATTGATATTGTACTTTTTTAAATTTTTGATAATTCGTAGAATTATAGTAAAATGAAATATTATTAGTTTTATAATCTAGTTGAAAACTTTGTTCACTTACTATTGAGCTAGCGGACTCGTTAACTTTATTAACCTCAATACGTTCTATTTGAATTATCGGTTGACTGGGGAAATAACTTTCTAAATCAAAAGAAATATATCCATTATTAGTGCCAATAATATAACTTTCATTCTCAATTTTTGAAATATTTTCATATACCGTTTTTCTTAATTTTTCAGGAAATAAGATACTTGATATTTTCTTTTCATTAGACATTAAATCTTTTGAAAGATAATGCATGTAATTCTCTGAGAACATCCATAATTTTTTATCTTGATCATTAATGATAATTCCATTAATTAATTCTTTTTTAGATAAATTCGAGAGCAAAATATCTTTTTCAAAAATGTCTTTTTGTTCGTTGAATTTATAAAATCCCTCACTATAATTATAATATATTTCATTATCAAATTTGGACAAACTCGCACTACCACCAATAGAAACAGAAGAGTCAATTTTAACAGACTTTAAAGTATATAAATCACTACTTAAGGAAAGCTTATAAACTCCTTTATATCCATGACTAACAATTAAATCACCTTTGCTGGAAAACTCAAAAAATCTAGAAGAAGTTTCAAATCCATTTATTTTATTTCTTATTTTCCATGATCCTTTAATTTTATGTAAAATATTAAATCCACTATAGGTTCCCTCCAAAATTAAATCTGAAAATTTTGTTGGCTTTTTAAAGCCCCATGTTCCAGCAGTTTTAGGTATTTTAATGGCAATACCATTATTTATTAAAAATGATCCTTCGTTGTGGCCACAAAATAATTCTCCGTCAATTACAGTTAAATCCCAAACCTGACCAATAGTTTTAGGTATTTGTTTAAAGGGTATATTCGATTTATATTTTTTAAAAAAAAGGCCTTGATTTGTGCCTACATACAAATAATTTTTATGAAGCTTAGAGGCATAAACTGTTCCTAAAACTCCATCATTATCATTATAATTTTTAAAAGGAGATTTACTATTGATTAAAGAAATTCCGTTATCAAGACCTAACCATAAATTATCATAGAGATCTTCAAAAACAGACAAAACAGTGTTGTTAGTAATTCCTTGTGATTTATTAATAGTGCTTATAAACTTTCCTTGAGAATCTAGTAATATCAATCCTCTTCCAATGGTTGCTAATGCAAACCTTCCATTTCTTAATCTTTTAGCATCATATACATTAACAGAGGATAATTCAGAATAGCTTGAGTTAACTGGACTCCAAGTAGTTAATTTTCCATTTGGAAAAAGTTCAAAAAACTGCATTTTATCAGTAACAATTAATAAATTTCTTTTTTCTTTGAAAATGTTTACTATATGAGGAGACTGACCGCTATTTTTTAATCTAGAGTCGCTAGATACTAAAATTTCATGGCCATTCTCTAATGTATAAAGACCTGAACTAAGGGTAAAATATAATCTATTATCAACTATAAAAGAGTTGAAAATATCTTGATCGGGATTTAAAATATTAAATTCGCCAGAGGATTCATTATACATAATAAGCCTGGAAAGAGATTGAAATATAATCCAATTGT
>Ga0308001_10000615_pt1 | contig 16492 bp, 12 predicted proteins | sample Neamet5_FD_203167 | JGI IMG/M metagenome (GOLD analysis project Ga0308001, IMG submission 203167) | Marine microbial communities from water near the shore, Antarctic Ocean - #5 | ecosystem: Environmental > Aquatic > Marine > Unclassified | place: Southern Ocean | collected 2014-06-04
GCATATTTGCTAAAATAACACTATTTTGTATTCTACTTCATATTATTATTGCCCTTTATCACCATTTTGGAAAAAAAGACAACGTTCTAAGGCGCATGTTACCATAGAAGATAATAAATTTTACTCTTTTTAATTGAGACCCTTCGGGGTCTTTTAAGTTAGTTTTTATAGAAATGCTAAGCTAGCCGGATGGTAGGGATACTATTCGGACTACTTAAACTTAGTATTGCCTCAGCTAAGTGATGGTGCTAAATAGCCTAACTGAATAGCCAAGATCACAGCGATAGCGTTGGTAAATTAGAGTGCAGCTAATAAAATCCATTCTTAATATAACGAAATATCGGAGAGCGAACCATGAGCAATCGCATTGAGCGGTCAGGGCTTCATATAGCCAAACCAATCTATGACCTAATTACCTCTAATGTTTGCCCTGGCACCGCAATTAATTCTGATACATTCTGGGCAAAGTTTGCTGACATAATTCGCAAATATTCGCCTATTAATCGCGAACTTCTTAAAAAGCGTGAAACACTGCAGGCGCAGATTGATTGCTGGCACGTTGCAAACCGCGTCAATTTTGATTTCTCAGCCTACAAAATATTTCTGCAATCGATTGGTTATCTGGTTCCTGAAGGTCCTAATTTCACCATTAGCCCATACAATGTTGATGTGGAAATCCGGCATCAGGCGGGGCCGCAGCTTGTTGTACCCATAATGAATGCACGCTTTGCCTTGAACGCTGTCAATGCCCGTTGGGGCAGTCTCTATGATGCGCTTTACGGTAACGATGTTATTTCGGAGGCCGATGGGGCGAGCAAAGGTGGTGCCTACAATCCCGTTCGTGGGAAGAAGGTAGTTGATTATGGTCGTGAGTTTTTAGACGGGGCCGTGCCTCTGGCGAGCGGATCACATGCTGAGGCTGTAGCATACGCAGTTGTTGATAAACAGCTACGCGTCACTCTAGGTACTGGGGCTATTGTTGCGCTATCTGCGCCTGAGCAGTTTTGTGGCTACCTTGGAAGCATTGAAATTCCAAGCTCACTTCTATTTAGTAACAATAGGTTACATCTTGAAATTCAATTTGACCCTAAAAATCATATCGGTGCTGCAGATCGGGCTGGAATAAAAGATATTGTCCTCGAGGCGGCTCTGACAACAATTATGGACTGTGAAGATTCTGTCGCTGCAGTCGACGCTGAAGATAAGGTACTTGCCTATAAAAATTGGCTGGGACTGATTAAAGGTGACCTTAAAGAGACGATAAACCGCGGCGGCAAGAGCTTCGTGCGCTCCATGAACCCTGATCGTAAATATCTTGCTGCCGATGGTTCCGAGCTAATCCTTAAAGGGCGTAGCCTTATGTTTATCCGTAATGTTGGCCATTTGATGACTAGCCCGGCCATTATTGATGCTCAGGGTAATGAAATTCCCGAAGGGATTATGGACGCGGTGATCACTAGTCTCATTTCATTGCATGATCTGAATAGAGAAGGGCCGCTTAAAAATTCAAGTACTGGCAGTACCTATATCGTTAAGCCCAAGATGCATGGGCCCGAAGAGGTGGCATTTACTAATGACTTATTTGATGCAATTGAAGATGCCTTTGGACTTGCTCGCCATACTATCAAGGTCGGGATTATGGATGAGGAACGCCGCACCTCTGTAAATCTTAAGGAGTGTATCCGTGCCGCCAAGGGTCGTGTTGTTTTTATTAATACTGGTTTCCTTGATCGTACAGGCGATGAAATACATACCAGTATGCAGGCAGGGCCATTTGCTTTTAAGGCCGATCTAAAAGCTATGCCTTGGATTTCTGCTTACGAAGATCAAAATGTCGACGTCGGTCTGGCCTGTGGCCTTAAAGGAAAGGCTCAAATAGGTAAGGGCATGTGGGCGATACCAGACAATATGGCCGACATGATGAGAACCAAGATTGCTCATCCCAAGTCTGGAGCTAACACGGCCTGGGTACCGTCGCCAACGGCTGCCACGTTACATGCTTTGCATTACCATCAGGTTGATGTGTCCAGCCTGCAAGACCAGATTGCGACGCGCAGGCCAGCTAATGTGGATAATATTTTAACTATACCTCTGCTAGATGAGGGCGCGCTGGACAGTAAAAAAATTCAGTTGGAACTGGACAATAATGCTCAGGGTCTACTGGGTTACGTGGTGCGCTGGGTAGAGCAGGGTGTTGGCTGTTCTAAGGTACCTGATATTAATAATGTAGGCCTTATGGAAGATCGTGCCACATTGCGCATTTCTAGTCAGCATATGGCTAACTGGCTCCATCATGGCATTTGTACTGCGGAGCAGGTGATGGAGACCCTGACGCGCATGGCTGCGGTGGTTGATGGGCAAAATGTTAGCGACCCTGAGTATGTCGCTATGGGACCAGATTTCAGTGAGAGTACTGCTTTCCAGGCGGCATCTGATCTCATCTTTAAAGGTGATAAGCAACCCAGTGGATATACCGAGCCACTGCTGCATGCCTACCGCCAAAAAGCCAAGGCTTCACGCTAGCAAAATCGACTCCAGGCCTCTGTAACTAGCCCCCAAATTTGTTAAAGGTAATTGACCTATGTTGAGAAACTTTGGTGGTCATGAGCAGTTTAGTGGCCAGATTGTCACTGTGAACTGCCTTGAAGATAATAGTTATCTTAAAGCCTCGGTGGCGAATGAGAGGCAAGGGGCGCGTGATGGATCATTTTTTATAAGGTTTTAAGTTTTGAGAGTGCTTTTTTGATCCAGAAATAACCGACTATTCCAGCAATTATATTTGAAATACTGATAAATATAAAAGCTACCTCCAGATTATAAAATTGTGCAGCAACATAAACTAATGGTAACTGTATGATAAATACACGCAGTGTTGATATATAAACACCGGGTGCAGGTTTACCAATACTATTAAACATAGCATTAACGCTCATGACTAATCCATATAGGCCATATGAAATAGGGACTATAAATAGGTAGGACGTTGTGATCTTTATAATCTCAGGTTCGTCGGAAAAAAGAGAAGCTACTGTTGGCGCGAGAAGGGCAAGAAGAATTGCCATTAAGCCCCCCCAGACGAGGCAGAAGATAGTTGCACTCTTAATGCACTCTTCTATGCGGACAAAATTTCCAGCGGCAAGGTTTTGTCCGAGGAATGGGCCAACCACAGAAGAAAGTGCAAAGAAGAGCACTAGAGAAAGAGCCTCAATGGTGGTAGCTACATTGGTTGCCGCGACGGCGTCATTTCCGTAGCGGGCAATAATAGAGATAATGATAGCTGCTACAATAGGGATAATCATATTTGTACCGGTTGCAGGTATTCCAACATGCAGAGTTATTTTTATAGAAACCATAAACTTGCTTAACGTTTCACGACGGAGACAAATTACGTGAAAACGAAATGTTAGGTAATATAGGATAGCAGAAAAACTGATAAAACGTGTGATTAATGAAGCCCAGGCTGCACCAGAAAAACCAAGTTCTGGAAATCCAAATAGTCCAAATATGAGAATAGGATCTAAAACAGCGTTAGCTATTGCAGAATAAAGCATCAACTTTCCCTGAAGGCCAGTATCGCCAAGTGCCCTCATCACCGATCCTCCCGTCATAGGAACCATAATAAATAGTGGTGAGAAATACCAAATTGTAACGTATTCACGGATAAGCACTAGTATATTATCGTCTGCGCCCATAGCTCTAAACAAGGGATCAATAGTTAGTAATCCAATAACTGTGAATGTGAGTGATAGTATTACAGTAAAAAGAAGGGTGTTGGTGGCAAGAGTTTTTATTTCATATTGGTCTTTATTACCCGCAGCTCGAGCTAATACTGATGATATCCCTGCACTTAAACCAATAGATGCGGAAATAACAATCATAACCATGCGAACTATGAAGCCCATAGCTGCGAGCTCATCTTTACCAAGCATGCCAATATAATATAAATCTACAAAGGTAAACGACATACTAGCCACTAACCCTATAGCCATTGGAACAGCCATTCTAATTAAATGGCGGTGCACTGGCCCAACTGTGAGGTCAACCCTTGGAGATTGTTTTTCTTTGGCCATTATTTGTTATTTTTCCTCATAAACATAATTTAATGGTGCACTTGAATGAGATCATATGGCCAAGTTGTCAACAGGATATTTGATTTATTAAATATAATGTAAAAATAGAGCGAGTATGTTATTTATATATTATAATTTGTCTCTTTTAGAGGAACTATAAACAAGAAAGATAAATAAAATGATTGTTGTTGTATCCCCAGCCAAGAAACTCGACTTTTCAAGTAATGATGTAAAACAGAACTGGTCAGTCCCTGATTATCTTGATCAAAGTGCAGAACTTATAAAAACAGCACGTCAATTAACAAGATCACAAATTGGAAAACTGATGAATGTCAGTGATAAACTTGCCGATTTAAATTATCAACGTTACAGGGATTTTGAAGAGCCATTCACACTATCGAATGCACGTCAGGCGGCCCTAGCATTTAAGGGCGACACTTATGTTGGATTAGATGCTGAGACGTTAAGCGAAGAAGACCTTGAATTTGCACAAAACCATTTCAGAATTTTATCGGGTCTTTATGGCATTCTTCGACCCCTTGACCTCATGCAAGCGTATCGCCTTGAAATGGGTTGCCGCCTGCAAAGCTCAAAAGGTAAAAACTTATATGATTTTTGGGGAAGTTGCTTAACTGACGGTCTCAATAAATTGATGGGTGAGCAGGATACAGATGTAATTATTAACTGTGCCTCCAACGAGTATTTTAAATCCATTAATGTAAATGATCTTAAGGGTAGGGTGATCACTCCGGTCTTTAAAATTGTCAGAGACGGTTTAGCAAAAAGTCCGGGTATGGTGATTAAACGTGCCCGCGGTATGATGGCTCGCTATATTATCCAAAAAAGAATTAGTAATGTCGAAGGCCTCAAGGAATTTAAGATGGATGGTTATAAATTTATGCCAACCCTCTCAAATGATGAAAATTATGAATTTCATAAAATTGTTGATTAACTCTTGTGCTAATTCCGCTAGAGCCGATTGGTGTTAAAATTGGAGTATGGACGCATCACAGAGTCCCAATTGACGTATTCTATAATATTTGTTATGCCGCTTTGTTTTTCACAGGACTTAAAGTTACCTTTGATGGTGTATTTTCATTTTAAAATGGGTTCCAGGTCATTTTTTTTGTGAATTGTAGATAGCCCAGATTAACGCCTGCCCGAAGGCCAGTTCCAAGTCTAATAGGTGCTATAATAATTTTATCGGCCTGTTGATAATTCATTCCAAAACCAGCTACATAGTAGAAACTACCTTCTATTGCTGGAAAACGCTGATAAAGTTCTTCCTTATCATTAAGGTTGTACACAAGCGCAAAAACCCGTGAACCATTGGCTCCGGCATCAATACCAATTGAAGGACCTTTCCAGTATACAGGACTGTCACCTTCAATTTTATGAGAGAGCGTACCATCACCATAGCGCAGACCAATAATAAATGCTGCACTTACTTCAGTACCTATAATATATCCATTTGGAGCGCCAAAGTCTAAGAAAGATTTTTCAACAAGGCTCGCAATAGCCTCAGACCCCTGGCCAAAATAATCAGATGCTGCTTTGAGAATACTTATTTTATCATATGCACCCCCTAAATTTTGAATTGTTGGCGCAGGCGGTGGCGTATTATTATTACTTTTTCCAGAACAGGCCGATAATAAAATCAGGATGAAAATTCCATATAATTTAAAAAAATAAGATATTATTTTTCTCCTGATTTTGTTTTACCATTAACTGCAAACATAATCCATTTAGCAGGGAAAATCCAGATAATACCTGCAATAAAATAACATATAAATTGGAGAGAGCTATTGTCGGAGAAAAGGCTGTCAATTAGACGACTGACGACTAGTAAATAAAGCGTCATTAAGATAAGCATAAAAATTAACCAAAGAAGTTTTGATATTTTTGGTGAAGAAGGTTCTGACAAAGTTATTTCCTTAAATTTTTCCACTAATAGAAAGTAGAAGGTAGATGCTACCATAAACCAAAGTTGAAAAAGCTGAGGCGATGGCAAGAAATTTTAAGTGTTGGCCAATGCTTGTCATAAGCCTTGCAAAAATATTATTTTTCTTTATCGGGTGCATTTCTATTCTCATTTTATTAGCCGTTTTAATCACCTTAATAGTTTCTGTCCATAAATTATAAGCCTCTAGATCATTAATTGAAACCCATTTTGCATCAATTGCATCATCGCCAGCCTTAAGTTTACCTCTAGTATATTCAGCCATATAATCGACAAGACTATAATGATATTCGATTATGTCATTGCCATTGTGCTCTATTAAATCCACAGCATCAATAAGAGTAATATTTTTAATTAATATAGAAGTTTCTTCGTAAACCTCCCTGACAGCTGTTTCCTTTAGCTTTTCACCTAGATTTTGTGCGCCACCAGGAATACTCCATTCTAATGATTTTGGTGGTTTACTGCGCTTTATTAGGAGTACATTTTCCCCTCTAAAAACTACAACGCCTACTGCTATAATGGGGTTCTTTGGATATTCTCTTTTCATATTTTACTTTTATATATTATATGTTTATTTTGAACAACAACCTCATCAAATAAAGTTGAACAGACAATGTGTGGTAGATTTTCACTATCAAGCGATTCTCATAATAGTTTTATCGAGTTTCTGGATATGGAGCAGCCTTTTGCGGTACCAGACCGCTTTAATATTGCACCTAGTCAACCGATAGCAGTACTTAGGTTGCAAGGATCAGACCAGGACCATGCAATTATACCAGAAGCACCTCTACCTCTAATTGAGGGAACATTAATGCGTTGGGGACTTATCCCTCATTTTGTTAAGGAAATTAATAACGAAAGATTTTTAATAAATGCGAGATCAGAAACAATAGCTGATAAACCATCTTTTCGAAACTCGTTTCGACGACGAAAATGTTTGGTTGCTGCAGATGGTTTTTATGAATGGAAACGCGGTGGTGCATCCCCGGTTCCTTATTATATTTCTTTATTAGACTGCAAGCCGTTTACGTTTGCAGCGATTTGGGAAGGATGGGCTGGCCCTGCAGGAGAAGACTGGATAGAAACAGTGTCCTTAGTGACTAAACCGGCGAACGGGACTATAAAAAAAATTCATCACCGCTCTCCGGTTATTATAGCACCGGAAGATTATGGTTTATGGCTGCGGCCATGTGATCCACCGGACCGGGATATTTTTTCAAAACTCTCGGTTGATCTGGATCATAAACTTTGCATGCATGAAGTAAGTCCTTATGTTAATAACACACGTCACGACGGTGAACAGTGCATAAAACCAGCAAAAGCTGATCAATTTAAGCTCTTTTAATCAGTCTTTTTAACAGAATGACCACCAAATTGATTACGCAGAACGGAAACAACTTTTCCAGTATAGCTTGGGTTATTTGTTGAATTAATGCGAAACTGAAGGGATGCTTCAATAACAGGAGCGGAAATATTTTTCGATTTAGCTTCTTCCACAGTCCATAAACCCTCACCACTATGGGAAATTTCTCCAGAAATAGCCTTTAAATCTACACCCTCTTCTTTATACCCATTTTGTAACCAACCTACGAGACGGCTTTCTATAACACTTCCGTTATTATAAATGCGTGATACCTCGTCAAGATCAAGATTAAATTCACTAGATTTCAAAATTTCAAAACCTTCACCAATGGCTTGCATCATGCCATATTCAATTCCATTATGAACCATTTTAGTGAAATGACCAGCGCCGGTTTTACCCATATAAGCATATCCACCATTTATGCTTAAATCGTTAAAAATTTGTTCATACTTTTCAAACTTTTCACGTTTGCCACCGATCATCATGCAAGCACCATTTCGAGCTCCACCTGGTCCGCCGCTGACACCTACATCCATAAAAACAAACCCTTTTTGTTTGAGTTTAGTACCTCTGATTATTGTTTCTTTGTAATTTGAATTTCCACCATCCATAATAACATCTCCAGGACTTAAGATCGTCGTGAGCTCATTGATTACAGTATCTACATTATTATGCGGTACCATAATCCAGATGAATTTCTCGCCAGGAATTTTTTTGTTAAATTCTTCTAGGTTTAAAACTGTTTCTGCTCCCGCCGCCTCGGCTTCTTTGCGTGCGAATTCGTTAGGGTCGCTTGCAATTACTTCGTGACCTTTATCGATAAGAAGTTTTACCATACCCATGCCCATTTTACCGAGACCTATATATCCAATTTTCATGCTTTAACCTACCTTCTTATAATATTTTTATCTTATAACTCGTCCAGGGTTCATAATGTTCTTGCAATCCAGTGTATCCTTTATATCACGCATTAGACCTAGCTCTGTAATTGACTTATAACGTTCGAGCTCTTCCAACTTGAGAGTCCCAATTCCGTGTTCGGCACTTATACTGCCTCCTAGTTCTACTACAATATCGTAAACAGTTTTGTTTATCTTGGAATAATTGTTGAGAAACTCCTGTTTATCCATGTCTAAGGGTTGACTAAAGTTAAAATGTAAATTGCCGTCACCAATATGACCAAATGGAACAGGCCTAATATTAGGAACTATTTCTTTAACAGCAGATAATCCTCGCCGCACGAACTCAGGAATTTTTGAAACGGGAACAGAAATATCGTGTTTGATGCTTGCCCCTTCAAATTTTTGTGCCTCTGACATATATTCACGAAGGTTCCATAAGTTACGAATTTCATTTATATTTTTGGGAATAACACCATCAAGAACCAACCCTCGTTCCATTGCATTTTCAAGTATTTTATTCATCACTATTTCAAGATTAAGTAGGTCACGATCCAAGGATGTTGCGCACTCCATTAGAATGTACCAATCATAGTTTGTCACTAATGGATCCCGACATCCAGGCATATTCTTTAGGTTAAATTCAATACCTAAGCGGGGCATAATTTCAAAGGCAATTAGGCTATCGCCACTTATTTGCCGAGCCATGGTTAATAAATTGATTGCCGCCTCAGGGTTTTTTATTGCTACAAAAGCGGTATTTTTTTGCTTGTGGCGAGGGAAAAGCTTTAGTGTTGCGGCGGTTATGATCCCAAGGGTTCCCTCTGCACCAATAAAAAGCTGTTTCAAATCATATCCAGTATTATCTTTACGAAGTCCCGTTAATCCATTCCAAATATTACCATTTGGAAGTACTACCTCCAGGCCAAGAACCAAATCTCTCATCACACCATATTGGAGCACATTTATACCACCAGCATTTGAAGAAATATTACCACCAATCATTGCGGAGCCTTCAGAAGCAAGATGCATGGGAAAATGACAATTTATTTTTTCGGCAATAGTATGTGCATCTGCTAAAATGACACCACTTTCTAGTGTCATAGTATGATTAAGTGCATCTTTTTCTCGCACTCTATCCATCCGTTTCATACTCAATATAACTTGGGTACCACTTTCGTCAGGACTATTGCCTCCCACAAGGCCAGTATTGCCGCTTTGTGGTATAATTTTAATATCGTTGTCGTAACAATAAGTAACGAAATCAGAAACCATTTCTACTGTATTAGGAAACAACACAAGAGGTGTTTTCCCCATAAATCTATTACGTGGTTCAGCCAGGTGAGGTTTGATGACATTTTGGTCATCACTAGCCCCTTTCGGGCCGGCCATTTTTTTTAGGGCTTCAATATGTGACTGATGAATTATCATTCTATTGCCCTTTTGCTGCTGCTGCACGTTCTAGCCTGTCATTTATAGCGACGCCAAGCCCAACGGCTGGGATCGGTGCAACAGCAATCGTTTTTATTTTTAAGTGGTCTAGTGAACGCATCATGGAGAATAAATTAGCTGCAGCTTCAATCAAGTTTCCTGAAGGACTCAAGTTAAGACTGTTTGAAGTTTCAACATTATGTCCAAATGAAAGGTAAGCTTCTCCAGATTTAGGTTTCAGCACATTAAGGCGCATACCAGCGTTTGGCGCATAATGACTTTTTAATTGACCTGGTGCGATCGGACTATCGGATTGTAACTCATTTATTTTAACGCTCTGCCCAGCAACTTTTTCAATATCTTCTTGTGTGACATTACCTGGACGCAATAAGGTAATTCCATTTTCATTTACTTGCACAATTGTAGATTCAAGACCTTTTTCACAAACTCCACCATCAATGATCATATCTAACTCATTAAAAAATTCACTGTCGACATGAGCTGCGGTTGTTGGACTTATTTTACCTGATTTATTGGCACTGGGCGCTGCGATGGGTCCATCAAATATATGAAGTAATTCTTGGGCTATTTTATGCTTTGGCACCCTCACTGCAACTGTGTCCATACCAGCAGTTATAAGATTTGATAGTCCGTTGTTTTTCTTGAGCGGTAAGACCATGGTAAAGGGACCTGGCCAAAAACTTGTAGCTAATTTTTGAGCGAGCGTATTCATTATGACATAGCGTCTGGCTTTTATCGCATCAGATACATGAACAATTAATGGATTAAAATTAGGGCGTTTTTTTGCTGCAAAAATTTTAGCGACTGCTTTGTTATTTGTAGCGTCAGCGCCCAGGCCATATACCGTTTCTGTGGGAAAAGATAGAATATCCCCTGCATTAAGTTTTTTTGCAGCAAACTTAAATGTTTTCTTTGATGGTTTATAAAATCGGCTATCAGTCATTCTTACACAATATACTTGAATAAAGCTCTCTAATACTATTTTATAATTGCTGAGATAATATATAACAACCCCACAAAGAATATAATATTTTATCTTAGAAAAAATTAATTAGAAAAACCTAAAATCTCTGGCGTTAATGATTAATACTCAACCTTAAATTTATTACCGGATTTTTTTCGTCGATCCAAAACTAAAAAGAAGTAAAATGAACGATAAGCCATGGCTAAATTACTACCCACCACACGTAGAATGGAACCAAAAGTTCAAAGGAAAACCACTTTATAAAATAATTGACGAAACGGCGGCTAAAGTTCCGCAAAATGTGGCTCTTGATTTTATGGGAAAAACCTGGACCTACGGTGATGTGGAAAAGGCTGTCAATGCTGCCTGTAAGTCGTTTCAGGACATGGGGGTTACAAAAGGTATCAAAGTAGGGCTCTTCCTACCTAACTGTCCTCAATTTATAATCGTTTTATTTGCAGTTTTAAAAGCAGGTGGTACAGTTGTTAGCTATAGTCCACTTTGTTCGGAACCAGAACTTCTGCACCAAGTAAAAGATAGTAAAACTGATTTTATTATAACACTTGACCTGAGCACCCTTTATTCAAAAATAAGAAGTGTTGTTGAGCAAAGCCACGTTAGAAAACTTATAGTTAGTAAATTTTCTGATATTTTGCCATTTTCAACAAAACTGCTCTTTAATATTTTTAAAAGTAATCTCATAGCTAAAATTATAAAAGATGATATCCATATGGATTATAATTCTCTGTTTGATAATGATGGCGATTACCAAGAGATAGATATTAACCCTGATAAAGATATTGCAGTACTTCAATATACAGGTGGCACGACCGGCATTCCTAAAGGCGCTATGCTAAGCCACTCGAACCTTTATATTAATATGTCTCAACTTGAGGTATGGCCGCCGGACCTTGAGTTTGGTAACGAAAATGTCGTTGCCTTTTTACCCTTTTTTCATATATTTGCTCTTACGGTAATTCTTAATTTGGGAGTTAAATTAGGTGCGCGACTGATCATTGTTCCTAAGTTTGAACTTGAAGATGCGATCAAGCTTATGACTAATGAAAATATCACTTTATTTGCAGGCGTGCCGACAATATATACCGCACTAGCTAATCATCGAGATGCTGATAAAATTGGCATCAACAAGATTAAAATGGCCATGTCGGGGGGCGCACCTCTGCCTATTGATCTTAGACAACAATATATGGACCGATGGGATATTGATATTATAGAAGGTTACGGTCTCACAGAAGCCTCCCCAGTCACCCATGCTAGCCCCATGGGTGAGGTTGGTAGCAAGGCAGGCTCTGTTGGGTTACCGTTACCTGCGACGGAAGTTTTCATTATGGATCGTGAAAATGAAGGTGTCATTTTACCTCATGGTGAAAGTGGTGAAATTTGTATTCGTGGCCCGCAAGTCATGAAAGGATATTGGAAGAATACTGAGGCAACCGCTGCAGTAATGTTTGGTGATATTCTTAAAACTGGCGACGTGGGTTATATGGATGAACAAGGTTATACCTTTATCATGGATCGTGATAAAGATCTCATTCTTGTTGGAGGCTTTAATGTTTTTCCGCGAACAATTGAGGAGGCTATAAATAAGCACCCGTTCGTAGAAGAAGTTACTGTTATAGGTATTCCTGATGATTATTTAGGTGAAACACCAAAAGCTTTTGTGAAGTTACGCGCATCGGACGGGACATTAAATGAAGAGGATCTTTTAGCATTTATTAAACCTGAGATAGGTAAACATGAATTGCCATCTCAGATCGAGTTTCGTGATAAACTTCCTAAAACCATGATTGGAAAATTATCAAAAAAAGAACTGTTCTCTGAAGAGAAAGCCAAGCATGAGGCTAAAAAGATATTCAAATAATTATTTTTTTTCATTCAGAAATAATTTTTTTTAGATTATTAATGAGTGTTATATTGTTGTTTGAAACGTAGTTTCTTTATTTAACGTAGCGGAACCATAATATAGTAATTATTGACTAATGTGAAAAGCGAGTGTTTTCACATTGATGAATACCTAATTTATCGTCTATAAGATAATTAATAGTATTATAGGAGCATAATGTGACTAGTGAAAAAATTTTATCTGTTGAAATTCCAGATGATATAAAAAATATGAAATTTGAGGAGGCACTTGGGGCCCTTGAAGATATAGTAAGAAACCTTGAAAGTGGTGAAGTGTCGCTTGAACAATCAATTGATATTTATACCCGCGGCACTCAACTTAAGGCGCACTGCGAGGAAAAATTAAAAGATGCAACTGCTCGCATTGAAAAAATTACCTCATCCGCTAACGGCGATTTGACCATATCGCCGCTTGATGGTGGCGACTGATATATGAAAATGATGTCCTCTGATCTAGTTGAAAATTTTCTTGGTGAATTTGCGACCTCTTTGGAGCATAGCTTACTCGAGGTGCTGCCGGATGCTCATGGTATGGAGGAACAGGTCATTGAAGCTATGCGTTATGGCCTTTTTGCAGGTGGTAAAAGACTTAGGCCATTTTTAGTCATGATGACATCAGGACTATTTTCAGTTGAAGAAGAAAATGCGATAAGGGTGGGCGCTGCAATTGAGTGTCTGCACACCTATTCACTTATTCATGATGATTTACCCGCAATGGATGATGACGACATAAGGCGCGGTAAGCCATCTGTGCATAAAAAATTTGATGAAGCTACAGCAGTTCTCGCTGGAGATGCACTTCTTACACTTTCTTTTGAAATTTTAGCTGATGTTAAAACACACCCGGATCCTGAAATAAGATGCGAGCTTATTGCAACTTTATCTCGCGCTGTTGGCGCGCTTGGTATGGTTGGAGGGCAAATGATTGATTTAAAATCTGAAAATCAAAGCTTGATTGAGAGCGAAATAAACCGTATGCAGCAGATGAAGACTGGTGCATTAATTGTTTTTTCCTGTGAAGCTGGGGCAATATTGGCTGGAGTTAGGGGCGAGAGACGTGATGTTTTAAAACATTATGGACGTGATATTGGCCTGGCATTTCAGATTGCAGATGACCTGCTTGATACAGAAAGAAGTTCATTAGATATAGGTAAGACAGCAGGAAAAGACGTTCATGCAGGTAAGGCAACTTTAGTTGCCCTTGTAGGAGCCAAAGATGCAAGAGTAAAGGCAGATAGATTGATTAAGCAAGCTATTGAAAGTTTGGATATTTTTGACGATAAAGCCAATATATTAAGATCATTAGCCACATTTGTTGTGAGCCGTAATTATTAAAAATTAGATGAAGAATTACATATGAATGGTAAACCAGATACGCCCTTACTGGATAAAATAAATATTCCAGCTGATGTTCGAAAATTGACTGTTGGGCAACTTCAGCCTCTTGCTGATGAATTGCGGGCGGATATGATTTATAATGTCTCACTTACTGGGGGTCACCTTGGCGCTGGCCTTGGCGTTGTCGAGCTGACAACGGCTATTCACTACGTATTTAATACCCCTTATGATAAATTAATTTGGGACGTGGGTCACCAATGTTATCCTCATAAAATTCTTACTGGTCGTCGTAATAAAATGAAAACAATTCGTAAAGGTGGAGGTCTTGCTGGCTTCACTAAACGGAAAGAAAGTGAATATGATCCCTTTGGTGCGGGCCATAGCTCAACATCCATTTCTGCGGGACTAGGTATGGCTGTAGCTCGTGACCTTAAGGATATTGAAAGTGATCAAAATGTTGTTGCCGTAATTGGTGATGGTGCCATGAGTGCTGGTATGGCTTATGAGGCAATGAATAATGCTGGTGCACTGAATAGCCGCCTTATTGTGATATTAAATGATAATGACATGTCTATTGCTCCTCCCGTTGGGGCTATGAGCGCGTATCTTGCTCGGCTATTATCATCAAGATCTTATTTAAACCTTCGAGATTTTGCTAAAAATATTGTAGGTAAGTTTCCACGTACCATCAGTTCAACGGCTAAAAAAGCCGAAGAATACGCACGTGGAATGGCAACAGGGGGAACGCTGTTTGAAGAGCTTGGCTTTTATTACGTGGGTCCAGTTGATGGGCATAATATGGAACACCTTCTGCCAGTCCTTGAAAACGTTCGTGATGCGGGTAGTGGCCCAATTCTTATCCACGTTGTTACGCAAAAAGGTAAGGGATACTCTTACGCTGAAAATGCTGCTGATAAATATCATGGCGTGTCTACTTTCAATGTGAGTACAGGAGCACAAAATAAATCGATTCCAAAGGCACCTAGTTATACCGGAGTGTTTGCTAAAGCCTTAATTAATGAAGCAAAAAAAGATGATAAAATTGTTGCCATTAATGCGGCTATGCCTTCAGGAACAGGCCTTGATAAGTTTGCGGAAGAATTTCCAGAACGTTGTTTTGATGTTGGTATTGCCGAACAACACGCGGTAACCTTTGCAGCGGGTCTTGCATGTGAAGGTTATAAACCTTTTGCCACTATATATTCTACATTTTTACAACGAGCCTATGATCAGGTGGTTCATGATGTAGCAGTTCAAAATTTACCGGTTCGTTTTGCAATTGATCGTGCTGGTCTTGTAGGAGCTGACGGACCAACTCACGCTGGCTCGTTTGATTTAACTTATCTTACTACACTGCCAAATATGGTGGTGATGGCGGCTGCAGATGAGTCAGAATTGACCCATATGGTAGCCACTGCTGCTGCCTATAACAGTGGCCCATCCGCAATCCGCTACCCTCGTGGTGAGGGTACAGGCGTTTCACTTCCTAAAGAGGGCGAGCAGCTTAAGATAGGGAGAGGGCGTATAATTCGTAAGGGCAAACAGATTGCAATCCTTTCGCTTGGTACTCGTTTGGAAGAGGCGCTAAAGGCGGCGGATGAATTTGCAGATAAAGGTTTGAGTTGTACGGTGGCTGATGCACGTTTTGCTAAGCCCCTTGATCTTGTAATGATTAGAAAGCTGGCTCTTGAACATGATGTTTTGATCACCGTAGAAGAAGGGTCAATTGGTGGGTTTGGCAGTCATGTTCTTGATTATCTATCTAATGAGGGACTTATGGAACAAGGGCTTAAAGTGCGTACAATGAAACTTCCTGACGTATTTATTGATCAAAATAGTCCTGACGTAATGTATGAGATTGCTGGGCTTACCGCAGCAGATATTATTAAAACTGGGCTACAGGCACTAGGTCATAACAACGTAGATCCAACATTGTTAAATGGTTAAAAAAAGAGCAGATCAAATTCTTGTTGAACGTGGGTTAGCCGAATCCCGTTCACGTGCACAGGCATATATAATGGCAGGTCACGTTTACGCTGGTGAGCAAAAAATAGTGAAGTCCGGTCAGCAAATCAAAGAAGACACTGTTTTAGAGGTACGTGGTAAAGAGCACCCTTGGGTCAGTCGCGGCGGACTTAAACTTTTAAAGGGATTACAAGAATTCAAAATAGATGTTTCAGGTATGACCGTAATTGATGTTGGTGCTTCGACTGGTGGTTTCACTGACGTATGTTTAGAAAATGGCGCGAAGAAAGTTTATGCAGTTGATGTTGGGCATGGACAATTAGCATGGAAAATCAGAAACGATGAAAGGGTCGTTGTGCTTGAAAAAACTAATGCGCGTTATTTAGATATTCAACAAATTCCAATTCCTGTTAATTTAATAGTTTGTGATACAAGCTTTATTGGCCTTCAAACAGTTCTTCCCGCACCAATGTCCTTAGCAGGAAGAGGTTGTATGTTAGTTGCGTTAATTAAACCACAATTCGAAGTAGGAAAAGGGAAGGTGGGTAAAGGGGG
>Ga0308001_10000626_pt1 | contig 16355 bp, 10 predicted proteins | sample Neamet5_FD_203167 | JGI IMG/M metagenome (GOLD analysis project Ga0308001, IMG submission 203167) | Marine microbial communities from water near the shore, Antarctic Ocean - #5 | ecosystem: Environmental > Aquatic > Marine > Unclassified | place: Southern Ocean | collected 2014-06-04
GGTATTGACAAGCTTCTGTAGAAATACAAGATCCATCATCTTCATTCGCAAATGGATTGTAGTTACCAGAAGTATTGTCTGTACATCCTAGGTATAAACAATAACTAGAAGATAATACTTGAGGGTTAAAATTATCGGCTGTTTCATCTGTACAACCTTCTTCTAATTCATCACATATTCCATCACCATCGTCGTCATTTTCGCAATCTCCTTGACAGTTGTGGAAATCTTGTTGGTATACACAAGATTCGTCTTCGTCAGTTGCTCCTACAATATAATTACAAGCTTGTGCATCTGTACAACCTTCTACTTCGTCCAAATCGCAAACACCATCCATATCTGTATCTATACAAATACTATCGCAAGTATAACCTTCTAGGGCATAGGTACAAGAATTGTCTGACATAGTGGCTTCGGCATTGTAATTACAGGCATCGTGGTCTTTACAACCAAAGTATTGAGAAACCATCTCTACTATGTTTCTTAAGCTATCAATCTCATTAGAAACCGCAGTAGGAATATTCTCTGCAAATAGAGAATAAGGAACCGAACTAAAGGAGTTTATTCCCATAAGTATGTAATTCCCATCCAAATTGGCATCCAATTCTACTTTTAAAAAGGCTCCATTCTCCCAGTTTAAAGTTGAGAAATCGTCTGTTGTATTTCCTCCAGAAATCACCAAAGAAAACAAACCAAAGTCGTTGGTGCTTACTTGGTGGGTTTCTGTGTAAGAAGTTTCTGCAGCTGTAGTTTCTAAGAGTATTCCTAAACGTACAGAAATCTCTTGGTTTACTAGCTCCAAGCCATTTGAATCGTAGGCTACAGCCTGGTAGTTAACACCTTGGGGTATTTGCCCAAAAGAAACTGCCCCTATCATAAGGGTGATAATTAATAAAAAATTCTTCATAATTTCTTATTCTACTAGGGTTAATTGTTTTGTAAGGGTCTTTGCAGAGGTTGTAAGACTGTAGAAATACATTCCAGGAGAAAGGTTTTCCCTTTCTAAGTTCACACTGTGATACCCACTCTCGTAATCCATCTCTGTTATCGTAACTACCTGTTGTCCTATGCTATTTGTTAGGGTGATGGTAGCCTTTGTATCTTCTGGTAAGAAGAAGCCGATTTCAGTATTTGATCTTACAGGATTAGGAACGTTCTGGAACAGCTCCATCTCTTGAGTGATTACCTCATCCATCTCGAAACCTGCAATCACAGTCATTCCATCCTTACTAAAGGAATTAGTACCTCGCTCAAATTCAGCGATTTTTAAAGTGACAAGCTCATCTGAACTTTTCTTATACAGAACTAAAGAGAAAATCTCTCCAGCTTCTAATCCTTCCTTCTCCTCTGTAAATTCATCATCTCCCCAAATGGCTATGGCATTGTGTCCTTCTTGTAAAGCGACACTTCCTACCATGTTACCATCCTTGTCGTATGCTGCTAATTCGTCTCCCGCTTGCAGAGTTTCTTCCCAAGCAGACTCTAGTACCAATACGGTATGGTTGCTTCCTGTATTAACAGGACGAGAGAAACGTTTTGTGTTTTTAGCTATTGCTGCGTGATTGTTTTGTTCTAACCTTAACTCTTGGTTGTTTGCTGCAAAGGTGAAAGTAGTTTCGCTATTTGTTTTTATTTGGTATCCTTTTCCTTGGTTGAAGTTTCCAATACCGTTAAAACCAAACTCTGGCATATATACCTGTCCATCTTCATCTTTAAGTATCATGATATCATCAACTATATCCTCCATGGAGGTAGCAACATCAGACGGATTCATTCTTAGGTAAGACATCATATTCCAACCAGATACTAAGTCCACAGAATTCAATTCTGGAATAACTCTACTACCTCTAACTGTTAGAATACTAGATTCTGACATCTTGTACTGGTAACCCTCGAAAAAGTCCCAATCTCCAATACCATTAAAACCAAATTCTGGCATATAAACATTTCCATTATTGTCTTTTGCTATCAATAAGCCATCGACCGCATTGGAGTAAACCTCTACCATTTCGTTGGCATAAGGACGAACTCTTGCAGAGACCATTCCCCAACCTTCTCTAAGGTCTATATCCTGATAGGCAACAGTATTCTGCTGGAAGCCTTGAGAGAGCTTGTTGGATTCCCCAATAAATCCAGATATTGGTTGCCCTACAGTGTAGCTAAGGGTTACGTTACCATTAGTTTGTGTGTTCCCCATAGAGGCAACAACTTCCCTTTGAAGGCTCTGTGCAGTAGCACTAATACTTAGTGCTAGGATGCTGTATGTAAGTGATTTTTTCATAGCTAATATTTATTATGTCTTGTTTTTCCAATTCGACCGCGATGCGGGGTTGCGTTAAATAGGTAAATAGTTAAAAATCGCGAATAACACGAACCGCGTTTGTATTGACCCTAAACTGGTTGTAGGACGAGTTACCATTAGAGAAATAGATGGTCGACGCGTTGCTATTATTGATCTCCGAGGAAGACCAATACACATTATCGCTGAAACCGCCTATATTGCCCTCTGGGCCACCGTCTCCTATGGTGTTATACATTTCTATTAGTTCATCTTTTGAGGGTAAGCACCAATCTGTATAGCCTTCTGTAGAAGAGTTTAAGGCATTGAAAGCAGCCGTATTTGTTTCTGAACAGCCTGAAACTATATCTAAGGTATTCTGATAACCTGTGCCTATAGCTTGTCCATCTGCACCTAAGATACCCGTTCCATTACAACCCCACTCAAAATAGCCTAAATCCTCCATAGCCGAAACCAAACCATGCTGGCCTGTTTCGTCTACATAAAACACCATTCCGCCTTCCATTAATTCTCCAGAATGGAGCATAACACAATCTCCGTTATTTATTGTTGCAAGAGGATTGTAATTATAGCCTGTAGAGTCGGTACAACCAAAAACATCAGTTGAGCTTATATCACAGGATCCATCATCTACAGTTGCCCATAAATTGTAATTGGGGTAATCTTCTAAGATGCAGCCGTAAACAATACAAGAACCATCATTTATTCCCGACTCCGCATTATAATTTTCTGCCAATTCAAAAACACAGCCGCCTAATAAACAAGAGCCATCATCGGTATTTGCATATGAATTGAAATTACCAGCTTCAGTATCTGTACATCCACTAATTATACAAGAGTTATCATCAGATGTAGCCTGATCATTATAATTGTCAGCCATACCATCCATACAGCCATAAATATGCTCACAACCTTCGTTTACATTTGCTTCTGAATTATAATTCAGTGCGGTATAATCCATACAATCATATACTGCCCAGGTTATACATAAAGCTTCGCTATAACTAGCTGCTGTAGAATCGTATTCTAAATATTCTGGGTAAGGACAAGCCTCTGCAGGAATACAAGAGTCATCGTCTTGGTTTGCCATTGGGTTATAGTTTCCTGCCGTATTGTCCATACAACCTGAAAAGATACAAGTTGTATTATTTAATGCTTGTGGGTTGTAATTGTCGGCAGTTTCATCGGTACAACCTTGCTCTAGCTCATCACAAGTTCCATCGCCATCGTCGTCGTTTTCGCAATCTCCTTGACAGTTGTGGTAAGCTTCTTGGTAAATACAAGAGTTGTCTTCGTTTGTTGCTCCTAGTATATAATTACAAGCAGTTTCATCGGTACAACCTTCTACCTCGTCCAAATCGCAAACACCATCCATGTCTGTATCAATACAAATGCCATCACAAGCATACCCATCTAAGGCATACGAACAACTGTTGTTAGACATGGTTGCAGCTGAATTGTAATTACAGGCGTCGTGGTCTTTACATCCAAAATACTGAGAGACGATGTCTACTATGTTTTCGAGGCTGTCTATTTCAGAAACCAAGCCTTCAATTTCATTATTTAGTCCTCCTATTTCAGAAACTAATCCTTCTATTTCTTCGAAATAATACGTTGGTATATTCTCTGCAAAAAGAGAATATGGAACAGAACTAAAGGAGTTAATTCCCATAAGCGTGTATTCTCCATCTAAATCTTCATCCAATTCAACTTTCAGAAAAGCTCCGTTTTCCCAGTTTAAACTTGAGAAATCGTCTGTGCTATTTCCTTGTGAAATCACCAAAGAAAACAAGCCAAAGTCATTGGTAGTTATTTGGTGGGTTTCACTGTAAGAACTTTCTGTATCGGCTGTTTCTAATAAAATACCCAAACGGACGGAAATTTCCTGGTTGGCAATTTCAAAGACATTAGCATCGTAGGCAACAGCTTGATAACTTATACCTTGGGGTGTTTGAGAAAACACCAATTGTGACACTAAAAATAATAGATAAAATACTTTATTCATCGTTCTTAAGTTTAAGTTGTTTCCACATTTCATTGAAATTATTATAATAAATCACTTTAACATTTAAAGCTCTAAGTGACTCATCTCTAACAGTTGTTTCAACAGACCGTACAGTATGATAATTAACAGAAGTAGGATTTTTAATATTTTTAGTATTCCTAGCTCTTTGGGTAAGTAACCACCATAGATCAACCTCATCGGTAGACAAACCTACACCTACAATATCTACTTCAAATAACATAAATCTCGTTAACCAATTGTTATACCGTTTGTCAATTGGTTCACGTTTAAGTAATTTACCATCTTCAGATTTTATAATTGCTCGTACCTCCTCGTAACTATACTTCTTTTCCCATTCTTTAAATTCAGAAAATATTTTAGAATACATATAATTAGTTAAACCATAATCGCGTACACCAAGTTTTATGGTGTCCGAGTTTAATACATGTCCGTGTGGTTTCCACACAAGAGATTCATTTTTAATGAAATAGTCGTAAAGTCTAGATTCTTGTCTTTTTAGATGATTTGAGTCTATTTCCGATTTCACAAAATCAGTTTCACTAAAGGCTGTAAAGTTCAAGTCAAATACATAACTATATTTCGTAGTTAAGGTGTTTATTGTCTCCTTAATAAATGATTCAATATGCTCATCCTTAAATAATTCTTGTTCAGCCTCTTTAATTGACTTACATATTTCTGTTTTTAAATATGACTCTATTGCACTAGCAGACTTTCCTTTTGTGTTCAGAATAATTTCCTCAAAAGCAATAGTTGGAGAATTAAGTCTTAATAATTCATTAACCCCTTTAAATTCTAAAAGTAGATTAGACCAATTAATGAGAATATTGTCATCAAAATCTCTCTTACTATTAGAAATAGCCTGCGAATAAAACCCGCTTCCTAACATCAACACTTTTGAATTTCTCATATTAGAAACTTCTAAAAATTAAATAATGAGTGCTGGATGAAGTCCAGTTACTAGGACAAGAAATTGATCCGGACGAATAGCTCCACGTTGAACCAATTCCTGGACACTGAGCCAAATAATATACATATCCAGAATTACAATAACCTAAAAGGGGACTATTACTTGTACTAGGTAGTAATACCCCACTAAGTTTTAAGCTATGATAAGTCTTATAGAAATCTAATAATTGATTAGTATTTTCGCCAAAACCCCAATCACTAAAACCGTTATATGATTCGATATTTAATTGGCTGACTGTCTCATTTCTAATTGAGCAATTTGACTCATTGACACTACTTGACTCTGGCCAAGTATTAAAAGATTGATTGAGAATAACATCCCCGCCTCCTGCACCATCCAATGTAATTATTAATCCACCAGCATATTCCATCCCAAATACTAATTCTGTTGTAAAAGAATGAACTTCACTATATGTCATCCCTTCAGTAGATGTAACAAACGCCCTTACAAAATAAGTTACAGAATCTTCTAAAGGAATATATTCATGTGTATAAGAACCACTTCCGCTACCCAAAGAAACATATTCATCGTAGACAGTTGGTAATTCATTAGATGTTGACCAACAAAATCCCTTCTCTGTAATACCAGAACCTGCTGATGGTAATGTGGTAGCATTAAGCACTACAACTCCATTGTTTTCATAGTTAATTGAGTCCATTGAAATGTTAATTGGTAAACCAAAACTTGATACACCATTAGTATATAAAATTGATTGATTAAAAAAATTAATAGGTGCTAAATAACCATTTATATTATGACTCCCAGACACTAAGTCACCACTTTTTAATAATAATGGAATCTGAAGTTCTGTATAATTTTCAAAATTTGATTGTCCTTGAATGATTTTTATTCCATTAATCTTTAATTCAGAATTTGAAACATTACTAAATGCATTAGTTATGTAAAAATTGTAACCATTAGGAACATTAAACTCTTCAGACGATAAATCTATAGTGAAGGGAATGACACTACTCTCCACAATAAATCCATTAATATTGTTAGTACCTGATATTATGTCATTTCCTCCTGCTATTACTGGTAGTTTTAATTCTGTATAATTTGCAAAATTTGATTGTCCATATGTAATATCTATTCCATTTATTTTGCAAACGCCATTAGATAAAGTTGTATGATTATTTGTAATGTAAAAATTCTTTCCTGAAGGGACAGTAAAATCACCATCGCTTAGATTTATTGTAAATGACTCACCAAAACATCCATCAGGAAAGATTAAACTCTTATTCGATAATGAAATTTGACTTATATCTGATACTGACTCTGCTAACAAATCGGATATTTTAATACTATTTCCATTTGAAATTGATAAAGAATCATTTATGATTGAAATTGTTTGCAATTCGTCTTCATTGTTCACATTCTCTGCAAATAGCGAATAAGGAACCGAGCTAAAAGAGTTTATTCCCATAAGGGTATAATCCCCATCTAAATTGGCATCTAATTCCACTTTTAGAAAGGCACCGTTTTCCCAGTTTAAAGTTGAGAAATCGTCTGTACTGTTTCCCTCAGAAATCACCAAAGAAAACAAACCAAAGTCGTTGGTGCTTACTTGGTGGGTTTCAGTGTAAGAGCTTTCTGCATCTGCAGTTTCTAAGAGTATTCCTAAGCGTACAGAAATCTCTTGGTTGGCTAATTCAAAGCCGTTTGCATCGTAAGCTACTGCTTGGTAGTTTATGCCTTGGGGTGTTTGTCCAAAACAGATAAATGGTAACAATAACAGAAGGGGGATAAGAGTTTTCATTAATGTAGTTTTATAAATTTATTCTCTTTGAAAGTTAATAGTTGTAGCTTGTCCAATTACGTACATCATATAAGCCTCACCAGGGGTAAAAGCATTTATCTGAGCAAAGGCAGAAGACCAAAACTGACCTGATACATTTTTAATAACCTGAAAAGTCTCTTCTGTAGTTTCCCCATTTTCTAAAGCAACATTCATGGAGCTTACAATACCATTGTCGGCATCTACATCTCCAGTAAATGAGACCATGTTCCACCCTGAATTAAGTGGGTATTCTATACCGTACTGATAAGCAGAAGGGTTTTGGAAGTTAAGTGAAGTAGCTTCTGTAGTTAGATACATCATATAACCTTCACCTTGGGTAAACGTATTTATTTGAGCAAAGGCAGAAGACCAAAACTGACCTGAGACATTTTTAATCACCTGGAAAGTTTCCTCTATATCAGCGCCATTATTAAGTGCGCTATTCATTTGTTCAACAATACCATTATTTTCTGACGAACCTACATAACCAACCATATTCCAACCAGGGTTAATGCTATAGCTTATTGGGGTGTAATATTCATTTACTATATGAATTGCATTTGCTTGAAAACCATTAAATAGTGGGTAGGGTGAGATTATTTTAACTTCACCTTCTGTTAGAATTGCAAATGTAACCTTGTCTCCATCTTGTATTCCATCTATCTCATCTGTAGAGGTATCATCTCCCCAAATAGGAAAACCAAAATTACCTTCTTGGATGGTGTACAAGGCAACGCAATTAGTCACTCCATCAGAATCTATATCTTTAAAAGCGCCAATTAAAGAGCCTGAAAAACTGTCAAAAGAAGATGAGCTAATCATTACCGTCATGTTAGAGCCAGTATTTAAAGGGGCTACAAATAAATCTGCTGTAATTTCGTCTTGGCTTGAAATTGTAGTCTCGTAAACTATGATTGTATTGGAGGCACAAACTGTAGCTTCAAAATCTGATACACATAATTCAATTACAGTATTTCCAGAGAATCCAGGGATTGCAGATAAAATAGGATTAGTAGTAGATGAGCCATCCCAATCTAAGATAATATCATCTTCATTTACATTGAAATTTATTGTAAGCTCTTCAAGGGTGTTATCTGCATCGTAAAACACACCATCGTTCCATAAATCTTCTATTGATGATAACTCAAATGTTTCACCATTAACAAATTCAATAGTAGGTGGGATTCCAAGAATCTGTGGCGCACTATTTTCGGAGTTCGTAACGTAAGAAATAGTATTAATAACAGAAACACCATTGTTTGTATAGCCCGAAAATTGATCTCCTAAATCAATTAAGATAACTTCGTTTTCAAAGAGTATTACAAATTGTGGTGTATCTCCATTACTTAAGCCCACTTTCTCATTTAAACTAGTGTCATCTCCCCAAAGGGCAAATCCAGATTGACCATTCTCCAAAATAGTCTCTATTCCTACACATTCTGTGAAAACTGAAGAACCGTAAATATAGCCCTCATCAATTTGTCCATTCTCATTGATGTCATAAAATGCCCCAACAGAACCGCCTGCATATTCAGAGAGTGATGTAAACATGATAGTCATGTTAGACCCTGTATTACCAGTAAGAATAAAATGGTTTGGATTGATTTCTTGTCCGGATACAAATATTGGAACAAATAGTAATATAAAAAGTAGTTTTTTCATGACTTAGGTTTTGTTGCTATTTGTGTGCGTAACGTTTATATACCTTAATGTAAGCAAAATACAAAAGGTTAACAGTAAAATGAACTAATTTCAATTTATTTTTGTAAAAAACTAAGAAACAACAAATTGAGTAAGGTATATGGTTCTGTCGCATCAATATACCACAACAGATAATTTAGTTTAGATTTAAAATAAAGTAAACAAAAAAGGCGAACCAGATGGTTCGCCTTTTTGCTGTGGAGATGCAGGGTGATACATCGAACTTCTATTTTACCGATTTAACACTGCTTTGTGGGCTCATAAATCTTATTGAAACATTAGAGAAAAGGAAGGGTAATAATTGATTCTGGAGATGTATTTAGACCGTGATTCCACAGAAATTAATCTTACAATAGTTGTAACAATTCAGTTCCCAGGTATTTAAATTTTTCATCTCTGTCAAAGTGTTATTGATATTTAATTGGGATTTTAGATCTTTTAGTTTTTACAGTAAATCTAATCCTATAACCCCTGTTTGTTATAGTCACTATATGTTTTTTTCAGCAATTTATTATAACATTAACTGTCTCATTTTAACTATATGATCCAATGTAAATAACATTTTTATTATAAGTAATTGCCTAAGTACCTGGCACAAAAAAAGTATTTTGACACAGATGCTCTTTCTTAATAATAAAATCTAGGTCGAATGGAAATTCGCATGTTTTTACTTTTACATTATTAATTGAAGCTAATATATTTTGCTTTACTTTAAACAACTCCTATCTGGAGTATTTTTTAAGCTCCAAAAGATTCTATTCAGTTTTTTTTTGCAGTTCGAACGACAACCTAGTTTTGTGTTCAACAGTTATCTCAGAACCTTCTGCAAGTATTACTGAGTCAGGATTAAGAGTATTAATAAATTTAAATTCTTTTCCATAAACAGCGCCAAAATCAACGTTTATATCTGAATGGTATACAGGGTAGTGTTTCCATTTTTGATGAATAACTTCGTATTCATTGGTTACAGAATTATTCACTTTTGCATAGCCCCAATAATGTTCAGTGATAAATTCAGTTTCACTATTTTCTATTATATCTAAAGCATTTAATGCTGCAGTAACCTTGAACGAGTGCCAAATTTTATTCATCTTCCATCGATACAATACTGTTCTATTTAAATTATTTTCTTCCCACTGATGTTCCATTCGAAGTGTTTGATAGTGTTCCTTGTAAATCTTATTTGCAATATATGATAGTGCAGGTTTTGGAACAATCTCTTTAATAAAAACAACTCCCCGTTTCCACGTGTTATTTTCAAAACGCTTGACATAGAACCGTAGGTTTACTTCTTCAAAATTAGTATGAAATGGAATCTTTACGCCAAATAATTTAGTGTTTAAAAACATAAATCCAATCAAGCTGATGTAACATTTGTCTTCCCATAAATCTAGTTCTGTTCCTGCTGGAACATATTTTTTGATAATACTTGGGTCAATTATATAATTTGCAATCGCTAATTTTCTCCATTCTGCATTTAAAAAACTCATGTTTTGCTTAATTTAACTTTTAATATAATTTAGTTGTTCAACTCACTTCACACACAGCGCTAAAAGAGTTGTATTTGTAGCTAAGATTGACTCCGTAAAGGACATCCACCAAGAAAATAATGATCAAAAATATACTCTGTAGTATATTCACAGAGAGAATATGCATATCCAAAACTATATATAGGAACTAATAGTAATATCTATAGTATTTTTTTCATTTCGAGTATATTAGAAATTCGAATGTAAAGAAAAAGGATACTATCAATAAAACATTACGAGTAGCAATGGGTTATTTAGTTTCATCTTCTATAAAATCTAAAGTTATAGAGTTAACACAATATCTCAAACCCGTTTCCGACGGACCATCATTAAATAGGTGTCCTAAATGGCCTTTACATGTAGAACATATAATTTCAGTTCGAACCATACCAGCAGAAAAATCCTTGTTTTCAATAATCTTACCTTCTATTGCATTATCAAAAGATGGCCAGCCACATGAAGATTCAAATTTGGTTGTTGAATCAAACAGCTTTTCTCCACAACCTTTACAGTTATAATGACCTTTTTCAAAATGAAGATTATACACTCCTGAATATCTAGGTTCTGTTCCTTTTTCTCTAAGAACTCGATAGGCTTCCGAACTAAGTTGTTTCTTCCATACGTTTTCTTTATTCATAACTATTTTTTCTTTCAAAGTTGTTTGAGCTATAGCAGAAAAGCTAAAACTTATAAGAAGGATATAAAGTATCTTGTTCATTACGTGTGGATTATCATTCAAGTATAAGAAAATTGTGAGTTTAATTTAATCTGAATTTGATTTATCCCTCAATGATTTCTCTTTCCAATTATTAATCTTTTCATCTTAATTCAATTCTATCAATCATGAGTTTAAAGTCTTCCTTCTTTTTGTTACCTATTAAAAATGTAATTTCTTCAAAATAGACATCCGAGAAATTTGGTTTATCTAATCTTCTACCTCTGAAAGATGGATACATATCTTTTAGGTATATTTCAATTTCTTGCCATTCTCCAGTAGTTGTGAAAGAAGTTATATATGAATAATAGTCTCCTGAATTTGATTTAATTCTAAATTGATAGTCTTTACCGTCACCAAGTAGTTTAATTCTAATCTTACTATTTCTTTTCAACTGTACTTTTTCGAAACCATAACGAACAGAGCAGAAACCTCCATTATTCTCTAAAGATATTGAACCTCCAAAAACACCGTAACCATCAGTGTTCAATTTAAAAGTACTTAATGATTCCCCCCCCATCACATCATCATCTACTACTATCCATTTATTTGTTTCTGAGTTTTGGTTGAATTGGAACATTACTTTTGGTGCCATACAAGAAGTTAAAATCATTAAACAAATTAAGTCCTTAATTATTAATCTAAGTTTCATTTTTTTAAGGTTGAACTTATGAGTATTTTTTTTATATAAACACTAAAGTAACATTTTTTCGATTGATAACTGTATGAACTCAAACTATAAACATACTGTTTTGATTTAATTTGAGAGTATGCTTATAATTTTTTACAAAATCAACCTAAAATAGACTTATTATATAAAGCTAGAAACATAAAATAAATTAGATTTTAAATAGTTCAGGCTGCTATAGTGCTTGAATAAGATTTAAGAATCTTGGCTTTAGTTTATTAGTGAATCCGTAATTAAATTCTACTCAATTATTACAGGAACTGAATGCTCGCCATAATGCAAAAAATAAAGACCTCTTTCTATATAGTTTAAATTTTAAAAACTTCGAGTACAGCTTTAGTGCAAAAGAAATCCCTGGATACCATTCTATTACATTTAAAAGCTTAAAACCTATTAACTATATAGAAATCTCAGGAGAAGTTCTTATTGATCGAAGTACTTATGCTATAGTATCGGTTAGCTACGAGGGTAGTATTAAGATTCCATTAAAGGTTAAACCGATTCTCTTTTTTGCAGGATTTGGACTTACAAACCCGAAAATAAAATCCACTAGAATCTACCGAAACATAAATGAGGTATGGTTCCTAGATTTTATTGAAATTGAACTGTATATTGAGATTGAAAAGAAAAAATTATTTAAGAAAAACCATCAGTTTAATACTGCCTTTTATCAAGTATTTAATGTTAACAATACCCTGGTTAATATGGTCAGGCCAATTTCAGTTAAAAAATTATTTGATTCTTCACTAAGTTTTGAATCTCAAATTTATAACGCTGATGGGGTAAAGTGGGAAGAAATAAATGCTTTAAAGCCTTAATCAATAATTTTTAAGAGCTTGAGCTAAGCCCAAAATAACTGTAGTACTTTTTTTTGTCTAAGTTACAAATATGAGAGATGAAATTAATAAAAAAAAGCCACTCTTAAGTGGCCGTTTTATTATTCACAAATATTGTAGTTGGTAATTTCTTCGGATACTTTTATTAAATATCCATAGCCTCTTTCGAGGTCTCCTATGCCGTTAAATTCCCAGTCTGGTAAATAAGCATTACCAATACCATCTTTTACAATAACAATCTTATTTACAATAGAATTAAAAGCAATTATTGCATCTGTATTTTCTGCACAGCCAAATCCAATCATGTTCCAACCATTAGTAAGTGTAATAGATATATCTTCACAGTTTAATGGTGGTGTTTCTATGCATGTAGAGCAACAGTCACCTTCTGCAGTAATCCATTCTCCATCACAAGGAATAACGCCTTCTAAACAATCTATAGCAACGCCGTAAAACCCTCCATTAGCTGTACATTCACCCATATCACAAGGATCGTTAGGATTCGTCCAAAAACCTGCTTCAAAAATTTCGACACCTGTCAAGGAAGTACACAAAGCCAGACTTTCAATACAAGTTGCACAACAGTCTCCATCTTCTAATACCCATTCTCCATTGCAAGGGATGCCCATCCATTCTGCACAGTCTATGGCGATGCCAAAAAATTCTCCAGTTGGAGAACATTCGCCCATATCGCAAGGATTGTTTGGGTTCACCCACATTCCTGGTTCAAAAATTTCTATTCCATCCCAAGAAGTACACAAAGCGTTTGATTGATTGCAATCCCAATCGATTGTGCTTATTATTTCAGATTGATTAGTATAAGAAGTTACTCCTGAACTTGAAGCGATACAAGCGTTTCCATAAGTTATACCATCACAACCAATCACTGGGTCATAAACTGCAATACACATCGCTTCTGGTTCAATCCAATCTGGATTAATACAACAGTTGTCAATCTGAGCTAATGCTGAAAAGCATAAAAACCCTAGAAGGGTGGTGAAAATAGTTTTCATGTATATTCATTTTTTAAAGAATTTATCATATATCATGCCAAATTGTTTACCTATAGCCTCTTAAATTTCGATGATTTCCCAATAAATTAGACAAAATAAACTTCAATATCAAACTATTTAATAACCTTCTCAGTGTGAAGTCTGTAACTAAATTATTGATTAAACTAATCAGAATATTTAAATGAAATAGTAATTATGAAGTTGGTACCTATTTTATGCTATTGTTTAATTTTTGAAAATCCACCATCAATATGAAGTACTTGACCTGTTACCCATGATGATTTTTCTAATAACAAATATAATGCTGCTTCAGCAACATCTTTTGCTTCTCCAACTTTATTTAATGGATTATTATTAGATTGAAGACTAAACTTTTCTGGAGTGTTCAAAAATTTGGAAGCCAAATTTGTATTTGTTAAAGATGGTGCTATTGCATTTACTCTTATTGTTGGTGCAAGTTCTGCAGCCAAAGATCTAGTTAATCCTTCAATCGCTCCTTTAGAAATTGCAACTTGAGAGTGAAAGCTAAATCCGCTTTGTACAGCAATTGTAGAAAACAATACAATTGATGCATCTTTACTTTTTTTTATTTTCGGTAATAGATCTTTTATGATTTTAGTTGCACCTAAAACTTGCAATTTAAAATCTTCAATAAAATCTTCATCTGTAAAGCGATGGAATGGTTTTAAGTTAATGCTTCCAGGGCAATATGCTAAACCATGAATTTGTTCAGGTAAATCCTCAAGTTTAAGTGTGTCTTTTTTTACATCAAATTTTATATACTTGATATTAGCGCGATCTTCAACTTCGTTATTATTGTAAGTCGAAAATACCTTAACTCCCTCTATTTCTAATAAATTTACTAATTCTTTACCAATCCCTGATGAACCGCCAATAATAATATAATTTCTCATGTGTAAATTTTAATGTTCTCTCGTATTAATTATTTTGTTCGTTTGTTATATAAATTACTAGCTATCAATAATTTAAACACAATATAATAAGTATGTAAATCTGTTAAATAAAACAAAAATTAATGAATTTTTGTTTTATTTAACAGAACCATATAAGTCAATTGAAATTTATTTTTAAAAAACGATTAATTTTTTCAGCTTTAAAAGCTTAATTTACTTTTTTCTCTACTGAACCATCATTGAACAAGTAATAAAGAATATTGCCTTTGAATTGATTTTCAGGAACTACTTCTTGTCCTAATGTATTTACTATACGAACCAGACTTCTTACATCGTTTGGATGTACAGCAGCTTCCATATCTATAGCCCATTGAGGAATTGTAGGATATATATTTCTACGCAAGCCATCCATATCCTCAAAATTGAATCCGTTGTGTTCATTAAATGTCAAGACCTGATACCCTTGACCTGGAAGTAGATCTCCAATACCGTTGAATCCGAATTCTGGCCAGTATACCTCACCAGTATTATTTTTAACTACAGAAATATTTTCAATTACATTATCGAAACTTATTACTGCATCTTGAGCTGATCTTAGCGTATATCCTATAATGTTCCAACCTGAGATTAAGTCGATGTTTATTGGAGCCATTAAAGTTTCATTTTCAATCATTAATGTATCCATCATGCTGTTCATTTCATTCATTGTATTTTCTAAGCTAGCCATTCCTATTTGCATCGCTTGGTTATCAGTATTTAAGTTTTCCATAGAACTGTTCATCTCTATAATGGTTAAGCTTGCATTGTCTAATAAAGAATTTAAAATACTGGTTTCTTGTTCTATGGCATTATTGATGATTTGTAAATTATCATTGTTAACTTCTGCTTCTGTGAGTTGAGATATTAGGTTTGCAATGTTTGCATTTGCTTGTTCTATGCTCAAAGCCATATTAGTCATTTCATTCTCAATATCTAGAGTAATTTCTGTTTGGTTATCTAAAGCAGAACTTAAATATTCATTGGCAGTAATAGCTGAATCCATAGAAGCTAATACATCTTCATATGCATCTTCCATGTCCAATAAATTATCTTGCCAAGTATCTGCACAAAGTTCTTGATTATGACAAGTAGCATCCGAGTTGTAATTTACATAAATCTCTTCCGTACAACCATAGAAACCTGCACAAGAACCGTCGTCTAATTCAGCGTTATTGTTATAGTTACAGTATGCTGGATTTGTACACCCATTTATGCTAATTTCTAAGTTTATTGTGTTCACAGCAATTAAGTCATTTACTGTGAATACAAAAGTTTCTGGTGAAATATCGAATGAGACGACTGTCTGGTCTGGTAATAATAAAGCCAGTAAAATATTATCTGCACCTGAAGGAACTCCATCTAATTCAATAGAAAATGAATCGTCTGCCCAAATTGCTAATGTAAAGAAGCTATTTTGGTAGTTAGAAAGCCCTACACATTCAAAATAGATCCCGTTCATCGAATTTATAGATGGGGTTCCACTAATTTGTCCGTCATTGTTTAAATCATAAAATGCTCCCACTATTGTACCTTCAGGTATGTAAATATTCATTAAATTAAATCCTATTATTGAGTTACTACCCGTATTCAATGGTGAATTAAAGTTCTCATATGTAATACCGTTTGATTGAACTGGAATAGCACAAGATCCATTTTCGCATTCTGCTATATACCCCTGCGTATAATATTCAGTATAATTAGGATCTAAGCAACCGCAGTTCCCCTCTTCATAAGCACAGGAATTGTCCTCTATGTTTGCATCAGAGTTATAGTTATTAGCCTCACTATCCAAACAACCATATACATCGTAAGTACAAGAATTATCCTCTAGGTTTGCATCAGAGTTAT
>Ga0308001_10000629_pt1 | contig 16275 bp, 19 predicted proteins | sample Neamet5_FD_203167 | JGI IMG/M metagenome (GOLD analysis project Ga0308001, IMG submission 203167) | Marine microbial communities from water near the shore, Antarctic Ocean - #5 | ecosystem: Environmental > Aquatic > Marine > Unclassified | place: Southern Ocean | collected 2014-06-04
CATCGGGGCGGCATAGGTGATGCCGCGCTGACGGCACTCGGTGGTGTCGTACTTGGGCTCTTCGAGTTCGTAATGCACGAAATCAAGCTCGGCGGTGCCGGCGAAATCGCGGATCGGGAACACCGAGCGCAGAGTCTTCTCAAGGCCCGAGACATAGCCCACCGACTTGTCCGACCTCAGGAACTGTTCGTAGCTTTCGCGCTGCACCTCGATGAGGTTCGGCATCTGCACAACTTCGTGGATGTCGCCGAAGATCTTGCGGATGCGCTTTTTCGCGGTGCCTTGCGCCTTGCGGCTGCGAACGGGGCCGGATTTCGCCTTGGTTGCCATGGAGGAGTGTGCCTCTTTGTGTTGCGCCGCGCGCGGGAAAGCCTCCGGCGCGGACAGGAAAATTCGTGTGTCATCACGCGAGGAGGGACGCCAAGGGCAACGCAAACGCGAAAAAGCCGCATGCCCAGAAGCGCATCTTGGGAGCTTCCGGCAGCAGCAATGGTGTCAGCGTCGCGAAATTGGCGTGCCCGCAGCTTCCATCCGGGACCGAGACTCGCGCAAGAATCAGTCGTGCTCGAAGCGAACGAGAGCGCGCGATTTAGGAGCGCGCCCACGCCCTGTCAATGCAGGCGCGGTGGGGCGCAGACCTCCTAAGCCGGACTTACCGAAAAACGACGCAGGCAATATCGTTTTTCAATATTATTGATTGACGATAAGTCGCGAATCGGATTAGAGGCGGTTTATCGAATGACGATGTGCCCAATAAAGGAGATCGATATGAACCGCTTTGCCAACCACGCTTTCGCCGCGCTCGCCGCCTTTGTCCTCGCGCTCGGCTCGATCGGTGCGATCGTCATCGTGCCACCTGCGCAGGCCGCAGCGCCGATGCCGCTTGCCGCAGCCGAACTGGCCTGATCACCCACAGCCAGAGGAGATCCTCCATGAACGCTCCCGCCAACGACCTGCTGCTGTTGGCAGGCAAGGTGCTTACGGTGCTGATGCAGGCCGTCCTGGCTATTGGCGCAGCGGCCGTGGCCTTCGCCTTCTTCGGCGTCACCCTATTCAACGACAGCATCAATGACGAGCTGCGGGCCGAATTCGGCGCCGCCATCACCGATCTGCCGACAGTCGCTGTCCTGGCTCTGCTCGCGCTGGCTGGCATCGTGGTGGCCGCACTGTTCCTGTTCTTCGGCAAGCTGCGCGGGATAATCACCTCAGTGGCGGAGGGCGACCCCTTCGTGCCCGAGAATGCTGACCGGTTGACCGCGATGGCGTGGCTGATGCTGGGCACCTATCTGCTCACCAGCGTAATGGCGCTGGTGGCGGCATTCGTGGTCGACTGGGCCAGTCAGTTCGAGGACGTGCACTTCAGCGCAACCGTCGGCTTCGACTTCACCTCGCTGCTGCTGATCATTGTGCTGTTCATCCTCGCACGGGTGTTCCGTCAGGGCGCCGCCATGCGCGCCGATCTGGAAGGAACCGTGTGATGCCCCCGATCAACGACGACCTCGAAGGCACCCGTATCATGGTCAAGCTCGACGACCTGCTTCACGCCCGCCGCATGACGCTCACCGAACTGGCCGAGCGGGTGGGTCTCACCCTCGCCAACCTGTCGATCCTCAAGACCGGCAAGGCCAAGGCGATCCGATTCTCCACGCTTGCCGCGATCTGCCGCGAGCTGGAATGCCAGCCGGGCGATCTGCTCGCCTATGCGCCGGGCGAGGAGTGAGACGCCAATTCGCTTGACTTGCGCGCGCAAAACCATAAAGGCGCGCCCCGACCTTCCTTCCGGGAAGATCATCCGTCCGAGACAGTTGGTGCAGGCAATCGGGCCTGCTTAATTTCCAGCCTAGACGGGGAAACGAGATTTTGCGGGGCGTTCACGCCCCGCGCGCATGCTGGCTTGGCCCTTTGATGGCCCGGCCATGATGCACCCCTCCTTCCCTTTGTCGACGGACTCGCTCGTGCACGATGCCTTGCGGTGCCGTGTGCGGACAAACGTAGCCGGCCGCGGTTGCAGGAGCCATTCCTGCCCACGGCCATAAGTGAAGGAGTATGGCATGGATCGTTCGCAAAAAGCCGACGCGGTTGCCCAGCTCAATGCGGTCTTCAACGAGGTGAGCGTGGTGGTTGTCACCCGCAATCTCGGCATGACAGTGGCCCAAACCACTGCCCTGCGCGGCAAGATGCGCGAAGCTGGTGCTTCCTACAAGGTTGCGAAGAACCGTCTCGCCAAGCTCGCCATCAAGGACACCGATTACACCGGTCTGGATGACATGCTCACCGGTCCGGTCGGCCTCGCCTGGTCAACTGACCCGGTTGCGGCTGCCAAGGCTGCTGTCGAATTCGCCAAGACGAACGACAAGCTGGAAATCGTCGGTGGCTCGATGGGTGCAGTGGTGCTTGATCAGGCTGGAATCCAGGCGCTTGCCTCGATGCCGAGCCTCGACGAGCTGCGTGCCAAGCTGGTGGGTCTCGTCAACGCCCCTGCGACCAAGATCGCACAGGTCGTTACCGCCCCCGCCGCCAAGGTCGCTCGCGTGTTCGGCGCTTATGCCGCCAAGGACGCAGCCTGAGAGACGCTATTCGTCAGACGAAACATCTTGGGACCAAGGACAATGGTGTCTGCCCGTCCCGCCACAATTTTGGAGTGAAACATCATGGCCGATATCGCCAAGCTTGTTGAAGAACTGTCGCAGCTCACCGTGCTGGAAGCTGCTGAACTCGCCAAGGCTCTCGAAGAAGCATGGGGCGTCAGCGCCGCTGCCGCCGTTGCCGTGGCTGCTGCCCCGGCCGCTGCTGCTGAAGCTGCCGAAGAGCAGACCGAATTTGACGTGATCCTCACCGGCGACGGTGGCAAGAAGATCCAGGTCATCAAGGAAGTCCGCGCCATCACCGGCCTCGGCCTGACCGAAGCCAAGGCGCTCGTCGAAGGCGCGCCGAAGGCCCTCAAGGAAGGCGTCAGCAAGGCTGAAGCCGAGGAAGTCAAGAAGAAGATCGAAGAAGCCGGCGGCACCGTCGAGCTCAAGTAAGCTTCGCGCAGACCTCTGCAACAAAGGGGGCGGTGCCGGAAGCGGCGCCGCCCTTTTTTGTTGGCCTTTTCATTTGAAACCCCGCTGCCCGGCCCCTAGAGCCGCAGGGCCCCCGGACCACCATGCACAACACCTCTCCTCTCGAAACGCCCGGCTGGGGGCAGGAACTGCGCGCCACGGCGAAGCTGGCGACGCCGCTCGCGCTCGCCAACCTGCTCCAGATGCTGACCTATGCGATCGATGTGATGTTCATCGCGCGCCTCGGCGAGGTGGAACTGGCGGCATCCGCACTTGCGGTCTCGCTGTTCGGGCTGGTGCTGTGGGCTTTGAGCAGCCTGTGCGGCGCGGTCGCCCCGCTGATTGCCGAGGCGATCGGATCGGGCAATCCCTCGCCGCGACCGGTGCGCCGTTCGGTGCGCATGGCGCTGTGGCTGGCGGTGCTGAGCGGGCTGGCGGGCATGGGCATCTGCCTGCTGCTCGACCCGATCATGCGGCTTTCGGGCCAGGATCCGGTGATCATCGGACTCGCCCATGATTACAACCTGGTGATTGTCTTTTCGCTGATACCGATGCTGCTGGCCTCGGTGCTGCGCAATTTCGTCTCGGCACTGGGCCGGCCGATCTTCGCCACCGCGATCACCGCGCTTGGCATCGGGGTCAATGCGCTGGGCAATTACGCCTTCATCTTCGGCAAGTTCGGCGCGCCCGCGCTCGGCCTTGAAGGCGCGGCGATTGCGACCATCCTCACCGCATTGTTCAGCCTTGCGGCCTATGTCATCGCCATCCGGCTTGATCCGGCGCTGCACCGCTACCGCGTGTTCGTGCGGCTGTTCGCGCCCGATTGGCAGCGCTTTGCCCTGATCCTCAAGATCGGGGTGCCGATCGCGCTGACCGTGACGGCCGAAGCTGGGATTTTCGGCGCTGCGGCTTTCATGATGGGCAATTTCGGTGCGGCCCAACTGGCCGGGCACACGGTCGCGCTGCAACTCGCCGCGTTGGCCTTCCAAGTGCCCTTCGGCGTCGGACAGGCCGCCGCGATCCGGGTCGGCTATTTCTACGGTGCGCGCGACCGCGCCGGGATCAAGCGCGCGGGCTGGGTGGCGCTGGCGCTCGGCACGGGGTTCATGGCGCTCACCGCCAGCGCGATGGTGCTTGCCCCCGAACTCTTGCTGTCGATCTATGTTGATCCCGCCGACATGGCCAATGCCGCGCTGGTCGGCTTTGCGCTGCAATACCTGCTGCTCGCCGCGATCTTCCAGCTTGCCGACGGCGTGCAGGCGGTTGCTGCCGGGGCCTTGCGCGGGTTGCAGGACACCCGCGTGCCGATGTGGATCGCGATCTTCAGCTACTGGGTGCCGGGCATCGGCCTTGCCGTGGGGCTGGGCTTCTTCACCCCGCTCGAAGGGACAGGCGTGTGGATCGGGCTTGCCACCGGGCTGTTCTTTGCTGCGGTGCTCCTGATCCGCCGCTGGGGGAAGCGCGATGCGCTGGGCCTCACTGGGGCGGTGCCGGAATTGTCCTGACCTCGCGCTGCGGGAAGGGAATCGAGATGCCCACTTCCGCAAAGCGGTTCTTGGCAGCCTCGGTCAATTCCCACGACACCCGCAGGTAATCGGGCGTCGCACACCACACCCGCAAGCCGATATTGACCGCGCTTTCCGCAAGCGCCGCGACAAACACCACCGGCTCGGGATCATCGAGCACACGCGGATCGGCATGGGCGAGCGCCAGCAGCTCGCTGCGCGCCTGCGCGATGCTGTCGGCATAGCCAATGCCGATCACCAGTTCGAACCGGCGGGTCGGCTGGCGCGAGAAATTGACGATCGGCTTGTTCCACAGCTCGTTGTTGGGCACCATCACATAGAGCCCATCAAGCTGGGTGATTTCGGTGGTGAAGAGGCCAATCGCCTGCACCGTGCCCGCGACTGTTCCGCAAGTGATGTACTCGCCCACCCGGAACGGGCGTTGCAGCAGGATCATCACCCCGGCCGCGACATTGCTGAGCGTGCCTTGCAGCGCCAGACCGACGGCCAGCGCCAGACCGCCGAGCGCGGCGATGATCGTGGTGGTCTGCACCCCGAACTGGGTGAGCACCGTGACGCCGAGGATCACCCACAACGCATATTTGACGACATTGCCGAGGAACTTGGCGACCGTGGGATCGATCCGCTCTGACCTGTTCAGCGCCTTGTCCGCAGCCCGCCCCAACGTGCGCACCACGAAAAAGCCGATGATCGTCACGGCAAAGGCGCCTGACAGCTCGATCAGATTGGCACGCAGCCAAAGCCACGCCTGACCGGCAAAATTCAGATCCTGGCTCAACTGGTTCAGCGCTGTAGTGGGGTCAATCAAAGGATACTCGCAAGGCAGATGTGGCAAGAACGGGCCGCGCACACTGCGTGGCCCGTGCTGTGCCTAGCCGCCCGTTGCGGTGATTTCCACCCGCTGCGCTTCAGACAGTGCCTCGCCTGCGCCGGATGCCCGGCGCTTTGCCCCGCGTCAGGGGGCCGGGGGGGCAGCCGCTTCCGCGCCCGCTTCGGCCGGGGCTGCGACATCGGTGGCAGCGGCTTCGGCACCAGCCTCGGCATCGGCGGCCACATCGTCGCTGACCACCGGCTCGGCCGGGACAAGCGGCGCGGCGGCGGGCGCGGGCGCTTCAACCGCGACGGCATCTTCGGACTTGGAGCTGATATACATCGCGACAATCGCCGCCACGAGCATGATGATCGCGCCTGCGCCGAACACCAGCGCGGCCAGCCCGAAGAAATCGCCGCCCGCAGGTGCCGGGGCCGGACGCCCGCCTCTTTGGAAATTGTCTGCCATGCTTTCCTCCCCTTTCCTCTGACCCATCTGTCTGGCGTCGCGGCGCTTTCCCCATGGCCGCGACAGGCGCGATCCTATCACGACCCGCATCCCGCGCCAAATCCCTGCAAAATTTTTCGCCCGCGCTGCTTGACTCCACCGCTGCCCACAACCATCTGCCCCTCGTTGGCACTCCCCCTATGAGAGTGCCAATTCACGGAAACCCCTATTCAGGAAAGGTCATAGACATGGCATTTCGTCCGCTGCACGACCGCGTTGTCGTCCGCCGCATCGAAGCCGACCAGAAGACCGCTGGCGGCATCATCATCCCCGACAGCGCTCAGGAAAAGCCGAGCGAAGGCGAAATCATCGCTGTGGGTGAAGGCACCCGCGACGACGATGGCGACCGTATCCCGCTCGACGTCAAGGTCGGCGACCGCGTGCTGTTCGGCAAGTGGTCGGGCACCGAAGTCAAGATCAACGGCGAAGACCTGCTGATCATGAAGGAAAGCGACATCATGGGTGTGCTGGGCTGATCGCCTGACCCCTTTCGCTTCTTTTCCACCCCAAGAACATTATCTCAGGAGAAACAATCATGGCTGCCAAGGACGTGAAGTTCGGCCGCGAAGCCCGTGAAGGCATTCTGCGCGGCGTCGATATCCTCGCCAACGCTGTCAAGGTGACGCTCGGCCCCAAGGGCCGCAATGTTGTCATCGACAAGAGCTTCGGCGCACCGCGCATCACCAAGGACGGTGTGAGCGTCGCCAAGGAAATCGAGCTCAAGGACAAGTACGAGAACATGGGCGCACAAATGCTGCGCGAAGTGGCCTCGAAGGCGAATGATGCGGCCGGTGACGGCACCACCACCGCCACCGTGCTGGCCCAGGCGATCGTGACCGAAGGCATGAAGTCGGTCGCCGCCGGGATGAACCCGATGGACCTGAAGCGCGGCATCGATCAGGCCGTGATCGCCGTCGTCGAAAACCTCAAGTCGCGTTCGAAGGACGTGTCGGACAGCTCGGAAATCGCGCAGGTCGGCATCATTTCGGCCAACGGCGACCGTGAAGTCGGCGAGAAGATCGCCGAAGCCATGGAAAAGGTCGGCAAGGAAGGAGTGATCACCGTCGAGGAAGCCAAGGGCCTCGAGTTCGAACTCGATGTCGTCGAAGGCATGCAGTTCGACCGCGGCTACCTCTCGCCCTACTTCATCACCAACCCCGACAAGATGACGGTGGAACTGGATAACCCCTATATCCTGATCCACGAGAAGAAGCTGTCGAACCTCCAGTCGATGCTGCCGATCCTCGAAGCCGTGGTGCAGTCGGGCCGTCCGCTCCTCATCATCGCGGAAGACATCGAAGGCGAAGCGCTCGCGACCCTCGTGGTCAACAAGCTGCGCGGCGGCCTCAAGGTTGCCGCCGTCAAGGCTCCGGGCTTCGGCGATCGTCGCAAGGCCATGCTGCAGGACATCGCGATCCTGACCAAGGGCGAGATGATCAGCGAAGACCTCGGCATCAAGCTCGAGAACGTCACCGTCGGCATGCTCGGCCAGGCCAAGAAGGTCTCGATCGACAAGGACAACACCACCATCGTCGACGGCGCCGGTTCGGCTGAGGACATCAAGGCGCGCGTCGCCGAGATCCGCACCCAGATCGACAACACCACCAGCGACTACGACCGCGAGAAGCTCCAGGAGCGCCTCGCCAAGCTCGCCGGCGGCGTGGCCGTGATCAAGGTCGGCGGTGCGACCGAAGTCGAAGTGAAGGAGCGCAAGGACCGCGTCGATGACGCCCTCCACGCGACCCGCGCTGCGGTGGAAGAAGGCATCGTTCCGGGCGGCGGTACCGCGCTGCTCTACGCCACCAAGGCTCTCGAAGGCCTCAAGGGCGCGAACGAAGACCAGACCCGCGGCATCGACATCATCCGCAAGGCGATCACCGCCCCGATCAAGCAGATCGCCCAGAACGCCGGCCACGACGGCGCGGTCGTCGCGGGCAACCTGCTGCGCGAGAATGACGAAACCCAGGGCTTCAACGCTGCGACCGACACCTACGAAAACCTGGTGAAGGCCGGCGTGATCGACCCGACCAAGGTTGTCCGCACCGCGCTGCAGGATGCGGCCTCGGTTGCCGGCCTGCTGATCACCACCGAAGCGGCGATCGTCGAGCGTCCGGAAGACAAGCCGGCCGCGCCTGCGATGCCCGACATGGGCGGCATGGGCTTCTAAGCCGCTAGGGCGGGCGGAGCGAGCGACGCTCCCGCCGCCTCGCCCGAGGCGACCCAAGCACCGGAACAAGAAAACCCCGGCGGAGCGATCCGTCGGGGTTTTTCTTTGCAAAAGCGGGATGCGCTACAAGGTCTGCCCGTCGTCGAGCACGAAGTCTGTCCCCGTCACAAACTCTGCCGCATCGGAGCACAGGAACAGGATCATCGCATCCAGCCCTTCCTCACCCATGAGGCGCCGCTTGGGGAACTTCGCGATCTGCTTCTTGCCGCCTTCGGTATCGAACCACGCATCGTTGATCGCGGTGCGGATATAGCCGGGGGAGACAGTGTTGACGTTAATCCCGGCCCGCGCCCATTCGCGCGCTAAAGTCCGCCCCGCCTGCACCACCCCCGCCTTGGACGCGGCATAGGCGACAAGGCCGGGCGAAGGCTCAAAAGCGGTGATCGAGGCGATCAGCACAATGCGACCGTTGGTGATACCGTGCGCCATCATGCGCTTGGCGCCCTCGCGCGCGGTCAGGATCGCGCCTTTGAGGTTGATCGCGAGGGTCTGTTCGATCTCGTCTTCGGCAATGGTGGTCGCCATGCCCGCGCCGTCCACCCCGGCATTGGCAATGACGGTATCGACGGGGCCGAAAGCAGCCTCCGCCGCGTCGAACCCGGCGATGATGTCGGCCTCGCGCGCGACGTCCATCTGGACGGCAGCGGCTGCCGGGCCGATTTCGCCCGCCAATGCCGCCAGCCGGTCTTTGCGCCGCGCGCCCAGCGCCACTTGCGCACCGCTTGCGGCAAGGATGCGCCCGAAGCGGGTGCCAAGGCCCGACGAAGCGCCGGTGATGAGCGCCGTGCGCCCGGTGAGGTCGAAGGAGAAGCTCATACGTGTCTCATTTCATCGTCATTGCGAGCGACTGAAGGTCGCGCGGCAATCCAGAGCGTAAAGCGCGCCGCTCTGGATTGCTTCGCTTCGCTCGCAATGACGGGGGAAAATCAGCCCGGCAATTCCCCGGTCACATATTTCATCAGTGTCGTCTGGAAGTGCCGCACACGGCTATCCTGATAATGGCCGAGCTCCATCAGGCCGTCCTTCATCGCTTTCATCCCTTCCTGCACATAAGGCAGGTTGGCCATGTCCTGATCGAACACATTGGCGAGCTGCGGCCCCATGATGTCGTTGGCCCAAGCGAAAGGCTCGTCATCGGGGATATAGGTCATCGCGACCGCCCGCGGCCGCGGCTGCCCCTTGGGGGTGGGGAATAGCAGGCGGATTTCCATGATGCACCAGTCCGGCGTGTCGCCGGGCAGCCAGCGATAAACCAGCGTTGGCAAGAAGCCGATCCACGGCGCGAAATTGGGGAAGATGTTGTAGGTGAAGTTGTCGAGGATTTCGGTGTCCGAGGCGTCCGAATAATCATAGCCATATTGTTCGGCAAAGCCCTTGCGCCCGGCTTCGGCGAGCACCTTGCGCGCCGCCAGCGGATCCGCCGGATCATAGCCTTCAACCGGCTCTTCGCTGGCGGAAAAGCGCCGGTTGGTGCGTGCATCCTGCCCGCCCGAAAACTCGTTCATCTTTTCCAGCACGTAGTCCGAATTCTTGCCCTTCACGTGCGGGCTGAGCACCCCCGAAGGCGTGATCGCGCGGTTGAAGTGATCGCCGATCAGATCATACCGCGTGTTGGCATCGCCAAGGAAGGCGAGCAGCTGCGGGTGGGTGGTGATCGAGTGCCAGGCCTCCATGAAGGCCTCGGCCGTGGCCTTCCAGTTGGCCGGGATCTTCTTCTGCACCCACATGCCGGTGTAGCGATTGCCGAAATCATAGCGCTCGTAATGCGAGGCCGCCGGGCCAAGCCAGGTCTTGAAATCGGGCAGCCTGTGGTTCTCGGTGAGCATAACAAAGCCCTCCCACAGCTCCACCCGGGCCTGCGGCAGGTCCATGTCCTTGCCTTCAAGATGCTTGAAGTCCCACGAACAGGGGATTTCCTTGAGGCTCCCGTCATTGCGCCAGGTGAAGCCATGGACCGGGCAGCGCAATTGCACCGAATTGCCGCTTTCGGTGCGCAGCTTGCGACCGCGGTGAAGGCAGGCATTGTAGAAGGCCTTCACGCTGCCGTCCTTCTGGCGGATCAGCAGGAAGCTCTTGCCCGCGATGTCGAACACCACGGTGTCGCCCGCGTCCGGTATCTCGTCCTCGCGCGCGGCGAAGAGCCAGACATTGGGCCACATCTTCTCGCGCTCCAGACGGGCGAAGTCCTCGGAGATATAAGGCGCGACGGGCAGCGGATCATCGCCCATCGCGATCGTGGTTTCCTCGAACAGGTAATCGGGCGGACGGCGCGTATCGCCATGGAGCATGTCGGTGTAGCTGATCCCCGGGCAGCGGTCCCCGCGGGCAATATCCTTGATCTCGTTCATGGGGCTGCTGATCCTCTCGCCGCTATCCCTGATCCTCGCACTTTGTGCAGTGTCTCTGGGACAGAATATCACACAGCTTTGCGCGCGGGGCACACTATCGGATTGGAGAGGACAATGGGCCTTCAGGGGAAGATCGGGGCGCTCGGCGAGGTGATGCAGCTCGCCTTCGTGCCGGAGGATTTCGATGCGGCGGTGACGCATTGGACGCAGGTGATGGGTGTGGGGCCGTTCTTCATCATCGAAGGCATCCACCTTGAAGGCATGAAATATCGCGGCGAGCCGACTGATGCGGTGTTCGATCTGGCGCTGGCCTATTGGGGCGACGTGCAGATTGAACTGATCCGCCCGAGGGACAATCACCCGTCGATCTATCGCGGCGCGTATGGAGCGACCGGCAACGGGTTGCACCATGTGTGCATTCTGGTCGACGACCTCGCCGAGGCGCGCCGGGTTTGTGACGAGGCGGGCGCCGAAGTGGTGATCGAGGGCAATTTCGGCACCAGTCAGGTGATCTATGTCGATCCCGGAACTGGCCCCGGCACGCTGGTGGAGATTCTCCAACAGGCGAAGGACGGGCCGGACCTGTTCGGCATGATCAAGGCCGCCGGTGTGGGCTGGGACGGCAGCGAGCCGCTGCGAAAGCTGGGATAGCAGGCAAATTGCCCGCCCCGGGCTTGACCCGGGGCGGGGGAATGATCAGTCAGACGCCCCCAGATACCCCAACTGCCCCGCCTTGAAGATCGTCTGCGCGCGGTTCACTGAGTCGAGCTTCTCGCCCGCGCGATGGATGTGGTAGCGGATCGTGGCGTGTGAGCGGTTGAGGATCATGCTGATCTCCTTGTCGGTCTTGCCGATCGCCGCCCAGCGCAGGCATTCGACCTCGCGCTTCGAGAGCACGCAGTCCGAAGGGATCCGCCGCTTGGTGCGGTGGGCTTGCACATAGCCTGCGACAAAGCACCGCGTGACCATCGCAAACAGCGTCCCGAATTCGGCAAATTCGCGGCTGAGATCCTCTTTCTCGCGATCCATCGAGATAAAGCTAGAGGCCGAAATCTGCCCGAAAGGCAGGTGTACCGGAATGACAATGGCCGCCTTGCACAAGGCGCGCCGTTCAAAATCCGCGAGATCAATCTCGGAGAGATAGTGGTTACACCAGCGGGTGTTGAACCCATGGCGGTTCACCCAGAACGGCTCGCTTTCATAGCGGCAGGCGCGCGGCAGCGGCGAATGCAGCGCGAGACGGTGATCCTCCCACCAGCGCGTGCCATCTTCAAGCCAGCGGAAGATATCGGCGTTGAGGATCGTGCCATCGGCATCGACCATCGGCTCCTTTGAAGAAATGTCATCGCACACCGCAATCTGCATGCCGCGTTCGCGCGCGATGCGGGCGAGATTGACCGCCGCATCATGAATGTCTTCGGGGCAAGTGATCGTTACCTGATCGAGATATTGTTCGAGTGTCTCACGCCCTTGGGGAGTGCGAAGATCGACAACATTGCTGGCCATTTCGTGCTCTCTCCTCTCAGATCCCACTGATTCGCGAGCGTAGTCTCTTTTCAATGGGATTCACTCCCTATTTACGTAGGGGAAGAGGAGGCCCCGAGCAGCTAGCGAAAGCGCCAGAAGGGAGCTTGGCACAATGGTCTGGAAAGGTTCGAATTTCGGTGTCGCACTGAAGGCGCTGGCGCAGGCCATGCCGCCCGATCGACCCGCGATCCTGCACGGCAGCCGCGTCATCAACTGGCACGATCTGGACGCGCTGACCGACAGAATCGCCGCAGGTCTGGCCGCGCGCGGGCTCAAACCGGGCGATATTGCCGGGCAAATGCTGCGCAACACGCCCGACTATCTGCTGGCCTATTTCGGCTGCATCAAGGCAGGCGTCACGCCGGTCAATGTGAACTACCATTACAAGGCACGCGAACTCGCCGATATTGTCAGTCGCTTTGGCCTCAAGGCGCTGTTCACCGAAAGCGAATTTGCCGCCATCGCCCGCACCGCGATGCCAGGCGGCACGGTGACGGTGGACATCGCGAGCGCGGACTGGGCGGCGCTGTGCGACACGCCCCTGCCCGCCGGTTTTGCCGTGCATGATGATCCGGCGGCGCTGTTTCTCACCGCCACCGGCGGCACCACTGGCATGCCCAAGGCGGTGATGTGGCCGATGGAGGAAGCCTGGGGTGCCTTCAGCATCTCGATCTGGCAGCGCCTGCCCGGCACGCCGCCGCTGGTGACGACGAGCCTCGATGAGCAGGTGGCAGAAGCAGCCCGCATCGGCCCGGATCATCCGGCCAGCACCTCGCCGCTGCTGCTGCTTTCCCCGCTGATGCACGGCGCCGGGCAATTCAGCGCGGTGATCCACCTGCTGAAAGGCGGCACGCTCGCGCTGCTTCCGGCGGAGAAATTCGATGCTGACCTCGCGCTCGACGAAATCCGGCGCGTGCAAGCACGCGGCGTGTTCATTGTCGGTGATGCTTTTGCGCTGCCGCTGGCTGATCGGCTCGACGCGCGCGCGGATCGTGCCGAGGTGGTGGCGAGCCTCAAAAGCATCACCTCGTCTGGCGCGGTGTTCTCGCCCGCGCTCAAGCAACGCCTGCTGGCGCACAATCCCGCGCTGATGATTGTCGATGCGCTCGGCTCCTCCGAAAGCTCGGGCACCGGGCTCGTCATCACCACCGCGCAAGGTTCATCCGGCGGAGGCAAGTTCCAGCCGCTGCCGGGGCGCGAAACCAAGCTGTTTGACGAAAACCTCACGGAAATCCCGCCCGGCTCGGACGGCGTCGGGATAGTCGCGCGCACCGGGCCGCTGCCTTTGGGCTATCTCGGCGAGGACGCAAAGAACGCGCAGACCTTCCCCGTGATTGGCGGCCAGCGCTGGCTGATGACCGGCGACCGCGCGCGCTGGGCGGCGGACGGCACGCTCGAATTCATCGGGCGCGACAATATGTGCATCAACACCGGGGGCGAGAAAGTCTTCCCCGAAGAAGTCGAAGCGGTCTTGCAGGATCACCCGGCGGTGCATGATGTGCGGGTGGTGAGCCTGCCGGACGCCCGCTTTGGCCGCAAGGTGGTGGCGGTGGTGCAGCCCGCAGGCGAAGTTGCGGGCATGGCCGAGGCTCTCGATCAGCACGCTCGTGCGGGGCTGGCGGGCTACAAGATCCCGCGGCTTTACCTGTTTACCGAGCGCTCGCTTCGGCTCAACAATGGCAAGCCCGACTACAAGACAGCGCAAGCGCTGGCGGATGCAGCGGCGGGTTAGCGCGACACGCCGCCACCGATCCGGCGGCATTTCAGCGCGATCACCTGCTGCGCCAGTTGCGACGGCCGGCCGCCCGCGCGCCGCACTTCCCGCTCGACACAGGCTTGCTCCGGCGATCGGCTATCCACGGTGTCGCCGCGCAACAGACGCTCGAAATCGATGACATCCTGCAAATCCTGCGCCGACAGATCCCCGACTGAGAGATTACCGCTCAAGAGCGCTTCATAATTAGCGCGTGCGCGGGCCGGGCGATCATTGTCTGCGGCTGGCAGCGGCGAGGCCGCGGGCGGCGGGGCGCGTTGGATGACGGTCGGAGGCGGCGAGGCCTGCGCCGCACTGGCCTGCGCCGTGGACAGCAGCGCGCCCGCCGAGATGACCAGCACGGAGACTGACGGGATGGCTTTGATCATGACCTGTCTCCCTCCGCCCGAGCGAGGCGCGCGCGGCGATTGCGGCAGACGGGGTCTCATGCAGCGGCTGAACCGGTGCTGACGAGCGCTTCGGGCCCCCGCCTTTACCCGCTGGCATCGCCGATCAGGCTTCGAGCTCGATGTCCCAATACAGCCAGTCGCGCCACGTTTCGTGGAGGTAATTGGGCGGAAACTGCTTGCCATGCTGCTGCAATTGCCAGCTTGTCGGGCGGATCGGGGTGCGGTGCACCGGCATCCCGGCCTGCTTGGGGGTGCGCCCGCCCTTCTTCATGTTGCACGGCGCACAGGCGGTGATGATGTTCTCCCACGTGGTGCGCCCGCCCAAGCGGCGCGGCGTCACATGATCGAAGGTGAGGTGTTCGGTGCTGCCGCAATACTGGCACTGGAAGCGATCGCGCAGGAATACGTTGAACCGCGTGAAGGCAGGAAATTCGCTCTGCTTCACATATTGCCTGAGCGCGATCACGCTCGGGATTTTCATGTCGAGCGAGGGGGAATGCACCTCGCGATCATAGCTCGCGACAATATCCACCCGATCAAGGAACACCGCCTTGATCGCGGTCTGCCAGGGCCACAGGCTCAAAGGATAGTAGGACAGCGGGGTGTAGTCTGCGTTGAGCACCAGCGCAGGACAGGCCGACAGATTGCGTGTCGGATCCTCGTCAACCCCGCGGAAACGGGCGGCGTTTTCGATCAGTTCGGCATTGAACACGTGTCGCGCTCTCCCTGATTGACTGCACTGTGCAATGCCAAGCCAAAGAGTCAAAGCCATGACAGCGGCGATATCCACAGGATGAGCCTGTGGATATCCTGTGGGCAGGGCAAGGATATTTCACCGGCCGCCCGCCTGTGGCATGGCCCGCGCGTGGACATCGTCACCCGCTTCGCCCCCAGTCCGAACGGCCCGCTGCATCAGGGCCACGCGCTCAGCGCGATCATCGCGCATGATCTGGCGCGCGCGGCAGGCGGGCGGTTTCTGCTGCGGATCGAGGATATTGACGGGCCGCGCTCGCGCCCGGAACTCGCCGAGGAATTCCGCCGCGATCTGGCATGGCTCGGGCTCGAATGGGAGGAAGTCCCCGCCCAATCGACCCGCCTTGCCAGCTATGCCGCGGCGGCAGAGCGGCTGAACGCGCTCGGCGTGCTCTACCCCTGCACCTGCACCCGCAAGGAGATCGAGGACGCCGGCGCCCGCCCCGGGTGGGAGGGTCTGATCTACCCCGGCACTTGCCGCCACCGCTCCCCCGATCCGTCGCGCCCCGCCGCGTGGCGGCTCGATGCGGAAAAGGCGCTGGCGCTCACCGGGCCGCTGGTGTGGGACGATGCGCTGGCTGGCGCGCAGACCGTCGACCTTTCTGGTCTTGGCGATGTGGTGCTGGTGCGCAAGGATCTGCCCGCAAGCTATCATCTTGCTGTCACGCTGGATGATGCCGCCGATGGCGTCACACTGGTGACCCGCGGCGCCGATCTGTTTGCCGCGAGCCATGTCCACCGCACCTTGCAAGCCTTGCTCGGCCTGCCGGTGCCGCGCTGGCATCATCACGCGCTGCTGCGCGATGAAACCGGCGAGAAACTCGCCAAGCGGCGCGGCTCCCCTGCGCTTGCGGATCGCCGCTTGGCGGGCGAGGATGGCACGATGCTCGCCGCACAACTGCGGTTGCAACATTTGGCACTTGGAACCTGAGCGCGAAGCGTCCATTGTAGCGGGTATGAACTACGTCCTCGTCCCCGTTCTGCTCGTCCTCATGGGATTGGTGGCCTTCTCGCTCATCAAGGGCATTGTCGCCTTCCTCAAGACGACCAAGATCGATCTTGAAACCGGCGAAGGCAGCACCGCCACGGATATGCAGCTTGCCCAGAACCGGGCGATGTTCGCGCGCATCAAGTATCAGGGGCTTGCCATCGCGGTCGTCGCGATCCTGCTGGCCGTTTCGCGCTGATCGCGGCGCGGCGCGGCGATGGTCAAACTCAACCGCATCTACACCCGCACCGGCGATGATGGGACGACGGGCCTTGTCGATGGCTCGCGCTCGCCCAAGCACGCCTTGCGCATTGAAGCGATCGGCGCTGTTGACGAAGCCAATGCCGCGCTCGGCTTTGCCCTGCGCAAACTGAGCGCCGAGCC
>Ga0308001_10000637_pt1 | contig 16132 bp, 15 predicted proteins | sample Neamet5_FD_203167 | JGI IMG/M metagenome (GOLD analysis project Ga0308001, IMG submission 203167) | Marine microbial communities from water near the shore, Antarctic Ocean - #5 | ecosystem: Environmental > Aquatic > Marine > Unclassified | place: Southern Ocean | collected 2014-06-04
TTTTTGTTCAATAGTTTTATAATATATTGCAGGTGAATATGATCTTCCTCTATCACAAAACTGCCCATCATTATCTTCATAATCAATTGTTTTGAATATATGAATTATAAGTTTCTTAAAACTTATGATAGTTGGGTCATAAGTAACTAAAGCGGCTTCTCGGTGATCACCCCATTTTCCGGGTATATATTTAGGATTTTTGCTTGTTCCCCCAGTAAAGCCACTTATAACTTCTGAAACTCCATTTAATTTTTCTGTGTCAGCTTCAGTGCACCAAAAACAACCTCCAGAGTATACAAAATTATCTGCTGAAGAAGTTGAAGGAAATAATATAATAATATTAAAAATAGTCATAAAATGGATAAATAATTTTTTCATATCAGTATCTTAATTAAAAAAATAAGTGTTACAATAAATTTCATATTTTTATTCATCTTTAAATTTTAGGCTTGTTTTATGTTCGTATTAAAAAATAATACAAAAGGTATATTATTTATTATATCTGCAGTGCTATGCTTTTCAGTTATGAATGGAGTTACTAGATATTTATCAGAATTTTATAATGTAATAACTCTTAATATGTTTAGATATTGGTTTTTTGCAATTTTTCTTGTTGTTATAAACTCTAATCAAGAATCATCAATTATAATTGTATCTAAAAGTAAGAATAGGTTATTGCAAGTAATTCGTGGATCTATGTTAGCTATTCAAATGTGTTTTGCTCATTATTGCTTTTTAAAATTAGGTTTAATTGAAACATCAGCTATTTTTGCAGTTGGTCCATTAATTGTTACAGCATTATCAATAATTTTTCTTAATGAAAAAGTAGGTTGGAAAAGATTAGTTGCAATTACTTTTGGCTTTCTAGGTATTTTAATTATATTAAGGCCAGGTATAAAAGTTTTTGATCCATTTTCCATTGTGGCTTTGATTTGTGCTTTTTCATACGCCATATATCAAATACTAACTAGATTTGTATCTAGTTTTGATTCTTCTGACACTAGTTTTTTTTATACTGGTATTACGGGTGCAATTATTCTTTCTTTTATAGGACCTTTTTTATATGTAGATGTTTTAGGATATGACTGGTTTTTAATTTTGATTATTTGTTTTCTAGGAACAAGTGCTCATTATTTTGTAATAAAGGCTTATCAATTTTCAGAAGCCTCAATTTTACAGCCATTTAATTATCTTCAATTAGTTTTTGTATCTTTCATAGGTGTAATTATTTTTAATGAAACTTTAGAAATTCCAATTTTAATTGGCTCTGCAATGGTTGTTTCGGCAGGATTATTTACTTTTTGGAGAGACAGTATTAAAAAATAAGATGCGTATAATTTTATAATTTAAATGTTGACCCGAGGATAATAAATCATTTTAAATATATTATATTGAAAAATTATTAATAATAAATTACTTGAAATATTGAGCTATGAAAGAATTTAAATCAAATACAAGCCCTGAAGTTATTACAAATTTAAAAAATATTCTATTTCATAGTAGAATTATAGATTGGGGAAAAGGTTACAATGATAATGCTGGTATCTCTTATGAAAATCTAAGTTATATTCTTAACTATTGGAAAAACAAATTTTCATGGGAAAATGAAGAAAAAAAACTTAATCAGTATGATCAATTTAAAATTAAAATTGATGATATTGATATACATTTTTTACATACAAAGTCATCTCAAAAAGATGCTGTTCCATTAATGTTAATTCATGGTTGGCCAGGATCTATTTTTGAATTTTTAGATTTAATTCCATTATTAACAAATCCAGAAAAAAATAATTTAAATGGATATCAAGCTTTTGATCTTATAATTCCTTCTTTGCCAAATGTAGGATATTCATTTTCATTAGATCAAAGACCTCTTGATTTAAATGAAATTTCATTACATTTTATTAAATTAATGAGTATCCTTGGATATCAAAAATATTTTATCCAAGGAGGTGATTTAGGGTCTTTTATTGCTTCTATAATGGCAGAAAAAAACCTTGGTAACATAAATGGGATACATTTAAATCTATTACCTTTACCAAGAGGATTAAATAAAAATCCTTCTAATGTTGAAGAAGATATTTATTATAAAAAATTAAAAAAATTTGTTTATTATGAAACTGGATATCAACAAATACAAGGTACTAAACCTTTCACACTTGGGCATGCACTGAATTCATCGCCGGTTGCGCTTTGTTCGTATATAAGTGAAAAATTTTATTCATGGACAGATAATGATGGGGATTTATTTGCTAAGATTAATATTGATACAATGTTAGCTAATATCACTTTATATTGGATTACAGGCTGTATAGGAGCTTCATTTTGGCCCTATTATATACGTCATAGATCTGATTGGCCGATTGATAAAAATAACCCGATTTTAGTTCCTATGGGATACAGTGAATTTCCTAAAGAAATTTTCTCTCCACCTATATCCTTAGCCAATCAATTTTATAAAGATATTAAATTTTGGAATTCTCATAACTCTGGAGGACATTTTGCTGCTCTGGAAAAACCAAAAGAATTAGTACTAGATATAAATAAATTTGTTAAATCATTATTATAATATTTTAATATAAAATATGCTTATTATTAATATTAAAATTGGATAATATTAACTAAAGAGAGAATAAGATTATTTATAATTATTTTTATAATTTTTGATAGGAAATAAAATGAACTTAGAATTTTTAACTAATGAGTTTTTGATTAAAGAGAATAATTTTGACGGTCCAATAATAGTTACAGGTGCTGCTGGATGCATTGGAAGTTGGGTTTTGGCTATCTTACATAGATCTAATATACCATGCGTTGCTGTTGACTTATCAGAAGAAAGAACAAGATTAGAACTTTTACTGGGTGATAAAGCTCAAAAAATTATTTGGGAAAAATGTGATATTACTGACTTTTCTTCACTTAAAAAAATAATAACAAATTATAATGCTAGTTCAATAATTCACTTAGCAGGCCTTCAAGTTCCTTTTTGTGCAGCGAATCCAGCGCTTGGAGCTAGAGTAAATGTTGAAGGAACAATTAACATCCTTCAAATAGCTAGAGAAAATAATATAAAAAGGACAGTTTATGCATCATCTGTTGCAGCTTTAGGAATGCCTCCAAAAGGTCTTTGGAAAGAAACATTGTATGGAGCGTATAAGCAAGCAAACGAACATACCGCTTTTGTATATTGGACTGACTGGAAAGTGCCTTCAATAGGAATAAGACCGAATATTGTATATGGTTTGGCTCGTGATCAAGGAATGAGTTCTAAGAATACAATAGCTATTCAAGCCGCAGCTTTAGAAAAAAAATACGATATACCTTATAAAGGAAAATATAGTTGGTTATATGCTGGTGAAGCAGCTTCAGCTTTCATTGCTTGTGTCTCAAAAGATATGGAAGAAGCTCATGTATTTAATCTTAATGGTAGTTGTGAAACTATAGAGTTTGGTCTTTCATTAATTAAAAATCTAAAACCGAAATCATCTTTAAGTTGTTCTGGAGTATCATTACCTTTTCCACCAGATCTAGATGACGAGCCTTTAAGAAAACATATAGGTAACTATCCATCTGTTTCCATAGAAAAAGGAATTGAAGAAACACTTAAAGCTTTTGAAATATTAAAAGCAAGCGGTAAATGTCCGTCTTTACCTGATTAAATTTTTATTGTTATTATTTGCTTAATTAGTCCTTAGTCATAATCTATAAAATATTACGTGTTAACTATTTTAAGCTTATAATTTATATTAATTTTTATTTTATTTATGCAATACTATTGCATAAATAAAATAATTATGTATATTCTTTATTTAATTAAATGATTAAAAAAGGTTATTAAAAATGTTAAATAACATAAAAGATATAGCAGTTAAAAAATGTTTAGATTTAAAATCTACATTAACTCCAAATAGGGTTAGTTTACTTGATGTAATGATTGAAACAAGCAAACCGCTTACAGCTTATGAAATTAAAGATTATATTAAAGAAAAAGGAAATGATCTTAATATTTCAACTATATACAGGGTAATGGAATTTTGGTGTAAAACTGGTGTAATTCATAAAATATCTGCATTAAACAAATTTTTTACTTGTTCCAACCCAAATGAAGTGCACTTACATGTTATTAATATTTGCTCTAAATGTGAAGAATTAATGGAGTCGTGTAATAAAAAAATGGGATTGGATTTTAAAAAAGGCTCAAAATCTTTAGGTCTAAGTATGACACCAAATGCTCATATTGAAATTCCAGTTATATGTAAAGGATGTCAATAATGGAGCATTTATTAGAAGAGTATTTATATGGAGTAGACGGTAATCTAAGGGGATTTGTTTTTGGGTTTGTCCATGTCGCTATTATGTTAGTAGGATATTATTCTGGCTGGAGTATTAATAGATTATTAAAGATATCTTCAAATGGTTATATTGCGGGTGTTTTTGGTGCAGCTTTATCCCATATTGTAGCTGATTTAGTAGCAAGCTATATAGACCCTCATATTAGAAGCATGGTTTTTGGTATAGTTTTAGGTGGGATAATTCCTTTAATATTTGTACCATTTTTAGAAAAATATGTAGTCAAAAGTAAAAATCATATTGTTGTTGGAGATCATGATGATATTAAAAAGGATTTAAAATCCCATTAGCTTTTAAAAGTTAAATAAAAAAAATTAATAACATTAACTAAAAAATGAAATAGAATACATTGCTATATTTAATACACAAAAAAATAAAAAAACACTTACTATAATTTTCATATTTTATTTATATCATAGTATTTTTTATCATTCATTCATTTATTGTTAATAGAAATTTATATAATTAGTTTTAAATTTTGAAATATAACTATATAAGTTTTATTAATATTTTTTTAAGATTTCACTACTAGGTTTAAATAAATGGAAAATATATTAAAAAATATTGAAGAAAAAATGACTTTATTACAACAAGAAATATCTCATTTGAGTGATGAAGTTTATAGTCAACAAAAGGAAATTATAGAGTTAAAATTACAAATTAAAAAGCTCAAAATAGAATCTCATAATACTCAACAAAATAATGAATATGTATATATTGAAGAAGATAATATTCCCCCGCATTATTAGTAATAATTACTAATTAACATTTATAAATAAAATTTATTTTATACTTTTTGCAATTATATATGTTGACAATAAAACTAAAATTAATTCAAATATTAATAATTTTAAAATGTAATGGTATAAGAATTAAAAAATAAAATGGAAGATTTATCAGGTTTTTTATATTTAATTGGGGGTGTTGGATGTTTATATATTTATAGACTCTTAAAAAAGAGATGGAATATTCAAAACAATTCTAAAAAGAATTTATTTAAATTTTTGTATAATAATTTTAAAGTTAAAAAATAATTGTATTCTTAATATTTTTTATACTTTAAAAATTTAAAGAATATTTAGAAATTACTTAAAATTTTTTATAAAAAAAATAAAAAATATTAAAGTTATTCTATATGCTCATATTAAAACTTTAATAATTAACAAATCAAAAATGAAGGAATAATATTACTTATTGATAAAAACTATTTACTTTTAGATGATAATATTTGGGGTTGGGACATAACAATTTAAGAAAGGTCAAAGTATACAATTTAACTTGTTATTTTGATTTTATAGTTAAGTATATTTATATAAATTATTATTTTAGAAAATTAAACTTATGGAAGCTGCTAAATTAATTTGGAATTGTTGGCAAAATGGTAACAAAATTAAACAATTACCTGATAATATATCTCCTAAAACACGTGCAGAAGCCTATAGAATTCAAGCATGTTATGAAAGTTACAGTCAAGCACCTATTTTAGGATGGAAAATAGCTGCAACAAGTTTAGAAGGTCAAAAGCATATAGGTGTTTCTGGACCTTTGGCAGGAAGAATTTTACAAGAGAGAGTTTTTACTCCAACTGAAAAATTAAATTTTGGTAAGAATAAAATGGCAGTTGCTGAACCTGAGTTTGCATTTAAAATGGGTAAGACTTTAAAACCTCGATATGGTCAATATAATATGGAAGAAGTAATGCATGCTGTGGATACTTTACATCCTTCAATAGAAATACCTGACTCTCGCTTTGATAATTTTTCTACCGTAGGAGAACTAAAATTAATTGCTGATAATGCTTGTGCCCATGAGTTTGTAATAGGACCATCAATGCATGATAAATGGAAAATGTTAGATATTTCAAAACATATAGTTACTATTTCAACTTCAAATAAGCATTATAATAAAGGAATAGGGTCTAACGTTTTAGGTGATCCAAGAGTTGCTTTAACTTGGTTAGTTAATGAATTATCTAAAAATAATATTAGTTTATTGGAAGGCATGATTGTTTCAACAGGAACGTGCGCTAAACCTATTGCAATAAAAGAAGGTGATACCGTAACTGTTAATTATGGTATCTTAGGAAATATGAGTTTTACTTTCAATTGATTTTCAATGGTTTTTAGATGATTAAAATAGCTATATTGTCATTTATATTATGTTTTATATTATTTATTCTTGTAAAAAACTCTTCAAAAATTAAATTGATTTTTAAAAGTTTGTTTAATAATTCTATTTTTAGAGCTTTGATTTTTAGAGGGTTATGGAGATTAATAAAGTTATTAATATTTAAACGTTAATTTTTTTCTAAACTATAAATAAATTCTAAAACATAAGGAAATATTTTTTTAACAATTATCTCTACACCTTGTTTATTTGGATGGATCATATCTTTTTGATTTAATTTGGGCACTAAAGCCACATCGGATAAAAAGAAAGGATAAAAATATGTTTGATATTTCTTAGATAAAATTGGATACATTTTATTAAAAGAGTTAACATAATTTAATCCAAGATTGTTAGGTGCCTTCATTCCTATTAACATAGTAGGAACATTCAATTTTTTTAAACTATTTAAAATAATATCGATGTTATTACTGGTAATTTCAGGAGATATGCCTCTTAGGGCGTCATTCCCACCAATAGCAACAATAACGCCATCAAACTTATCTTCTAAAACCCAATCTAATCTAGCTCTTAAACCAGATGAAGTTTCTCCAGATACACCTCCATTTAAAAAAAATATATTACTATCAGTATTTTGAGTTTTTTCTTCTAGTTTTTTTACAAAACCATCTTTTTCTAACAAACCATATCCAGCAACTAAGCTATCTCCAAGTACAATAATTTTAATTGGTTTTGATAAGGCTGAATTAATTATAAATAATACTATGAAAGTAATTGCAAAAAATAATTTTAGTATATAACTCATATTATAATCTTGACTAAATGAAGCAATTACTTTGTTTAAAAACAATACAACTAATTAACTACAATAAAAAAGCAATTTTGAAAAATGAAAAATAATATAAATAAAAAAATAATAGAACTTCAAAACGTTCATGTGAATTTAAAAAACAATATTGAATCAATGCATATAATTAAAGGTATAAATTTAATAATTTACGACAATACAAGTGTTAGTATAACGGGTGAAAGTGGAGCAGGGAAGTCCACTTTAGCAATGACAATTGCAGGTTTAGAATTGATTTCAAAAGGAAAAATACTCTTTAAAAACAAGCCAATTCATAATTTTAATGAAAACGATTTAGCTATATATCGTTCTAAACATGTGGGTATTATTTTTCAATCTTTTAACTTGTTACCTTCAATGACAGCTATTGAAAATGTTAATCTACCTAATGAAATAGCTGGATCTTATAATCAAAATAAAAGAGCTCTTGAGTTATTGAAGTTAGTAGGTCTTGGAGATAGAGTTGATCATTATCCTCATCAATTATCAGGAGGAGAACAACAAAGAGTTGCGATTGCAAGAGCTTTGGTATCTTCCCCTAAAATTTTAATTGCTGACGAGCCTACTGGGAATCTTGATAAAAAAAATAGTGAGGAGGTAATTAATTTGATTTTTAAATTACAAAAAGAACAAGGTTCTAGTTTAATTATTGTAACTCATGATAATTCTATAGCTACTCAATGTAATCAAACTATAAAATTAGATAATGGTATGATTGTTTAAAATGAATTTAATTAAACAAAAATTATTTAATTTCAATTTTTTAAAATTGTCACTAAGAGAACTTAAAGGTTCTTTCAATGAATTTAAGATAGTAATGATTTCAATTTTTTTAGGTGTTTTTATAATTACTGCAGTAGGAAGTTTATCTAAAAATCTTAAATATGAAATTAATAATAAAAGTAGTGAATTGCTTGGTGGAGATTTTGAACTAAGCACTACTTATCAAAAATTTCCAAGTAGAATTAAAGACTGGTTAGAAAAGAATGGCAAAACATCTCTCGTAGTTGAATTAAGAACTATGCTGACATCCAATCAGTCAAATGGAATTAAAAGAAGACTTGTAGAACTAAAATCTGTCGATCAAAATTGGCCTTTAAAAGGGTTTCCTTCTATTGTTCCCAACCAATCTATAAGTAAATCTTTAAAAATCAATAATAATAATAATGGAGCATTAATTGACGAATCTTTAAAAAAGCAATTAGGAATTCAACTTGGGGATATATTGCAATTAGGTAAAACTAAAATTAAAATAAATGGTATTATTAAAAAAGAACCAGACCGTATGTTTTCTTTTGCAACTTTTGGATCAAGATTATTAATTTCTAACGAAGCTTTAAAAGCCTCTGGTCTTGTTATTCCTGGATCTTTAGTTAAATATAAGATCAAATTTATACCTAATAATAAGAATATAGATTTATCGTTTTTAAAGAAATTTGTAGAAGATACTAATATTTCAATAAAAAGTATAAAAAATAGTACAAATAACTTTAATAATTTTATAGAAAAAACATCCTTATTTATTTCTTTAGTTGGTTTAATTACTTTATTGATTTCTGGAGTAGGCATTTCTAATGGGGTTAAAGGTTATTTAATTAAAAAAATTAAAAATATTGCAATATTTAAAGCGCTAGGTGCTCAAAATATAATAGTATTTAAAATTTATTTTTTCCAAATTTTTTTTATTTTTCTGATTAGTATTATTCCAGCTTTGATTGCTGGCATATCAGTTCCTTTTTTATTAAAAAACTTAATTAATAAAAGCTTTCTTTCTTTGTTTGAACCTTCTATTTTCTGGGAACCAATAATAATAAGTTTTTTGTTTGGTTTAATAGTATGTGTTCTATTTACAATTATACCTATTTCAAAAACTTATGATATTAAACCCATTCAATTATTAAGATTATCTGCACACCATTCCTTAAATAATCACTCTAAAAAGGTAAGTGCATTAATTTTAATTTTAATTTTTGCTTTATGCTTTTTAATATTTAATTTAACTAACGATCTAAAATTATCATTTTATATTTTTGGTGTTATTTTCTTTTCTTTTCTAATTTTAAAGGGAATGACTAACCTATTTTTTATATCATTTAGAAAGTTAAGGTTTAAAAGCGGATCTTTGTTAGAATTAGCAAGAAAATCTTTAACAAGGCCAGATACATTTGCCAAGTCAATTGTCATTTCGTTTAGTATAGGCCTAGCTTTATTAATTACACTCAATATTATTGAAGAAAGCCTAGATTATAAAATAACTAATACAATAGATAAACAAGCACCTAATTATTTTTTAATTGATATTCAACCAGATCAAATTAACGAAATTAAAAAAATGACATCTGATTTGATTGGAATAGATTCCTTAAACGCACAACCAATGTTACGTGGTCGTATTACTGCAATCAATAATTTTAAAGTTGAAAGTTTAAAAATCAATAAAAATATTAATTGGGTTTTGAAAAAAGATAGAGCATTTTCATGGACTAATAAAGCGCCCAAAAATGTAAAAATTATTTCAGGAAAATGGTGGCCACATGATTATAAAGGTCCTCTTTTAGTATCCCTTGGAGATAAAGTTGCCAAGGGATTGAATGTGAAAATTGGAGATAAAATCAAATTTAATATTTTAGGTAGAAATTTTGAAGCAGAAATTTATAACACTAGAGAGATTATTTGGGAAAATATGGATATAAATTTTATTTTTATTTTAAGTAAAAATAAAATTCAAAAAGCTCCTCATTCTTGGATAGCTACAACTACAACTAAAAATAAAGAAATGAATAATTCTTTAATAGAAAAAATAGTCTCTACTTTTTCTAATATATCTTCAGTCTCAGTAGAAGAAACTTATGTAGCTATTAAATCAATATTAAATTTATTAATTACTATAGTAAACTCTATTGCTTTTGTGACTTTGTTATCTGGAGTTATTGTATTAGCAGGTATTTTAAACGTTAGTAAAAAAGATAAATTATATGAGGTGGCAATTTTAAAAATATTAGGAGCTAGTCCAAAAAAGATTATAATTTTATGGTTGCAAGAGTATTTAATAATTGGGCTTATGGCATCTTGTATCTCAATATTAGTTGGAATATCAGTAAGTTTAATTATTGTTAGTTATATCTTTCAAATTGAGTATTATATAAACTATAATAATTTAATTATACTTTCTTTGATAGTTCCTTTTTTAATAACAATATTAAGTTTTATAAAAATGTTAAAATTAATATATTCTAAGCCTCTTAAGATTTTAAGATATTATAATAATTAAAACATCTTCTTTCCCAATAAACTTTTTGAATATATGATTTTTTAAAACCTTTAATATTTTAAATTTTATTATAATTAATTAATTAATTTTAATATTAAAATTTAATAATAAAATAATTTAAATATTATGTTAAAAAAATTAATATTTTATATTAAGGAGGTTACACAAATGAAATATATTCTTTTAAGTTTTTTGATTTTATTTTCTTTCTCTAGCAATAACGCTTTTTCTAATACAATAGAAATTGAAATGTTAAATAGATCGGGAAAAAATATAATGGCCTTTTCAAAAAGAGTAGTCAATGTTGATATTGGAGACAAAATTTTTTGGAAAGCCACAAATAAAGGTCATAATGTAGAATTTGTAAGTTTTCCCAAAGGTGTAAAGGTATTTAAGTCAAAGTTAGGAAAAGATACAAGTTTTGATTTTACAATTCCTGGAATTTATCTATATCAATGCACACCTCATAAAATGATGGGTATGATAGGAATAGTTGTAGTGGGTAAAGATTATTCTAATTTAGAAATAATAAAGAAAAGTAAGATGATTGGAAAATCTAAAAAAACTCTTAAGCAATTAATTTTAGAAATTAAATAACTTTAATCTTTAACAATTTTCCAGACAGTTCCATATGGTGGTCTGTCTGGATTTTGATCATCAAAATAAAACTTTGCACTTAAGGCAAGTACATTTCCCATTTCATCGTTGCCACCCGCAGTAATGTGAAGATTAGTATTCATAAGTTCTTGAAGTTGCCATCTTTTACCATCCCAACCAACTCCATAAATATTCCCTAAACACCAATCCCCAAAAAGATAAACACCTTTCATCCCTGCGTAGTTAGCGACGCCTAATCCTTGGACAGAGGCACAAGCAAATGCTCCTGCAGATTTATTTTTTGAACTTAATTTTGGATGTTTATACTTAGCAATTGGTAATTTGCCAGTTCTAACGCACTTTTCTTTACTTTTATTACCCAACGGAACATAACAATTAGCCCCTTCCATTATGGGCCATCCAAAGTTATCACCACCTTTTGAATTTTTAGGTATATAATTTATTTCTTCCCAATTATCATCACCAACGTCTGCTATAAACATTCCACCATTAATTTTATCAAAGCTAAATTTATATGGATTATGAAGTCCTTTAGCCCAAATTTCATTTTCTGGCGTCCCACCATTTTCGTAAAATGGATTATTTTCTGGAGCTAGATATTTATTTTTAGTATCAACGTTAATTCTTAATATTTTTCCAAGTCTATTCGAATGCTCTTGGCTTGCATTTTTAGCTGTTCCCCAACCCCCATCTCCTAAGCCTATATATAAATAACTATCTGGTCCAAAAGATATTTGACCACCATTATTATTATGAGATGGCTGTTCTATTATCATAATAACTTTCTCTGATATTAAAGCTTGTTCTTTGGATATATGATTTGGACTTTTAGGATCTACCGTGAACCTTACAATCACTCCTGAACCATTTAACCTTAATGAAGAGTAGTGAACATAAACAAAACCATTATTTTTAAATTTAGGGTGAAAAGCTATTGAGAAAAGACCTTGCTCTATAAATTTACTTTGTACGTCATTACCACTAGGATTTATTACAGTAGATCTTAATGTTGTTAAATCTAAGAAAGGTTTTGAGTTAACACTTTTATCTTTATTAATAATTTTTATTCTTCCTTCTCTTTCTACAACAAAAATTCTTCCAGAACCGTCACCAGCATTACTTAGATTTACAGGACCTTCAAACCCTTCAGCTACTTTTTCAAGTTTCAACTTGATTTTACCTTCAATATTCCCTCCAGGAAGAGCAACTTCATTAATACTTTGGGGTATTGTTTGAGCAATAGAAGAAGATAAAAGTAAAAAGTATATTAATAAAGTAGAATAGATATGATTAAAACAAGGTCTCACAATTAACTCCCAAAAATTTAATATTTCATTTTGTTAAATTTTTTAATATTTAAAAATAACAGAATTTAACCTTAAATTTTATTATCAAAATTCAATAGTTTATTTAAAACCTTAATATGATACTTGAAATTTATATTATAATTTTATTGGATATATGTCTTTGAAATCAAACTTAGTGATTAATGTTGTTGGATTATCTCCTTCAATGATTGGTGAACACACTCCTAATTTATTTAAATTATCTAAAAAAGGTGGAATGCGTTCACTTTCGACTGTTACACCAGCTGTAACCTGTACGGTACAATCAACTTTATTAACTGGCCTTACCCCAAGTGAACATGGAATAGTTGCAAATGGTTGGTTTTTTAAAAATCTTTCTGAGGTTCTTTTTTGGAGACAAGCAAATCAACTTGTTAAAGGTGAAAAAATTTGGGAAAAAGGAAAAAAACTTAATTCTAAATTTACCTGTGCTAAAATGTTTTGGTGGTACAATATGTATTCATCAGCAGATTGGAGTGCTACACCTAGGCCTATGTATCCTGCTGATGGACGAAAGATTCCAGATCATTACACTTATCCTCCTGAGCTCAAAGAAGCTTTAGATAAAAAATTAGGTAGATTTCCTTTATTTAAATTTTGGGGGCCATTAGCTGATATTACATCAAGTTCATGGATATCAGAATCCACTAAATATATAATGAAAAATCATAACCCAACGCTCGTATTAACATACCTTCCACATTTAGATTATAATCTACAAAGACTTGGCCCTGACCTTAATAATAAAATAATCATTAAAGATCTTAACATGATAGATGATCTTTGTGGTGAACTCATCGAAGAAGCTTCTATTCAAAATCGTGATGTTATAATTGTATCCGAATATGGTATTACTGCAGTTACTGATGCCATTCACATTAATAAAGTTTTACGATCAAATGATTTGTTGTGTGTAAGAAATGAAATGGATAGAGATGTATTTGATCCGGGTGCATCAAGAGCATTTGCTGTGGCGGATCATCAGTTAGCGCACGTATACATTAAAAATAAAAATGATATTAAAAAAGTTAAAGAAATTTTAATAAATATAGATGGTATTGATACTATTTTAGATTATGAAGATAAAATTAAGTTTGGTTTAGATCATCCTAGATCAGGAGAACTCATTGCTATTTCAAAGGCAGATAGATGGTTTAGTTATTACTATTGGTTAGATGACAAAAAGGCTCCCGATTATGCCAAAACTGTAGATATTCATAGAAAGCCAGGGTATGATCCAGTGGAATTATTTTTTGATCCTAATTTAAAATTTCCAAAATTTACATCCTTTTTAAAGTTAATAAAAAGAAAGTTAGGATTTAGAAACTTGTTAGATGTAATTTCATTGAATAAATCAGAAATTGTTAGAGGTTCCCATGGAAGAATTACAGATGATCCCAATGATGGTCCTTTAATTATTTCGTCAAGAAAAGATTTTCTTCCAAAAAAATCATTAGCTGCTACAGAATTTAAAGATTTTGTTCTTAATCATATTTTTAAAGATAAAGACTAAGTTCCTGAAATATATTTTTGAAAAAACAAAGTTAAAGTAAAAAAAGCAAAACTTAGAATAGCTAAATTAATTTCTCCATGATGAGTGATTAAAATTGCATCAAAAATACAAATTCCAGAAATTAATAAAGTTACAGATTTTCTTATATCTCTATTTTTTTTACTAAATATAAAATATATTGATAAGATTATATTTAAAATAAATAATCCTAAAACAATATATGAAAAAATATTTTCAGTTAAAGTATAGCCATAAACAATTGGAGCAATTAAAAATAACAAAGGCCACTGATTTTTTAAAAAACCAATATTTTCTTGCTTTGCAAGAAATGTTAATCCAATTAAATAAGATAATAAAAATAATGCTGCTTCTAAAATATCTGTATTAAAATAAGATAAGAAAAATGAGGACGCAATAAAGTAGATACTTATTCTACATAATCCCATAATTAAGGGGCTAAAAGGGTTGTTCTTATGATATTTATTGTAAAAAATAATAAAAAAACTTAATAAAAATCCTAGAAATAATATTAATTTTAAATTTAATATATTAGTCAATAATGCTTCTACATATAGTAAAAATGTTCCTAAAATTAAAAGACCAAAGCCTATAAAAAAAACTGATTTTCTAGTGATTTTTTTTGATGGTATAGGTCTTTCTGGTCTCTCAATCAAATCAAATTCTGCATCAAACGCATCGTTTAAAAACATACCGCCAATATAAAATAAGGAGAGAGATATAATTAATATTAAACCATTATATATACCTAAAGTACCACCAGAAATTACTATTCCTGCTATTACATTAGTCCATACTGTTGGTAAATTTGATACCCTACCTAATTGAAATAATGTATTTAATTTCATATATTTAATTGGCCTATAACCCAATTTAATTCTCTTGCAATAGCTTGATTAACAGGAGTATCTCTATAATTAGAAGGTAATACATCCCAAGTGTATGTTTCAACTTCAAGATGTTGACTTATAGGACTGTTTTTGTGAATATTTAGTATCTCTTTTAAAAAATCTTGAGTTGTATGAAATTGATCCATTTGCTTTAAAAATATTGGAACATGAAAATGTATCCTCCACTCAGAACCAAATGATTTATCGATTGTTCTAAACGCATCTGAAAGGTCTGAAAATCTATTTAAAGTAGTTCCTTTTTTTTCTACTACTTGATGCATATATACTGGTTCATCAAGAGATTTTAAAACTTCATAAGTATTTTCATTTACATTTGGAATTTTAATTGCAGAACTTAATTGTAATTTAGGAATTCTAATTCCTGCATTTTGAATATCTAAAATACTTTGTTTAGGATTTTCAAATTCTACAGCAGCATGACAAACATCATAGCAAATACCTAAATGAAATCTTAATGCTTTTTCAGAATCACTAAAATTTAATTTAGTTAAATTAGACAAAAATTCTATAGATGTTTTAGAAAAAAGCCTGTTTTGAAAAAAAGATATTGTTTCAGCAATCGTTTCTAGAAAACAATATGGCTCTGGTTCCAAAGCAAGTGAAATTTCTTTGCCTGTAGATTGCTTTATTTTAATTAAATGAGATATATGTTTAATTATATTATAAACAATACTTTCAATAAGTTTATCTCCATTTTTACCTTGTGTCCAAGGCTTATAAGTCCCAGGCACTGTACTTATTGAACCTTCTATTCCATCAGGAAGTAACTTAGATAAATGTTCTGCTAATAAATTTGTATAGCTAAGCCGTAAATCACTTGACCAATCAGGCTTATATGCATTTTCTTTTACAGGTTGACCATGAAAATTGCCATACGGGAATCCATTAATTGTAAAAACATATGTATTTGAATCTTTTAAAAAATCTTTAAATTCTTCAAATGTTTTTTCATTTTTTAAATCTTTTGCAGCTGAAGCAGCTAAACGTAAACCTAACCCAAAATTTTTATTATTTGAAACATCTTTTTTAATTTCAGGAAGAAACATTTTCAAATTATATATTACTTTTGACCATTCTTCCGCAGCGTGAATATTAGTACAGTAAGTTAAATAACTATTATGTTTTTTATTA
>Ga0308001_10000638_pt1 | contig 16130 bp, 14 predicted proteins | sample Neamet5_FD_203167 | JGI IMG/M metagenome (GOLD analysis project Ga0308001, IMG submission 203167) | Marine microbial communities from water near the shore, Antarctic Ocean - #5 | ecosystem: Environmental > Aquatic > Marine > Unclassified | place: Southern Ocean | collected 2014-06-04
TGGTTGACCTTGATTCGGGTAAAGCTTCCCTGACTCGCTATCAGGTGATCGCTGTCGAGGAGGGCTATAGCCGAGTAAGGTTAATGCCTGTGACAGGCAGAAGTCACCAGCTTCGGTTGCATTTATCGGCTATCGGCCATCCGATATTGGGCTGCGACCTCTACGCACACGAAGAAGCCTTCACGGCAAGAGATAGGCTTAGCCTGCATGCGAGCAAGATTCAGTTTGATCATCCGGAAACAAAAGAACTTGTGAGTTTCGAGTCGACCGTGCCTTTTTAACCCCTTGTTTCTTTTTATTTTGAGCTATTGGCGAGTCAGTTTATTTCTCAGTTCACCTAGAGTTTTTGCTGTTGTCAGAAAGAACTCCGAAATCCAAAAGTCTTTCCCCCACCTAACCAGTTTGGCACTGAGGTTTGCAAGTACTCCGATCGTATTGCCGTGGCCTAGGAGGAGTTGTCATAATGTGCTATCTAGGCAGGAGGGACAGGATTGATTACAACCGATCGGGTAAAAATTGCGGCTGCAGAATACCTCGGAGAAAAGTGGGGTACACCTGTCACGGTAAGCAATGTCGAAAAGATATTTGGGGGGGCCTCTCGCGAGACTTATAAGCTCACATTGGAAGTTGGTGGTGAAACCAGGGGCGTGATCCTACGTCGTGATCCGCCTTCAAGCTTGATTGATACTGAACGGTATCTCGAATACGGTGCCTACGATCGAATTTATCCAACAGACATACCTGTGCCTGAGCCACTTTTCTTGGAAAACAATACAGACTTTCTTGAGCAGCCGTTTTCCATTATGGCTGCGGTTGAAAACCCAATGAGTGACGTTGCCCTGCTGTCGGAAGAGCAGAAGAAAATAGTCGGTGAGCAAAAGTACAACCTACTGGGGCGCCTAGCTGCGAAAGATCCGTTTGCGCTAAAGTTTGACGAAATTATGACTGTTCCTGATGCAGTCTCGACTGCAGCGGTGCAGTTGACATACTGGCAGGGGGTGATTAACGACGACGAAATACACCCGCAGCCTATTGCCCAGGCTGCGATTCGCTGGCTGGCAGCGAACTTGCCGCCCCCAGCTCAAAAGATCTCAATTGTGCATGGGGATTACAGGACGGGTAATTTTTTGTTCAATGAACATGCAGAGATTACCGCCATTCTCGACTGGGAAATGTGCCATCTGGGTGATCCTCTGGAAGATCTGGCCTGGTCGTTGGATCCGTTATGGTCAGGTGAAGACCTCGAATTGGCCGGGAAGTTGATTCCGCATGGTCAGGCAATCCAAACCTGGTGTGAGGCGAGCGGACTGTCATGCAACGAGGAGGCACTCAAATGGTGGCGAATTTTTGCTTCGGTGAAAGCGGTAGCGATATGGATTTCGTCCTCTGAAAATTTTGAGAAGGGAGAGGGCAAGGACTCCATATTAGCAATGGCAGGCTGGGTTATGACGGACCGACAAAACCGTATTCTGCTGAACTATTTTTCGCCGGAGGTAATGTCATGATCCCGCATACCGATGGTGCGCTTAGGATGTTGAGCCAGCGCTTAATGAAACAATTGCTGCCTGACCTAAAAAGTCTCTACAGTTTGTCGGATGGCGCGTTGATTGGGTTATTGATCAACGCTATTGCCGACGAGACTGGGGAGGGCATCCAGCGTCGGTTGGACGACATAGCAGAGATGAAACTCATTTTTATAGCTGGCGAGGCACTGCTGTCTAGCAGAGAAAAAAAGGTTGTTAGTACTGAGTTGTCTTCTTATCGACTGACTGATGTAAACGACCACCATGACGAACTCACTCGCATTTTGGTTTCTTTACACCAAAAGACCGAAGATAAAAAAATCGAAGCACTTAACCAATCAATCTGGGCCTACCTTGGCAGACATTCGCGACGCCATAAGATCACTGCTTTGCCCTAGAAAAACTACCGGTCAGAAAACTCCTTTCGCCTAGGCTGGTTTTTTTGCCACGAGGATTGCCCGGGTAGGGGCGGGGTAGCCTTCTACTGTTTTGGTTTTGTCGGCCGGGTCCAGGTAGTCTTCCAGGGACTGGAATTGCATCCACTTGGTTGCGCGTTGCTCGTCTAAACTAGTGATATTGACGTCTACAGTCTTGACGTCGATGAACCCCGCGCGTCGCAGCATGAGTTCCAGCATTGACGTCGATGGAATAAACCAGACATTCGCCATCTTTGCATATCGGTCCTGAGGGATCAGCAACGTGTTTTGATCGCCCTCAACAATCAGTGTTTCCAGCACAAGTTCGCCACCAGGTTTTGCAAAACTGAGTAGTTCTTTCAGGTGGTCTATCGGAGATCTTCGGTGATAGAGCACGCCTAGTGAAAAAACAGTATCAAATCCACCTAATCGAGGAAGGTGTTCACTTCGCAATGGCAACAGGTAGGCGCGGTTTGGTTTACTCAACTTTTGAAGAAGGCTAAACTGGTAATTGAAAAGAATAGTCGGGTCGATTCCGAGTGCAAGGTCTGCACCTGCTCCAAGCATTCGAAACAGGTGGTATCCATTGCCACATCCAATATCCAGGACCTGCTTTCCCTCAAGGGATTCTATATGCCGGATGATCCGCTGCCATTTCCAGTCGCTACGCCATTCTGTATCGACTAATGTTTTGCCTATCCGAAGTGGACCTTTTCGCCATGGCAGAAACATTGACAGGACTTCTTCGAAGTCCGCGTTCGGGTCGCCGACGCTAAGAGTATCTGCGTCAAACTGGCTGGCTAGTTTGGTGGATTGAATAGTGGCGAGTGCTGCGTCCCATTTTTCAGAGCGACCGTGAACTCGTGTCTCTCTCGATAGGGCCGTGCGCAGATTTTCGTGAAACGGTGCCAGAAACGTATCGGTCGTTTCAGTAATAAAACGCTCTATCTCAGTGCGCATCTGGTGTTACTTTTATTTTTTTACTAAGGATACAGTTGGCGGCGTAAGACAACGAATTAACCGTCAACAGAAAGTTTAGCGCGAGGGCGTGTGCGAGGCGATAACGATGAATCGATGCAACAAACTTGGCCAAGAGCCAGTCATAAGACCTTGGGTAAAAATCAAATCGTGGGGTCCCGTAGCTTTCATTTTCAAAGTATTCGTCCATCACTTGATGCCAAGGAAGGTGGAGAAGTTAAGGCAACGCATACACTGCTCTACGACTGAAAAACCGGCGTCTCGCATTCTCTGCCTGTGTTGCTTTTCGGTATTAGGGATCAGTACGTTCTCCAGTGCGGCCCGTTTTTGTGATATCTCGAGATGACTATAGCCATGCTGTTTTTTAAAGTCATGGTGAAGTGTCGTCATCAACGCTTGTTCAGCGGGGTCTTCAAATTTTACTTTTTCAGCTAATAGAAGAATGCCGCCGCTGTTAAGGCCTTCACAAATATGTGTAAGTATGTTTTTTCGTTGCTCGTCCGGAACGAACTGGAGTGTGAAGTTTAGGATGACGATCGACGCGTTTTGGATATTCGTCTCGCGCAGATCTTCGAGTAAAATCTCATAGGTAGCGGCAGAGTGGTCTCTACGGAGGTTAGCTTTGCATCTCGATACCATGGCCTCAGAGTTGTCTACACCGATCACATGGCAACTACCCGGAAGGTGGCGCCGGAGCTGCAAAGTAGATGCCCCCAGTGAGCAACCCAAATCATAGGCTCGGGTAGTCTGTTGGCCATACTTTTCAGCAAGTACCCCAATTAGTTGTAACACGAGCCCGTAGCCTGGAACGCTTCTTTCTATCATGTCCTGAAAAACGTCCGCCACGGACTGATCGAACCGAAAGGCTTCGATAGAAGGCATGGGCCTGGAATAAACGTCGTCCTTTGAGTTCACCATTGTTCAGACGTGCTATCGAAGGGGTGCAGAGATTATCATAAACGACGAGGGACTTGACCCAATGCTGATGGTAGATAAGATAAATTAAACCGGTTTAATTAGCTTGTCATGGTAAAAAATGAAAATGAAGTGGTAATTCTCGCTTTCAAGTATTACTTGATCGGGAAACTTGTCTCTTGGTTTTTTTCGTGAATGCCAGCATTCTTCGAATTAACACCGCTGGTGTACCAATTGATTGGCTCACCTGGCAGGAAGGTATCTGTCTGCATGCCCGCGAACTAGTGAGTTGGACCTATGGCGAAGAAGTCATGCAGGTCAGGGGGGGGTACTCCAGATTAAACGGCGAACGGACGGTGCTGACTTTAAACAGCATCATGGCTTGTAAGGGCAAGGTCTTTGACAAGACTCGAAAAGAACCACCTCTGACGAACAGTGCACTGTTCAGAAGAGATCAGAATGTCTGCCTATACTGCGGCAAACTATTTAAGGAATGTGACCTGAGTCGTGATCATGTGTTGCCTGCTTCTCGTGGCGGCCAGGACAGGTGGACCAACGTGGTAACTGCCTGTAGGCGCTGTAATGCGCGCAAGGGTAATTGCCTGCTGGATGAGTGCACGATGGAACTGATCGCTCTGCCATACCGACCAAACCATGCCGAATACCTCGCGCTCACCCATAGCGGTCGTATTCTCAGTGATCAAATGTCTCTTCTCCGCAGGCAGTTCTCTTCAAACAGCCGGTTGCTGCAAGATGGCCCCTTGAAATTATCTACGAAGCCGCAGATCTACTAAGGAATTTCTGATTCGCGTTTGATTGGCGTGTCGGTTAGCCTGCCATCATGAAAAGAAAACTAAAACTGCTGCACACTTCTGACATCCATCTTGATGACAACATTGGCAATGGTGCTGAGGCTGGGTCAGGCCAGGTCGGCTTTACTGCGGTTATTGATGAAGCGATCAACCATGATGTCGATCTCTTTTTACTCGCCGGCGATCTGTTTGATCACAACAGGGTAAAGCAACCCTGTCTTGATTTTACGACGGAGCAACTTTCTCGACTTAAATGTCCGGTGGTGATGATCACAGGGAACCACGACTGCATGGCAGACTATTCCGTATACCACCGTTATGATCCGCGAGATGCTGGTTCACATATTACTTTTCTTCAGGAAGAAGCAGGATCTGTTTGTAGGTTTGAGGACTATGGAGTAACGATATGGGGACGGGGAATTGTTGATCATCATCCTGGCCATAAGCCATTAGAGAATGTACCCGAGCATGAACATGAAGGATGGTACTTAGGGATGACTCACGGTTACTACGTCGATAGAGGTGCCGAAATGTTTTCATCTCTTATCACACCAAATGAAATAGAAGAGAGCCAATTAGACTATCTTGCACTTGGTCATGTGCATGTTTTTTCAATCATGCAGCATGGTAAAACGATAGCGGCTTACCCTGGTTCACCAAACATAGGACAGGGAGCGAAAGAAATGTCTGTTGCATTAGTTGACCTAGATCCCGAGCTGGGTGTACGTGTCGAAAAGATCTCTCTGTTACCAAGGGCGTCGTGACGCCGCCCAGTCGAAGGGCGTCGTTCCTGAGTCTGTAAGCTGCATTATCTCTGCCCTCGGCGCAGGTTCATCGAGATAGAGAAACCCGATCGTTCCAAACTGCAATGACAGGTTATGGGGATAAGTGGGCGACCCAGGGTTGATGCATAGCGTATTGTCGATCAGATCAATCTGTTCGACGTGCGTGTCGCCATAAACGAGTACATCCAGGTGAGCATCAGGAAACAAGCGATCTTTCCATCTCCGTATGGTTAGGCCGGGCGGAATTTCGGGCATCGGAATATAGTGGGTAAGGCCAATATTGAACCCCCGCAGTTTAATCATCCACGTTTCCCTTACCCTTTGATCACTGGGCTGGACTTCTCGCCCGCCCGAGCCATCCTCGCCATTGCCCCGTGCAGCATAGACGGGAGCAATCTGTTCAAGGCGATCTAGGACAGAAAAGTCGTAAATATCGCCCGCATGCAGGATGCATTCAACGTCCCGGAACTCTTCGAACACATGTGGCCAGAGTTCCGGCATGGCTTCCGGGATATGAGTGTCTGAAATCAGTCCAATTTTCATGACTTTAAGCCGTCAATAATTGTGCAATCGTGACATTGTTTTTAAGCTTGATGATGCTGTCTTTAGCGATGTTGATTTAAGCCAGAGTAGCATTTTTGTCAGCGCTCTGTTTCAGCGTTCCGGGGTGCTTTTTCAGAGCCTGGCAGCGGATGTCGGCTGGTGTTGGGTTCCTTCTACGGGATGCTCAACCACCTCCGAAAAATTTCACCATAGAGTTCGAGTAAGACCTGAGACACTCATACAATTTCCTTTGCTCCGTGAATCACGGTTAGAACAACGTTTCAGTCGGGCTGTGATCTGCTCAAATTTTTTTGCATCGATTCTTTAAGGTAACCAACTGCTTGCAGATACCAACTGTCTACATGCCAAGTGCGATGAGTTTGATGATAGTCGAAAAATCCAAAGTTCGGTTCCTGTCGATAATAGTTGCGGGTGTCATAATTGCTCTAACGCGGAAATGAAAGCGAGGCTTTTAATTAACGCTTCACTCCGTCAAATTCTGCTCTAACGTTTTTATTATGCTGCCCCAGTTCTGGTACACTTAAGGTCGTGTTCGCTTTCCCTTCAATCACGGTGCCTCGTCCCAGTGCCTTAACATTACCGTTTGGGGTATCGATATACCTGTAGCGATTCTGCGGATGGTTGGCAAGATCATCAAGGTCGCTCACTCGGCCATAGGCGATATTTGCTGCCGCAAGTCTTTTGATGATTTGCTCACGGTCAAATGTCGAAAAATTTTCAACGATTAGCTGCTCAAGTTCTCCCCGATGCTCTAGCCGACGCGAATTATCTGAAAAATGTTTATGTCTTATGAGGGTGTCATCCTCAAGGACCTGATGACAAAAGTCTTTCCATTCACGTTCGTTTTGAATGCTAAACAGAATCTGCTTTGCGTCACCGCAGACGAATGCACCATATGGTGCGATTGAAGGATGTTTTAGTCCATTATTTTGTGGCGTGAACTTACCGTATCGATGTTGCAGGTAAGGGACGTTCATCCAGTCAGCGGTAGAGTGATACAGAGAAACATTGATAATCCTTCCCTTTTTTTCGGGGTCCCGTTCGCGGGCGAACAGAGCTTGGAGTATGTCCTGGTAGGCTGTCATACCAGCAGAGATATCAGAGACCGAAACGCCAACGCGGGTGAGTTCGTCATTGATACCGGTTACCGAACACAGACCTGTTTCTGCCTGTATCAGTAGGTCGTAAGCCTTTTGTGTGCGGTAAGGGCCGGTTTCGCCGTAGCCGCTTATTGAACATATAATGAGCTCGGGAAAGTCTTTGGTCAGTTGTTCCTGCTCGAATCCCAGTCGACCAAGTGCACCAGGGGCTAGATTCTGGATAAATACGTCCGCAGCGCCGAGCATATTGCGAAATAGCGCAGCGTCACTTGAATCTTTTAGGTTTAGAGTCACACTTTCTTTGCCAGCATTCAGCCAGACGAAGTAGGCGCTTTGGCCGCGCACTAGCTGGTCGTATTGCCGAGCAAAGTCTCCCTGGGCGCGTTCGATTTTTATGACCCTTGCGCCGGCTTCTGCCAACCGACCTGAAACATAAGGCGCGGCTACGGCCTGTTCCAGGGCAATAACGGTGATTCCCTCTAGGTCATTCATCGGGTCGACGCCAATCCGGGTAGCGCAAGTCGGGACCATTGAATCAAGCCTCCCGGAACATTTGCGACGCTCTCGATACCTGAGGATCTCAGGATCTGAGTTGCCATGCTCGAACGCTTGCCCGACTGGCACATTGCCACCAGGGGTTTGTCTGTTGGTATTTCATTGATTCTTTCTCTGAGCTGGTCGAGTGGCATCAGTATTGATCCTTTAATGTAACCCAAGTCCCCCGAGTATTCAGCCGTACTGCGTACATCTAGGACATAGACTTCGTTGAGGTGTTGGGCGACCCATTCAGGCTCGACTTCCGGGATGCCTGCAAAAGTAACGTTGATAGGAGCCCAGGTGGGTTTCGAAAGTGGTGCGTCAGGTTTACCAGACTTCATATTAGCGGGTACGGCAATATCCAACAGCTTGGGGTGAGGCAGGCCCAAGTTGGCCATGTAACCGGAGAAGTCTTCTTCCTGTGCATAGCCACCGATTCTAGGGTTAAACTTTTTTTCTTCAGTCACCGTTGAAACGGTGCGCCCCATATAGTCATGGCCCGGGTACAGCAAGCACTCGTCCGGCAGGGAAAATATTTTCTCTCTGATGCTGCCCCACAGGGTGTGTACATCGCCCGATTGAAAGTCGGTTCGACCTGTTCCGCGAATTAGTAAACAATCTCCTGTAAACGCCATCGTTTGGTCGCTGGTTACAAACGTGAAGCAGCCGCTTGTGTGACCCGGAGTCGAACGGGCCGTGATTGTGTGGTTTCCGAATGTCAGCGGCATGCCGTCGCGCAGTTCAATATCAAGGCCTTCAGCGCCATAGTTTCCGGATAGAGTGATTTTTGCAGCTTCAGATTCTTTCAACAGCCATGAGCCGGTCACGTGATCTGCATGGATGTGGGTATCAACCGTATATTTTACTTTCAATCCCAGTTCCTTAAGTAAGGCTGTATCCCGCGCATGCTGTTCGAATACCGGATCAATGATGATGGCATCCAGAGAAATGTCGCAGCCAAGAATGTAAGTATATGTGGACGAGGTAGTGTCGAAGAGCTGTCTGAAAAGCATAATCTCGGAAATAGTCGTTGCGGAGTGGTGTATTATCTACTAATTAAGTCTGGAGGCGTATTGCTCTAGGCTTAGCTGTTAGATTAGATGCTAATCAACCGATCATTCTCCTTTGTCCTTGTTCAGGCTGCGGTGGCGCCCTTAAGCCGCTTGTTGGGTGCAACATGTGCCAACGTAACTTTTTCTAGCGGCTCAAACACCTTCGGGCGCCACGGATCAGCAGTTAGTCGAGGTGTTTGATTTTTTTGCAGGTATGGGGAAGCAAAATTTTAACGCTACGGGTAATTTTTTTTGTTTTAGTGGTAACGGCTAGTTTAGGTGGTCAGGCATCTAAGACGCCGTTAACGACACCAGACTTTGTGGGGGTCTCCGTTTGCAAGGGCTGCCACGAAGATTCGTTTGACAATTGGCAGAGCTCGCACCACGACCTTGCCATGCAGCCGGCTACGAAAAGCTCGGTGTTAGGTGATTTCGACAATACCAGTTTCACTCAACATGGGGTGACTTCTGTCTTTTATAAACAGGGAGATAGGTTTTTTGTAAAGACAGAAGGCGAAAGTGGTGAGATGCGGGCATTTGAGATCGGGTATGCATTCGGTTTTTATCCGCTCCAGCAATATCTCATTGACTTTCCAGGAGGCAGGAAACAAGCGCTAAGTATTGCCTGGGATTCAAGACTGGGAGAAGAGGGTGGACAAAAGTGGTTTCATTTGTACCCAGACGAAAAAATCAAACCCGGGGATGTGTTGCATTGGACCAAGCCAAGCCAAAACTGGAACACTATGTGTGCAGAGTGTCATTCGATGAACCTACAAAAGAATTACAACGCCGATAACGCTACGTTTGATACGACTTGGACGGATATTGATGTGTCCTGCGAGTCCTGTCATGGGCCGGGATCGAGTCATGTGAACTGGGCTAAACAGGGCCCGGGGTGGGATAGCATAGAGAAATCTCTTGGCCTTCTTTTACAGCTTGATGAACGAAAGGGTGTTTTCTGGAAGACAGATCCAACGAGCGGAAAGCCTATTCGAAGCGAACCAAGAGTTACAGATAAGGAAATAGAAATGTGCGCGCGTTGTCATTCTCGGCGCAGTCAGATCAGCGAAAAATACGCCCACGGAGAACGGCTGATGGATCATTACTTGCCTCAAACGCTCGATGCTGGGATGTACCATAATGATGGGCAAATCGAGGATGAAGTCTACGTGTATGGTTCCTTTCGCCAAAGCAAGATGTATCAAGCCGGCGTTACCTGCAGCGATTGTCATGAACCGCACAGCAACAAGCTGAAGCTGCCTGGAAACGCCGTTTGTCTGCAGTGCCATGAAGCCAAGACTTTCAGTCAAACTTCGCATCATTTTCATGACACTAAGGGGGCGGGAGCTGTCTGTGCTGACTGCCATATGCCTGCCAAAGACTACATGGTCATTGATCCGCGCCATGACCACAGTATGCGCGTACCTCGTCCCGATCTCTCAGAGAAATTCGACACCCCAAACTCCTGTACAAACTGCCACTCGGATAAAAGTGCCGAATGGGCCGCGGATAAAGTGCGAACATGGTATGGGCGAGATGCTGAAGGCTTTCAAGGGTATGCGGCCGCGTTATCGGCGGCTCGCGCTGGGGAGTCTTCTGCAAGCTACCAACTTGCTGAGCTGATAAGAGACACGTCCTCTCCTGAGATTGCCCGGGCGACAGCATTGACTGAGTTGGGTCCGACTTTGAGCATGCAGACCATTGACGTGCTGCCGGTCGCGCTCTCTGATGCCGACCCTGCAGTGCGCACGGCGGCTGTGTCGATCCTTGAGCGGACGCCACACAATGTTCGCGTTCGGCTTGGATTTCCGATGCTGGAGGACCCTGTTCGAATGGTCCGCATAGAAGCCGCGCGTGTCCTTGCGGTAATTCCTCTAGATGACATTGACCCGGAACGTCGTGCGCTTTTAACACGTGTGGGAAATGAATATATAGCCGCGCAATTGGCGAGCGCAGAGCGGCCTGAGGTATGGACTAACCTCGGTAACTTCTACAGCGCGAAGAAAGACTGGGGGAAAGCGATTGAAGTTTATCGAAAGGCAATCGACACTGACCCGATTTTTGTTCCCTCCTATACTAATCTTGCCGACCTATATCGCATACTTAACGATGAGGCCAGTGCAGAGGAAGTCCTAAGGGAAGGTTTAGTGTGGAATGAAGATGATGCAACGATTCACCACACACTAGGTTTGTCTCTTGTCAGGCAAGACCGTCTCGACGAGGCGCTTGTGGAGTTAAAGATCGCTGCCGAACGCACTAGAAATAATCCACGTTTTGTTTACGTATATGCCGTCGCGCTGAATTCTAAAGGCAAGACAGCGGACGCGATTCGAACCCTGACGGACGCTCACGATGTGTTCTCTAACAACCGGGATATTTTGCGAGCTCTAATTTCTTTTAATCGAGAGGTCGGTAACGAGCAATTAGCGAGAACCTATGCGAGTAAGCTTGCGGTAGCTAGACCTTGATTTTTCGAAGACTAAACGCTTTTAGGTTTGCCGCTAGATGCCGCTCCATCTGTTACTAGATGAAGCTTCAATCGTTTTGATTGAAAAAAATAGACGGGCTCACCTGCTTCAAATTTTCTTTTTCTGATCATGTCTTGGCAATCGAAGTGATGCCATTAGCCCGAGAACAGCCATGGCGCTCGAGAGCATGAACACCATAGTAAATGAGCCGCTCAGGTCGGCAATAAATCCGCCTATTGGTGGAGCGATTGTTTGGGCTATGCCAAAAGCTAAAGTCGCTGCTGCGAAACTTGGCCCATAGTCCTCTGCTGTTGTGTTCTCAACGACATAGATCGTCATCAATGTTGGCAGCGCGCTAAAGAGAATTCCCAGTCCAATACATGCCGCTAACGTGGGTAGATAAAATCCTGTCAGCACAATGCAAACGAACACGGGCCAGAGCCCATATGCGATTGAAAGTGCCAGCCGAACGCCCACTTGACGGGAAATGACAACAAAAGTCGGGCCACCAAAAATCATGGAGAAGCCCATCAATGTGAAAGCAATTGCTGCGTGTCCAGTCGTCCATGCGCTGTCGTCTTCCAACCTTGTGGTAAGAAAACCAATCACAAGAAGGTACATAAAGCCAAATGTAGAGTAGGCGAGGATCAGTGGGAGCCAGCTACGCATTCGACGTAAAGCCCTAAGCCCGCCGACTCCACCGCCGCCCCTCGGCTTAGACTGATCATGACGAACGATAAATAATGTTCCTGCTAGAACCAGTAACGCGATACAGAACTCGACTTGGTAGACGCTTGACCAGGCGTGATCACCCTCTGATGATCGCAAAACCCCGCTCAGGATACTGGCAAAGACGACGCCAAGCCCGATACCCGAACTCATCAGACCGATAGCGAGTGGGCGCCGACCTGGAGGTAACGCATCGGACGCAATAACCGGGGCGGGAATCCAAAGAAATGCACCACCTACGCCAGCGACAAACAAAGCCATTGCTAGCAGGAGGGGTGAGTTGGCGACACTTGCAAGAATTAAACCTGAGGTAGCCATTATCAGTCCAAGGCGCATGACGTTAAGCAATAGATACCGGTTTGTTGCCCAGGCGACGAGCAAGGTGCCAAGCAAATAAGCGCCGACATTTGCGGCACCGATGAGTCCTGCCTCGGTGTTGGTGATGCCCATGTCATCTCGCACTGCTGGGAGCAAAACACCGTAAGTAAAGCGGCCGAAAGATTGGGCAACTGCAGAAGCCAAGGCGATCAGCAGCACCGTTGTCCATCCGGAGCGGGTCAATGATTTTATAGAGGGAGTAATGGAATTAATCCGGTCGATATCGCTGCAACTACCATCAAATTATAAGGCATCAACGCGTCCAATGTTCGCTTAAATATTTGAGTGTGCGAGTTAAATGATCAATTGCTTTAGCTACAAGTTCATGCGAAGCATCGTTTCGGCTAAAAGTCGCAGAAAGCTCGCTCTTAACAATCAGCAGACGGGGTGCTCGACGAGCTCTACATTCAGCTCACAATGACTTGATTAAAAATTCAGGCAAGTACGTCATCGGCAACAAAGTATTGAGGGTCTTCGATCACATTGACTTCGACCAGACCGCCGGCTTTTTTAAGAAGACGACGACATTCATCGCTCAAGTGCACAAGGTGCAGTGTTTTCCCAGCGCTGAGATATCGATCTGCTAGTGTGTCTATGGCTTCCAGGCCTGAATGATCGGCAACTCTGGACCTTGCGAAATCTATGACTACATCATCGTTATCCTGAGCAGGGTCAAAACGATCTAGGAATGAAGTTACGGAACCAAAAAATAGCGGTCCAGTAACTGCATAAACGGTGGAGCCACGATGGTCTTCCCTAGCTTCAATAAGAATGTGCTTCGCGTGTTCCCAGGCAAAAACCAGTGCTGAAACAATGACCCCGACGACAACAGCAATCGCAAGATCGGTAGCTACGGTGACTGCTGACACGAGAATAAGCACCATAGCGTCTGTTCGGGGAACCTTACGAATGACGCGAAAACTACTCCACTCGAAAGTACCGATCACGACGATGAACATCACGCCTATCAGTGCCGCTAAGGGGATCTGTTCAATTAGTGGCGATGCAACCAAAATAAACATTAGCAGGCAAAGCGCAGCGGTGATCCCTGACAAACGCCCACGACCGCCAGAGTTTACGTTAATCATACTTTGCCCAATCATGGCACAACCTCCCATCCCACCGAAAAGCCCCGTCGCAGTATTAGCGACTCCCTGGGCAACACACTCGCGGTTGCCACGGCCACGAGTTTCAGTTACTTCGTCAACTAGTCTTAGTGTTAGCAGGGATTCGATCAGCCCTATGGCTGCGAGAATAATCGAGTAAGGCAAAATAATCATGAGTGTTTCGAATGAAAACGGGACTGTTGGGATATGGAATGTAGGGAATCCACCCTTGATCGACGCGATATCACCGACAACCCGGGTATCTAAATCAAGACCAAATACCAGCAGACTGACAAAAAGGATTGCGACCAATGAAGAAGGGATCGCGGTCGTCAGGCGGGGCAGGAAGTGAATGATTGACATGGTGATCAATACGAGACCAGTCAACATATATAGTTGCTGTCCTTCCAGCCACGCAACGTCCAGAATGCTATCCTGCATGAAAGTTCCATCGAGCCAGCCAGGGTCACCGGCCACCCCAAACTGACCAAGCTGGGCAAGGAAAATCACAATGGCCAGCCCGTTAACAAACCCTAACATGACTGGATGGGGAACCATGCGGATAAACTTTCCTAGTTTAAGCAGACCGGCGCCTATTTGAATAAAGCCCATCAGCACAACCGCAGCGAAGAGGTATTCGACACCATGGTCTGCTACCAGTGCGACCATGACAACGGCCAACGCTCCCGTTGCGCCGGATATCATGCCGGGTCGTCCGCCAATACATGCGGTGATTAAGCCAACCATAAAAGCAGCATACAAACCGACCAACGGTTCTACACCGGCAACAAAGGCAAAGGCCACGGCTTCTGGAACAAGGGCTAGTGCGACGGTGATGCCGGACAATAGATCATTTTTAATGGTGGAAACTTTAGAGGCTTGTATCTCAAACATTCAAAAACCTTCAGTAACGATTGGGCTTGCCGTACGAAAAATCGCACAGCGGGGTGATACCAATCGTCAGTAAATTATTTTTGAAGCGACAGGCGGGGCGCGCATTCTATCCACTCCTGCGGGTCGATACAATCGACGATGGCAATGAATTGGGTCGCCTAGCTTGTCCCGTGGATCAATTGCGAGAGTTGTCGGAGCTCTCTTTACCGCCACGACGGTTTAAGTCCCGAGAGGTCTTTAGGGCAGCCCGATGGTCATGCCCCCGTCTACAACCATTTCTGCTCCAGTGATGTAGATACTTTCATCGGTCGCCAGGAAAACAGCCATATTCCCAATATCTCTTGCGGGATCACCCATGTAGCCGATGGGTAACTTCTGTTCAATTTGGATTCGGAGCGCCGATGGATCATCCGCTGCCGCGAAAATCGGATCCAAAATGGGTGTGTCGATGATGCCGGGATGGATAGAATTGCAGCGAATACTGATCGCTGCATTTTCCAGCGCCACGGTTTTAGTCAGTAGCCTGACACCACCTTTGCTTGCACCGTAGGCTGCGCCTCCTACCTGGCCGCGAAGTCCGACGACGGAAGACAGATTGACGATTGAGCCGCGAGTCGGCCCCGTATTTTTCTTCATGGCACGAACTGCGTGCTTGCATCCCAGGAAGACACCGGTGAGATTAACGTCCATCACGCGCCGCCAGTCTTCTAGCTTGGTTTCGTCGACAGGGCTGCTACTGAAAATACCCGCATTGTTCACCAATACATCAAGGCGACCAAAACGCGAGATGACTTCATCAATGGTATCGATCCAGCTGCGCTCTGTGGAGACGTCCTGGGTAAGAAACTCAGCGCCGAGTTGTTTCGCGACGGCCTCACCTTCGGCGTTGATATCAGTGATTATTGTGCGTGCACCCTCTTCGACGAAGCGTTGCGCGATGCCTGCACCGAGACCAGAGGCACCTCCTGTAACTATGGCGATTTTATCATTCAGTCGTCCCATTTTTCCTCCTTTAGATCTGGCTCTAGTTTATCGGCAATTTGTTAACAATAGTCAAACCTTCCATAAATTCCTTCCGAGCTGAATAACTGGCATAACAACTGCCGTGCTAAATGGGGCTAAGATCGTCGTTTATTGCCTGTGGAACGTGATATTGAGCCATCAATTTAATTTTTGTGGTTCGAATGGCATAGCGACAGCCTGAACAGGATAAGATGGGGCCTCGCGCATATCAGCAATAAAAAAAGGATCTGAACCTGACATCGTTATTGGATTTACCTTTACACAAGCAACTGTTTAAAGCGCTCGACACACTGGGCTTCAGCGAGGCTACCGAGGTCCAAAGCAGCGCCATACCGGTAATCCTTGAAGGTCGAGATGTCATGGTGTCGGCTAAAACCGGCAGTGGTAAAACTGCCGCGTTCCTGTTGCCGATGCTGGATCACATGCTCCGAATGGGTCCTCCAGGTCACGGTACCCGTGGATTGATTCTTCTGCCTACACGGGAGCTTGCACTCCAAACGGTAAAGACCTTCGAGAAGCTCGCGAAATTCACGCCTATCAAGTGCGGCATTGTCATCGGTGGTGAAGCTTACAAACATCAAATTGCATCGTTACGCAAAAACCCTGAAGTGATTATTGCAACGCCGGGCCGGCTGGTCGAGCATCTAGACAAGGGCTCAATCGATTTCAATGACCTTGAGTTTTTGGTGCTTGATGAGGCCGACCGGATGTTAGACATGGGTTTTACAGAGGATATGAATACGATAGCCGGCTCCTGTAGAGAGCAGCGACAGAACCTGCTGTTTTCAGCGACATTGAAACATCGGAACTTTGGCCGTATTCAGGATATTTTAGTGAATCCTGTTTCTGT
>Ga0308001_10000640_pt1 | contig 16085 bp, 16 predicted proteins | sample Neamet5_FD_203167 | JGI IMG/M metagenome (GOLD analysis project Ga0308001, IMG submission 203167) | Marine microbial communities from water near the shore, Antarctic Ocean - #5 | ecosystem: Environmental > Aquatic > Marine > Unclassified | place: Southern Ocean | collected 2014-06-04
CAGACTTGATGCAGTTTCTGCGTTCGCTGTAGCGAATAGTTCTGTGGCCTACAGATCGCGCCACCCTGCAACCGAGGCCGTGCCGCGGGCTGAAGGCCACAGAAATCGCAAGGCCACACAAGATGTGCACCCGCGCCTTCTTCCACTCGGCGTAGACGTAGGGTTGCTCCGGCAGGGGGCGCAGCGCCGGACGATCCAGGCTGTCGAAGGCCGTCTGGCGCGAGCCCGGCAGCTTCTTGAACGGGCGTTGGTTGAGCCGCTCCAGCAACCCGGCGATGGCCGTGTTGAGTTCGTCCAAGGAGAAGAACTGGCGGTTGCGCAGGGCGGCGAGGATCCAGCGCTCGACCACCTGCACGCCGACTTCGGCCTTGGCCTTGTCGCGCGGTTTGCGTGCCCGCGCCGGCACCACCGCCACGCCATAGTGCTCGGCCAGATCGCGGTAGCTGGGGTTGATGTCCGGCTCGTAACGATGGGCCTTGCTCACCGCGCTGCGCAGGTTGTCCGGCACCACGATCTCCGGCACGCCGCCGAGGAAGGCGAAGCAGCGGCCATGCGAGCCCAGCCAGTCCGGCAGCTGCTGTGACCAGGTGGCTTCGGCGAAGGTGTAGCTGGACGCGCCAAGCACCGCGACGAACACCTGCGCCTGGCGGATCTCGCCGCTGTGGCGATCGATCACCGGCACCGTCTGGCCGGCATAGTCGACGAACAGCTTCTCGCCGACGCGGTGCTCCTGACGCATCACCACGTCCAACTTGCCCTGCCAGGCTCGGTAGTGCTCACAGAACCAGCTGTACTGAAAGCCCTGCGGCTGGCTCAGGCGGTACTCCTGCCAGAGCAGCGCCAGGGTTACGCCGGGGCGGCGCAGTTCGGCATGCACCCATGCCCAATCGGGTAAAGGCCGCTTCTCACTGGCAACCGCCGGGGCCGGCGGGAACAGTTGCTGCTCCAACTCGGCATCGGACAACGAACAGGGCCAGGTGAGGCCGCTGGCGGCAAAACGATTGAGGTAGTCGCCGACGGTGACACGACCGACCTGCACGCTGACCGCAATCTGGCGAGCCGATAGTCCGACCTCGAACTTGAGACGTAGTACTTCGCGAATCTTACGCATGGATAAACGCTCCACGACGACCTCTCTGCTTCGAAAAAGAGGTCGATGGTAGTGAAGAAATCCTGCGTTACTGTCTGCCCGGTTGAGTGGCCGGATGGCCGTGGAATCAGTGGCCGGATGCGCGTGGAATGGGTGGCCGGATCAACGTGGAATCGGTGGTCAGATGCTCATGGAATGGATGGCCAGATGACCGTGGAATCCGCACAAGGGCTTTATGATTCCGGCAGTAACAAGCGCAAAGGTGACTGCTGTTGGTCATGAAAGCTGTAGGCGGCTTATTGCCAGTACGGTTGCACACGGGACAGAGATAGGACGAGGGGTGAGGGATGCTACCAAAGTGCCGCCGGTGCGATCAGTTATAGTGTTCAGAGTCCAATGGGAGATGAGTGATGAGCGAGAGCAAGCATCGTCTGAGTGTTTCTCATTGGACTTATCGCCGCCCCGTTATATCGATTGCGTTCAGGTAGCTACATCCCACGCCTAAGTGCACGTACGCCACCATACACACCGCTGCCGGATGGTATTGGCTCGTAGATTGAAGCTGTCGTCGTTAATGCAGGCGGTGCTTTTTCAGTTTGCCAGCGGTGCGAGATTTCCGCCGCGATTCGCTCAGAGAGAGAAGAGAACAGCGAATGCGATAACAACGGGCCCTGGGCTTTCTTTACTACTGGTAGACGTTTGAGCGGATGACTCGCTCTTGGCTATTGAAGGTAGCGTGTGCGTTTTTTCGATACTAGGCAGTCTGCTTTTGATTCTGACTTTCCGGCTCTGGCACCACCAGCGTGGTTGTGCCAGAGCATTGAGTTATGGGTGTTACGCAACCATACGCTCACATTCCTCAGCGCAGTTCATGCACGCCTTTGCACACTCTTGGCAGTGATCCATCTGATGTTTCGCGCATTCCTCACCACATGCCCGGCAGATCTTTGCACAAAGGGAGCAGAACTCTTTTGCGTACTCACTTTCACGGCTCATCAGGGTGGCGGCCAACGCGCAGATGTCCGCGCAGTCACGGTCAAGCTCGATGCATCGAGCCATCATTTTCACGTCATCCTCGCGTAGGCAAGCAGCGGCGCACATTTCGCACACCAGGGCACAGTTCGAACAAGCTTGGATGCAGGAAGTGAACATTGAATTTGTCATTGCGTTCTCCAGGTTTCGATAGTTGTATTCGACGGTGGCCTACTCGCTGAATTGTCGCATCAGCGTCTTAGCAACCACAGAAAATACGACATGCCCTTGTCGCGCCCGGTTCCACCAACTTAATTACAATGCTGTAAGGTTCGCCTGGTGACGGATATTTATTCGGAAGGTCTGCAAGTGAGAGCCGCCAGAGTGTCAGCTGCTTGTTAGCCCGACTGCCTCGTTAACCTCTCTTTAGGTGGATAACGAGATGAGATCAGCCCCCTGTAATGACGACAGGGAGCCGTCCATAAGGATCCAGAGCCAAGCCGCTCACTGAGTGAAGTGACACGTCTCACGAGGCAACATTTGGAACGGAAGCGTTGGTAAGGGTACCGTTGCGTCGACAGCTGGTATTGCCTGGATCGCCCCTCCTGGTGCCGCGTATCTAGAGCTTCGCTCAGAACAGCGTAGGTCGTGCAGTTAGTGCTTGTGGTGCTTCCCGTCTGCGTGGACATCGCTTGTTGTCGGAGATCTGTCCTCCGCATCGGCACGGTCATGGTCAGTGCTTGGCTGGGCCACCTGGGGCGGCGCTGACGCGTGATGATCGTCGCTTGCGTCATTACCATGATGACCGGAGCCTGATTGGCCGGCAGCTCCACCCGAGCTGCTAGAGCCATGGTGATCCGAGCTGCTACTGTCGCCCTGATGGTGGTCGTCCGAAGCCATCTCACCGTGTTGCTCACCGTGCCCAGCTGGCGTCTCCCCACCACCATGTTGGTGACCACCGCTAGACGCAACGAGTGCTCGATACGCTCCTTCATCTAACTCAGGAAGCTTCTGCAGAAAAGCCACCATTCCCCAGATGTACGGGTCAGCCATGCTTTTACCCCACGCAGGCATCCCAGTGGCCTTGATGCCATGCTTGATGACCCAAAACGTCTTTGCTGGGTCATCGTATAGCCCTGCTTCAGCCAAGTTGGGTGGAGCAGGATAAAGGCCTTTGCTTAACTCGGTCTCAGCCATGCCTGGCGCCAAATGACAACCCACACACATCGAGTCGTAGTTCCCCGCCCCGGCGCGGATTTGGTCTTCATCGTCGAGAGATGGCACGACTATGTCTTCGGAACGAACCTCAATCGAGCGATTGCGAGCAGTTTCCAGGAATGCGTGCACGACTCCTGTATGAGGATCATCCGCGGCAACGCTAATCAGTCCTGAGAAAACAACTCCGGCCACTACCAACAGGCCCAGAGCACAGAAGGCAGCGAAGCTAATAATTATTCTTTTCATCGAAGGTCCTTAAAACCAAAGCCTGATGCCAGCAACGAACCGCGCCTCATCTAGGTCTTCGCCAACTATGGCATGCAGAAGGGAGACGCATGATTAATTTTTTGTAAGCTTAAAGCGCCCCAGAAAACGCCTGCGATCAGAGTTCCGGTCACTTAAGGTGGCGTTACTTGGTACTTGGCTTGCCTTGGCAGCGGATGGGCTCGGGCGGATCGATCACGGTGCTGTAGCACCTGCCATTAGCCCATCGCTCAATCGCCGCTGATTAGCTGCTTTTGCGACAATCAGCGGCATGACTTCCGCACCCAATCTCAACGAGTTGACACCTGAACAGCTGCGCGCCTTGGCCGCGCAGTTGCTGTCGCAAGTCGACACGATGGGCAAAAAGATCCACCGCGATCAAGCAGTGATCGAGCAACTCACCCACGAAATCGCACTGCTCAAGCGGTACAGGTTCGCCAAGCGCAGCGAGCAGCTGAGCCCCGACCAGATCAGCCTGCTCGATGAGCTGATCGATACGGACATCGCGGCCATCGAGGCCGAACTCAAGGCGCTGCATCCTGCGCCTGTCGCCCAATCCCGCCAGCAGCCCAAGCGCGCCGCGCTACCCGCCCAGTTCCCGCGCACCCTGATCCATCACGAACCGGACAACACCCAGTGTGCCTGCGGCTGCCAGCTCAAGCGGATCGGCGAGGACGTCAGCGAAAAGCTCGACTACACGTCGGGCACCTTCACGGTGGAACGACACATCCGTGGCAAGTGGGTCTGCGACCAGTGCGAGACGCTGATCCAGGCACCGGTAACGACCCAGGTGATCGACAAGGGCATCCCTACTGCCGGCCTGCTGGCTCATGTCATGGTGGCCAAATACGCCGATCATCTGCCGCTGTACCGGCAGGAGAAGATCTTTGGCCGTGCGGGTCTGGCTATCGCGCGCTCGACATTGGCACAGTGGGTCGGACAAACCGGCGTGCAGCTCCAACCGCTGGTCGACGCCCTGCGCGAAGCGGTACTGGCGCAAGGCGTAGTCCACGCCGACGAAACCCCATGCAAATGCTGGCCCCGGGCGAGAAGAAAACCCATCGGGCTTATGTCTGGGCCTACTGCACCAGACCGTTTTCCGACCTGAAAGCGGTGGTCTACGACTTCAGCCCGAGCCGCGCCGGCGAACACGCACGTAACTCCCTCGGCTCCTGGGGCGGCAAGCTGGTCTGTGATAATTTCGCGGGCTACAAGGCCAGCTTCGAGCAAGGCATCACCGAAATCGGCTGCATGGCCCACGCCCGGCGCAAGTTCTTCGACCTGCATGTGGCGAACAAAAACCAGTTGGCCAGCAGGCGCTGCACTCGACCGCCGGCCTCTATGAAATAGAATGGCAAGCGCGCGACTTGAGTGCTGAGGATCGGTGGCGGATACGACAGGAAGGGTCCTCGCCGCCCCTCAACGCGCTTCAAAAATAAGATGCTGGCCCAGCGCGACCTTGGGCAAACCGGAGACTTTTGACTTCCTGGGGTTCACGCACTGCTGTAGCACCAAAAGAAGCGGCGACTTCCAAGTGCTGCGACTGACGGCGAAGAAGCGGATGCGTGCGACGCTGCTGGCTATCCGGGACGAACTCCAACGTCGACGCGTCATGAGCCCGTCCGGGCTCAAGGGCAGTGGCTCAATCGGGTGGTTGGCGGCTATTTCAACTACCACGCGGTGCCGGGCAACCTGCTCCGCCTTGACGGTTTTCGGGCAGCTGTCTGCCCCCTATGGCGGCAAGCCCTCAAGCGGTGCAGCCAGACCTGCACATCCCTATCCGGAGGAACGCTTCACGTCACGAACCTGAGGCAGGAGCCGTATGCGATAGTTCCGCACGTACGGATCTGTGCGGGGGGGTGGCAGGTAACTGCCCAATGTCATCAACCTAAGCTGCAGCCCTGCCCAAGGTAAGCCCCCCGAAGCAGCCAGCCGCCATGGCCGTCGGGCGATGACCAGGCCTCTGCCGCTCAATCAGGCGGTCTAGCTGGGCTGGCGGTGATGTGATCATCGTCTGTTCCGGCTGTCTAGGCGAGATTTCTCGTCCTCCGGACGAGCCTATGCCGACCGCTTGTGGCCAGCTTTTTTTGCACGGAGGTTGGGCGGTGGTGTTTCTTCAGCGCGTCGGTTTGTAGCCCTCACAACCTCGGCTGGCTGCGCGTTTGCGTTGGCGCGCAAAGCTACGGCCTGAGCGTACGGCACTGAGGCTTTTAGCCATCAAGGCCAGCACATTGCTCAGCCTCTGAGCACAGTGCCGCACCAGCAGCTCGACCAGGGTATTTTTGAGCCGTGACACGCCTTGGATGAAGTTGACTTTCCATCGCAGCTTGCGACCTTTGTGGCGCTGTTCGATGATCGGCTGTAGCAGGTGCTGCATCAACAGCGCCAGGTTCTTCAACAGTTGAGCGGCATGAAAGTCCTGCTTTACAGCGGTCACGCTGCGGCCGCTGAAGTTGTCCAGCGTCAGGGTTTGTTTGAGGCGACGGAAATCGGTTTCGATGCCCCAGCGGCGGTGGTAAAGCTCGGCAAACACCTCAGCGGGAAAGGCTTCTCGATCCAGCAGCGAGGTCAGCAATACTTCGCTTTCGCCGTTGGCCAACTCGACCCGGATCAGTCTCAGCTCGATCTGGCTGGCAGGATCAACGCCAGCCTCGGAGCAGAACAGACGTGCTTCAGGATGGTTGGCCACGAAAAGCTGTGTGTCTTCAACTTGGCCAGAGTGTAGAAACGCTTTGACCTGGGCGTTATAGCCACAGGGCAGGCGCATCAGAAAGTGCCGCTGTTGCTGCGCGAACAGCGCGAATAACCAGTGCCCAGGGTAACCACGGTCAAACAGCGTCAGGCTGTCAGCCGGCAGGTGCTCAAGGTGCAGATGGGCACAGTCGCGCTCGCCGACGGTCAGGGGCACGATCAGGCTATGCAAGGTTTGACCGTCAGCGACTTCGTAGAGTGTGGACAAGCGAGCCATGGGAAAGCCAGAGTGACTGCCAAAGAAGGTCGCCATGGTCGACTCCAGGGGTAAATGCACGGTCGAGCCATCCACCGCGAGCACCCTCAGCCCACGCCACTTCTGGCGCAGCCCGAAGCAGTCAATTTGTTGCTGCAGGAGGCGATTGAGACTTTCAAATACCTCGGGGTTGAGCTTTTTGCGCGCTTTGCAGAAGGCCTGCGCAGTGACCATTTGCGTCTCAGTCGACGCCTGATTGAGTACGCGATAGAACTGATCGAGTTCGGTTTGCAGGGCCGTGCGCGGCTGATTGAGCAGGAACAGGACGAGGTTCTTGAAGGTGAGCTGGCGTCGGCGGGTAAAGTCTTGAGGATTCTGGCGGTGGGCGGCGATGAAGGCGGGACAATCGAGCGGGCTGGTTATTTTTTGTACAATTTTCAAGCCAGGGTTTGGCTGGCGGTGTCAAGCGATGCGGTATAGGTAGTCAAAAGGGCTTCTCCCATGCACTGATTTGAGCGCTAATTATATGATATTTATGGATAATTTCCAAAGTTGATGACATTGGGTCCTGGTTAGGCCATCACGCACAAAAAAGCAGGTGGGCACCCAGAAAAGGTGCCCGACCTGCTTCGATCATAGTTGCTCGCACTCTCGTATCCTAGGCAGCGTCTGGGTTTTCCCCATTTTGCGAGTGGCCGGCTTTGGCCGCCTCCATCATTTCACGACACTCTTTCATCATTCCACGCATGTCGCCCATCATTTCCATATGCTTGTCGCCGCTCATCATGCCGGTTTCTGAATGGCTTTGGTCCGCTTTATCTGCCGCTGCGAAACTCAGTCCGCTCGCCAGGGTGATTGCAATTGCTGTTACTGTAATGGTGTTTCGCATGTTAAATCTCCAAGTTCAGTGGGTTATTCGCTCTTGCTTAACAAGGTGCTTTCGCCAACGTTGGGCTCCTTGGGCTTGTCGCACTTACCGCTAGACATATGCTTCATGCATACGACCATCATCAACAAGCAGGGCAAGAGAAAGAGCAGGCTTGGCAGCGTCGTTGCCAACGCCCCAGTGCTTTGGTTCAGGAGCATGTAGCCAACCACAGCTACGGTTAGACCGGTCACGATCGGATTGCGCTGCAGTACACTTTTCATTCTCGAAAACAGGCTGCTCATATCATTACCCTCGAATATTTAATTTGCAGGTTAGCCGTTGTTTACGCCTACCGGTGCGCTCAAAAATTCCACCGTATGAATCTCCCCGTCTGGGGTCTTTACCTTCATTTCATATGTCTGAACTTTTGCAGTAGTCCGATAGTTCTGAATCATTTCAGTCGTACCGGTCGCCCCTGCAGGTGCGATGCTCAGCACTTTGCCTTCTTTGACAAGCTCTTTAAGAGTGAGATTGGATCCTGCAGGATCATTTAGGCGATGCATTGTCCGATCGCTTCCGCCTTCGGCCATTGCAAGAGAAGACGCAACGGTCAGAATAAAAGGAACGATTACTTTGGTTATACGGTTCATGGTTTGCACCTCTTGGTTAGTTGATGCCTGTAGATTAAAGGCTTGCTACTTACAAGAAGCTGCTGCCAAGGTTACAAAGCTGTAATCGCTCATTTTTTTGTTGGTACGACCGCCGCGTCTGCGGCGGTCGCTTTCTGTGCTTACCGTTTTTCGATACGCGTAATGGTGGAATCCATGCCTTTCGAGGTGAACTCGAATTCGACCTGGTCTCCTTCTCTTAACTTTTGGAGCTGATCAGGCTTCGCTTTGAAACCCATCGTCATAGATGGCCAACCCAGCGCCTCGACCGGGCCGTGGGCAATAGTGACGGTTCCCTTTTCCGTATCTACCTTCTTGACCGTGCCGGTCGCAGTGGCCGTCTGTCCGGCTGGTTTCTGGCCCATCTGCATATCCATGTCTTTATGATCCATCGGCATGTTCATGCTTTTGTGATCCATCGGCATACCCTGCATAGGCTCTTTGTCAGCAGCATAGGCGGCCGGTACCAGAAACAGTGTGGCGAGAGTGATGTGCTTGATATTCATGGATGTTCTCCAGTGGGGTTGGTTGCTTGCTTGGGGGTGGTACGCAATTGCCGGCGGCGCATCAGCAGATAGGCTGCCGGCATAACGAACAGGGAGAGCAACGGCGCGCTGATCATCCCGCCCACCATGGGCGCGGCGATGCGGCTCATGATTTCGCTGCCGGTTCCGCTACCCCAGAGGATGGGCAGCAGACCGGCGATAATCACTGCTACGGTCATGGCCTTGGGGCGCACCCGCTGCACAGCGCCTTCGCGGATTGCGTCGAGCAGTACGCCTTCGCCATGGGCTCCAGCGTTAACCCGATCTGTCCATGCGTTCTTCAAATACAGCAGCATAATGACGCCGAACTCAGCAGAAACGCCTGCCAGTGCGATGAAACCGATTCCTGTCGCTACGGATAGGTTGTACCCGAGCAAATAGAGGAACCAGACGCCACCGGTTAGGGCGAATGGCAGCGTGGCCATGATCAGCAACGCCTCCCCAAAGCGCCCAAACGTGAGGTAGAGCAAGACAAAAATGATGAGCAAGGTAGCCGGCACGACGAGCTTCAGCTTCGCGTTAGCTCGCTCCATGAATTCGAATTGGCCGGAATAGCTGATGCTCATGCCGGATTCGAGCTGGACCCCTTTGCTGATCTTTTCCCTCAGATCGCCCACCACAGCCGCCATGTCGCGGCCACGAACATCGACGTAAACCCAGCCCGACAGCCTTGCGTTTTCGCTTTTAAGCATTGGCGGCCCGTCGGTCACCTGTACTTTGGCCACGGTCCCCAACGTGATCTGGCTGCCTTGCGGCGTGTAGATCGGTAGGTTGCGCAGATCGGATATCGAGTCGCGCCACTCGCGGCCATAGCGGAGGTTGATCGGATACCTGGCGAGCCCTTCCACGGTTTCACCAATGGTTTGACCACCGATGGCACCGGCCACGATCGATTGCACGTCCGCGATATTCAGGCCGTAGCGTGCGGCGGCGACACGATCGATATCCACATCGATATACCTGCCGCCGGTCAGTCGTTCGGCGAGCGCCGAACTGACCCCAGGCACCGTTTTGGCGATCTGCTCGACCGCCAGGGTCGCTTTGTCGATTTGCGCGAGGTCAGTGCCATATACCTTCACGCCTATCGGGCTCTTGATACCCGTCGCCAGCATATCGATACGGTTTCGAATCGGCGGGATCCACAGATTGGCCAATCCAGGTACCTGTACGGTGCGATCCAACTCCTCAACCAGCTTGTCAGGCGTCATCCCAGGGCGCCATTGATCCTTCGGCTTGAACTGAATGGTCGTCTCGAACATTTCCAGCGGGGCGGGATCGGTAGCGGTGTCGGCTCGACCAGCCTTACCGAACACGTGTGCAACTTCTGGAACCGTTTTTATGAGCCGGTCCGTCTGCTGCAGTAGCTCAGAAGCCTTCTGAGCGGAGAGGCCTGGAAGCGCAGTGGGCATATAAAGGAGGTCACCTTCATCCAGCGGGGGCAAGAACTCCCCACCAAGGCGAGAGGCCGGCCACAAGCCTGTCAGGAAGACCAGAACAGCCACCAGCAGAGTCATCTTGGGCCAGCGCAGTACCGCGTCCAGGGCCGGCTTGTAGATCCAGATGAGGCCACGGTTGAGTGGATTACGGTGTTCGTCAGGGATTTTGCCCCTGATCCAATACCCCATGAGCACCGGAACCAGCGTGACAGACAGGCCCGCGGCGGCTGCCATTGCATAGGTTTTGGTGAACGCCAGTGGACCGAACAGCCGGCCTTCCTGCGCCTCCAGGGTGAACACTGGAATGAACGACAGCGTGATGATCAGCAGGCTGAAGAACAATGCCGGCCCCACTTCAACAGCCGCGTCAGTAATGACCTTCCAGTGCTCCTGGCCCTTCAAGGTGGAGTCAGGATGCCGCTTGTGCCAGGCCTCAATGTGCTTGTGGGCGTTTTCGATCATGACGATTGCTGCATCGACCATCGCTCCGATGGCGATCGCGATGCCACCCAACGACATGATGTTGGCGTTGATGCCTTGCCGCTGCATGATCACAAAAGCAATCAGGATGCCGATCGGCAACGACACGATGGCGACCAACGACGAGCGCAGATGCCACAGAAAAATCGCGCAAACCAACGCAACGACAATGAACTCCTCGATGAGCTTGTGGGTGAGGTTTTCAACGGCACTGTCGATCACCTTGCTACGGTCGTACGTCGTGACGATTTCGACGCCTTGGGGCAGGCTCGCTTTCAGCTCATCCAGTTTGGTCTGAACGGCAGCGATGGTTTCCCGAGCGTTCTTGCCGCTCCGCAGGATCACCACGCCGCCGACTACCTCACCTTCACCGTCAAGCTCGCTGATGCCCCGGCGCATTTCCGGGCCGAGCTGGATATGCGCAACGTCCCCTAGCGTCACTGGCACGCCGCCGTCGAGACGCAAAGGAATGGCTCGAAAGTCGTTGAGTGTCTTCAGATACCCGGTCGCACGGACCATGAACTCGGTTTCTGCTAGCTCTAGAACACTCCCGCCGGTTTCACGATTGGCCTCGTCGATAGCTTGAGCGATCTGCTGTTGCGTCACGCCCCGGCTGGCCATCCGTATAGGATCCATTACGACCTGGTACTGCTTGACCATCCCGCCTATGGGTGCGACTTCCGCCACGTTGGGTAGTGTCTTTAGTTCATAGCGCAGAAACCAATCTTGCAATGAGCGCAGCTGTGAGAGGTCATGCTTGCCCGTTCGGTCTACCAAGGCATATTGGTAAATCCAACCGACACCTGTGGCGTCAGGCCCCAAGGCGGGTTTGGCGGCGGCAGGGAGCCGGCTCTGAACCTGACTCAGGTACTCCAGCACACGTGAACGGGCCCAATAAAGGTCTGTGCCGTCTTCGAACAGGACGTACACGTAGCTGTCCCCAAAGAAGGAGTAGCCGCGAACCGTTTTGGCACCGGGAACAGACAGCATGGTCGTCGTAAGCGGGTAGGTGACCTGATTCTCGACAATCTGCGGCGCCTGCCCTGGGTATGGCGTGCGAATGATGACCTGAACGTCGGAAAGGTCTGGCAACGCATCGACAGCAGTGTTCTTGACCGACCAGACACCCCAAGCCACCGCGAACACAGTAGCCAGCAGGATCAGAAAGCGGTTGGCCACTGACCAGCGAATTATGGCTGCGATCATGGCTGGCCCCCCAGCTTCTCGATGTGCTCAATGACCAGGCCCTCTTCGCTTTCACGCACGCCCACACGGACGCGGTCGCCCGTTTGCAAGCCTGATAAGAGGGACTGATCGGCAACCGGGAAGGACATGGTCATCCCAGGCATGTTCAGCGTCTTGAACGGCCCATGTGACAGGCCAACCATGCCATCTTCCAGGCTGACGACCGTGCCTTCAGCCTCGTGCAAAGCAGGTCCGGTGGAAGATGTAGGCTGCTCCAAACCCTGAGCGGTCAGTCCGCGTAGGCTAGCCTCTGAATCCAGGAGGAACTGGCCGGACGCCACTACCCTTTGGCCGGTTTCCAGCCCTTCAAGTACCTCTGTTTTGTCATCGAATTCACGGCCCGTGCGAATTTCAACCGGGCGGTAACGGCCTTCATCCTCAGCAAGCATCACCAATGCTCGCCGGCCGGTGCGAATGACCGCCTCGGTTGGGATGACCAAGGCATCTTCAACATTGCGACTCAACGTCACCTCGGCCGTCATGCCGGGGCGAAGCCGCTGTCGTGGGTTAGGTAGCTCAACCCGGACACGCACGGTGCGGCTATCCAGGTTGGCCTGCGATAGTACAGTCTGGATCGTCCCTTCCAGGAACTCACCCGCAAAGGCAGGCAGGCGCGCTGTTACTGATTGCCCCGGCGCTAAATGTGCGATCTGCGCCTCTGGCACTGCAACTTCTAGCCAAACCGTGTCCAGCCCATTGACGCGCGCAAGAGATGCGCCGGCGGGTACGGTCATGCCCTCGCGGACATCAAGACTTTCTAATACGCCACCGATCGGGCTCGTCACGGTCCAAACGGGGCGTGCCTTGCCGGTCCGTTCCAGCTGCGCAATGACCCCTGGCGGCATGCCAGCAAGGCGCAACCGCTGACGGGCCGCTGCGAGCAGCTGGGGTTCGCCGATCTTTCTCAGTGCTAGGTACTCTTCCTGTGCAGCAGCCCACTCAGGGATAAGCAGATCTGCAAGCGGCGCCCCTTTCTTAATGACGTCTTCCGGCGCTCGGTCGTAGACGCGCTCGACGAAGCCCCCGGCGCGCGCCTGCACGACAGCTACGTCTCGCTCGTCAAACATCAATGCGCCTGTGGCTTCGAGCGATTGGCTAATTGACTCACGTGTTGCGGTCGCCAGGCGCATGCCAAGGTTCTGCGTCACGCTCGGGTCGATGCTCATCGACGCCCCGTCGCCTCCCTCATCGGCATAGCGCGGGACTAGATCCATGTCCATGAATGGGGACTTGCCCGGCTTATCGAACTTTTGCTGGGGGACCATAGGGTCATACCAATAGAGCACTTCCTTGTCTTCTTCTGCAGGCGATTGTCCGAAGGCTGCGGTAGGCAGACCGATTAGCGCTGCAGCGCTAATCATCAGAGGCAGACTGAAGGCGAGTACCAGCCGCTTGTGTTGAAATGTCATGGTCGGGTATCTCCAAAGGCGAAATGCAGGCGGGCATTGCTCAACGATCGATCGCGGGCGACGTCAATATGCCGTAGCCGGGTCTCCACAAGCTGTCGTCGCGCTTCGATCACAGCGGTCAGCTCACCGTTTCCGGAGCGGTAATCGGCCATGGCAAGGCGGACCTTCTCTTCAGCGAGGGGTAGTAAGGTTTTGTCGAGGCGGATGAGTGCGCGGTCCAGACGCTGATACTCAGCGAGGTCAGTACTCAGCTCTTGGTTGTACAGGCGCAAGGTCGCTTGGCGCTTAGCCTCGATCTGGGCAAGGCGAGCTCGTTCGGCCGCGATCTTCGGATCCTGCCGAGAGCTGGTAAACAGCGGCAGGTCGAAGCTGACGCTGAGGTTCACCATGTCGCCGTACTCACGGCCACGTCGCAGGTAGTCGATCCCCCAACTCCAATCCGGTGTTTTCTCTGCGATGGCCTGGTGAACCTTTGCCTCCGCTTCGCGAGTCATCGGGTCGAAGGCGAGCAAAGCCGGATGGCGGTTCAGGTTGTGCTGATAGTGATCAACGTCGGTAAGCCATCGCGGCCAGTCGCCTGTAAGCGGCTGGTCTGCTGGCTCGCCTATCCAGCGACGAAGGTCGGCACGCGCAACAATTTGGTTACGCAGCAGCTCATCCTCTTGTTCAGCCAGCAATGCTGCCTCTTGCCTCGGAAGTACGCTGTCTGCGGTTTGTCCGCTGCCGCCAGCAATGCGGGCCTGAACAGCCCGCGAAAGGAGCTGATTCTCGCTGTAAAGCTGCTTGAAAAGGCTTAGCTTCTGCTCGACCGCGAAGCTAGCGATCCATGCCTCGGCGGTTGCTTGGCGCACACCGAGACGTTCAACCGTTTGCTGGGCGTTTGCGAGCGCAACACTAGCCTGCGCGGCCTCGACACGAGCGCGCCTTTTCGCTCGGTTTGGCACATCTTGCATGACCCCAACCATTTGCATGGTCATGGCCTCTTGCTCCAACTGCCAGCGAGCGTCACCTTCGATGGGCACGCTTTGCAGTCCAAGCTTAAGTTTAGGGTCAGGAAGCTCGCCGGCAGGGATTGCAGCGCTGCGTGCGGCCACCAGGTTGGCGGCTTGCGCATGCAGCGAAGGCGCGTCTTGCTCGGCCACGCTCAGAGCTTGTTCTAAGGTCAAAGCGGACGCTAACCCTGGAATCGAGAGCGCGCCCATGATCAAGGCGGCCACGTACGGCGGCGCGAGCCAAAGGCGCGCGGTAGCCGGCCCGAATGCTCACATCCGGGCGGTTCCTAGAATTTGATCGGAATCAGACGCGGGGAGGATGCCAGACGGCGTCCAGATGGCGAGAAAGTACCTGGTCGTTATACGGCGTGGTCGCAGGTTTACCGGCAGGGACCAGCTGCGCCTTTGAAGCAACGATCTGAAGAAGGCTGACAGTTTTACATTCTTGTCCCGTCTTGCAGACGGTCGTCTTCCCTTGCTCATGCCCTTCACAGCACTCGGGCTCGGCGCCGCTGACGCCAGACATCGACGCGTAGCTGGCTGCCATGGCCTCCATGCCTTCCATATCAGGCATTACGTGATGCGCTGACGACCCAACCGGCATGAGCAATTGCGCCATCCCGTTGATCGGAATCGCGAGCACTAGCAGCAAGATAAGGAAGGAGCGCATGTAGGACTTCATATTTTAAGCTTACGGGGCAATTCAAAATCATTCAATGAGGCAATCAGTCGCTGTGCAAAGCAGCCTTAGCGGACAGGCTTTCAAGCAACACGCGCCTGACGGAGCCGGAGGGCGTTGAACACCACGGATGCTGAGCTGAGGCTCATGGCCAAGGCAGCAATCATCGGGGACAGCAACAGCCCGAAGAACGGATAGAGCAGGCCTGCGGCAATCGGGATGCTCAGCCCGTTGTACATAAAGGCAAACACAAGGTTCTGACGCATATTGCGAACAGTTGCCACCGAAAGCGTCCGCGCGCGCAGTATTCCCATCAGGTCACCTTTAACCAGCGTAACTTGGGCGCTGTTCATGGCGACGTCAGTGCCCGTGCCCATCGCTATGCCGACATCAGCCCTGGCGAGCGCCGGCGCATCATTTATTCCGTCGCCTGCCATGGCGACTACTTTACCTAGGGCTTGTAGCTTAACCACCAGCGCCTCCTTGTCCTGCGGCTTCACTTCGCCATGCACCTCATCGATCGATAGCTCACGAGCCACCGCGCGGGCAGTAGTAAGCCCGTCGCCGGTGGCCATGATGACTTGCACGCCCTCCGCTTGGAGCCGAGCTACAGCTTCCTTGGAAGTCGGTTTGATTGGGTCCGATACGGCCAGCAAGCCGGCAAGTGCCCCATCAACAGCCAGGTAAACAATGCTGGTACCGCTCTCGCGCATTTTTTCTGCCTGATATTTCAACGGCTCGACGCTCACACCCGCATCTTCCATAAGCGCGGTGTTGCCTAGCTGTAGCTGCTTGCCTTCCACCAGACCACGGACTCCGATCCCTGACCCTGACTCGAAGGTCTCTGGCTTCGCCAGCTGGATACCTTCGCTTCTGGCATGGTCTACGATCGCGTGGGCTAGGGGATGCTCACTACCTTGATCCAAGCTGGCAGACAAACGGATGACTTCCTGCGAGTCAAACGGCGTGACGCCTATGGCCCGATCGAAGACAGGTCGGCCCTCGGTCAAGGTTCCTGTTTTATCGACAATCAGCGTGTCTACCTTACGGACATTTTCGATGGCGCCTGCGTCTCTGAAAAGCACTCCACTTCCAGCCGCTTTGCCTGTGGCAACCATGATCGACATAGGCGTTGCCAGGCCAAGTGTATCCGTCCGGCCAACACACCTTCCTGGCCCCGACGCCAAAGGCGATGATGTCCACCTGATTTAAGTGGACACCATTTCTAGCCTTTTAAGCGGGTCTTTCATGCAGCCACAACGCCGTTCCTAC
>Ga0308001_10000651_pt1 | contig 16000 bp, 14 predicted proteins | sample Neamet5_FD_203167 | JGI IMG/M metagenome (GOLD analysis project Ga0308001, IMG submission 203167) | Marine microbial communities from water near the shore, Antarctic Ocean - #5 | ecosystem: Environmental > Aquatic > Marine > Unclassified | place: Southern Ocean | collected 2014-06-04
TAAGCGCTTCGACTTCAAGTGCCCCATCGAAGTTATGGGTGAGGTGATGCAGAAGGCCATGACTATGCGGCATGATGCTCCAGCTTCAATTCAATGACCGTGTTGCACTCAGCTCCTGCAACCGCCCCTGCTCATGACCTGGCCCTCTCCGAACAGCTCGATTGCCGAGCAATAAAAAACCCGCGTACACGAATGCAGGCGGGCTTTTTGCAACTTTGCCGAATCAGAACGGGTTGTCGTTGCTCGCCACCACGTTATCGGTCTGCGCCGCGATAGGTACCGGCATACCGTCCTCGGCAGCAACCACCTCACGGACCATCTCCCAGTCAAGGCGCAGGCCGCTGAGTTCGTCACGCTTGAGCAACGCATTGATCACCGCAGTGTGCTTGTCGACAACAGAGGGGTCACCCTCGTCATCCAGTGGCGCATGCGCTTCCAGGTAGACCTTGTCGCCACTCACGCCGAACTTGTAGGGCTCATTGATGATGCGCACCGGCGTTCCCACCGGCACCATGCCTGCCAGTTCCAGCACGTTATGGTTGAGCATGCGGAAGCAGCCATGGCTGACGCGCATGCCAATACCGAACTTCTTGTTCGAACCGTGGATCAGGTAGCCCGGGAAGGACAACGTCATCTTGTACGGCCCCAACGGGTTGTCCGGGCCAGGCGGCACAACGGTGGGCAGAATGTCGCCCTCGGCAGCGTGCTCTTCGCGAATCGACTTGGGCGGATACCAGGCCGGGTTCGGCGTCTTGACGGTCACACGCCCGGTTCCCAATGGCGAGCCCCAGCCTTCACGGCCGATACCCAACGGAAAGGTGTGCACCACATTCTGCCCTTTCGGGAAGTAATACAGACGGTATTCGGCCAGGTTGATCACGATACCTTCGCGCGGGCCAGGTGGCAGCACATAGCGGGTCGGCAGGATGATCTCGGTACCCTCGCCCGGCAACCAGGGGTCGACACCCGGGTTGGCCGCGACCATTTCCAGATAGCCGAGATCGTTTGCCGTTCCCAGATCGGCGAAGGTGTCTTCGTACTTGGCCTTGATCACCTGTACCTGGCCCACCACATCCTCGCCCGGCGGCGGCAGTGGAAGTTCGAGTGCCTGTACCGCAGCACTGGAGCACAGTGCGACCAGAGTCAGACAGCGGTTGACCGCAGAGAAGCGCGACAACATCCGGGAGTCCCTTGAAGAGTTGAATGATATTGCGGTGATTGTACACCGCCGTTCGCAAGCCGGGCAGACGTCAGCCATCCGCCCAATTCGAGCACAGACCCTGGCGCTGCGCCTCAAATGCCGCCAGGCAAGCGGGACACAGACGACGGTCATGCAGCCAGACCTTTTCCAGCGCCCGCCAACGCGGTTGCGCCGGCAACAAGCCACCGCAAAGCGTGCGATCAGCATGCCCACCCAGGCGCAACTGGCGAGCCACCAGATGTACACGCACCTCACGACAGGCGAACAGATCCAGCTGCTCATCCGGCTCGATCAGTTGGTAGGCATAAAGGGACCAGGCGGGACGCGGCATCTGGGGCTCCGTGACAGGTCGGCCACATTAGCCGAAAGGCTTGAGGCGGAAAAGCCTGTGCCTACTCTGTTTTCCGCCGAAACAGGCACTTACAGCAGCGGTTTGAGCGTCGGCCAGACATTCTCCAGCAACACCGCCTGCGCGGACTCGGTCGGGTGAATGCCATCGGCCTGCATCATCCCCGGCACACCACCGACACCCTCGAGAAAGAACGGCACCAGCGGCACCTTCTTCTGCTCTGCCAAATCAGCGAAAACCTGGGCGAAAGATGTGGTGTAGCGCGCGCCGTAGTTGGGTGGCAAACGCATACCGAGAAGCAGCACATCGGCACCGGCAGACTGCGATTTATCGATCATCGACGCAAGATTCTGTTGCAATTGCGCTGGGGGCTGGCCACGCAGACCATCGTTGCCTCCCAACTCGATGATGACCAGCTCCGGCTTGTGCTCTGCAAGCAGCGCAGAGAACCGCGCAGCGCCGCCTGCGCTGGTGTCGCCGCTGATCGAGGCATTGACCACCGAGTGCTCGAAACCCTCTTCACTCAGCCGCTTTTCCAGCAAGGCGACCCAGCCCTGGCGGCTATCCAGGCCAAAAGCGGCGCTGATACTATCGCCGACCACAAGCAGGGTGCCTGCAACCGCTCCCTGAGCCCAGAGCATCAGGGCCAAGGCACCACTCAACCACCATGCACGCATTTGGAATCTCCATGACTTCGAGCATTCTCGCTGCGCGGAACCTTAGCAAAGTGGTCAGCAGCGCGGAAGGCGAGCTGACCATCCTCCATGACCTCGATCTCGAACTGAGCAAAGGCGACAGCCTGGCCATCGTCGGGGCCTCAGGCTCTGGCAAATCCACCCTGCTCGGATTGCTCGCCGGTCTGGACCTGCCCAGCGGCGGCGCGGTACTGCTGGCCGGCAAGAACCTCAGCGAACTCGATGAAGACCAGCGCGCGCGCCTGCGCGCCGAGCATGTGGGTTTCGTCTTCCAGTCGTTCCAGTTGCTCGACAGCCTCAACACGCTGGAGAACGTGATGCTGCCGCTGGAGCTGGAAGGCCACGCCGATGCCCGCCAGCGTGCCCGGGCGCTGCTCGAACGCGTCGGCCTGGGTCAACGTCTGACGCACTACCCGCGCCAGCTATCCGGTGGCGAGCAACAGCGCGTGGCCATTGCCCGCGCCTTCGCTGCAGAGCCGGACGTGCTGTTCGCCGATGAGCCCACCGGCAACCTCGACAGCCACACCGGAGAACGCATCAGCGACCTGCTGTTTCAGCTCAACCAGGAACGCGGTACCACACTGGTGCTGGTCACCCACGACGAGCGCCTGGCGCACCGCTGCCAGCGCCTGATTCGCCTGGAAGCCGGACACCTGATCGATCGCGTGGAGCCCTGATGAAACGCGTGCCCGTCACTCGCCTGTTTTCGCTCGCTGCCCGCCAACTGCTGCGCGATGCCCGCGCCGGCGAGTTGCGGGTGCTGTTCTTCGCCTTGCTGGTCGCGGTCGCGGCCAGCAGCGCCATCGGTTATTTCAGCGCACGCCTGAATGACGCCATGCTGCTGCGTGCCAGCGAGTTTCTCGCCGCCGACCTGCGCCTGAGCGGCAGCTCGCCGGCCAGCCAGCAACAGATAGACGCGGGGCTCAAGCTGGGTCTCGATCACGCACAAGCGGTGGAGTTTTCCAGCGTGGTGGCGGCCCAGGAAGGCATTCAGCTGGCCAGCGTCAAGGCAGCCAATAGCCTTTATCCGCTGCGCGGCGAACTGAGGAGCGCTGCTGAACCCTACGCACCAGAGGAAGTGGGTTCCGGCCCGCGCCCCGGAGAAGTCTGGGCCGAAGCGCGCCTGATGGTCGCGCTGAATCTGAAGATTGGCGATGAACTGGAAATAGGCGCCCAAACCCTGCGCCTGAGCCGTGTGCTGACCTATGACCCCGACACTGCTGGCGACTTTTACAGCCTGACGCCGCGCGTGCTGATGCACCTGGACGACCTTGCTGCGACTGAAGTGGTACAACCCGGTAGCCGTGTGCGCTTTCGTGAACTCTGGCGCGGCGATGCCAATGCCCTGGCGGCCTACCGTCAGGCAGTTGAAGCCGGCCTGGAACCCAACCAGCGCCTGGACGACGCTCGCGATGGCAATCGCCAGGTCGGCGGTGCCCTCGGCCGCGCCGAACGTTATCTGAATCTGGCCAGCCTGGCAGCCGTGTTGCTCGCTGGTGTCGCGGTAGCACTCTCGGCCGCTCGCTTCGCGGCGAGGCGCTTCGATGCCAGTGCGCTGCTGCGCTGCCTCGGGCTGTCACGGCGTGAAGCGTTGGCCCTGTTCGGCCTGCAGTTGGCGTTGCTCGGGCTGATCGCCTGCCTGATCGGCGCGCTGCTGGGCTGGGCCGGCCAACACGTGCTCTTCTATTTGCTGCGCGGGCTGATCCCGGATGATCTGCCGCCAGCCGACCTGTGGCCCGCATTGGCCGGCATGGCCACCGGCCTGGTGGCGCTGGCCGGTTTCGCCCTGCCGCCGCTGGCCGCGCTCGGCCGCGTGCCACCGCTACGCGTCTTGCGCCGCGATATGCTGCCGATACCGGCCAGCTCCTGGCTGGTCTACGGCGCAGCGCTGATCGCACTGGGTTTGATCATGTGGCGCCTGAGCCTGGATCTGCGCCTGACGCTGGCACTGCTGGGTGGCGGACTACTCGCCGCCTTACTGCTCGGCGGTCTGCTACTGCTCGGTTTGCAAAGCCTACGCCGCCTGCTGCAGCGCGCCGCCCTGCCCTGGCGCCTGGGCCTGGGCCAGTTGCTGCGCCATCCGCTGGCTGCAGCCGGACAATCGCTGGCGTTCGGTCTGATCCTGCTGGCCATGGCGCTGATCGCCCTGCTGCGCGGCGAGTTGCTCGATACCTGGCAGGACCAGTTGCCGGAGGACGCACCCAATCATTTCGCCCTCAATGTGCTGCCGGCCGAGCGCGATGCGTTCGCCGCACGCCTGGCCGAGCTATCGCCGCATCCAGCCCCGCTGTACCCCGTGGTGCCGGGCCGACTGATCATGATCAACGGTGAGCCGGTACGCCAACTGGTAACCAAGGAAAGTCGCGGCGAGCGCGCCATCCAGCGCGACCTGAGCCTGACCTGGGCCGAGGATCTGCCATCCGACAACCTGATCACCGCTGGCAATTGGTGGGGCGCTGCGCACGCCAGCGAGCTGCCCGGCGTTTCCGTCGAATCCGAGTTGGCCGAAAGCCTGCAACTGAAGCTCGGCGACCAGTTGCGTTTCAATGTCGGCGGTATCGAACGCGACGCGCAGGTCACCAGCCTGCGCCAGGTGGATTGGGACAGTTTCCAGCCCAACTTCTACATGATCTTCGAGCCGCAGACCCTGCAGGACCTGCCTGCCACCTATCTGACCAGCTTCTACCTGCCGCCCGGCCAGGACGCGGAGCTGGTAGCCCTCAGCCGCGCCTTCCCCAGCGTGACGCTGCTGCAGGTCGACGCCCTGCTGGCGCAACTGCGCAGCATCCTCGCGCAGGTCACCCTGGCCATCGAGTATGTACTGCTGTTCGTGCTCGCCGCCGGCATCACCGTGCTGCTCGCCGGGCTGCAGGCGACACTGGACGAACGCATCCGCCAGGGCGCGCTGCTGCGCGCACTGGGTGCCGAACGCAAGCTGCTGATCAGCGCTCGCCGCGCCGAGTTCGGCCTGCTCGGCGCTGCCGCTGGCCTGCTGGCCGCGCTGGGCTGCGAGCTGGTGAGCTTTCTGCTCTATCGCTATGCATTCGACATGAGCTGGCAACCGCACCCCTGGCTGCTTCTGCTGCCACTGATCGGCGCGCTGCTGATCGGTCTGGCCGGCGTGCTCGGCACCCGCCGCGCACTGAATGCCAGCCCGTTGAGCGTGCTACGCGAAGGCTGAGAACCGTGAGAGGGGTTTGCTAGACTTGGCGCCCCTCTTCCTACCCGAGACACCATGAGCCGCTATCGCCCCCCTCGCCCTGCCGGTACGCCACTGATCACTCCCGAAGGCGAAGCGCGCCTGCGCGCCGAGCTTCACGAGCTGTGGCATGTACGCAGGCCACAAGTGACGCAATCGGTCAGCGAAGCGGCGGCCCAGGGCGATCGCTCGGAGAACGCCGAATACACCTACGGCAAGAAGATGCTGCGCGAGATCGACAGTCGCGTGCGCTTTCTCACCAAGCGTCTGGAGAAGCTCAAGGTCGTCAGCGACAAGCCGTCCGATCCGAACAAGGTGTACTTCGGTGCCTGGGTCACCATCGAAGACGAAGATGGCGAACAGTCGCGCTACCGCATCGTCGGCCCCGACGAGCTGGACCTGAAACAGGGCCTGATCAGTATCGACTCGCCTCTGGCCCGCGCCCTGGTCGGTAAGGAGCTGGACGCCGAAGTGCGGGTGCACAGCCCCAGTGGTGAGAAGACCTGCTATATCGTCGAGATCGAATATCCCTAGGTGCTGTAGGAGCTCTGCTCGCGAATACTGGCGCTTAAAAAGCTTCGCGAGCAGAGCTCGCTCCTACGCAGATGGCCGGCTTCCCCACAGCCCAACTAGCGCCGGGTAATCAGCCCCTGACGCGCCACCCGCACCAGCTCACCGACGGTTTGTGCCACGTCCTCGGCGCTGGGGGCCTGGATCACGGACAGATCGAAGCTGTCGCGCGCGAAGCGGCTCAGCGACTCGCCGTTCTGCACGAACTGGATGCGAAAGGCACGCGACCCGGCCCAGCGCTTGGGCCAGCCTTCGAGATAACGCAGCAAGGTAGGCTGGTGGCTGCCGCCCAGCAGCACGCGCGGATTGCGCAGCAACAGGCCCGAGGTGATGGGCGCCAGACGAATAAGGGGTTGGGGACAGATCATGGTCGAGTCTCCGCCTCGAGAATCCCGCTGGGCAGCGGTGAGAGGCGACACCGAACCAGCGCTTTAGCGGAATTTCAGGCGTTGATGACAACCCCCTGTGGCGCCCCGCAAGTAGCTGTTTAAATCGGCGCAGGGCGCATCCTAGAGAAGCCCACGGCAAACTGTCAAGGCGCCCCCGACTTCGACCCCAACCTTCGATTGGGCGACGGTCAATCCGCGCATTTCCATCCGCTCAAAAGACCCGTTCCTGGCCATGGACGCCCCGCCTGGCCAGATCGATTGCGGCCCTCGGCGCGACCTGACGTTTCGGCACGTAACAGAAAGTACGCAGCGATATCGAGGCCAAGTCGCCCGAAAATCCTGGAAAGTGCCTGAATAGAGGGGTCGCCGGAAACTGCAGGAGGATGGCATGTTTCCTGCCATCGTTCTTGCGCCGTACGCGCCACGGAATGGGCGTGATCTGTGTTGCTGGAAGCAGCTGACTGCCTCAACAAACCCCCATCGAGAGCGCCCATGAAGAACAATAAAACCCTGCTCGCCCTCTGCCTCGGTACCGGCCTGCTCGCCAGCGGCCAGACCCAGGCTTTCTGGTTCGGTTCATCCGGCTACACCCAGACCAAGTACCCGATCGTCCTCGGCCACGGCATGCTCGGCTTCGACAGCATCCTCGGCGTCGATTACTGGTATGGCATCCCGGCGGCACTGCGCCGCGACGGTGCCAGTGTCTATGTCACCGAAGTCAGCCAGCTGGACACCTCCGAAGCACGTGGCGAGCAATTGCTGCAGCAGGTCGAGGACATCGTCGCCATCAGCGGCAAAGGCAAGGTCAACCTGATCGGCCACAGCCATGGCGGCCCAACCACCCGCTACGTCGCCGCCGTGCGCCCGGATCTGGTGGCATCGGTCACCAGCGTCGGTGCACCGCACAAGGGTTCGGCCACCGCCGACTTCCTCAAGGGCATCAGCGATGGCCCGGCAGGTCCGGTCGCCACCCCGCTGCTGGTTAGCATCGTCAACGGCCTGGGGACGCTGATCAACTTCCTCTCCGGCAGTTCCAGCACCACCCCGCAGAATGCGCTGGGCTCGCTGGAGTCGCTCAACAGCGAGGGCGCAGCACGCTTCAATGCCAAGTTCCCACAAGGCATACCCACCAGCGCCTGCGGCGAAGGTGCCTATAGCGTCAATGGCGTGCGCTACTACTCCTGGAGCGGCACCAGCCCGCTGACCAACCTGCTCGACCCGAGCGACCTGCTGATGGGCGCCTCCTCATTGACCTTCGGCAACGAAGCCAATGACGGTCTGGTCGGCCGCTGCAGCTCGCGCATGGGCCAGGTGATTCGTGACAATTACCGAATGAACCATCTCGACGAGGTCAACCAGACCCTGGGCTTGACCAGCCTGTTCGAGACCGACCCGGTGACTGTCTATCGCCAGCACGCCAACCGCCTGAAGAACGCCGGGCTCTGAACCGCTGCGCTTCGTAGGGTGCGCCGCGCGCACCGGATGCTGGGAACGTCGGCATTTCGGTGCGCTCGGCGCACCCTGCGAGGTACCAGCGCTGAGCAATGGTTCGAACGCCTTAATGGAACCTGCCGTGAAGAAAACCCTGTTCGCCCTGCCTTTACTGATCGTTGCCGGCCTGGCGTTGATGCTTTACCTGCAACCCGGACACCAACCGACCCAATTCACGCCTCCCGCCGCCACTGCCACGCCTACGCAGCCCGGGCCGGCGCCGGCTGCAGAGGCCTTAACACCGACCAACCAAGACACACAGAAGAAGGCCACGACGCTGGCCCTGCCCAGCTCCTTCGTCGGCACCGAAGTCGACGGCAACTTTCGCGTGGACGCTGCCGGCAATCTGATCATCAGCGAAGACATCCGCCGGATCTTCGATTACTTCCTCGCCAGCATCGGCGAGGAAAGCCTGGATGCCAGCGTGTCACGTCTGCGCAACTACATCGACAGCCAATTGCAGGAACCTGCACGGGCCCGCGCGCAGGCACTGCTGGAGCAATACCTGAGCTACAAGCGTGAGCTGGTGCTGCTGGAGCTCGACCTGCCGCAAATGGCCAGCCTGGATGCCATGCGCCAGCGCGAGACCGCCGTGCAGACCCTGCGCGCAAGACTGTTCGACAGCGAAACCCACCAGGCCTTCTTCGCCCGCGAGGAAGGCTACAACCGCTTCACCCTGGAGCGCCTGGCCCTCCAGCACGACAGCACAATGAGCACAGAGGAAAAAGGCGTTGCCGTCGACCGCCTGCGCGCATCCCTGCCTGAAGAGCTGCAGGACGCCGTACTGCCGCAACTGCAGCAGGAACTGCGGCAGCACACCACGCGCCTGCAGGCCGAAGGCGCCAGCGCGGCGCAGATCCGCCAGATGCGTCAGCAGTTGGTAGGCGCCGAAGCCACCACGCGCCTGGAGGCGCTGGATAGCCAACGACAGAGTTGGCAGCGGCGCCTGGATGACTACATCACTGCCAAGGCGAAGATTCAGGTCAATGAGGGACTCAGCAGCGGCGACAAGCGCGCGGCGATCGAGGCGCTGGCTGCAGGACGTTTCGATGAGCGTGAACGCCTGCGCCTGGACGCCGCCGAGCAATTGGCGGCGGCCACCAAGAAGCAGTAGGCCTCAGGCGCTGTCGCGCATCACCAGTTCGAAACCGACGTCGATGCAATGCTGCTCCGGCATTTCGCCACGCATCAGAGCCAACAGCATGTTCGCCGCCAACTCGCCGATACGCCCCCGTGTGGTACGCACCGTGCTCAGCGCCGGATGCATCCAGGCCGCCGCAGGCAGGTCGTTGAAGCCGGCGATGGCCAGACGCCCTGGCACATCCAACCCCAGTTGCCGGGCGCGGAACAGCGCACCCATGGCCAGGTCGTCGTTGTTGAAGAACACCGCATCGATCTGCGGCTGCTGCGCCAGCAGGCGGTCGAGCAGTTCGGCGCCCAGGCCGATGGATGACAACTGCGGTGTCAGCAGCTCCAGCGCCGGGTCGTGGCGATTGAGGTACTGCATCACCTGGCGATAGCCCTCGGCACGCTGCAAGGTACGCGGATCGAGCTGCGCCGCGGCGAAGGCGATATGGCGGTAACCACGCTGCACCAGGGCACGGGTCATGGCGGCGCCAGCGTCTACCTGAGAGAAACCGACGCAGTAGTCCTCCGGCTCCTCGCTCAGCTCCATCAGCGTTACCAACGGGCAACTGCTGGCGCCGAGGATTTCCCGCGCCGCGTCGCTGCGCTCGAACCCCGTAAGCAAGAGGCCAGCTGGCTGGTGCGCCAGGTAGGAGCGCAGCAGGCGCTCGTCCTCCTCCACCCGATAGTGGCTGACGCCAATCATCATCTCGAAGCCGGCAGGCATCAGCACACGCTGGATGGCCTCGACGGTATCGACGAACACCGAGTTGGACAGCGACGGAATCACCACCGCCACCAGGTTCGAACGCGAACTGGCCAGCGCCCGTGCGGCAGGGTTGGGCACGTAGCCCAGCGACTGAGCCGCGCGCATCACCTGCTCGCGCAGCGCATCGGAGACCCGCCCCGGCTGCGACAGAGCGCGCGAGGCAGACATCAGCGAACAGCCTGCTGCCTTGGCCACATCGGACAGAGTGACGCGTTCGGCGGACCGGCGACGGCGTTGAGTCATAGCGCCTCCATTGTTTACCAGTGGGCGATTCTACCAGCCCCGCCGATGAATAAAGCGCGGGACACGCCGCCCGGGGTAACGTCACCATGCAAGGAGCGATACCACCTGCGTGCCCCGCGAAACTGCGAACCTGCCCAGAATCAGCGGCGCACTGGCCAAGCCGATCCTGGGCAAGCCCTTATAGAGCGGCCTTTTCGGCCTCAGTCTGCACCTGATCGAACAGTTGCTGACCGACTGTGTCGACGACCTTCTGGATCGCCGGTGCGGCCTGCTCACGCATGCGCTGCACTTGCGCCGCTTCCACTTCGTTGATCTGCATACCCTTGTCTTTCAGCTCGGCCAGGGCACGGGCTGCTTCCTCGCGGGTGTCCTTACGCTCGAAGTCACGCGCCTTCTTGGCCGCTTCCAGCAGGATGTTCTGCTCGGTCTGCGACAGGCCATCCCACCAGCGCTTGGATACGGTAACGATCCACGGGCTGTACACGTGGTTGGTCACGGTCAGGTACTTCTGCACCTCGTAGAACTTCGAGGAAAGAATGGTGTTGAAGGGGTTTTCCTGGCCGTCGACGGCCTTGGTCTCCAGCGCGGTGAACAGCTCGGAGAACGGCAGCGGCACGGCATTGGCGCCCATCAGCTTGAAGGTCTCGAGGAATACCGGGTTGGGCATCACGCGCAGTTTGACGCCGGAGAAGTCCTCCAGCTTGCTGATCGGCCGCGTGTTGTTGGTCAGGTTGCGGAAGCCGTTCTCCCAGTACACCAAGCCGACCAGGCCCTTCTCCTCCAGCTTGTCCATGACCTGGCGGCCCACCGGGCCGTCGAGCACGGCATCGGCCTGCTCGGCACTGCTGAACAGGAAAGGCGTGTCCCACACCGCCATTTCCTTGGTGATACCCACCAGGGTCGCGGTGGAACCGACCATCATTTCCTGCGCGCCGCCAATCAGCGCACTCTGCATCTGATCATCCGAGCCCAGGCTGGCGGCACCGAAGGTACGCACCTTGAGTTTGCCGTCGGAGGCCTTGGCGACCTCCTCGGCGAACAGCTTGGCCGCGCGGCCCTGATTGCTGTTCTCGTTGAGACCGTAACCGAAGCGGATCATGCGCGAACGCACGTCATCGGCATGGGCGGTGAAGCTGGCGAGCGGGCTGCACAGCATGGTAGCGGTGAGGATGGCGAGCAGTGGACGTTTCATCGGGTCTACCTCTTATTGTTGTGAATGATGTCGGCGCGCCAACGCCGTCAGGTCAACTCAGCGCAGCCAGGCCAGCGGCACGGTGACGATGGACGGGAACGCCACCAGCAACGCGACGATGATCAGGTAAATCAGGAAGAACGGCATGACGCCGCGTACCAGCACCTCCATGCGCAACTTGCCGATACCGCCGACGACGTTGAGCACGGTGCCCACAGGCGGCGTGATCAGGCCGATGGAGCCGATCAGCACGAACATCACGCCGAAGTACACCGGATCGACCCCAGCCTTGATCGCGATGGGCGCCAGCACTGGCGCCAGAATCAGGATGGTCGGCGTCAGGTCGAGCACCATGCCCACTGCGATCATCAGCAGCATGATCGCCAGTACCAGCAGTTTGGGGTGCTCGGCCAGCGGCCCGAGCATGGCGCCGATTTCGTCAGGCAGCTGCGCCAGGGTAATCATGTAGGCCGAGACCGTGGCCGCGGCGCACAGGAACATCACCGACGCCGTGGTGCGACTGGCACGGGTCAGGGTCTCCATCAGGTCGTTCCAGCTCAGCTCGCGGTAGAGCAAGGTGGAAACGGCCAGGGCATACACCGCAGCGACAACCGCCGCTTCGGTGGGCGTGAAGATGCCGAAGCGCAGGCCGCCAACTATGATCACCGGCAACATCAAGGCAGCGGCGCCATCGATCAGCACACGTCGACGCTCGGCAGCAGTGGCCTTGGGCGGTGTCGGCTCGGTGAAGCCGCGGGCGATCAGCGTCCAGGCGACGATCAGGCCTGCGCCCATGATCAGCCCCGGCACCAGCCCCGCCATGAATAGCTGGCTGATGGAGGTGTTGGTGACAACGCCATAGATCACGAACGGCATCGACGGCGGAATGATCGGCGCAATGATGCCGCCAGCGGCTACCAGGCCTGCCGAGGAGTGCACGGGATAACCACGCTGGCGCATCATCGGCAACAGCAAAGTGGCCAGCGCCGCAGTATCGGCCAGTGCCGAACCGGACATACTGGCCAGCAGCACGGCAGCGGCGATGGCAACGTAACCGAGGCCTCCGCGCAGGTGGCCAAAGTAAGCCTGGGCCATGGCGATGATGCGGCGAGAAATACCGCCGGCGTTCATCAGCTCGCCGGCCAGGATGAAGAACGGCACCGCCAGCAGCGGGAAGCTGTCAGCGCCGGCGAGCAGGTTCTGCGCCAGCACCGGCAGCATCGCCAGCACCACCGGATAACCGACCACGGTACTGACGTTGCCCCAGCCGAACTGCACCTGATTCCAGGCGCCCAAAGCCGAGAGCAGGCTCGCTCCTGCCACGAGAATCCAGCTCAGCGAATCCACCATGGGCGAAGCGGTCACGAATCATGCGGAAGGTCATCAGCTCGCCACGGCGCATACCAGAGGCCACACCGACGAAGACCAGCCAGACGAACGCCAGCCGTGAAAGCTCCTCGGCACCCGGCCAGCCGGTGCCGAAGGCGCAGCGCAGCACCACATTGGTAAATACCGCCACCACCATGAAGGCCATCAGCACCGCCATCAGGCCATCGGTCAGGCGATCGAACATCCGCGCGATGCGCCCCTCATAGATCGGTTCGGCGCCTTGCTGGGCTGCTTGGTTAGCGCTATCAATTTCGCTATCGAGCATATCCTGGGCCTGGTTCGACACGGCCTCCGTGGCTTCGCGACGAACCCAGGCCTGGATATCGGCCACCAATGCTTGCTTGCCGCGACTGCTGCGCATCGACGACTCGTACGTATGGTTCACCTGCCGGGCTTTCGAGGGTGGCGAACTGGCTGTCGACCAGAGAAGTCGGCATGAAATGTCCAGGCCGAGCACCGACACGCTGCACCGCGGTGGCGTGATCAATATCCAGATGCACGAACTGCAACCCCGGAACCACCTGACGCAGGCGCTCGCGGTAAGCGCGCTTGAGCGCCGAGCAGGCCAGCACGAAGCATTCACCTGCGGCCTGCGCGCCCTGAATCTGCTCGCACAGTGCATCCAGCCAGTGGCGACGGTCTTCGTCGCTCAGCGCGTTGTCCGCGCGCATGCGCTCTATGTTTTCGGGAGGATGGAAATGATCGGCTTCGATATGGCGCCAACCGAGTGCGGTGGCGACCCCCTGGCTGATCTCGCTCTTGCCGGAGCCACTGACCCCCATGACCACCAGGGTGGTACGGGCGGCCAATGCGCAAGACTGCTGTTGCATGGGAACTCCATGGGCACCATCGAGGTGGCGCCGCTCATTGTTTGATCCAAATGTCAGCGCTACCCAAATCATCCGACAACCCTATTTCGGCAACATTTCGTAGAGCATTTCCGCTAATGGCTATCACCCAGCGCTGGCCCGCTACTGGCTGACACGTTCAATATCGCCTACCTGCCCAAGGGAGACATTTCGCTTATGTACCGGCTGAGCCCCTGCTTCTGGCTGCCCGCATTGTTCCTGCCACTGGCTGCACAGGCCGAAAACGCCACCTACCAGGCCGACCCACTGGTGATCACCGGCAGCCGCTATCTGGCCAGCGGCTGGCAACTGCCCTTCTCGGTCAACCGCATCGATGCCGAACAGGCCACACTGGGCAAAACCGGCGTCAACCTCTCCGAAGCACTCGGCAGCGTTCCGGGACTGGTGGTGCAGAATCGGCAAAACTATGCGCAGGATCTGCAAATATCCTCACGCGGCTTTGGCGCCCGCTCGGCCTTCGGTATTCGTGGCATCAAGCTGCTGGCTGATGGTGTGCCGCTGTCCAATCCGGACGGCCAGGGCCAGGCGGCGACCTTCGACCTCGACACCCTGGAGCGCATCGAGGTCCTGCGTGGGCCATTCGCCAGCGTCTACGGCAGCAACTCCGGCGGTGTCATCCAGCTGTTCTCGCGCGATGGCGAAGGTGCCCCCAAGGTCGCGCTCGACACCTCCCAGGCCGCTTACGGCACCAGCCGTACCCGCGTCTCGGCCGAAGGCGGCAACGACAGAGCCGGTTTCATCATCAACCGCTCGCATTTCGAGACAGACGGTTACCGCGACCACAGCGGCGCCATCCTCGACAAGACCTTTGCCAAGCTGACCCTGTACCCGGATGACCTCAGCAAGCTCAGCCTGAGCTTCAGCGAACTGGATCAGAACGACACCCAGGACCCGCAGGGGCTGGAGTGGAAAGATGTAAAAGCCAACCGGCGTGCTGCCGCGCCTAGCGCTCTGGAGTTCAATACGCGCAAGACCGTTGATCATCGTCAATTCGGTCTCAACTACGAACGCAGCTTTGCCGCTGGCATCTGGCAAAGCACGCTGTACAGCGGGACACGGCGGGTGATTCAGTACCAGTCGATTCGCCCAAACTTTCAAGCACCACAAAGCCACTCCGGCGGAGTGATCGACTTCGAGCGCCGCTTCCACGGTATCGGCAACCGCTGGATTCAATCGTTCGACCTGGGTAGCAGCCTGCTGACCGTCACCACCGGCCTGGACTACGACTATTCGCGCGATGACCGTCAGGGCTACGAGAACTTCGTCGGCGACACCCTCGGTGTGAAGGGCGATCTGCGCCGCGACGAGCGTAATGAGGTCACCAGTCTGTCGCCCTATCTGCAGGCAGCCTGGCAATTGGGCAAGCTAGAGATACAGGCTGGGCTGCGCTACAACCATGTCGAATTCGATGTAGATGACAATTTCATCCTCTCCAATGCCTGCCTGAACCCGCAAACCGAAAATTGCGACGACAGTGGCTCCGTCACCTACCGTGAATGGACCCCAACCCTGGGCGCCAGCTATGCCCTGCTGCCAAACTTGAATATCTATGCCAGCTGGGGCAAGGGCCTGGAGACACCCACGCTCAACGAACTCTCCTACTCAGGCCCAGGCAACAGCTTCGGCTTCGATCTGAAACCTGCAACTAGCGAGCAGTTCGAGATTGGGCTGAAAGCCCGTCTGGCCGAGGCCACCAATCTGCAAGTGGCGCTGTTCCAGATCGATACCGACGACGAGCTGGTCGTAGCATCGGCCAGTGGTGGCCGCAACAGCTTCCAGAACGCCGCCCAAACCCGCCGCCGTGGCCTTGAGCTTTCCCTGGAAAGCCATCTGAGCGAAACCCTGCGCGCCAACCTCGCCTACACCCACATCGACGCCACTTACAGCAAGGATTTCACCAGTCGTAATCAACTCGTAGAATCCGGCAAGCACATGCCAGGCATTCCCGCCAACACCCTGTATGGTGAACTCGCCTGGCAGCCGGTGGGCTGGTTCAGCACCGCAGTCGAAGGCCTATACCGCAGCAAGCTGTACGTCGAGGACAGCAATACTGCCAAGGCAGCGCCCAGCTATGCACTGTTCAACTGGCAGGCACGCTTCGAGCAGAAGGTCGGTGCAATGACTTTCAACCAGGTGCTACGCATCGACAACCTGTTGGATCGCGAGTACATCGGCTCGGTGATCGTGGCCAATGACAATGGCAGCCCGGGCCCAGCAGGCCGCTATTACGAACCCGGCCCGGAGCGCGCCTGGTATGTTGGCGCGGGCGTGCAGTACCAGTTCGATTGAGCTTGGCGAAGCATGCGCGCATCCAATACCCGGTCCTGAGACCCTCTGCCCCACTTGTGGGGTAAGGCGCCGGATACGCACGCGTTCAAAATCGGGTAGGAGACGGGGTCACCCCCGCCGTCCTCCCACACCACCGTACGTACGGTTCCGTATACGGCGGTTCCTGCCTACTGACAAACAGCATCAGCGAGCTTGGTTCCGTTGATGTGTCGCCTGCGGTAGCTAAGCGC
>Ga0308001_10000654_pt1 | contig 15985 bp, 16 predicted proteins | sample Neamet5_FD_203167 | JGI IMG/M metagenome (GOLD analysis project Ga0308001, IMG submission 203167) | Marine microbial communities from water near the shore, Antarctic Ocean - #5 | ecosystem: Environmental > Aquatic > Marine > Unclassified | place: Southern Ocean | collected 2014-06-04
TGTTTGACAGTATCGAACGCCTGCGCCGCACCGAAGATGGCGAGATCATCGGCGTTGTCACCACCAGCGCGGCGCTCTGCGCGATCGGGCTCGGCTAAGGCAGCGGCCGGACTTGCCAAGCTTCCCCGCGATGCGCACTATGGCGCGCGGAGAGGGAGAATTCGCGATGCTGAGAACAACGCTGGCCGCTGCACTGCTGGCTTCCGCCGCGCCCGTCTGGGCGACGACCCACATGATCGCGCCGGGGGCGGATGCAGCGGAGAAATTGCAGGAAGCCCTGATTATGGCCGAGCCGGGTGACGAGATCGTGCTCGCGGCCGGGCGCTATCCGCTCAGCGACGGGCTCAGCCTCGATGTGGCGGGGGTGACTGTGCGCGGGGCAGGGCCTGCGCTTACCATCCTTGATTTCACCGGCCAGCAAGGCTCAGGCGAAGGGCTGCTTGTCACCTCCGACAATGTCACCTTGCGCGATTTCGCGATCGAGAATCCCAAGGGCGATGGCATCAAGTCGAAGGGCGCGGATAACATCATCTATCACCGTATCCGCGTGACGTGGACGAACGGGCCAAGCGCCAGCAATGGCGCCTATGGCATCTATCCGGTGGAAAGCACCGGGATCCTTATCAGCCATTCCGAAGTGTCCGGCGCATCGGATGCCGGGATCTATGTCGGCCAATCGCAGCGGATCACCGTGCGCAATTCGGTTGCGAGCGACAATGTCGCCGGGATCGAGATCGAGAACAGCCGCGATGCCATCGTCAACCAGAACTATGTCACCCGTAACACCGGGGGCATTCTGGTGTTCGATCTGCCGAGCCTGCCGGTGATGGGCGGGGGCAATGTGGTGGTCAGCGGCAATCTGGTGGCGGGCAACAACACCCCCAATTTCGCGCCGCCCGGCAACATTGTCGGCAATGTTCCGCGCGGCACCGGCATCATGGTGATGGCGAACGAGAATGTCTGGGTCGATGGCAATATCGTTCAGGATAATCCGACCGCGCCCTTCATGGTGATCGCCTATTCACAGCGCTTCGATGATGCGCGTTACAACCCGTTCCCGCGCAATGTCGTGATTGGCGAGAACATGGTCGATAGCGGCGCGACAGACCCGGCGCTGCCGGGTGCGCCGTTGCTGCTGGCAGCCTTTGGCGGGGCGCTGCCGCCGATTCTGTGGGATGGCCTGTCGCAAGCGGGGGCAGCCCCGGCGCTGGCGGTGACAGGGGATATTGCCGGCTGGTCGCTCAATCTCCAGCGGCAGGGCCAGGCGCTGGCCGAGGCGCAGCCCGGCCCGCTCACCGCGCCCGAACAGGGGATCAAATGGGATGCCAGTGCGGTTGGCGCGCCGCCCGAGCTGGAGGCTCGGCTGAAGTGAGGCGGAGTTCAGCGCTTCTGGCAGTGGCGGCGCTGGCGCTATCAGGCGCGATTGCGCACGCGCGGCTGGTGTCGCCCCAAGTGTCCGATGCGGCAATCACAGGTGCCAGCCTGCCGCCCAAGCTTTCGGACTTCGGCTTTTTCATCCATCCGGATGCGCAGGTGCCCACTTTGGGCGTGACACCCTATGCGCTCAACACGCCCCTCTGGTCGGACGGCGCGGACAAGCTGCGTTTCATCTACCTGCCCGAAGGCACGCGGCTGCACGCGGACGGGGAAGGCTTGCTGCGCTTTCCGGTGGGTGCGGCGATCATCAAGACCTTCGCTTTCGGGGAGGGGGCATCGCGGCGGCTGATCGAAACCCGCGTGCTGTTGCACCGTGCCGATGGTTGGGTGGCGCTGCCCTATCGCTGGAATGCCGAACAGACCGAAGCCACGCTGGCGCTGGCCGGGGCGCGGATTGATGTCACGAACCCGGCGGGCGAAGCGATCAGCTATCGCATCCCCAACAAGAACCAGTGCAACGAATGCCATAGCCTCAACGGCGCGGTCATCCCGATCGGCCCCAAGGCGCGCAATCTTGCCGCGGCATGGCTGGGTGACATGGTGCAGGCGGGGCTGCTCGATCAGGTGCCCGAGGGCGCCCACCGCCTGCCCGACTGGCGCACCCACGAGACAGGGGCCGCCGCACCGCTGGCGCGCGCCTATCTCGATGTGAATTGCGCGCATTGCCATCAGCCCGGCGGCATGGCGTCGAATTCGGGGCTCGATCTGCGCTGGGAACAGGCCGATCCCCATGCCATCGGCATCATGAAGCGCCCCGTTGCCGCCGGGCGCGGCGCGGGCGGGCATGAATTCGCGATTGTGCCCGGCGCGCCCGATCAATCGATCCTCGCCTATCGGCTGGCATCGGCAGAGCCGGGGGTCGCCATGCCCGAACTGGGCAAGTCGACCGTCGATCCCGATGGCGTCGCGGTGGTGCGCCGCTGGATTTTGGAGATGAAAACGCAATGAAGTGGGTTGTTCGGGTGGTGCTGGCACTGGTCGCAGTGCTGGCGGTGCTGTTTCTCGTTTTTCGCACGCCGGATACTGATGCTGCCGCGATGCGCGCCAAATATGGCACCGCGCCCTCGCAATTCGTTGATCTGGGAGACGGGCTGGTGGTGCACCTGCGCGATGAAGGCCCCAAGGATGCGCCCGCGATCATCCTGCTTCACGGCTCCAACGCCGATCTGCACACCTGGGAGCCGTGGGCCCGGGATCTCAAGGCCGATTACCGCGTGATCCGTTTCGATCAGGTCGGCCATGGGCTGACCGGCCCCGATCCCAAGGGCGATTATTCGCGCGACAATTATGTCGCCCACATCCGCCGCGTGGCCGACAAGCTGGGCGTCGAGCGCTTTATCCTCGGCGGCAATTCGATGGGCGGCAAGCACGCGCTGGCTTTTGCCGTGGCTTATCCCGAGCGTCTCAACGGGCTGGTGCTGGTCGACGCGAGCGGGATGCCGATGCTGTCGCCGGAATCGCTCAAGACCGGCCAGCCCAAGGAGGACACGCAAAAGCGATCGAACGGCAATATCGGCTTCAAGATCGCCGGCATGCCGGGGGTGAACAGGATTGTCGAACAGGTTACCCCGCGCAGCCTGATCGAAAAGAGCCTGCGCCAGAGTGTTTCGGTCGAAGGCATCGTCACTGAACCGATGGTCGATCGCTACTGGGAATTGCTGCGCTATCCCGGCAACCGCCGCGCCACCTTGCAGCGCTTTGCGATCCCCTATGATGCGCTGGATCGCGCCGATATTGCCGCCATCCCGGTGCCGGCCTTGATCATCTGGGGCGAAGAAGACCGGCTGATTCCGGTGGCCGCGGGGCGCTATCTTGATGAAGTCATGGCCGAGAGCACGCTGGTGATCTATCCCGGGATCGGCCATCTCCCGCAGGAGGAAGCGGCTGACCGGAGCCTTGCTGATCTGCGCCAATGGCTGGCCGCCCTGCCGCCGCGCGCCGCGCGGCAATAAGCGCTCCCCAAAAGTGTCCGGCCCCGCTAGAGGGGGGCGCCGGATTCGAGGAGCAATATGTTGCGCAAGTTGGGGATTATCGGAGGCATGAGCTGGGTTTCGACCGGCTCTTACTATGATCGCATCTGCCGCCTCGTTCAGAAACGCGCTGCCCCGATGGTCAGCCCGCCGCTGCTGATCGAAAGCCTCAACTTTGCCGAATTGTGCGCGATCCGCGAGGATGAAGGCTGGAGCCGCGTTGCCAGCGTGTTGATCGACAGCGCCAAGCGGCTCGAAGGGGCGGGGGCGCAAGGCCTCATCATCGGCGCCAATTCGATGCACAAGGTCTATGACGAGGTTGCCGAAAGCGTCGCGATCCCGATCCTCCACATTGCCGATCATGTCGGCATGGCCTTGAAGGCCGCAGGCCACAGCAATGCGGCGTTGATCGGTACCCGCAATGTGATGACCGAAAGCTTCTACCGCCGCCGCCTGGTGGCGCACGGGATCGATCTGCTGCCGCCCAAGACCGAGAATGTCGAACTGCTTGACCGGATCATCTATGGCGAATTGATGGTCGGCAAGGTGACCCGCGACGCCGAACGCACCTTGAAAACCATCATCACCGGCAAGGCGCAGGATGGCGCCAAAGCGATCGTGCTCGCCTGCACCGAGCTGGATCTGGTGGTGGATGTCGATGCCAATGTGCTGCCGGTTTTCGAAGGCACGCGCATTCATTGTCAGGCAGCGGTTGATTGGATGTTCGGGGACGCGGCGGCTTGACCGATCCCGCGATCACCCGCGCGCCTTACGCTGCTGATCCGTTCCGGCATGGCGGGCGCGAATTTGCGGTGAGCCGCGACGGGGCCGAACCCGGCGAGCGGCGCGGCCCGCGCAGCGAATTCCAGCGCGACCGCGATCGCATCGTCCATTCGATGAGCTTTCGCCGCCTCAAATCCAAGACGCAGGTGTTCATCGCGCCCGATGGCGATCATTATCGCACGCGGCTGACCCACAGTCTCGAAGTCGCGCAGATCGGACGGGTGCTGGCGCGTGCGCTGGGGCTGGACGAGGACCTGACCGAAGCGCTCTGTCTTGCGCATGATCTCGGCCATCCGCCGTTCGGCCATGCGGGGGAAGATGCGTTGAGCGAGGCGCTCAGCCCGCATGGCGGTTTCTGCCACAACGCCCATGCGCTGCGCACGGTGATGCGGCTCGAAAGCCCCTATCCCGCGCATGATGGCCTCAATCTGACTTGGGATCTGCTCGAAGGACTCGCCAAGCATAATGGCCCCGTCGCCGAGGCAACCTGGGCGCTGGCGGAACTGGATGCAGCCTTCCCTTTGGCGCTCGATACCTGGCCTTCGCTTGAAGCGCAGATCGCCGCTGTCGCCGATGATATTGCTTACGACAATCACGATATTGATGATGGGCTGCGCGCTGGCTTTCTCGAGCTTGATCAGTTGCTCGCGCTGGATTTCCTTGCGGATCAGTGGCGCGCGGTCGAACGGCGCTTCCCCCATGCGCCGCGCGACCGCCTGATGCGCGAGCTGGTGCGCGATCAGATCGGGCTGATGGTCAATGATGTGCTGGCTCACACCCGGGCGCAGACTTCGGGGATCGGTTCGGTGGCCGAGGTGCGCGGGGCAGGGCGCCAGCTTGCCGGGTTCTCGCCCGCGATGGCGACGCAGGAGCGGGTGCTCAAGGATTTCATGTACCGCGAACTCTACTACCATCCCGAACAGACTGCGGCGGCCGAGCGCGCCCGCGCCGTGGTGGCGCAGCTGTTCGCAGCCTATGCCGATGATGCGCGCCTGATGCCGCCCGAATGGCAAGCGCGTTTGCCTGCAGCCCACCCCGAGCGGGCGCGGGTGATCGCCGATTTCATTGCGGGGATGAGCGATCGCTTCGCCATGCAGTGCTTCGCGCAGATCTTTGGCGAACGTCCGGTGGGGCTGATCAATGTCTGAGGTCGCACGGATTGCGCTTGTCGGAGCCACCGGGCTGATCGGGCGGCGGGTGATCGAGCTTGCGAGCACCAATAGCGAGGTGCGCCTGATCGGGCTGGCCCGCCGCGAGGTGCCTTTGCCTCGCGGTGCGCGGGTCGAGATGTTTGTGGCTGAACCGGCCAAATGGGGCGAGGTGATGGAGGCCGTCCAACCGCGCGCGCTGATCTGTGCGCTTGGCACGACCTGGAAGAAGGCGGGCAAGGACGAAGCGGCTTTTCGCGCTGTCGATCACGATCTGGTGCTGGCCAGTGCGGCAGCAGCGCTCAAGGCGGGCACGCGGCATCTTGTGGTGGTGAGCGCGGCCGGTGCGGATCGCCACGCCAAGAACCGCTACATGCGCACCAAGGGCGAGGTGGAAGCCGCGCTCTCGCAGATGGCGTTCAAGCGGCTGGATATCCTGCGGCCCGGCCTGCTGCGCGGCCCGCGCCCGGATGATTGGCGGCTGGCGGAACGGCTGGCGCTGGTCGCGGCGCCCTTGATTGATCCTTTGCTGATGGGCTCATGGCGCGGCATGGGTTCGATCGACGCGCGCGATGTGGCCGGTGCCGCGCTGCGGCTGGCCTTGCGTGCGGCTCCGGGGCGCTTCATCCATGATAATGATGCGATGCGCCGCGCGGCGCGCGAACTGGCCCGAGGAACGCCGTGATGGACTGGACGCAGCTTTTCAATCTCGTGAACCTCGTGGCGCTGATCGCATGGGGCGCGCTGATCCTGCTGCCGCGTTGGCCCGCGCTGCTCGCCGGGGTGCTCTATTGTGGCATCGCCCTGCTCTGCCTGATCTATGCAAGCGGGCTGATCGGATTGATGAGCGGGATGCTGCCCGCAGGTGGGCCAAGCGGCGGCGCGGATTTCACCACCATCGCGGGCGTGCGCGCGATCTTCAGCAATGATGCAGGCGTTGCGATCGGCTGGACGCATTATCTCGCCTTTGATCTGTTTGTCGGCCTGTGGATCGCCCGCGATGGCGATGCCAAGCGCATTTCGCGCTTCCTCCAGGCACCGATCCTGCTCGCCACTTTCGTGGCTGGCCCGCTCGGCCTGCTGGTGTGGCTGATCATCCGCGAACCGGCTGCGCGCAAGCAGGGACGGTTTAGCTAATTCACTGCTGGATTCCGGGGCGTGCTTTGCCCTACCAAGCGTAAACAACGCTTTGGGGAGAGAGCAGCGCCATGGCACGCAAGGCCTATCACAGCCACGAACACTTCGACGACATCCTCCATTTCTGGGCGGCTGAACGGCCTGACGGGATTGCTTTCGAGCAGAATGACGACCGCATCACCTATCGCGAGACCGATCATCTGACCCGCCAGCTGATCGCGTGGCTCAAGGCACGCGGTATCGCCAAGGGTGATCGCATCGCGTGGCTCGGCAAGAACGAGGTGATGTATTTCCTCGCCTATCTCGCAGCGGCGCGGATGGGCGCGGTGATGGTGCCGATTGGCTGGCGGCTAGCAGCGCCGGAGATTGCCTTCATCCTCACCGATACCGGCGCCAAGCTGGTGATCGCGGGGCATGATTTTGTCGACCTTGCGCGCCAGGTCGCGGAGCAGGTTCCCGCGCAGCCGCAGGTCGTGGCCGGTGCCACAGCCCGCGCCGAGGCCGCAGCGCTCGATCCGGTGCCTTACACCCCGCCAACGCGCGATGAGCCGGTGTTGCAACTCTACACCTCGGGCACCACCGGCAATCCCAAGGGCGCGATGCTGTCCAACCGTAATCTGCTGGGCACGCGCAATGATGGCATTGCGGCGGGCTTGCCGTGGAATTTCTACGAGCCTGACGATTGCATCCTGATCTGCATGCCGTGTGCGCATATTGGCGGAACGGGCCTGATGAATATCGGGGTCGCCAATGGTGTGCGCAATCTGGTGCAGGCCGAATTCACCCCCACGGGCGTGCTGGCGGCGATTGAGAGCGGCGCGACGCATCTCTTCATCGTGCCCGCCGCGCTGCAAATGGTGGTGCAGCATCCGCAGGCGGCGACAACCGATTTCAGCCATCTCAAATTCCTGATGTATGGGGCGGCGCCGATGCCGCTCGAATTGCTCAAGCAGGCGGTCGCCACCATGCCCAATGCCGGCTTCCTGCAAGCCTATGGCATGACCGAGACGAGCGGGACGATCTCGGCGCTGCTGCCCGAAGATCACACGCTTGAAGGCAACCAGCGCATGCGTTCGGCGGGCAAGGCGCTGCCGGGCGTGCAGATCGAAGTGCGCGGGCCGGATAATGTCGAAGTGCCGCGTGGTACGATTGGCGAAGTGTGCATCCTCTCGCCCACCAACACCGCCGGTTATTGGCAATTGCCCGAAGCGACCGCCAAGACGATTGATCCCGATGGCTGGCTCCACACCGGGGATGCCGGGATCATGGATGATGATGGCTACATCTACATTCAGGACCGTATCAAGGACATGATCATTTCCGGCGGCGAGAATGTCTATCCGGCCGAAGTCGATTTTTGGCCACCCGGCGGTGGCGGAAGTCGCGGTGATCGGCGTGCCGAGCGCCACCTGGGGTGAAGAGGTCAAAGCCTGTGTCGTGCCCAAGCCCGGCGCGACGATTGACGAGGCCGACATCATTGCGTGGGCGCGGTCTCGCATCGCTGCCTTCAAGGCACCCAAGAGTGTTGATGTCATTCCGTTAATGCCCAGAAATGCCTCAGGAAAAATCTTGCGCCGTGAGCTGCGCGCGCCCTATTGGGAAGGGCAGGAGCGGCAGGTTTCTTGAGGCAGGTTTGGGAATGTTTGGAGCTATTGCACTTCTTGTCGCGGCTGCGGGGAATGCCGGGTCGTTCGGTCCTATTCAAAGCGACCTTCAGCGGATAGCGACGATCGCAAGAGCTTATGCCGGTCCGGATTGTCCGGTCGTGTATGTAGACGGGCGCGCTGCCAGCGGTTTGACGAAGTTGACACTGCGTTGCGGAAGTGATGGTCAGAAGGGCAAGAGTTTCATCGCACAGAGGCAGCATGAGCGCGAGATCATGGCATTGATGAAGCGTATTCATGGCGTCACGCGGAGCAAGGATCGGGGTGGCGGTATCGCCCTATCGGTCAAGACTGACGCGGCGGGCGACAGTGCATTCGATGTCGATTATCCCACTGACGGTGTGATTTGAAGCGCTCCGCCCCCGCAACCGAACGCAACCGTGAGCCCATTGCCGAGGTGCTGGCGCGCGAGCTGCCGCCGCAGGGCCGCGTGCTTGAAATCGCCAGTGGCACGGGGGAGCACGCGGTGTTCTTCGCGGAGCGTTTCCCCGCGCTGCACTGGCAGCCGACCGATCCTTCGGATGAGGCGCTGGCCTCGATTGCCGCCTACCGGACGGAGTATGCCGGAGACAATCTGGCCGCGCCGCTGTTGCTGGATGCCGCGGCGCCCGCAAGTTGGCCGGTCGAAGCTGCTGATGCAATTTTGTGCATCAACATGGTGCACATCAGCCCGTGGTCAGCGACGGAAGGGTTGTTTGCAGGTGCTGCCCAAATTTTAGGCAGCGAAGGCGGGCCGCTGATCCTCTACGGCCCCTATCTTGAAGCGGGCGTCGAAACCGCGCCGTCCAATCTCGAGTTTGATGCCAGCCTCAAGGGGCGCGATCCGCGCTGGGGCTTGCGGGATGCAGCCGCTGTCGATGCCGTGGCGGCAGGCCATGGCTTTGCCCGTACGGCGCGCTATGGCCTGCCTGCCAACAATATCATGCTGGTGTATCGCCGCTAACGCAGCGGCGGGGACGTCGGCCTCAATCGATGGCGCGCTCGCCCGCGCGGCCAACCGACTTCACGTCTTCGCCCAGGCCCTTCACGGTGTTGCAGGCGGTCGAGGCAAGGCTCAGCGCTGCCAGAGCGGCAACAACGAGGCCGGTGCGGAAATTGCGGTTACGGGTCATGTCGTCAATCCTTTCGGGCGCTGTCTTGGCGATCGGAATATGAACGGTGGTTGAGCCGTGCCAGTTCCCGTTCGCGATAGGCGATAATCAGACCGGCGGCCACGATCAATGGCGCACCAAGCCACAGGCTGGCCGGTGCCGCGCGCTCGAACACGAAAAAGCCGTAGAAACTGGCCCACAGCAGCGCGGTGTAATCCATCAGCAGGATCACGGCGGCTGATCCGAACCGCAGCGACAGGGTGAGCAACACCTGCGCCAAGGCACCGCACAGCGCCATGGCGAGGATGATGCCCCAAGTCGCGAGGTCATGCGGTCCGAGCACAAAGGGCAGGGCCAGCGCCAGCACCGGGGCAGATAGCGCGGTGAACCAGAACACGATGCTCCACGCGCTTTCGGTGGTGTTGAGATCCTGCACCTGAAAGCTGATCAGTGCGACCATCAGCGGCGCAATCAAGCCGACAATCACGCCTGCGACCGTCACCGCGCCATCGCCACTGCCAAGACCCGGCCCCATTACCACCAGCACGCCGGTGAAGCCGATGGCAATCGCGCTCCAGCGGTAGGGTCCGATGGTCTCGCCGAACAGCACCAGCGCGATCAGCACTGCAAAGATCGGCGCGGTGAAGCCCAGCGTGGTGGCCTCGGCGAGCGGGAGCAGCAGCACTGCGCCATAGGTGAACATCATCCCCACCGTGCCGCTGATTGCGCGGCGGCCATGGGCTGCCAGCCGCTTGGTGCGCAGCAGCGCGAGCTTGCCTGTCAGCGCGAGGCCAGCGCCAAGCAGAACGGCGCTCAGCGCTTGCCGCCAGAAGATCATCTCGACGAGATGCGCGCCGCGCTCGCCTGCGAGTTTGACGAGCATCGCCATGGTCGCCAGCGCCAGCGCGGCGAGCAGACGCAGGCCGAGCGCGAGCAGCGGGCGGGGGCGGGCAATCGAGCCATCCATCACCTGCTCGCTTGAAGCAGGTGCAGGGATTGCGCAAGCGCACTCAGCCCCCATATGCGCCGCAGCATGAGCGATCCGCTATCCCAATTCGCGCTGTTGAGCGAGGCTGGCCAACTGGCAGTGGTGGGCGCGGGTCTGTGGGTGCTGGCGGGGGTATGCGGCGTGATGGATTACCGCCGGGGCAAGCGCCGCGATGTCGCCCGGCTCGAACAGGTTGGCTGGGTGCCGTGGCTGACCCTGTTCATGCTCCTTGCGATCATCGGCGGCGGCCTGTTGGCGCTGAGCCTGCCCGCCGTGATCGGAAGCCTCTGATTTTCGTACGCCCGTCGGCCGGTCGGACCGGATCGCCTGTCTCTTGGAGGCAGGCCTCGAATTCGGCGCGCAAGCGCCGCAAGGGCGACCGCCCGCCGGCTTGTCAGGCCGGATCGCCTGCCTCTTAGAGGCAGGCCTCAAGATAAGCCTGATCAAAGCCGAATTGGCGCGCCTTTTCGAGCGTGTAGGGGCGCAGGCCCGACGAGCGGAATTCCCCGATGATCTTGCCGTCATCGGTCTCGTCGAGATATTCGAACTTGAACAGCTCCTGCGTCACGATCACATCGCCTTCCATCCCGATCACTTCGGTGATGTTGGTGGTGCGGCGCGACCCATCGCGCAGACGCTTCACCTGCACGATCATGTCGACCGATTCGGCAATCTGGCGGCTGATGGCTTCCTTGGGGATCTTGATGTCGCCCATCAGGATCATGTTTTCCATACGGCCAAGGCATTCACGCGGGCTGTTGGCGTGCAGGGTGCACATCGAGCCATCGTGACCGGTGTTCATGGCGGCGAGCAAATCAAAGCACTCGGCGCCGCGGATTTCGCCCAGGATGATGCGGTCCGGGCGCATACGCAGGGCGTTCTTGACGAGGTCGCCGATGGTGATCGCGCCCTGGCCTTCGAGGTTCGGCGGGCGGGTTTCGAGCGGCAGCCAGTGCGGCTGCTGTAATCGCAATTCCGCTGCGTCTTCGATGGTCAGCACGCGTTCGCCCGGGTCGATCATCTTTGACAGGGCGTTGAGCATCGTCGTCTTACCCGAACCCGTACCGCCCGAGATCACGATGTTCATGCGGCAGGCGCCCGCGATCTTGAGGCAGGTCGCCATCTTCTCGCTCATCGAACCGAAGTCCTTGAGCATGTCGATGGTGATCGGCTTTTCGGAGAATTTACGAATCGAGATCGCGGTGCCGCGCAGGCTGAGCGGCGGGACGATCACGTTCACACGCGAGCCGTCCTTGAGGCGGGCGTCGGCGAGCGGCGTGGTCTGGTCAACACGGCGGCCGACCTGGTTCACGATGCGCTGCGCGATCTGGAACAAGTGCTGTTCGTCGCGGAAGCGGATCGGGGCGAGTTGCAGCTTGCCCTTCTTTTCAATGTAAGTCTGCTCGGGCCCGTTGACCATGATATCGGACACGTCCGGATCATTGAGCAGTTCTTCGAGCGGCCCGAAGCCGAGCAGTTCGTCGATCAGCACCTTTTCCAGCGCAAATTGCTCGCGCCGGTTGAGCGTGACCTTGAGTTCGGCCAGCACTTCCATGATGATCGGGCGGAATTCTTCGGAGAGTTCCTCCTTTGAGAGCGTTGCTGCCGCTTCCGGATCGACCCGTTCGAGCAGGCGTGGGAGCACCTGTTCCTTGATCTTGTGGACGCTCGCTTCAAAGCCGCCAACTTCTGAATTGGTGTCGTTGATCGCAGCCGCGCGCTCGGCAAGGCGTTCCATCGCATCGGCGGTCGAACCGCCGCGCGCGGGGTTCGAGGTCGGGGCCGAGGTTTGCGGTGCTGAGGCTTCGCCGGGCAGCGGGGGAAACTGGTCTCCGCCCATTACCGGCTCTGCCGGACGGCCTGCCGCCTTCATCGGGCGAGCAACCCCGAAAGCCGGGCGAGCGCCCGCCTTCATCATGCCCACATTACCTTTTTTGCCGAACGCGCTCATCGAAAGCCCCCAAAAGGCATGAAAAGTCTGCCGGGCACCCTGTCCGCTACAAACGAAGGATGCCTCACGAGAGATGGTGAATGGCGGATAAACCTTATTTTTTTGCTAAAGCGGGCCCGGCTTGGTGCGATTGTCCTCGCAATCGGCCTTGCGCTGGTCATGCGGCTGGCGGAATGGCGCCGCCGCAACCATCGGCAGACACCTGTTCGATGCTGCGGCATGTCGCAGGCGGCAGGTTCATGCCGTGGAAGGCTATGCCAGCGGTGCGACGGGGTCTTGCAGTCGCGGGCGGGCCCTGTAGCGGTGGCACACGAATAAAGGCGCGAACGAATCACGCCGCAGGGAATGGCAGCTTATGTGCGGAATTATCGGGATTGTCGGGTCGGCAGGTGGAGAGACAGTAGCTGAACGGCTGGTCGATGGCCTGCGGCGCATGGAATATCGCGGTTATGACAGCGCCGGGATCTGCACCTTGCACAATGGTGCGCTGGTGCGCCGCCGTGCCGAAGGCAAGCTCGCCAATCTGGCCGCAGTGCTGGCGGGAGATCCGGCACCGGGCTTTGTCGGCATCGCGCATACCCGCTGGGCAACCCACGGCGCACCGACGGCTGCCAATGCTCACCCCCATGCCACGGGCGAGGTGGCGATCGTCCACAATGGCATCATCGAGAATTTCAAGGAATTGCGCACCGAACTGGCGGCCAAGGGCCGGGTGTTCGAAAGCGAAACCGATAGTGAAGTGGTCGCGCACCTGATCTCTGCCGAGGTTGAAGCAGGAGCCGATCCGGTCGACGCGGTCCGGGCCGTCCTGCCGCGCCTGCGCGGCGCCTTTGCGCTGGCGATTGCCTTCCGTGCCCACCCCGATCTGTTGATTGGCGCGCGGCTCGGCTCGCCGCTGGTGCTGGGCTATGGCGAGCAGGAGATGTATCTCGGCTCCGACGCGCTGGCGCTCGCCCCGCTGACCCAGCGGATAAGCTATCTCGAAGAAGGTGACTGGGTGGTGGTGCGGCGTGATAGTGCCCAGATCTACGACGGCACCGGCGCGCCGGTAACCCGCGAGATTCGCGCTTCGGGCGCGTCGGTGGCGGCGGTGGAGAAGGGCAATTATCGCCACTTCATGCAGAAGGAGATCTACGAGCAGCCCACCGTCGTGGCGCAGACGCTCTCTTCCTATCTGCGCCGTTCGGATAATGCCGTGGCCTTGCCGCAGTTCGACTTCGATTTGTCCGCCGTGCGCCGGCTTACCATCGTTGCCTGCGGCACCTCGTTCTATGCCGGGATGGTCGCGAAATACTGGTTCGAACAATTCGCCCGCGTGCCCGTCGACATCGATGTGGCGAGCGAGTTCCGCTACCGCGATCCGGTGCTTGAAGATGGCGGGCTGGCGCTGTTCATCTCACAAAGCGGCGAGACGGCCGATACGCTGGCCGCGCTGCGCCACTGCAAGGCGGCAGGGCAGACCATCGCGGTGGTCGTTAACGTGCCGACCAGCACCATGGCGCGCGAAGCTGATCTGTTGCTCCCGACGCACGCGGGGCCGGAGATCGGCGTGGCTTCGACCAAAGCCTTCACCTGCCAGCTGGCCGTGCTTGCCGCGCTCGCCGCGCATATGGCGGTGAAGAAAGGCCGGCTGGGTCGCGAAGAGGAGGCCGAGATCGTGCGCCACCTGCTCGAAGCGCCCGCCGCGCTCAACGCCGCGCTGGTGCATGATGATGATATTGCCGCGATGGCGCACCTGATCGCCCCGGCGCGCGACGTGCTTTATCTCGGGCGCGGGCAGGATTACCCGCTGGCGCTGGAAGGCGCGCTCAAGCTCAAGGAAATCAGCTATATCCACGCCGAAGGCTATGCCGCGGGCGAAATGAAGCACGGGCCGATTGCGCTGATCGATGATGCCGTGCCGGTGGTGGTGATCGCGCCTTCGGGCCCGCTGTTCGAGAAGACCGTCTCCAACATGGAAGAGGTGCGCGCGCGCGGCGGGCAGGTGGTCCTGATCTCGGACGCGGCGGGGATCGCGGCCGCAGGCGAGGGCTGCATCGCGACCATCGAAATGCCGGTGGTGCACCCGCTGATTGCCCCGCTGGTCTATGCGGTCCCGGTGCAATTGCTGGCCTATCACGTGGCGCTGGTGAAAGGCACGGATGTCGATCAGCCGCGCAATCTGGCGAAGTCCGTGACGGTCGAATAGCGCGCGCGATATCGGCTTGTTTCGGCAGGATTGGTCTGCAATCCTTTACTCTGCCCTAACTTTTGGCAGGTAAAAGCGCGCTGTGCGCAAGACCTCTTCCCCCACTGATACCGCCGCGTCGACGGATCTTTCTGTTGCAGCCGTGCTGGGTCTCGACAGCAAGGCGGGGGCGGATTGGAGCCGCCTGCGCGGGTTGCAACACAGCGGTCTTGCCCAGCTCAGCTTCCAGCGTGTCTATGCCAATGCGCTGCTGACCTTTCTGATGGTCTACATCCTCGGCCCCGAGATGAGCCCGCTGGCGATCCTGCTGTGGCTTGCCGTTCAGGGCGCGGCGCAATTCAACGGGCGGCGGGTGGATCTGGCGCTGGCTGATGTTGCCAGCCGCGGCATGACCCGCGAAGAACTTCGCCGCCAGATGCAAAGCTCCGTGCTGACTGCGGTGGTCTGGCTGATCCCGCTTTATGCTTTTGCTTCGTCGGCTCAGACCGAGCAAATGCTGGCGCTGCTCGCGATCTACGCCTTGCTGATGGCTGGATCGGTCTATCTCTACGCGACCGTGCCGGTGAGCATCATCGTCTTCATCAGCGTGATCGGCGCGGGCAATGTGATCTATCTGCTGGCGAGCGGGATGTTGGATGCGGCCTTGGGCATGATCCTGTTCACGCTGGCAGGGCTTGTCGGCACGATCGAGGTGGGCCGGGTCTATCTCAAGGCGCGGCTGGCTGAAGCCGCCGGTGCCGAGAAGGAAGCAGTGGTCTCGATGCTGCTGCGCGAATTCGAGGAAAACGAAGCGGACTGGCTGTGGGAACTCGATACCGCGCGGCGCGTGCGGTCGGTCAGCCCGCGGTTTGCCTTTGCCCTCGGGCGTAGCCAAAGCCAGGCCGAAGGCATGCCGCTTCTGGAATTGATTGCCGGCCCCGGTTGGGAAGGCGGCCGTTATGGTGCAGGCCTGCGCGATCTGGCCGAGCGGCTGCGCGCCCGGGAGCATTTTTCCAACCTGCTGGTGCATGTCTCGATCCTCGGCGAAGAACGCTGGTGGGAGCTTTCGGGCACGCCGATGCATGGTGAGGACGGCCGGTTCGCGGGGTTCCGCGGGGTAGGTTCAGACGTCACCGAACAGCGCAAATCATCCGAAAAGATTGCCTATCTCGCGCGCTATGACACGCTGACGCAGCTGCCCAATCGCTTGCAGGTTACCGAGGCGCTTGGCGATGCGCTGCGCCATGCCAGCCAGTGGCGTGGCAAGTGTGCGCTGCTGATGGTTGATCTTGATCGCTTCAAATCGGTCAATGATTCGCTCGGTCACCTCACCGGCGACAAGCTGCTGGCGCAGGTTTCGGCGCGATTGCAGGCCTTGATGGGCAAGGAGCAAATCTGCGGGCGCCTTGGCGGTGATGAATTCGCCATCGTCATGCGCGATGTCACCGCCCACAGCGAAGTGCGCGATCTCGCCCAGCGCGTGATCGAGCATCTGTCGGAACCCTATCAGGTCGATCAGCACACGCTTTATGTGGGCGCGAGTGTCGGCTCGGCCTTGGGCCCGCGCGACGGCGCGACGGTCGAGGAATTGATGCGCAATGCCGACCTTGCGCTCTATCAGGCCAAGGATGCCGAGGGCGGCGAACAAT
>Ga0308001_10000672_pt1 | contig 15818 bp, 12 predicted proteins | sample Neamet5_FD_203167 | JGI IMG/M metagenome (GOLD analysis project Ga0308001, IMG submission 203167) | Marine microbial communities from water near the shore, Antarctic Ocean - #5 | ecosystem: Environmental > Aquatic > Marine > Unclassified | place: Southern Ocean | collected 2014-06-04
CAAGCCAGGGTTTGCTGGGCGGTGTCAAACGGTGTGGAATGAGGGGCCAAAAGGGTTTCTCCTATGCGCTGAATTTAGCGCTAATTATATGATATTTATAGGAAAATTCCTTAAGTTGATGACATTGAGGCTACAGCACCGTCAACTTCTTCTATTCAGTACATAAATTAATCCCATCCACCCATCGCCCTCAGATACAGCGTATCCAATATGCCTCTCCTGGATTCATCGAATTGGCGGGAGTTATAAGCGTTGCTTCTCTTGTTGCTTTCGCCGTTTCCAAAGTAAGCACTGCCCTAACTACAGCTAATCAGACGTACCGACAGATTCAACAAGGCATCAGAGACAACAGACTGAATCAACTAAAAGCCAACATAGAGGAGCTCCAACTCACAACACAACAAGCAGCCTACACTGAAAAAGCTTGCCTACAACTAATTCAAACTTTAGGAATAAACCCTGAGCAAGACCAAATCCTTGAAGTCAGAACAAAGGGAAACAAGGTCATGAAGCTAAAGTTACTCATGTCTGTATATCGACGAACTGAAAAACTCGCGGAAAAGCAAGCAGAAGGTAAGTTGAAGGTTCGAAATCCAGCCACCTAAACGGATGCGCCCTTTGCGGAGCGAAGAACGATTCAGCAAGTAGGGAGGGCAACGCGAATCTTGTCCACCATATCCAGCAGCGCAACGATCTCTGAGCTCTGCACCAATCGCCCCTTCAGAAGGCCGAACGGAATCGTTGTGTAGAGGGTTGAGCGGCATGGATGCCGCGAGAGCCGCGATGGGCCAGGGATGGCCCTTCGTCGGGGGGCCGCCTAGGTCGGGCCCTCGGAGCAATGATGGAGTGAGGGGAGTCGAGCGCAGCGAGACCCGGATGGCGGGGCACAGCGTTTTTGCTTACTTTTTTGGCGTTTGAAAAAAGTGAGTCGCCGTAAGGGCGAAACCGTGCTGTCAGGCGATAGAGAAGCGGCGTCGGAGTGCAATACCCCAGCAAAAGCCCAAAGCACCCTCTCCCCTAGCCCCTCTCCCATAAATGGGAGAGGGGAACTGATCGCGGGCCTTCAGCAATCTCAGCAGGCCTTTGAGGCTTCCCAGATTTTCGCGGCTGAAGCCGCTCCTACAGATTTGGGTGGCTTCAGGTCGTGGCTGAAGCCCCTCCCACAAGAACGTGGCGATACCAGCGGCCTTGCCTTCACGCCCCCGCAATCAATCGCTCGATGATCTCCCGCCGCTCAGGATGCTCCGGCACCCGAATCCCGAACTCTTCTCGCAATACCCTCAGTACCTCATCGACACTCTGCAACTGCACTCGCTCACTCGCCTGCCCCAGGCGGTGGATGGCGAAGCTGCCATTGTTCAGCGTCTTGCGCAGGCCGGGCCCGGTGCGGGCAGCGATCATCTGGCCGAGAAAGGGCGAGTCCGGGTGGGTGCACACGTACCAGTTGCCCACCACGTAATCGATATCCGCCACCTTCTGCAGATCGAACACGTACATCGCCCGCCAGCTACCCGCCACCAACGCGCGCAAGGTGTAGGTGCCGTCCACCAACGTCAGCCGATAGGGCTCATGCGGTGTGGGCTGCTCGGCCTCGCTGTCGAGCAGCAGCGGGCCGGTCGGCACCATGCCGCCGAAGCCGACATCGGTGATGTAGCGCACGCCATCGATGGTCACCAGCACCAGCATATGGGTGCGCGCCGGCAGGGCATCTTCCGGGCCGCCCATGACCACGCGCCCGGTCAGCCCACGCGCGTCGAAGCCCAGCGCCTGCAACAGCAGCAGGTACAGGCGGTTGAGTTCGAAGCAGTAACCACCACGCCCCTGGCGTAGCAGCTTGTCTTGGATCGCGGCAGGCTCGACTTCCACCGGTATGCCTAGCATGTTGGCCAGGGTTTCGAAGGGGAATTCGGCGGTGTGCCGCGCCTGCAACTCGCGCAGGGTGTCGAGCGTTGGAGGTGGCGCCGAGCAATAGCCCAGGCGCCCGAGGTAAGTGTGCAGGTCCAGCTTGAATGCTGCGCTCATCGTGCTTCTCCCTTTCTGCATGCCGGCTGTTTTACCAGACGCGGCAGATGGGAGATATGCATAGGGTCGATAGCCAAAACGCCCATTTCACGACCGACATTTCGCCTTATGACCCCAGGCCTTTATAGTACGCGCCCCTATCAGCCCCTCAGGACAAGGATGTAATCCGGATGCCCTCCTTCAAGTCTGCCGCCATGCTGGCAGCCGCCCTCATCGTCAGCGGTTGCTCCACTGCAACCTGGGTCAAGCTCCCCCAAGATAGCGCCCTCGTCGTCAATGAACGCCCGGTTCTTCACAATCAGGGCCTGGTCAAGACGCGTCCGTTCTCCTGGGGAGCGGCGGGTGGCGTGCCTTATCGTCTGGAGGACAAGCAATCCCATGTCATCCAGAACGGTCGCCTGAAAACGCGCTTCCGCGTTGCTTCGATCTTCTGGCCGCCAGTCGGTATCGCCTACTGGCCGATGGGCTTCGGCCAGCGCTGCTACGACCTGACCGGCCCGGCGCCGCAGACCTGCACCTATCAGGATCTGGTCGAACTGCGGCAGAACCACCGCCTCGCCCGCTAACGAAAAAGGCCGATCTCGCGATCGGCCTTTTCATTCAACGCCTCAGCTCACTCAGCCATTGCTGGGGAAAGCGAACTGCGCGGCCTCATGGCTTTTGCGTGCCGGCCAGCGCTGGGTAATGGCCTTCTTGCGGGTGTAGAAGCGCACGCCGTCCGGGCCGTAGGCATGCAGGTCACCGAACAGCGAGCGCTTCCAGCCGCCGAAGCTGTGGTAAGCCACCGGTACCGGCAGCGGCACGTTGACGCCGACCATGCCCACTTCGATTTCGTCGCAGAACAGGCGCGCGGCTTCACCGTCGCGGGTGAAGATGCAGGTGCCGTTGCCATACTCGTGATCGTTGATCAGTTGCATGGCTTCTTCCAGGCTGCCAACGCGGACGATGCACAGCACCGGGCCGAAGATTTCGTCGGTGTAGATGGTCATCTCCGGGGTCACCTGGTCGAACAGGGTACCGCCAACGAAGTAACCGTTCTCGTTGCCCGGCACGACCAGATTACGACCGTCGACCACCAGCTTGGCGCCTTGCGCCACACCGGCGTCGATGTAGCCCTTGACCTTGTCACGCGCAGCCGCGGTGACCAGCGGGCCCATGTCCAGGCCGCAGGAGGTGCCGGCACCGATTTTCAGCGCCTGGATCTGCGGGACGATCTTGTCGACCAACGCATCGGCGATCTGGTCACCTACGCACACGGCCACGGAGATGGCCATGCAGCGCTCGCCGCAGGAGCCGTAGGCCGCACCCATCAGAGCGCTGACAGCGTTGTCCAGGTCAGCATCGGGCATCAGCACGGCGTGGTTCTTGGCGCCGCCGAGGGCCTGCACGCGTTTGCCGCGCTTGGTGCCTTCGCTGTAGATGTATTCGGCGATCGGGGTCGAGCCGACGAAGCTCAGGGCCTTGACCTCGGGCGCTTCGATCAGCGCGTCGACCGCGTCCTTGTCACCGTTGACCACGTTCAGCACGCCCTTGGGCAGGCCGGCCTGGTTCAGCAGCTCGGCGATGAACAGGGTGGAACTGGGGTCGCGCTCGGACGGCTTGAGGATGAAGCAGTTGCCGCAGACGATGGCCAGCGGGTACATCCACAGCGGCACCATGGCCGGGAAGTTGAACGGGGTGATGCCGGCCACGACACCAATAGGTTGCAGGTCGGTCCAGGCGTCGATGTTCGGGCCGACGTTGCGGCTGTATTCGCCCTTGAGGAGTTCCGGGGCGGCGCAGGCGAATTCGACGTTCTCGATGCCGCGCTTGAGTTCGCCGACGGCGTCTTCAACGGTCTTGCCGTGCTCGGCGCTGATCAGCGCGGCGATTTCGTTCTCGTTCTGCTCCAGCAACTGCTTGAAGCGGAACATGATCTGCGCACGCTTGGCCGGCGGGGTGTTGCGCCAGGCCGGGAAGGCGGCCTTGGCGGCGTCGATGGCCAGTTGCATGGTGGCGCGATCAGCCAGGCCGACGGCGCTGGTGGAGTCGCCGGTGGACGGGTTGTATACCGGGGCACTGCGACCGTTGCCGGCAACGCGCTCGCCGTTGATCAGGTGAGGGATATGGCTCATGGGGAAGCTCCTAGACGTAATTACTGTGGGTAGGAGCCGGCTTGCCGGCGATCCGTTTTACAACATCGCCCGCAAGCGGGCTCCTACAGAAATGGGTGCGCTCGCTCTTAATCCAGCTTGTTCAGCACGTCGCCGACAGCGTTGAAGACGCGGTCGAGGTCTTCCATCCTGGCGTTGAAGGTCGGGCCGAACTGCAGGGTGTCGCCGCCGAAGCGCACGTAGAAGCCGGCCTTCCACAGCGCCATGCCGGCCTCGAACGGGCGGATCACGGCGTCGCCGTCACGCGGGGCGATCTGCAGGGCGCCGGCCAGGCCGCAGTTGCGGATGTCGACGATGTGCCTGGCGCCCTTCAGGCCGTGCAATGCACTCTCGAACTTCGGCGCCAGTTCGGCGGCCTGCTGGATCAGGTTCTCGTTCTTCAGCAATTCCAACGTGGCCAGGCCGGCGGCGCAGGCCACCGGGTGCGCCGAGTAGGTGTAGCCGTGGGTGAACTCGATCATGTGCTCCGGCGAGGGCTGCTGCATGAAGGTGTCGTAGATCTCGCTGCTGGCGATCACCGCGCCCAGCGGGATGGCGCCGTTGGTGATCTGCTTGGCCACGTTCATCAGGTCCGGGGTGACGCCGAAGAACTCCGCGCCACTCCACTTGCCCATGCGGCCGAAGCCGGTGATCACTTCGTCGAAGATCAGCAGGATGTTGTGCTGCGTGCAGATCTCGCGCAGGCGCTGCAGGTAGCCCAGCGGCGGCACGATGGCGCCGGCCGAGCCGGACATCGGCTCGACGATCACCGCGGCGATGTTGGAGGCGTCGTGCAGTTCGATCAGCTTGAGCAGCTCGTTGGCCAGCTCCACACCGCCGGTCTCGGCCATGCCCCGGGTGAAAGCCATGCCCGGCTGCAGGGTATGCGGCAGGTGGTCGGCGTCCATCAACTGGCCGTACATCTTGCGGTTGCCGCCGATGCCACCGAGCGCGGTGCCGGCGATGTTCACCCCGTGGTAGCCGCGGGCGCGGCCGATGAAGCGGGTCTTGGACGCCTGGCCCTTCAGGCGCCAGTAGGCCTTGGCCATCTTCACCGCGGTGTCGGCGCACTCGGAGCCGGAGCCGGTGAAGAACACGTGGTTGAGCTCGCCCGGCATCAGCTCGGCGACCTGCTCGGCCAACTGGAACGACAGCGGATGGCCGTACTGGAAGCCCGGCGAATAATCGAGGGTGCCGAGCTGCCTGGCCACGGCCTCCTGGATTTCCTTGCGCGAGTGGCCGGCGCCGCAGGTCCACAGGCCGGACAGGCTGTCGTAGACCTTGCGGCCGTCGGCGTCGATCAGCCAGCTGCCTTCGGCACCGACGATCAGGCGCGGGTCGCGCTGGAAGTTGCGGTTGGCGGAGAACGGCATCCAGTGCGCGTCGAGCTTGAGCTGGCTGGCCAGGGAGGGAGTTTCGGTCTGCGGCATGTTCATCGGGAGCCTCGCAAGGATGGGCGGTGTTCTTGTGTAGGAGCGAATTTATTCGCGATAGCGTTGGCCGGGTTCGCGAATGAATTCGCTCCTACAAGGTAGTTGCCAATAAAGGTGCCACGGGCATAGAGTCAGTAAAACAATACTCTTCTTAACTTCAGTTCAAGGCCTACTAAACAAATGAGCAGCCGCCGCCCCGACCCGCTGGCCCAGGTCAGCGACTTTGAAATCCGCCTGCTCAAGCTGTTTCGCAGCGTGGTGGAATGCGGTGGATTTTCCGCCGCGGAAAGTGCCTTGGGCATCGGCCGTTCGGCCATCAGCCAGCAGATGAGCGATCTGGAACAGCGCCTCGGCCTGCGCCTGTGCCAGCGCGGCCGCGCCGGCTTCGCCCTGACCGAGGAAGGCCGCGAGGTGTACCAGAGCACCCTGCAGTTGCTCACGGCGCTGGAGAGCTTCCGCACCGAGGTCAACGGCCTGCACCGCCACCTGCGCGGTGAACTGAACATCGGCCTGACCGACAACCTGGTGACCATCCCGCACATGCGCATCACCAACGCCCTGGCGCGCCTCAAGGCGCAGGGGCCGGACGTGCGCATCCATATCCGCATGACGCCGCCGTCGGAGGTGGAACAGGGCGTGCTCGACGGCCGCCTGCACATCGGCGTGGTGCCGCAGGTCGGCGCCCTCTCCGGCCTGGAGTACCAGGCGCTGTACGACGAGCGCTCGCTGCTCTACTGCGCCGTCGGCCACCCGCTGTTCTACGTCGACGACCAGCAGCTCGAAGATCAGAGGCTCAACGCCCAGGAGGCCATCGCCCCGACCTTCCGCGTGCCGCCCGAGGTGCAGCAGCATTACCAGGCGCTGAACTGCACGGCCAGCGCCTCGGATCGCGAGGGCATGGCCTTTCTCATCCTCACCGGGCGCTATATCGGCTACCTGCCCGACCACTATGCCCAGGCCTGGGTGCAGCAGGGCCGCCTGCGCGCGCTCAAGGCCGGCAGCCGTTTCTACGACATCAACCTGGCGGCGGTCACCCGCAAGGGCCGCCGCGCGCACCTGGTGCTGGAGAGTTTTCTCGACGCCCTGGCCGAAGCCTGATCAACGCATCATTTCGGCGCCGACGCACCATCTCGGTGCCGATCGAGCAATGACCCTAGCCAGCCTCTCAGACGCGAGGCTACGGTGCGACATCCTGCCTGCCCCGCCCGTCACGATTTGCTTGCCGCCGACTCACCCCGCCATATAAATGGCGGCAGGTTTCTTGCTAGCAAAAAGCCAGAATGGCTTGCAACTCGCCAAACCATGCTGCCCTGGCCGTCCGCCTGGCTGTCGCTCCCCTGCATCTAGAGGCTCATGATGTTCTTCTTCAAACCGGTTCTGGCGTTGATGAACCGCGCGCGCTACGCCCACAAGTTCTTGCTGATCTTCACCCTGTTCATGCTGCCCTACTGCTGGCTGTCGCTGAGCAAGCTGCTCGACGTGAACGCCACGCTGGAACAGTCGCGCCACGAACTGCAGGGCCTGCAGACCATCGAGCAGTACCTGCCGGTGTATCGCCTGGCGCTGGAGCAGGCCGGCATGCACGTGATCGGCTACGCGCGCAACAAGGATGACGCCAAGCAGGAGATCGAGCGCCGCAGCCAGGTTTTCGTCAGCCGGGCCGGCGCCCTCAACGCCTGGCTGGAGAACGGCCCGTTCGCCGAAATGAAGATCACCGAGAGCGACCCCGGCTATGCCATGGACAAAAAGCTGTCGGTGCAGGGCCTGAGCGCGCAGATGATCGAGCACGCCAGCTCGGTACACGACCTGAGCGCCAACATGCGCGAGATCGCCGCCGTCTCCCGGCTGAGCCAGGACAGCGATCCACGCGTCTATCGCAACGTCGACCTGCTGCTGGGGCAACTGCTGCCGCTGTACGAGACGCTCACCCAGACCCGCACCTACGCCAGCTACATGACCGCCTACGGCTTCCTCGAATCCTCCTCGCGCCCGACCATCATCAACCAGCTCAGCGCCCTGCAACGCTATGCCGAAGGCATCGAGGCCAAGGGCAACGCCGAGGCGCAACAATTGATGAGCGCAGCGGCGCGCACCGCCGCCGAACAGTACAAGCGCGAGATCATCGATACCTATACGCAGAGCGGCTACTTCGACCAGAACGCGGTGGAGTTGTGGCTGCAACGCTATGAATCCTACGCACCGCAGGTCGCCGAGCTGGACAAGGCCAGCAGCCTGCTGCTGGCAGAAACCGCCGGACTGCTGCAGGCCCGCGCCGACGCCAACCTGCGCGAGCTGGTGCTGTGGGCCGGCACCCTGTTGCTGGTGGTGATGATGCTGGTGTACCTGTTCGTCGGTTTCTACCTGTCGGTACGTGGCGCCATCCGCGACCTGACCAGTGCCACCCGACGCATGGCCGAAGGCGACCTGCGCCAGCGCGTGCAAACTGACGCGCGCGACGAGCTGGGCGACCTGGCCCAGGACTTCAACGAAATGCAGACGCGCATGAGCGAGCTGATCGCCCAGGTCGCGCGCTTCTCCGAGACCACCCTGGACAAGGCGCAAAGCGTCAGCGACAGCGCCTCCACCAGCCAGCGCAGCGTCGAGCGCCAGGCGGGCGAACTGGAACTGATCGCCACCTCGATGAGCGAGCTGGTCAGCAACGTCCAGGAGGTCAGCCAGAACTCGCACGTGACCGCCGACAAGGCCAACACGGCCGGCGAGAAGTGCCGCGAAGGCCGCGTGCAGGTCGATCACGCCGTGTCGCGCATCAACCAGCTGTTCAGCGAGATGGACGACTCCATCGGCGCCATCACCTCGGTGGAGAAGGAAAGCGAGGAGATCGCCAAGGCCGTCGACCTGATCAAGAGCGTCGCCGAACAGACCAACCTGCTCGCGCTCAATGCCGCCATCGAGGCCGCACGCGCCGGCGAACAGGGTCGCGGCTTCGCCGTGGTGGCCGATGAGGTGCGCAGCCTGGCGATTCGCTCCCATGAGCTGACCGGCGAGATCGACCAGACCATCGCCCGCCTGCGCCAGCAGGTCGGCAGCGCGGTCAAGACCATTCGTGGCAGCCACCAGAGCGCGGCGCAGAGCGTCGAGCAGATCACCCTGACGGCGAGCATCTTCGAGCAGATCACCGGCAGCATGGATCAGATCATCGATCACAACATCCAGATCGCCTCGGCGGCCGAGCAGCAGGCCGCGGTGGTGCAGGGCGTGGAACAGAACACCCTGGAGATCAAGGTACTCAGCGAGAGCAACGCCAGCGAGGCGCAGAGCACGGTGAGCATCAGCGGCGAGCTGGCCGGCATGACCCGCGACCTGCATGGCCTGATCGCCAGCTTCAAGGTATGACCCCAGCGCCTCTCTCCCGGCAACGGCTGTCGATAAAAGCGCTGGGGGCTAAAGGCTGGACGCAAAAGCAGAGCGCATCCACGCTCAGACCGTGGGTTAGCGACGCCGGTCGCGGATCGACAGGCAACGCTGTCATGGCGCGTCGCGTAATCCGCCAGGCGTTGGATCGCGTTGCGCCCATGGTGGGTTACGCCGCAGCAGAAGCGGTGGCGTGATCAACAATGTGACAGGCGACTAACCCACCCTTGTATGTTGAGCCCGTAACCAGCAACGATGAGTTTGTGCAGTTACCGGGGAGGCCGTCCCACCCTTGAGGCACCTTGCGTGACCTCGTGCGTAGATTGGCCCCCCGCCTCATTACTACTACGTGGAGTATCCCGAAGCCGGACTCGCAAGAGTGGCGGACTTCGCATCACACGGGCTGGACGCGAATCCTCTGTTCTGCGCCATTCTCGAACGGTTTTTCGTTCAGCCTCCAGCCTTCCCGCGCTGTTTTCGGCTTTTCCGCTTTTGCTTGAAGCCTGTGGCTTGCAGCTTGCCGCTGTGTCACTCCCCTGCACGCACCGAACCAATGCACGGCGCTCCAAATGAAGGCAGCGCCAACGCGTTCCCCCGCTCCGGCACAAGCCCGCCCTACAGATCGGATGCAATCGCATACAGCCGATTGCACGCGAGTTTCCGCAAGAATTGCACACAAAAAACCCGCTCCCGCCTGCACGACCTGATCAGTTGGACAGATTTTTGCAATGCATCGATACCTGTCCAGCCAGACAGGAAATAAAACCAATGCATACGCACCAGGAGCCTCTATGAACCGCACGACTACCCTCTCCCTGCTGCTCGCCGGCAGCCTGCTCAGCGCCACCCAGGTCCATGCCGACAGCCCGCTGCTGTGGCAGAACAACAGCCTGTCCTATCTCTACGGGCAGAACTTCAAGGTCGATGCCGGGGAGATCCAGCAGACCGTCACCTTCGAGCATGCCAGCGGCTGGACATGGGGCGACGTGTTCCTCTTCGTCGACAACAAGTGGTTCAACACCGACACCCTCAAGGGCGGCGACGGCCATACCTACTACGGCGAATTCAGCCCGCGCCTGTCGCTGGGCAAGATCAGCGGCAGCGATCTCTCCTTCGGCCCGGTCAAGGACGTGCTGCTGGCCTTCACCTACGAGCGCGGCGAGGGCCGCAACCGCAACTATCTGCTCGGCCCGGCGGTGGATCTGAAAGTGCCCGGCTTCGACCGCCTGGCGATCAACACCTACTACCGCAAACCCGACGGCATCACCGGCAAGCCGTCCGGCCAGTGGCAGATCACCCCGACCTGGGCCGTCACCATCCCGGTCGGCAAGTCCGACATCCTCTTCGACGGCTACATCGACTGGGTGGTCAACGACGCCGGCTCCAAGGCCAAGGGGGATTTCGTGGCCAAGAACCTGCATATCAACCCGCAGATCAAGTACGACCTGGGCAAGGCCCTGGACTGGGGCGACAAGCAGTTCTACGTCGGCGTCGAATACGACTACTGGTCGAACAAATACGGTATCGAGGATAGCCGCGTACCGTTCAAGACCAACCAGAACACCGCCAGCGCCATGCTCAAGGTGCATTTCTAATCGATGCAACGTGCCGCCGCGGCGGCACCGGAGGACAATATGAGCAAACTCGTACCCCAGCGCCTGCTCGCCGCGACCGGCAAATGGCTCGGCGCCTGTGCCCTGGCCGGCCTGATGAGCGGCGCCCAGGCCGCCACGCCGCTGAAGTTCACCCTCGACTGGCGCTTCGAAGGCCCGGCCGCGCCCTTCCTGCTGGCCGCGCAGAAAGGCTACTTCGCCGAAGAAGGCCTGGACGTCACCATCGACGCCGGCAACGGCTCGGCCGGCGCGGTCACCCGCGTCGCCACCGGCGCCTATGAAATCGGCTTCGCCGACTTCAATACGCTGATCGAGTACAGCGCGAACAACCCGCAGACGCCGATCAAGGCCGTGTACATGGTCTACAACAACACCCCGGCCGCGGTGTTCGCCCTGAAATCCTCGGACATCGCCACGCCCGCCGACCTCAAGGGCAAGACCCTGGCCGCGCCGGTGTTCGACGCCGGGCGCAAGGCCTGGCCGGCATTCGCCCGGCACAACGGCCTGGCGGTGGACGACGTGACCTGGCAGAGCGTCGACCCGGCGATCCGCGAAACCCTGCTCGCTCGCGGCCAGGTGGACGCCATCACCGGCTTCTACTTCACCAGCCTGCTCAACCTGCAGGCGCGCGGCATCAAGCCCGAGGACATCGTCAGCCTGCAATACCCGCAGTACGGCGTGGAGCTGTACGGCAACGCCATCATCGCCAGCGACAAGCTGTTGCAGGAGAAGCCCGAGCTGGTCAAAGGCTTCCTGCGCGCCTTCAACAGGGCCCTGCTGGAAACCCTGCTTGATCCCGAAAGCGCCGTCGCCCACGTGATCAAGCAGGATCCGCTGGCCAAGACCGAGCTGGAACTGAGCCGCCTGAAGCTGGCCCTGGAGGCCAACGTGGTGACCGACGAAGTGCGTGAGATCGGCCTCGGCGCGGTGAAGGACGAGCGCCTGCAGCGCGCCATCGAAGAAGCCGTCAGCGCCTACGGGCTGCAGCAGGCACCGGCCGCCGCCAGCCTGTTCGACGCTGCCTACCTGCCCGCCACGGCAGACCGCCAACTGCCCTGAGGCCCTGTCGCCCCGGCCCCGAGCCGGGGCGCAAGCTGAGAGATCTATTGCATGGAATTCGTCAAATTCGAAAACGTCAGCCTGGCCTACGACGAAGGCGGGCCTCTAGCCATCGAGAACATCGACATCGAGGTGCGCGAGAACGAGTTCGTCGCGGTGGTGGGCCCGTCCGGCTGCGGCAAGTCGACCCTGATGAAGCTGGTGTCCGGCCTGCGCGAACCGAGCGCCGGCTACGTCTACCTCGGCGGCCGCCAGGTCGGCGGCCCGCAGAAATGCATCGGCATGGCCTTCCAGGCCTCCAACCTGCTGCCGTGGCGCACCACCCTGCAGAACGTCATGCTGCCGCTGGAGATCGTCGAGCCGTACCGCTCCAACCTGCGCCGCGAGCGCCAGGCCTACGAGGCACAGGCGCGCGCCCTGCTGGCGCGGGTCGGCCTGGCCGGCTACGAGGACAAGTTCCCCTGGGAGCTGTCCGGCGGCATGCAGCAGCGCGCCTCGATCTGCCGCGCGCTGATCCACAAGCCGCGCCTGCTGATGCTCGACGAGCCGTTCGGCGCGCTGGACGCCTTCACCCGCGAAGAACTCTGGTGCCTGCTGCAGGAGCTGTGGCGTAGCGAGCCGTTCACCGTGATCCTGGTGACCCACGACCTGCGCGAAGCGGTGTTCCTCGCCGACACCGTGTACGTGATGAGCAAGCGCCCGGGGCGCATCCTCATGCGCAAGCCCATCGAACTGGCGCGCCCGCGCACCCTGGAAGCCACCTACACCGAGGCCTTCGCCGCCGACGTGCACCTGCTGCGCGAGCAGATCGGGCGCATCCGCGAATCCTGAACCTCCACGAGACCCACTGCCATGCTCACTGAAAAACAACTGATTCGTCTCGCGCCCTGGCTGGTCATCCTGTTCCTGCTGCTGCTCTGGGAGCTGATCTGCACCGGCCTGAAGGTGCCCGAATACCTGTTCCCGGCGCCGAGCGCCGTGTGGCAGGCCGGTCTGGCCCGCTGGGAACCGATCCTGATGCACGCCACCCAGACCCTGCTCACCACCCTCGCCGGCTTCGCCATCGCCGTGGCGGTCGGCCTGCTGCTGGGCATCGCCGTCGGCATGTCGCCGCTGGTCTACCGCGCGCTGTATCCGCTGCTGGTCGGCTTCAACAGCATTCCCAAGGTGGCCTTCGTGCCGGTGCTGGTGGTGTGGTTCGGCATCGGCACGGTGCCGGCGATCCTCACCGCCTTCCTGATCTCCTTCTTCCCGATCCTGGTCAACGTCGCCACCGGCCTGGCCACCCTGGAGCCGGAGCTGGAGGACGTGCTGCGCTCGCTCGGCGCCTCGCGCCTGGACATCCTGCGCAAGGTCGGCCTGCCGCGCGCCATGCCCTACTTCTTCGCCTCGCTGAAGGTGGCCATCACCCTGGCCTTCGTCGGCTCGGTGATCTCCGAGACCGTGGCCTCCAACCTCGGCATCGGCTACCTGATGATGGCCGCCAGCTCGTCGATGGACATGGCCCTGGTGTTCGCCGGGCTGATCGTCATCGGCGCCATGGGCGTGGTGATGTACGAGCTGTTCGCCTTCTTCGAACGCCGCCTGACCGGCTGGGCGCACCGCAGCCCGGGCGGCGCACTGTAGGAGGAAAGCAGCTTCAGGCTGCAAGCCACAAGCTGCAAGCGCAAGCCAACGCTCGTTGAGACTTGCAGCCTGAAGCCTGAAGCCTGAAGCTTGAGGCCTGAAGCTGCTTTTTACGGAATCGCCCATGACCTTCGAAGTCCCCGCCCACAGCGCCAACGGCAAACCCGCCGGGCGCATCCGCCAGAAGAACGAAGAAGCCATCATCAAGGCCGCCGAGGAAGAGTTCGCCCGCCACGGTTTCAAGGGCACCAGCATGAACACCATCGCGCAGAACGTCGGCCTGCCCAAGGCCAACCTGCACTACTACTTCAGCAACAAGCTGGGCCTGTACCTGGCGGTGCTGAGCAACATCCTCGAACTCTGGGACAGCACCTTCAACACCCTCACCGTCGAGGACGACCCGGCCGAGGCGCTGGAACGCTACATCCGCGCCAAGATGGAATTTTCCCGGCGCCAGCCGAAGGCCTCGCGCATCTTCGCCATGGAAGTGATCAGCGGCGGCGAGTGCCTGTCGCAGTACTTCAACCAGGACTACCTGGACTGGTTCCGCGGCCGCGCCGCCGTGTTCGAGGCCTGGATCGCCGCCGGCAAGCTCGACCCGGTCGACCCGGTGCACCTGATCTTCCTGCTGTGGAGCAGCACCCAGCACTACGCCGACTTCGCCTCGCAGATCTGCCGCGTCACCGGCCGCTCGCGCCTGACCAAGCAGGATTTCGAGGAGGCCGGCGACCAGTTGGTGCACATCATCCTCAAGGGCTGCGGCCTGACCCCGCCGGCAAGGCCGAGCTGAACGCAACGACAGCATCCATGAACGAAAACGCGGACATCAGTCTAATGCTGTTCTCATAAGGGGCGGGCGGACGCGATCAGTCCCCTCGCCCCTCTGGGGAGAGGGTTGGGGCGGGCCGCGTACGGAGAGGGGAAAACTGGCAGCTTCGCCGTGATTTCGACCCTCTCCCCCAGCCCCTCTCCTATAAATGGGAGAGGGGAGCATCATGCGTACGACCTTAAGTGAACAGCATTAGGGCATGATTTCGCAGACACCCTGCCGGCTTCACTCAATAGCGGGCGAAATTGGCGTTTACCCGCTGGTAGAGGTAATCCTCGGCGCTGATCGCCGGATACTTGCCGCCCGGCCCTTCGATCATCACCTCGCGGTTGGCCTGGCAGAAGAACGCCAGGCTGTAGCGCGAGCCCTGGTACTCGTCCGGGCGCGGGTTGCGCACACGATGGAAGTTGGAGGGCAACTGGTCGTCGCTCCAGCGCATCAGCATGTCGCCGATGTTGCAGGTGATGACCTCCTCCGCCGGCTCGATGCTGGTCCACTGCGCGTCCTCCATCTCCTTGCCCGGACACACCTGCAAGCCACCCTGCCCCTGGCGCTGGAACAGCAGCGTCAGGCAGTCGAAATCGGTGTGCGCGCCGGCGCGCCAGAGGCCGAGCCGATCCTTCAGTTCATCGGCGATGGGGAAGTAGTGCAGCAGGCGCAGGGTGCTCTGGTAGCCGGCGCCGGCCGGGTCGTGGGCACGGGTGAAGAAATCCTCGGCAAAACCGAGCCGCTCGGCGAAGCAGGACAGCACGCGCATGCCCACCGTCCAGCACTGCGCCTCGAAGGCCAGCATGGTCTCGCGAAAGCCTGCCAGCTCGGCCTCGTTCGGCCACAGTCCGGCCATGTGCGGACGGGTGATCTGGTAGGACTCCTTCTGATCCGGCGTGCCGGTGGACGGCCGCACCTGGGCCTTGCTCTCCCAGCCGGCGTTGCAGCCCTTCTTCAATGGGTACTGCGCCTTGACCGCCTGCGGCAGGGCGAAGAAACGCTCCATGGTGGCGAAGGCCGCCCGTACCTCGGCCAGGTCGATGCCGTGGTTGTAGAGCTGGAAGAAACCGACCTCCACCGAGGCGCGCCACAGCTCGTCGGTGATCTCGGCCTTGCGCCGGTCGAAGTCGGAAAGGTCGATGCGGCGAACTTCGCGCGCATCGTTTTCACTGCCCATCGCGCCCATGCGCGCTTCCTTGTTCAGCTCGGCCAAGGCGTAGGGGGATTGCTCGTGCATCATCGTGCTCCTGGATAACCGTAGGTTCACGAGGCATGCGGCAACGGGGAGAACATCGACGACCGGCCGCACTGCCTCTTGAAGGGAACCGGCATGTCCGCGCCATGCGCCATGCCGACTTCAAGAGCAATTCCCGACCGGCCACGGCCAGGTTGGACACCGGCCGGGGTGGTTGAACGCTTCTACTCTTGCCCGGGGTACAGCAGGCTTCGTGCCAGCTCCGCGTATGGCGGCCCATGGCGCCTTGAGGTCTCGCACGGCCAGGCCCATGCACCAAAAATGTCGATTCCGGCAGAGCGGCGAACCGAATCGGTGCATGAAAGCGCGTAGGATGGATCGGCGCCAACGAACAGTCCATCGCTCGCGCCAGCCCCCGGTTTCGTAACCGCTCCATGAACCCCGTCCTGGCGGACGGTTTTTTTCAGGAAGCAGAGGCAGAAGCTGGCGAGCAGTTCCACGGCAGCAGCGCTTCGTAATCCTCGACGCGGCTCGCCGCTGGCAGGCGTT
>Ga0308001_10000675_pt1 | contig 15786 bp, 12 predicted proteins | sample Neamet5_FD_203167 | JGI IMG/M metagenome (GOLD analysis project Ga0308001, IMG submission 203167) | Marine microbial communities from water near the shore, Antarctic Ocean - #5 | ecosystem: Environmental > Aquatic > Marine > Unclassified | place: Southern Ocean | collected 2014-06-04
CTGAAATAGTCATATCTAGTTCTTTTGCAATTTCTTCTGCGGATGGGACTCTTTCATTTGCTTGCTCTAAAAAAGCATACATTTTATTAATTTTATTTATTGATCCGATTTTATTTAGAGGAAGTCTAACAATTCTGGACTGTTCAGCTAAAGCCTGTAAAATAGATTGACGAATCCACCAAACAGCATAAGAAATGAATTTAAAACCTCTTGTTTCATCAAATCTTTTAGCAGCTTTAATAAGTCCTAAATTACCTTCATTAATTAAATCTGGTAATGTTAAACCTTGATTTTGATATTGCTTAGCTACAGAAACAACAAACCTTAGATTAGCTTTTGTTAGCTTGTCTAACGCTCTTTCGTCACCAGCCCTAATTTTTTGAGCTAATTCTACTTCTTCTTCTGCAGTAATTAAATCAACTTTACCTATTTCTTGTAAATATTTGTCTAAAGACGCAGTTTCTCTGTTGGTAACCTGCTTCGTAATTTTTAATTGTCTCATTTAAAAGTGTTAAAACTATTATACGTTAGAAGGCATATAAAAGTTACAGTTTAAGTTAAATATTATAAAAAAAGTATGAAAAACAGGTTTGTTATCTGTTATTCCTATCTCTATTATCTCTTCCTCTGTTGTCTGATCTTGGTGGTCTTGGTGGTCTTTCAACATAACCTTCAGGCTTTTCTAATAAAGCTTTTCTAGAAACTTTCTCTTTTCTAGTTCTAGGATCCACTCCAAAATATTTAACCTCTAATTCATCACCAAGTTTAAGTACATCACTAACATTGTCTGTACGTTCCCAAGCAATTTCGCTTACGTGTAAAAGCACTTCATTTCCAGGAGCTTCTAAATATTCCACTACTGCACCAAAATCAAGCATTTTTATAACTTTTACTTTATAGGTATTTCCTTTTTCAGGTTTAAATAAAAGAGATTCAATTTTTGAAAGTACAGAATCAATTCCTTCTTGTTCAGTCCCTAGAATCTCTACTATTCCTTCTTCAGTATCAGGATCTTCGTTAATTACAATAGTACATCCTGTAACTTTTTGTAATTCTTGAATAACCTTACCACCTGGGCCAATAAATGGACCAATAAACTCATTAGGTATTCTTTGAGTTACCATTTTTGGAGAATGAGATTTTACGTCTGTATTAGGCTTATCGATAGTTTCTGCAATTTTATCTAAAATATGAAGTCTACCATCTCTAGCTTGCTTTAAAGCATTTACTAAAATTTCATAAGAAAGACCTTTTATCTTAATGTCCATCTGACATGCTGTAATTCCTTCAGATGTTCCTGTAACTTTAAAGTCCATATCACCTAAATGATCTTCGTCTCCTAAAATGTCACTTAAAACTGCATATCTATCACCGTCAGAAATTAGTCCCATAGCAATACCTGAAACTGGTCTAATTAATTGAACTCCAGCATCCATAAGAGCCATTGTTCCAGAACAAACTGTGGCCATTGATGAAGAACCGTTAGATTCTAAAACTTCACTTACAACTCTTACCGTGTAAGGGCAGTCGTCAGGTATCATTCCCTTTAAACCCCTTTGAGCTAAATTTCCATGACCTACTTCTCTTCTGGATGTTCCTCTTAATGGTCTAGCTTCCCCTGTACAAAAAGGAGGAAAGTTATAGTGTAAATAAAAAGTTTCTTCACCCTCGTAAGAAGGCATATCAATTTTATTAGCATCTCTAGATGTTCCTAATGTAACAGTTGCTAGAGCTTGAGTTTCTCCTCTGGTGAATAATGCCGACCCGTGAGTTGAAGGTAAATAGTCAACTTCACTCCATATATCTCTGATTTCATCTGTTTTTCTACCATCAAGCCTAACCCCTTCACTTAATGTTAGCTCTCTGATAGCTTCTTTTTGAGATTTATTAAAATATGTTCCAATTAATTTTCCGTTTTCTTCAATCTCTTCATCTGTAAAGGATGCTTTGATTTCGTCCTTTAAGTTTGAAAAAGCTAAACTACGTTCTGCTTTAGAGGTTCCTTTTTTAGCAATTGCATAACACTTATCATAACAAGCATCGTGAATTTGTTGTGCTAACTCTTCATTCTCATCGCTAGTTTCATATTCTCTAACTTCCTTTCTACCTACAGCATCTGCTAATCTTTCTTGAGCTTCAATTTGAATTTTTATAGATTCGTGGGCAAATTTTATAGCATCGGCCATTTCTTCTTCACTACATTCATCCATTTCTCCCTCAACCATCATAACTGAATCAGCTGAAGCACCTACCATTATTTCGATATCAGCATTAGCCAATTGAGCTCTACTTGGGTTAATAATAAATTTACCATCAACTCTAGCTACACGAGCTTCAGAAATTGCACATTCAAAAGGAAAGTCACTTAATTGAATGGCAGCAGAAGCAGCAAGACCTGCTAAAGCATCTGGCATTACATTTTCATCATGAGACATTAATTGAATCATTACTTGGACTTCAGAATGATAATCTTTTGGAAATAATGGTCTAAGAACTCTATCTACTAGACGCATTGTTAATACTTCTCCGTCACTAGGTCTAGCTTCTCTTTTAAAAAATCCACCTGGATATCTTCCAGCAGCAGCAAATTTTTCTCTGTAATCTACAGTCAAGGGAAGGAAATTCACATTTGATGCTTCGTAGTTAGAAACAACAGTACATAAAAGCATAGCTTTTCCCATTTGAACTACTACGGAACCGTGTGCTTGTTTGGCAAGCTTTCCAGTTTCTAAGGTAATTTTACGTCCATCACCAAGATCTATGGACTCATTGTAAGTTTTTAATTTCATATTTTTCATTAAATAAATTAAGTTTTGTTGTGTCTTAAGTAGAATACCAATGAAAAACCAGGAAAAATATTTATTTTCTTAGGTTAAGCTTCTTAATAATTTCTCTGTAACGAGTAATGTCTTTGCTTTTTAAATAGCCTAATAAGCTTTTTCTTTTACCTACCATCATCACCAAAGACCTTTCAGTATTAAAATCTTTACGATTCTTTTTTAGGTGTTCCGTTAAATGGTTGATTCTAGTAGTAAATAAAGCAATTTGTCCCTCTGCAGAACCAGTATCCGAGTCAGATTTTCCGTGTTCTTTAAATATTTCTTTTTTGTTTTCTTTAGATAAATACATGCCAATATTTTTGTAAATAATTCTTATGTAACCAATATTAATTTATTGGAGGCGTAAATATAGGATTAAATTTCGAAAAGAAGTAATTAAATGTTATTTGGTCTAACAGCTCTGTTAAGTATTAAATCTAAATACAAATTTATTTTTTCTTTTAAACTGGTTCTAGGGGTAATAAAATCTAAAAAACCATGTTCTAGTAAAAACTCGGATTTTTGAAATCCCTCAGGTAAATCCTTTCCTGTGGTGTCTTTTACTACTCTAGGTCCAGCAAAACCTATTAGTGCGCCTGGTTCAGAAATATTTATATCTCCTAACATTGCAAAAGAGGCAGTAGTTCCTCCAGTAGTTGGGTCTGTGCATAAAGAAACATAAGGAATTTTATGATTTGAAAGTTGGGCAAGTTTTGCGGATGTTTTAGCCATTTGCATTAAAGAAATAGCTCCTTCCATCATTCTTGCTCCACCTGATTTTGAGATTATTATTAAAGGAATGTTTTTTAAAATAGCTTGATCAACTGCTCTGGAAATTTTTTCACCAACAACTGAACCCATGGATCCTCCAATGAATCTAAAGTCCATACATGCAATAACTATTTCCATTCCCATTGATTTTCCTACAGCTGTTCTAATTGCTTCTTTCAATCCTGTTTTGTTTTCAGCCTCTTTAATTCTTTTCTTGTAAGCTTTAGTATCCGTAAATCCTAAAGGATCTTTTGAAGATATTTTTGAATCTAACTCTTTAAATTTATTATCAAATAGAATTTTAAAATATTCTTCACTACCAATTCTTAAATGAAAATTATCTTCTGGAGAAACATAAAAATTTTGTTCTAGCTCTTTTTTATCAATAATTTTTCCTGTTGGTGTTTTGTGCCATAAACCCTCTGGAGTATCTTTTTTCTCTTTTGTAGCAGTATGAATTCCTTTTGTTATTCTTTTAAACCAAGCCATTTTTAAGGATATTTATTCAAATATATGAAACCTATATTATTGTAGTGTATTTACATTGTTTAGATCATGAAAAGCTTGAGTTAGTCTTGTTTTAAAGCTTTCTTCAGCTTTTCTCAACCAAACTCTAGGATCATAATATTTTTTATTTGGAATGTCTTGACCTTCAAGGTTTCCGATTTGAGTTTTTAAAAAATCTTTATTAAATTCAAAGTAATCTCTGGCACCAGACATAAAAGCATATTGCATGTCAGTATCAATATTCATTTTAACAGCACCATAATCAATAGCTTCTCTGATTTCTTCCAGTGATGAACCGGATCCGCCATGAAAAACAAAGTCTATGGTATTATTTGGAACATTGAATTTTTTTGAAATATATTCTTGAGAATTTTTTAAAATTTTTGGCGTTAACTTAACGTTTCCTGGCTTATAAACACCATGTACATTTCCAAAGGCAGCAGCAATTGTAAATCTATCACTAACTTTTGATAATTCTTCAAAAGCGTAAGCTACCTCTTCGGGTTGTGTATATAATTTTGAATCATCTATGTCTGTGTTATCTACACCATCTTCTTCTCCACCAGTAATTCCTAGTTCTATTTCTAGGGTCATCCCTATTTTATTCATTCTTTTTAAATATTCTTTACAAATAGAAATATTTTCTTCAATTGATTCTTCAGAAAGATCAATCATATGAGAACTGAATAGTGATTTTCCAGTTAATTGAAAGTGATTTTCACCAGCATTTAATAAGCCATCTATCCAAGGAAGAAGTTTTTTTGCAGCATGGTCAGTATGAAGAATTACAGGAATATTGTAAGCTTTAGAGAGTTCATGAATATGTTTAGCCCCTGCGATAGCTCCTTTTATTGCTGCGTTCTGATTTTTATTTGATAGTCCTTTACCAGCATTGAAAACAGCTCCTCCATTTGAAAATTGAATTATAACGGGAGCGTTTAATGAAGATGCAGTTTCTAAAACACCGTTAATTGAATTTGAACCAATAACATTAACGGCAGGCAAAGCAAATTTTCTTTTTTTAGCTAAATTGAAAATTTTTTGAACATCATCTCCAGTAGCAACACCAACGTTTATTTTGTTCATATCTAATGATTTTTTTAATGAATTGACTAAATTAATAAGAAATAATGACTTAAAAAGGATAATTCAAACCTATGTTAAATACAGCTTTTTTAAGTTTAAAATCTGTTAACCATCTTTTGTCTAAATCAAGTGCTGGATTATATGCTTTTAATCCCATATCTAACCTTAAAACAAAATAACCTACGTTGTATCTTATCCCAATTCCACTTCCGATGGCTATTTCGTTTAAATCTTTAAAACCATTAAAGGTTCGTTTGAGATCATTTGTATTATCATAGATATTCCAAATGTTTCCAAGATCAGTAAAAATTGCTCCATTAAGTTTTCCAATTAATCCAAACCTGTATTCCACATTAAATGCTATTTTCATATTTGCTTCATTGAACTCACTTATGGCTCCACTGCTTCCAGGTCCTAGCCTGTAAACTTCCCAAGCCCTATTGTCGTTTGATCCTCCAGAAAAAAAAGATTTTGAAAAGGGAATATTATCTGAATTTCCAAAAGGAATTGCAATTCCATAATACCCTCTTATTGCAATTATTGAGTTAGATGAAATAGCCCAATGCTTAATATAGTTTAATTCAGTTTTAATGTATTGAGAATAAGCTAATCCAAGAATTTTTTTATTTCCATATTTATCAACTGGGCTATTAAATTGATTAGCTAAAAAATTTGTTAAACTACCGGCTAATTCTGCTTTAAAATTAAATTGAGAGAAACTTTTGTCAAATATATTTTTTCTATTATCTGAAATTATGGAAAAACTTGAACCAATAATTAAATTATTTGACGTAAGTCTATTTCGTCTTTCATTTATATAATTTAATGTATTAAAATCTTTTTGTTCTAATGAAATGTTTTGAGCAATTACATCATTAATAAATGAATTAATTCCATTTGGAATTTTTAATTTATTGAATGAATCAAAATAAAAATTATTAGCATTTGATTTTAATGCAATGGAATTGATAGAGTTAAACGAATTTGTATAAATATTAAAATAGTTAATGCTATTTTTATTATTGACTAGTTCTATATTAAATAATCCTAAATTTATTTTTTTATTATTTTTATTTGTCCAATCATAATTTAAATCAAATTTGAAACTCTGTCTGTCTAAACCAATATTTGTTTGTTTGGATGTACCTATAGTAATATAAGTAGTTGGATTGAACTCAAGTGGTAAAAGTTTCTTAGAACTTAAAGGAAGAAATAATCTTGGAAACTTAAGTCTAACATCTAATCCATATTCAGAAATAGTAGTATTTCCGGATTTTCCAATAGTTCCTCTTGAACTAATTTCCAATCTTTCAGCTCCTTGAAAAATATTTCTACTACTTAAAGATGTTTTAAATGCTATTCCAATATCTTCAATATTAGAATGCTTTAAGTCAAACCCAAAACCAAGAGAAAATCTCTTTTTTGGATTTAATAAAACATTAGCTTCTAATTGATTTTTGGATTTCTCTAAGTAACTATAACTAACTGAGGGGTATTGAAAATTTTCTAAATTGTTTAATTGTTTAATTGTCTTAGATCTTTGTAAGTCGCTGTAAACATCTCCTCTTTTGAATGAAATTAAATTAGTTAAATTCTCGGGCTTATACCTCAGCTCTCCTTTTGAAAAAATATTTATGCTATCATAACTAATGGGATTATTTAATTCTTCTTTTGAAAGGGAAATAAAATTATTAGTAAAAATATTTACTTTCTTAATCTGATGAATTCTGTATTTATTTATAATTTTAGAATTTTCTGTATTTGAATAATTTTCTGAAATATTAATTTGAACCGGAATTCTTAAATCTAATCCACTTGTATCTCTTGAAACTTGAAATGAAATAGAACTGATTTGAAAATTATAAATACCAGAATTTCTAAACAATTTATCTAACCTATTCCTTTCAGATTCGAAGTCTAATGTATTAAATGAATTGTCTTTCTTTAAATAAGAATTCCTAAGATTATTAAAATAAATTGAGTCTAGTAAATTAGATTCAATATTTGTTTTTATACTATCTAAATAATATTGATTATTCAAGACAACATTATAAATTATTTTTCCATAGCTCTTGTTTTTTTGACTAGCTACTAATTTTGAAGTAATTTTAGCGTCAAAATAACCATTATTTTTAAAATAAGATTTTAAATTTTCAATTGAAATTTTTGTTTTACTAGAGTCAATTAATTGAAGTTCTTCTCCGTTCCTCTTTTTCCAACTATTATAATTTTTAATGTATTTTTTAATTTGTAAAACTTGTTTTATAGAAAAAATTTCTGTTAATCTTTTTTCTCTTTTAGATTTTTTATTTATCCATTTGTTGAAAATAGAGTCAGGGTTTTTTTTTGATGATTCATATAAAATACCAGAAAGTGGAATTCCTAAGAAATAATTATTTTTATTTTGAGCGAGTAAAGATTTTAGAGAATCTTTTGAAATATTATTACCATTAATTATAATCTCATTTGATTTAAGAATAATTTTTCCCTTTTCAATGTTTTTAGAAATCATACAAGATTCCGAAAGTAGAATCAAGAATAGAAATATTAGTATTTTAGTTGTTTTATTTATCACTAATTTAATAATAGATTCAAAAATACATCTTTAAATATGGTTACCAAAAAGGATATTAAATTCATAAATAGTTTAAAACAAAAAAAATATAGAAACAACAACAATTGTTTTATTGTTGAAGGAAAAAAATCAATCAGAGAATTTATTGACTCAAACTATAAACTTCTTAAACTTTATTCTATTGATTGTTCTTTTTTTCATGACATAGACAATCAATTTCAAATTGATTATCAACTTCTAAAAAAAATAAGTTTTTTAAACAATCCAGATGATCATATTGCTGTTTTTGAGTTAAAAGGAGTAAAACCAATTGAAAACGATAATTTAATAATTGCATTAGAATCAATAAGAGATCCAGGTAATTTAGGAACAATTATTCGTACTTGTGAGTGGTTTGGTATTAAAGATATAATATGTTCTTTAGATAGTGTAGATTGTTATAATCAAAAAGTTATTCAAGCAGCGATGGGATCAATTTCCAGAATTAATATTACATACGTTGATCTGAAAGAGTATTTAAAAAGATCTAAAAACGTATTAATAGGAACATCCCTCAACGGAAAATCTTTATATAAATATCATAAAGACTTTAATAAATGTGTTTTGATTTTTGGTAATGAAGCAAACGGCATCTCCGATCAATTACTTAAAATTACCGATTTTAATTTAACTATTCCTAGATTTAACAATTGTGAATATCCTGAAAGTCTAAATATTGCCAGCTCATTAAGTGTTTTTTTAGGGGAAATTAAAAGTAGAAGTTTTTAATTTTTTTTCTAATGAAAATTTAAATTAATAAATATTCCACGAGTACTTAACTTGTCGATATGACTAGTCCATGGGCTTTGTGCATCTCTATCAGGAACTAATTCATTATTTAAAGAAAACAAACCTCTTATAGATGGAGAAAACTTGAAATATTGTAAGTAAAAATCGATACCAAAACCTAACTCATAATAAAAAGTAGTACTTTTTAATCTAAAAACTTTATTTTTATTGTCCTCAGGAGAATTTTCATTGCTAGATAAATTTAAAGATGTTGAAATACCTCCAATTACATAAGGCCTAAAATTATTTATTCTTTTTGAACTGAACTTTAACAATAAAGGTAAGTGTATATAAGTTGATTTTATTGACCTTAATGTGTCGCTTTTTTGTGTAAAATTAGATCTTTCATTAAACTTAACGGACGCTTTACTTGTTTGCAAACCTGGCTCAAAGCGAAGATTTAAATTTTCACTAAGCCTAAGGTCCCCTATTAATCCAATATTAAGCCCAAATTCCTCCTGGTATTGAGTGTTAAAGATTGGATTTTTTTTATAATCTATTTTTGAGTTGTAGAGATTGACTCCGATAAAATATCCAAAATGCACTTTTTGTTTATCAAAGTTTTGAAGGTTTTCGAATTGGTTATTGTTTTGTTGACTAAAAGTTTTAAAAACAAAAAATAAAAAACAAACAATGACAAATTTTTTTTTCATAGCGAAATTCAAATTTATAAAAGATTAATTAAACAATAAGAAATCTTAATTATTATTAATAATATAGATCTATTTTTTAAAATCAAGTATATTTGTATTTATATTCAATGCTATACACATGAAAATCATAATAGCAGGTGCTGGTGAAGTTGGGTTCCATTTGGCTAAGTTACTCTCATTTGAATCTCAGAATATCACTCTTATTGATAATAAAAAATGCAATCTTAATATTGCTGAAAATCAATTAGATATTAAAACAATCGAAGGAAATTCTGCTTCAATTTCAGTTTTAAAAGAAGCGAATGTTGGACAATCTGATTTAGTTATTTCACTAACTACATCTGAGACTACTAATTTTACAACATGTTTTTTGGCTAAACAATTAGGAGCCAAAAGAACAGTTGCTAGAATTACTAATTCTGAGTTTATTGAAAACAATAAGGAAATTGATTTTGATTCTATCGGAATAGATGAATTAATTTCACCTGAGAATTTAGCTGCCGAAGAGATAAAGCTTTTAATTGATGAATCTGCTTTTACTAATAGTCACGATTTTGAAGGAGGAATTCTAAAAATGATGGGAGTAAAATTAGAGCAAAACGCTCCTTTTATTGGCAAAACTGTTATGGAATCTGCGTCTGTTTATCCTGGAGTGCATTTTATGCCAATTGCTATAAAACAAGAAGGATCCGAAAAAACTATTATGCCAAGAGGAGATACTGTTTTTCAACTTGGAGATCAAGTTTATTTTATAACAAACGAAAGAGGCTTAAAAGAGCTGTATAATTTGTTAGGAAGAGTTAAACAAAATATTATAAACATAATGATTTTGGGAGCTGGAAGAATTGGATCGAAATTAGCTAGGGATTTTAGTGTTGAAGGATTAAATGTTAAAATTATTGAAATTGATGAGAATAAAGCCAATCATTTAGCGGAAGAATTATCTAACGTAATGATCCTAAATGTAGATGGGAGAAATGTTGATCTATTGGTAGAAGAAAATCTTGAAAATATGGATGCATTTATTGCAACAACTGGAAATTCAGAAACTAATATAATGTCCTGTTTGATGGCGAAATCAAAAAATATAAAAAAGACAATTGCTTTAGTTGATAACATGGATTACTTTAACTTATCTCAATCAATTGGAATAAATACTTTAATAAACAAGAAGCTTCTAGCGGCTAATGATATATTTCGTTTTGTTAGAAATGGGGATATTGTTGAGTTAGCAAAGTTAAATAATATGGATGCAGAAATAGTAGAGTTTATTGTTAATGAACATTCAAATGTTTTGGATAAAAAAATAGTTGATCTTGATTTTCCAAGAGAAGCTATAATTGGGGGAGTAATTAGAGGTGTTGAAGGTTTAATTGTTTTAGGTGACTTTAAAATTCAACTAGGAGATAGAGTTTTGGTTTGTTCTAAACCAGAAGCTCTTAATAAAGTAGAAAGTTTATTCTTGTAAACTAATATGACCAAACTCAATAAAAAATTAATTTTTTATATAATTGGAATGCTACTCGTTTTTAATGGGACAGCTATGCTTTTTGCTTCTGTTGTAAGTCTGATAGTTAATGACGGTGTAGTTAGACAACTAACTGTTTCCGCTTTGATTTTGATAGTTTTAGGTTGCCTTACAATGATAGTCTCTAAAAATAACTCTAGACAAATTAATAAAAGAGATGGATATTTAATAGTAACTATTGGTTGGCTTACTATGGTGTTTTCAGGAATGCTACCATATTATTTAACAGATTCAATCACTTATTTTCCTAATTTACTTTTTGAAACCATGTCAGGTTATACCACAACTGGTTCTACAATTTTAAATGACATTGAAGCTTTGCCAAAAAGTATTATTTTTTGGAGAAGTATGACTCATTGGCTTGGTGGAATGGGAATTATTGTACTGGCTATAGCTATTCTTCCGTTGTTGGGTATTGGAGGGATGCAGCTTTTTTCAGCTGAAGCACCAGGTACGGGAATTACAAGTGATAAGATACATCCAAGAATAAGTGATACTGCTAAAAGGCTTTGGATGATTTATGTTGGATTAACTATAGCAGAAACTATATTATTAAATCTTGCTGGAATGAGTTTTTTCGATGCTGTCAATAATTCTATGAGCAATATTGCTTCTGGTGGATTTTCATCCAGAAATGAAAGTATAGGTTATTGGAACAATATTCCTATTATTCAATATATAATTATACTTTTTATGTTTTTAGCAGGAACGAACTTTATTTTAATATATTTTGGTTTAACGGGGAAAATTAGAAAAATAGTTCAGAACACTGAATTTAAATGGTATTTATCTTTTGTAACTATTTTTACAATTGTTATTACCACAGTTTTATTTATATCAGTTGATTTAAGTGAAACGGATGTTTTTCATCCTCAGGTTTACGGAAAATTTGAAAGTAGTTTTAGACATGCATTATTTCAGGTAGTTGCCATTATTACCACAACTGGATTTGTAACTGGAGACTTTATTTCATGGACTCCTTTTATTACAATGTTTTTCTTTGGAATAATGTTTCTTGGTGGATCTTCTGGTTCTACGTCTGGAGGAGTTAAAATCTTAAGACACTTAATACTTATAAAAAATGGAGTTTTAGAGTTTAAAAGATCTTTACATCCCAATGCAATTATTCCGCTGAGACATAATAATTCTATTGTCGAAAAACCAATTGTTATTCACGTACTGGCATTCTTTATACTTTATCTTATTTTATTTATAATTGGAGCGGGAGTATTAAGCTTACTTGGACTAGATTTTATATCTGCAATTGGAGGGGCAGCTTCCTCAATAGGTAATGTTGGACCAGCTTTAGGAACTTTAGGTCCAATCAGTAATTTTGATAGTTTACCAGTTTTAGCTAAATATTGGTGTTCTTTTTTAATGTTGGTAGGAAGATTGGAATTATTTACTGTTTTGATTTTATTTACTCCTTTTTTCTGGAGAGATCACTAGTTTTCAAGAACTGATTTAATTCTGCCTATTGCTTTTTTTATTTGCTCTTTTGATGCTGCATAAGAAATTCTAATATTATTTGGGCTTCCAAATGCATCTCCAGTAACCGTTGCTACATGAGATTCTTCAAGTAAAAAAATAGCAAAATCTGAAGCATTTTTTATTTTTTTATTTTTTATGGTTTTACCAAAAAAATGAGAAATATCAGGAAATACATAAAAAGCTCCCATTGGCTGATTTAGTTTTACACCTTTTATTTCACTTAATAAATTAATTATTAATTTTCTTCTTTCTTTAAATTCATCTACCATATACTGTATTTTATCCACTGAAGCATCTAAAGCTGCAATAGTTGCGCGCTGAGCTATACAATTAGTTCCGCTAGTAATTTGACCTTGCATTTTAGTACATGCTTTAGTTATCCAACAAGGAGCTCCAATATATCCAATTCTCCATCCGGTCATTGCGAAAGCTTTTGCTAAACCATTAACTGTAATTGTTCTATTATACATTGAAGGTATTTTAGCAAAACTAAAATGAGGAATACCATAATTTATATGTTCGTAAATTTCATCTGAAAGAATAAAAATTTCAGGATACTTTTCTAGAATTTTTGCTAGTTCTAGATATTCTTCTTCGCTGTATACTGTTCCACTAGGATTGTTAGGAGAGTTAATAATGATTAGCTTAGTTTTGTCCGTAATAGAATTTTCTAATTGTTTGGGTGTGATCTTAAAATCACTTGAAATATCAGATCTTATTTCTATTGAGTTCCCCTCTGCAAGAGTAACTATAGCTGAGTAACTAACCCAATATGGCGCTACTAATAGGACATCATCGCCAGGGTTAATTAAAACTTGAACAACATTTGCTATAGATTGTTTAGCACCTGTAGAAACCACAATTTGATTAGGTTCATAATCTAATCCATTATCTCTTTTGAATTTATTACAAATAGATTTTTTTAAATCAACATAACCGTCTACTGGAGTATAAGAATTATAGTTGTCATCAATTGCTTGTATTGCCGCTTTTTTAATAAAATCGGGAGTATTGAAATCTGGTTCTCCAAGACTTAAGCCTATGATGTCTATACCATTTTCTTTTAATTCTCTTGCTTTAGCAGCCATTGCTAAAGTTGCCGAAACTGGGAGATTATTGATTCTGTCAGAAAGTTTATTAGTCATTTAAAATTTATTAATTATATACTTTGGGGTTTCATGCCCATAGTTTTAAGAAAACGAAAGTGGGCACTAATTGCATCTAAAAATGTTTTGTATTCGTTATAGGGTAAATTAAATTCTTTTGTGGTTTGTTTAACTATTTTAGAAATGTTTTTGTAATGAATGTGGCTTATGTTAGGGAAAATATGATGTTCAACTTGAAAATTAAGACCCCCGCTAAACCAGTTTATGAATTTACTTTTTGTAGAAAAATTCACTGTTGTAAATAATTGATGAATAGCCCAAGTATTTTTCATATTCCCAGTATCATCAGGTAAAGGCATTTCAGTATTTTCAATTATATGAGCTAATTGGAAAGTGATGCTTAAAATTAATCCAGCAGTATAATGCATTATGAAAAAACCTAAGAAAATTTTAAAAAAACTTATTTTTAAAATTAATGTAGGAATGACAAGCCAAATGGATAGGTATATTATTTTTGATATAAATAATATGCTCCATTGAATTTTAGGGTTTGGCATTTTTCCATAAGATAATTTTCTTTTTAAATATCGTCTCATTTGAAGAACATCAGTCGTAATAGACCAGTTAATTGTTAATAGTCCATATACTAAAAGCGAATAGTAGTGTTGAAATTTATGAAATCTTTTCCAAGGAGAGTGTTTTGAAAACCTCAATATTCTTCCAGCTTCTAAATCTTCATCGTGACCATGAATATTTGTGTAGGTATGATGTAAAACATTGTGTTGAACTTGCCAATTATATACATTACCTGCCAATATGTAGATGGTACTGCCCATGATTTTATTTACAATAGAATGTTTTGAATATGAGCCATGATTTCCATCATGCATTACATTCATTCCTACACCTGCCATTCCTATCCCTATTAAAACTGTTAAAAGTAATTGAATCCATTGATTTAAATCAAATATCATTATTACAAAATAGGGAGCAACAAACATGGTCATCATCACTATAGTCTTAATATATAGTTGCCAATTACCTGTTTTTTCAATTTTATTTTTCTTAAAGTAGTCGTTAACTCTTTTGTTTAGTATTTTGAAAAATTTTTTTGTATCGTTTCTAGAAAATTTAATATTTTCAATTTTATTTATCATAATTTAATTGTATTAATAATAAAGATATTTATTTTGATAAAATTATTGATGTAATTTTGAGTAATTAAAAAAAAGTTTTGAACATTATAAAATCTAATTTTCCTACGACAACTAATTATCAATTATCACAATTTGAAAGATTAGAAAACTTGTATGAGTTTTGGAATAATAAAATAAATGTGATTTCTAGAAAGGATATTTTTCATTTAAAAACTAGACATATATTGCATTCCTTGGCAATAGCCAAAATAATAGAATTTCAGAGCGATTCAACTATACTTGACGTTGGTACTGGAGGAGGATTTCCAGGAATTCCACTAGCAATTATGTTTCCAAATACAAAATTTATATTATCAGATTCGATAGGAAAAAAAATTAAAGTAGTAAAATCTATAGTTTCAGAATTAAAACTCGAAAACGTAATAGCAGAAAACATTAGATCTGAAAAAGTTGAAGGAAAGTTTGACTTTGTAGTAAGTAGAGCAGTAACTAATATGAGTGATTTTGTTAAAATAATTAACGGAAAGATATCTAAGGAAAATAAACATAAACTTAAAAATGGAATATTATATCTTAAAGGAGGAGACCTAACTTCAGAACTAAAAAACTTTAAATCATCTAAAGTTTTTGATTTAAATAATCATTTTGATTATCCTTTTTTTGAAACTAAAAAGGTAGTTTATCTGCCTATTCCATATACGGATAGGGATAGCTCGTTGGCGGATTAAAGTTCTCTTTTATTAATCTAGGTGAAACCCATCTTAGTAAATTTAATTTTGACCCAGCTTTATCATTAGTTCCTGATGCTCTTGAACCTCCAAACGGTTGTTGACCTACTACAGCTCCAGATGGTTTGTCGTTTATGTAGAAGTTACCTGCACTATATCTCAAGTGCTTTAAAGCATATTCTATACTTTCTTTGTCATTAGAAATAAAAGCCCCAGTTAATGCATATTCAGAGGTTTCATCGACTAATTTTAATGTTTCTTTCCATTTATTATCTGGATAAACATAGATCGTAACTACAGGTCCAAATATTTCTTGAGTCATTGTAGTGTATTTGGGATTTGTAGTAATAATAACTGTAGGGGAAACAAAATATCCTTTCGAGTCGTCATAATCTCCTCCAATTAAAATTTTAGCATCAGTATCAACTTTAGCTTTTTCAATGTACTTTGTTATTTTATCAAATGAATTTTTATGTATTACTGCTGTCATAAAGTTCTTAAAATCGATGGGCGAACCCATTTTTATAGTACTTATCT
>Ga0308001_10000676_pt1 | contig 15783 bp, 12 predicted proteins | sample Neamet5_FD_203167 | JGI IMG/M metagenome (GOLD analysis project Ga0308001, IMG submission 203167) | Marine microbial communities from water near the shore, Antarctic Ocean - #5 | ecosystem: Environmental > Aquatic > Marine > Unclassified | place: Southern Ocean | collected 2014-06-04
GCAACTACATTCACATTAACAGATTATAATACAATGGAAGGTTTCAGATGGCCAGAGCGTACTGGTTTCTGGGAAGACTTACTACAACATTGTGACAAAGTAAAGACATTTTATATTAATGGCGGTGAGCCAATGTTAAGCAAAGAACACTTTGCATTTCTAGAACGACTTGTTGAAATGGGCAAAACAGATATCAAGTTGTGGTATAATATTAATATGACATTGATGAATGAAAAAGTTATAGACTTGTGGCGTAAGTTTGACCATGTAAAAATAAGTTGTAGCATAGATGACTTGGGTGATAGAAATCACTACATTCGTTATCCTACAAAATGGAATGATGTTGAGAAAAACTTCAATCGCCTTAAAACCGAGGGGTTCGAAATGGACATTACGCAGACTGTTTCGTGGATGAACTACAGCACATTGGCTGACTTTTATAGTGAATTTAATACAAAGCATGGAGTCTTTGTACACCACAATTACGTGTATGACCCAGATGTTTTATCTCCTGCTGTTTTACCAAAAGAAATGAGAGATAAGATTCATAAGAGTTTCGAAGGTGTGTTTGACGAATGGAAACTAAAAGAACTAAAAACTATGTTTGGTGGACCAGACAAACCAAAGAAGTGGGAACAAGCAAAAGAGTATACTCGTAATTTAGATGATATAAGAAATCAAGATATAGAAAACTTTTTACCAGAGTTTGAGGACATGATTACTAATGTATAATTATGAGAACATAGTTAATGTACACTTTGAAGTAAGCAGTTTGTGTAACGCAGAATGTCCTGTATGTAATCGGCGTCTATCTGGTGGACCTAAAAATCCAGTAATGATAGAAAGAGCAGTTACACTAGAGCAATTTAAGAAATGGTTTTCTATTGATTTTCTAAAGCAATTACGCCAATTGCTGTTGTGTGGAAATTATGGTGACCCTATGACTGCACCTGAACTAATTCCTATTTTAAGATACTTTAGAGAACTAAATCCATATGCTAGTATTTCTATGAACACGAATGCAGGTGGAAGAGATAAAAAGTTTTGGGAAGATTTATCTGATGTTATCGGTGGCTTTGGTCGTGTAGTTTTTAGTGTAGATGGATTAGAAGATACTAATCATCTGTATAGAAAAGGAGTCAGTTGGGATAAAGTAATGAACGCAATGACGGCTTTCACTTCTACGAAGAAAGCAACTGCTGTATGGGAGTTTTTAGTTTTTGAACATAACCAACACCAAATAGCAGAAGCAAGAGAGTTATCAGAACAACTTGGATTTTTAGAGTTCTGGCCCAAGAAGGCAATGGGATTTATGAATGGAGATGATGGCACACCAATCATCAGAACATTAAATACGAATGGTTCATTTGCTTACAATCTACATAGTCCAAGTGACGAATGGAAAAATGAAGTAATAAAAACTCCAATAATAAAATTCAAAAAGTTACAAAATGAGTTAGATGTTGGCAATAATGTTATGAAACTAGAAGATATAACTCAAACGTTTGACTATAATAGGGCACCAACAGAAGAGTCATTAAAAACTATTATAGAAGAGGACGCAGACGGAATAAAAAAATTAGATAAATGTAAGATTGTTTGTGAAGCCTTACGGTTCGAGTACATGCATTATGATGAAGATAATCAGGCACAAAGTATATTTGTTTCTTCGACTGGTACTGTGTTTCCTTGTTGCTATACAGCAAGTAAATATTTAGGAACTGCAAGTTACGAAACTATGCAACTTAGGGACTTCGTAGAGAGTTATGGCGAAGAAACGATAACACTAAGTGATACAAGAGATATAAAAAATATAATACAATCTGACATTATGCAACTGGGATATGTTGATAGATGGAATAAGAATTCTATAGATGAAGGAAAGTTATTTACATGTGGAACATTCTGTGGCAAAGATATAAATATAGAAGTAAGAAGCACAAAAGAATCTGCGGGAGCGGTCTATGTATAAGTACAAAGAATTACTCCACTTAGACTTAGAGACAAGCAGTCTTTGTAATGCTCTGTGTCCAGTTTGTAATAGACGAGCAAACGGTGGATTAAAAAACAAAGCATTCAGAGAAACATATGTGAGTCTTGAACAGTTTAAAAAATGGTTCAGTGACGACTTCATTGCACAATTATTTGGCATGCAAATGTGTGGCAACTATGGTGATTCTATGACTAACCCAGACCTTATACCTATCCTCACTCATGTTAAGTCTATTAATCCAAACATAGTTCTGACTATGAATACTAATGCTAGTGGAAGGAATCCTACGTTTTGGTATGAACTTGGTAAGTTAATTGGCTCTACAGGAACTTTAACTTTTAGTGTAGATGGATTAGAAGACACGAATCATCTGTATAGAAAAGGAACTAATTGGTCAAAGATAATGATGGCTATGAAAAACTTTATAAGAGGCGGCGGTAATGCAAGATGGGAATTTCTTGTATTCAAACACAACCAACACCAAATACCAGAAGCAAAGGCACTAGCAGAAGAACTAGGGTTTGAGAAATTCTTTGAAAAGAAAGCAATGGGATTTGTACACCATGATATCAAAAGACAAGTGAAAGAAGGCATACGAGTGTTTGACGTAGATGGGTCATTTCAGTATATGCTTGAACCACCTGCAAAAGAGTTTACAAATAAAGTTGTTGCATCAGAAAGATATAATGATTTATATAAGCAAACAACAAATATGACTGAGCCTGATGATATCGATTCTATAATCGAACAGATAAAGAAAGACAACCAGAATGGTATTCTAGTAGAAACAACACCAACATATGTCCCACCCAAGTTTTTCAAAGACAATAATAGACCATTAACAGATTGGGAAATCAAATTAGGAAACAGTAAGATTGATTGTATGGTTCTACATAATAAAAGTGTGTTCGTAGCACACGATGGTTTAGTTTTTCCTTGTTGTTTTACAGCAAGTAAGTACTATGCATTTGATAACGAAGAAACAGCACAACTGAAAGAATTTGTAAATTCGTTTGGGAAAGATAAGATAAGTTTACATCATAACAGTATGGAAAATATAATTGATGGTCCAATGTTCCAAGAAAAGTATCCAGAGAATTTTGATAGTAACGATGTCAGCGCCAAACGATTAAGAACTTGCTCTCTATTTTGTGGGAAAGAAACAAACACCGAATTTAACGACACGATTGAAAGTATAGAGGCGGGCTATAAGTGAAACCTAAAAAGATATTAGTCTGTGGACTGTCAGGCAGTGGCAAGTCAACATTAGCAAAAGAACTAGCAGAGACGATGAATGCTTATTGGCTAAATGCAGATGTGATAAGAGAAGAAATGAATGACTGGGACTTTAGTCCTAATGGCAGACAACGACAAGTAAATAGAATGAATATGCTTTCGAATGTTTTGTTAACAGCAGGGAAAAGTGTAATTGCTGATTTTATTTGTCCCACAGAAGAAACAAGAAAAGTCTTTGATGCCGATTTTACTATATGGTTAGACACAACTAAACAAAGCAAGTTTGCAGACACAGATGCTATTTTTGAAAAGCCAAGTGAAGTTGATTGCCATATTACGGAATTGGTTGACTTTGATAGTCCTTTTTGTTATAATATATATAGAATGATGCAAGATATTCCACAATCTATAAGGGACAGCGGCGAGTATCAACAGGGTTTAAAAGTTGGACACTACATGAGATTTAGACCAGACAACAATAAAATTGAAGAAGAATCATGGTGGGATGACGATGGTAAGTTTCTTAGAAAAATTAATTATCACTACTACGGGAACGGACAACTAAAACATGAACGTCACTTTGATGAGAACGGCAATTTATCAGGCAAGCAAACTCAATACTTTGATGATGGCAGAAAGATGCAAGAAGAACATTTCAAAGACAATCTTAAACATGGCAAAGAAGTAGCATATGGTCCAGATGGTAAAATTGCCAATATATTTACATTCAACAAAGGTGCATTAGATGGTCCTTATATTAGATACTGGAATGACAGCGGTGATACAGATTGGGATGAATCTAAAGTAGTTGAAGAAGGAGATTATAGAAACAACGAACTTCATGGTAAACCAGATGAATACTTTTCGGGCCATGATTCAAAAAGAATAGTTACGAAATTAGATGGAGACATGTCTACGCATTCATTGTTTACGAATCTAGAAACACACCAAACAGGCGACATAGTACCAAGACCAATCAATAGAAAGTATTTTACTGGTGAAACTGAAGTATGGAAAACTAATTATCCAACTAGAACAGATATAAGTAATATTGAAAATGAAAAGAAAATTATTCCTATATTTGGAGATAGTTTTTTATTTGGTGATGGATTGCCCACAAAATATGAATTAGGAACATTGATGAGACAAGAATGTCCAGATATTCTTTTCCCTAATTTTGGTATTCCTGGTGCTGGTAATAATAGAATTATGCATACATTAGACAAGTGGACTAATGATAAATATTCTGCTAAGACAGATACAATAGTAATAGCAATGTCATCATTGCATAGATTTGACTTTTTTGTAGATAGTGAACATCCAAATTCACTCGAAGGAGAAAATCCATTTCATACAAGAGTTGATAAGTATGGCAATGATATTATGAGAACTTATGACTTCTCGGTATCAGATTCTGTTGATAGTGCATTAGATAAAGAAAAAAATGCTAACGTAAAAAAGAAATTAAAAAAATTCGTAAATGATGCTAAAAACGGAATACTACGGTCTCATACAACATACGCAAATGTATATTTTAAAAATTTAGAAATGAATCTTAGAAGACTTGATTGGATAACAAGAGCGAAGAAATGGAACATAATACTAGTTATACATTGGGCTCCAGAATTGCATCCAACAGATGCACAAATTGTTGATAGATATATAGACCAAATGAATATCAAAGATAGAAGTGTCAAAACTATATACATGAGTACGGACAAGAACGCTACTGTAATAGATTTACTAGACTGCGGCCATTGGGGACACGAAACTAATAGATATCTTGCTAAGGAAATAAAAAAGAAATTATGATGTACTTTAACAAAAAGACAGTAGTTCGTTCCGACAGAATTAAGATGGGAGATGACCGTCAACTAGAGATGTGTCCTATCCAGAACTATGATATCTATCAGAATTATATTGATGAGTTAGACCCAAGTGTGCGGTTTGATAAGTATTATTTTATCTCACCTTTTTTATCAATACAGATATACAAAGAACAACTGGTAGAGTTAGGTGATGAATTTAACTATGAAGATTCTATCACGTTTATGATAGAGGATGTATATGCTAACGATGGTATTATTGCAGATTTAGAAAAAGGAGATACTTGTATTATCTTTGATATGGGGGTTGAGTTGGTAGGTGAAGAAACCTATAAACTAGTAGACAAATACTTTGGCAATAAGCCATACTCTAAAAATGTAAAGTATTGGACAATGTATGACAACTGCGACCCAAACGGTAAATCCCTTAAAGTATTCCAAGGCAATATAGAAATAATTAGTGTATCAAGAACAGCATTACGATATGGTGATTGGAGTTGGGAAGATGGATTATCTATCCCATTAACTGATGATAAGCCAAGACATATCCTAACTCTAAATCGCAGATTAAGAGCGAATAGAGTTTTACTGATGGCAGAATTATTAAAAAGAAATCTTGACATTGAGAAGGACTTCTTTTTAAGTTTTTTAGGTTCAGCAAATGAAGACTTCACTCCTGAACGTGACAAAGAAACTATCATGGGGCTTCATCAGTACCATGCAGACAATTACGAAGAAGATGTATTTGAAAGAGTTGTAGAGAATGTTTATGGCAAACAACTGACATATAACCAAGATGTAAACAGAGACACGTGGTTCGGCAGTTCAAATCTAGACCGAGTTAGTGAAATGTTTCCTATAAGACAAAAAGCATTCGCAGAGATTGTTACAGAATTCACGTCAACAAATAATGGACTTATATCTATAAGTGAAAAATTACCACAAGCAATATTATCTAAGAAACCATTTATTGTTCTTGGTGATAGAGGATTTATGAATCACTTGAAAAAGTTGGGATTCAAAACATTTGATAAGTTTTGGTCAGAGGAGTATGACAATGCTCCGTTTATTCAAGACCGAGTGAAACTTGTTGGTAAGTCGGTCGAAGAGATTCTAACTATTCCGTTAGAAGTAGATGAATACGGTGTTGTAGTTTATAATAGTGAACTAACGGACATTCTGGAATACAATTATCGTCATTACAAAGATGTCTTTATTAACGAGATTGACACAAAAATATTGTCTTCACTTTCAATCAACAATGAATTAAAGATAAAGCCAGGATTAACTGCCACACAGATTAAAAAAATTCCTAACTTTGATTGGAATAACAAAATATGGTATAACGAAAATATAGGTGTCGCAATTCTACTAAGTGAGAGTCGTATAATCTTAGATGAGATTTCTCCTAGATTGGGATTCAAGTTGCTTTCTATAGAAGATATTGATTTTGAAAATACTAGTATAGTTGCACTGACACGTGACCCTAGAAAGAGATTGTATATGGGTGCAGTAGCATTAGCAGAAGAACGCAACGTAAAGATTTCAGAAATATTAGATATGGTAATGAAAGGCGATAAAGAAATAATACAAGACGCACGTATTAGACCACAAGAGTTGCCATATGACATACTAGATTATCTGCTTGATTTAGATAATCCATTTGAGCATGGTCATTATGTAAAAGATGATATGATACACGATGTAGGTCAAAGATTGCACAGAATAGGAAAAGAAGTAAGTTACATAATAAACCGCGTGGATACATATCAGAGTCATCTGTATCCTAAAATTAATTGGGTAACAGATGATGATATACTTCCATACGAAAAGATATTAAATAGTGAACTTGTTTCTAATATGTACAAAGAAGACTTTAAGATGTATTATAAAAAATGCTCATGGAGACTCAGAAAACCTGGTAATATTCCAAGTGTCAGAGGTAGGTTCGATGAGTTTCTTGTCAATTACTTTGAGAAACACGATAACATCATAGCCTTTTTCAAAGAAAAAGGACATGCTAACTACTTTAATTCTAGCCTAATACCAGAGTATTGGACAAATCATTGTATGCTAATGAGCAACGTAGGGTTGCAGTATGCACCAAGAGATATCAAAATATTAGATATGGGAACACATTTTGGTATTACACCTAAGTTTTTAGAGTCAGAAGGATTCACCAATATAAGTTCTACAAATTCTTACAAAGAAGCAGGGGATATGTTACCAGACTTAAAATATATGTGGGAGACTATTGACATAGACCCAATGGATATTCATATTAGACCTCAAGAAACGTTTAGACTAGATAAGAAATATGATGTTATATTCGCCACTATGTCCAACATTTTCTGGCAAGCAGACAACATGATAGAGTTTAGAGGTGGAAGTGTTAGTCAAAACTCAGAAAATATTGATACAGCAACAGGCGAACGTAGTACTTTCTTTACTACATATGCATTAGCAGATATTAAATTTTTTGTTGATAATATAAAAGAATGGTTAGAGCCAGGTGGCATCGCAGTAATACAACCATATCCATTTGTGTATAGCCAATTTGATAGTTTCACCGCAGAGAATAAATTCTTAATTGAACATCAAAAGAGAGATACCGGTTATGAAATTCCAGTTGCAACTGCACACTCTCCTAAGGCTGAGTTAAATGATTATTTTGTGGTACAAAACATATGAAATATTATATAGCAGGAAATAGAGGACTAGTTGGTACACACTATAGCAAAGTAACAGATGCTATAGGTGGCAACACATCAACAGTTGACTATAGTGATGCATCGGCAACTTATAAAGAGTTTGAGAGATTAGAAAAAGAAAACAAACTACCAACTCACGTGATTGTTAATGCCGCAACTATTGGTGGTCTACAAGAAGATTTAGATTTTGCTTATGAACTAATGATAAGAAATCTTACAATTCAGAATAACCTATTCACTGTATGTTCTGATTTTGGTATAGATAGAGTACTGTTACAAGGAAGTACGTGTAGTTATCCAGCAGTTGGAAATCAGCCATATAATGAAGATGAACTATTCAATGGCGAACCATTTAAGACATATTTTCCTACAGCAATGCCAAAGTTAATGGGCATGTATCAGTGCAGGGCAAAGAATGAAAAAGCAGGAACACATTGGCATACTGCGATAAACTCTAATATGTTTGGACCAATGGATAGAACTGGTGAACACGCACATGTAATTGGCGCATTAATGTCTAAGTTTGTTAAAGCAGTGAAAGAAGACCACAAAGAGATTGAGATATGGGGAAGTGGTGACCAGAGCAGAGACCTTATTTACATCAACGATGCCGTAAGTGCAATGGATATAATTCTAAACAATGACAAATATGACACTGTGAATGTTGCAAGTGGAGAAGAAACTTCTATTAGAACATTAGCAGAAACATTAAAGAGAATAAGTGGATTCAAAGGTAGATTGTGGTATAACACTGATAGACCAGAAGGAATAAAAAATCGTAGTATTGATAATTCACGATTGAAAGAATTAGGATGGACACCCAAGTACACATTAGAAGAAGGACTAACAGAAACATATAAGTGGTACAGTGGAATTTAACTTTAACACAAAAAATATAATACTCTTTCATTATCCAAGATATGCTGGTGGGAAGTTTGTACATAACAGTCTCGGACTAAGTGACAATATGGTATTTCAGAAACAGTCACTAGCACAGGCACAGATTGATGGGAACTTTTCGTTTAACGATAAGAAAGAATATATCTCAACACACATGCAGACCGAAGATATAAAAACTGGATATTGGGGAGATTTACGATTAGGTTGTTCACAACTGTTTGGTCAAGATAATTGGTGTGGTGGTGGACAAACATATGATAGACTCAAAGTTCCTAATGTGGAGCAGTTTATTAGGTCAAATGAACAACATCCTTCAATTAATGATACAGTCAAATTCTTATCTAGTGATGAAAATGATAACTTGTGGTTCTCTCTAAATCAACATGCCCATATCCCCGGAAAAGACTACTTTCCGAACGCAAAGATTATAACATTTAAGAATAATACAGATATGGTAAATCATCGTTGTTCATTTATTGACACAACAGACCCCGACTGGAAGACCAATATTGAAGATAGAGAACCAGACTTTACATGGGACACTGAATGGTTAAATGATGTAAGCACTACAACCGATGGTTTAAAAGAGTTATATAGATTGTTTAACTTAGATGGGTGGGAACAAGCAGAGCCATTTATAAAAGAATACTATCAAATGTGGTACGAAAAGAATCATCTGCCGATAAGTACAAAAGGAATACAAATATGATAACACCTAACAGTCACATGAACCCAGTATATGGGCAAGAAGAAATAGATAGTGTAACAGACTACATCAACTCTGGTGGTTGGATAATGGAACATACAAAGACTAGAGAGATGGAACAAATGATATGTCTTTATACTGGTGCCAAGTATGCACACATGGTAACAAGTGCAACGACTGGCCTATTAGTTGCATCAATGGTCGCTGATATAAAACCTAATGAAAGGTTTGCTGTAAGTGCCTACACTCAAGCCGCAACGGCTAATGGTGCTATTCTAATGGGAGCAACACCAGTTATAGTTGACGTTGACTTAAAATCATACACTATTGACTTTGAGAATATACCAGATGATTGTCGTGTTGTATTTGTTACAAGTATCAATGGAAGATATCCAGATGATGCACAGGAACAAATAGCAAAGTTACGAGCAGAAGGAAGATTTGTAATTGAAGATAGTGCCCAAGCATTAGGAAGTTGGCATAAAGAAAATCATATTGGTACAATGGGTAATCTTGGAATATTCAGTTTTGGTGCTCCTAAGATTATCACAACGGGTCAAGGTGGTTGTATAATTACTGATGATGAAGAACTGAGTAAACAGATTGTTGCTATAAAGAACTTTGGTAGAACTGTTGCTGTGGGCGAAGTCTACAATGTAATGGGTATGAACTTTAAGTTTACAGATATTCAAGCCGCATTCGGTGTCTCACAAATGAAAAAGTTACCTGGTATTGTTGAACGTAAGAAAGAAATATTTGATGCGTACACCGAAGGACTACATGATGTTTGTGATTTTGTTTATACTAATTTAGATTCTACAACGCCAACTTATCCAGAAATCTTAGTTGACAATAGAGATGAGTTAGCAAACTATCTTAGAGAACATGGCATAGGATGCAGAGCAGTCTATTATAGTTTATGTGACCAACCATTTCATAGTCAATGGAAAACTCCAACTCCTAATACTGATTACATAGCAAAAATGGGATTACATTTACCAGGTCAATCAGACTTAACTAGAGATGATGTATTATCTATATGTGATGTTGTGAGAACTGGCCTTATAGAGTGTAACAAGATTTAATATACCAGAGTCAAGTGTTTCTGTTGCTACAAATCCAGTGCGTTCTTTTAACTTAGAGTAATCAACAAAGTAATTTCTTCCATCTTTATCATGCTCTACTGTTGTATTTACAGTAAGATTATAATCAACATACTTTTGAATAGTCGTTGCTATGTCTAACTTTGTATGATTAAGACTTTCGTCACCAACATTCCATACTTCGCCTTTCATATCATCATACTTCTCTATACCCATAGCAAATCCACGAACTAAGTCGTTGATACTTAGGAATGTTCTTTTGAAATGACCTTCGAACAGTGTTAGTTCTCCTACGTTAACTGCTTGATTAACAAAGTCATTAACAAGTAAATCATTTCTCAATCTATTGCTGACACCAAACGCAGTCGCCGGTCTGAAAATAACTGCATTGTCTTCGCAGTATTCCTCGCCTATCAGTTTGTATTCGCTATATTTACTGATTGGATTTGTTTCTGACAGTTCAGTACAAGTGCTATTAAGGGCACCATAGACACTGCCAGTACTTGCATATACAAATGGTTTATCACCAGTTGCATCTATTACTCGCTTCGTTGCTTCAACATTGATAGAGTGTGCCAGTAATGGTTCACTATCACACGCTGGATAACCAACAATGCCTGCTAGATGAATAACCGCATCTGCTGATTTGATTATAGACTCAACTTCTTTGTTGCGAATGTCCATGACATGAAGATGAAAGTTAGGATGGTCTATGATATTTAATATCGGAGTAACTTCCCATCGCATCCAGTCTATACATATTACTTCGTGACCTTGTTTTAGAAAGTGTTCACTAAGTCTACATCCAACATATCCTGCACCACCTGTTATTGCTATCTTCATCTTATTCTCCTGCTCTAGTAATAGGTTCGTTACAATCGTTCCACTTCTTTGTTATCATAGCAACCATCTTACAATCAGACATTGGAATGAATGTATGTGCTATGTTCTTTGGCAAGTATACACAGTCACCAGAAGCAACAGGAGTAGGTACCTCAGTACCATCTTCTTGCAACTCTAAGTATACTCCATTGCCCTCTACAAACATAATGTATTCATCGAACTCTTTATGATAGTGATGCCCACGTTGTGAACCCTTGAGAGTTACAATGAAACTCCATTCTACAACTGGGTCACCTTGTTCTGGATAGTAGGTGAATATCCCACCTCTGCCATCTTTTAGTGTAATTGGATTAATTTCTGGGTCTAACTTACGAATATGCATATAGTATCTGCCTTTTATTAACTCTGTATATAACTATTTATCATATATCATATGTGGCAAATTAGATGAAGCGATATCATCATATGTGTTCTTTTCTATTGGCAACGAATCACCATCTCGTTTCGCTTTGGAGTATGCCAATAATTTTTCTTTATTATAAGCCATTTGCTCTTTCATACTGACAGAATTAACAATTTCATTTAACTCATCGATATCCATATTAAACAATCTTTCTAAGTTTTTCTCTTTCATACTATGAAGTCGTTCAGGATAATTTAAAGTATCAAACTCATAGTTGAACAAGTCGAAGTATGGCTCAATTCCAAAGTGGTCTCGTAGATGCTTATGTACAAACTTTGGACCTAGAATTATAAATGGCTTTTCATTTAGTATTGGTTTCCATACTTTTTCGGTAATGTGCAAACTCGTTTCGCAGACTATACTTTCAGTTACAATATCAAAACACACATCCATATATTCTGATGGAAGTATTTCTTGATTACCTTTATTGTTTATTGTTTTGTAATCAAAGTCTAATTTTAATGTTTGTCCTTTAAAGAAATCAGTTGACTCGCTCGTGGCACCATATCTGTTTAAGTATGAAATATATCCTTTATTGTTCCAGTTGTTTGCAAATAACATCTCTACCATATCAAATCTATGAGGCATTGATGCACCGTTCATACAAATAAAATGTTTAGACTTAAACGACTTTTTTAGTTGTGTTGGTGTGGTGTTGAAATGACCAATTGACCTATCTAATAAAGTTTGTGGTCGATAGATACATCTTCCGAATACTCTTTTTACTTTATGAATTTTAAGCCACTCTGTGTACTTGTTGCTTATGTTAGCATCGTTAGAAAGTAATATAATACTTTCAGTTAATATTCTTGTCGGTGTGTCATCGGTATATTCACTTAGCAATGAATGTAAGTCATTCCAATAATCACCGAAGTCTGCAAGAAATGAATCATCTAAGGGATTTGTTTCGCCCTCTCTTGAAACGTCAATGATAACATTTAATTTTCTGTCTTTATATTTTAGAAATAAATCTTTCGTATGACACAAGACTGGAAAGCCTATTTCTGGTAAATTAAAATTATATACTATGAATGGGTCTCTATAATATATTAAACTAGGATTTTTCATAATAATATTTATCGTATAAAAAAAGCCCTCATAAAGAGGGCTCATTGTTTGTTTTTGTTTAGTTCTATTTTCTAGTTGTTCTTAATTGTATTTTCTTCAATGGATAATCTGCATCATTTGGAGTTACTATATCATATGTAAATTTACCATTACTCATATAGATTGCACCATCTGATACAACATCACTTTTATCAGCATCATGACCATCTAAGTAGATATCAACAAGACCGTCTTTGTTGAAATCACCAAACTTAAAGTCATTAACCCAACAGTTATGCATTCCACCTTCATTTCTCATCCAGTTATTCTTATCTGTATTACCAGCACAGAACTCAGTATAAAGAACTTGCTTGAATTTACCATTACCAAGATTTTCTTCAATGGTCATTCCAGCACCAGAATATAACATTCCAACATGGCTTCTAATAACATCTAAGTCACCGTCACCATCTAAGTCAGCAGTTCCTATCGCTGGAGCCCCTTGATAAGCAAAACCTGTAGTTCCAGAATATACATCATCAAACTCAAAACCACGTTCATAGAAGTTACCAGTTCCATCGTTTAAAAGAATACCATTGAACGCACTGTTACAACTATTATGGCTAGTACAACCTGGCATCTTATCATGAGTGTTCCATTCTAAAACCCACGGCATCTGCCTTGCACCCCATACTAAATCTAAGTCACCATCATTGTCAATATCACCAAGTTCACCTGAGTTGCCCCATTGGTCACCACACTGACGAACTTTCATATGTCCATCACCTTGATTGATGTAGCAATATATAAAACCATTTTCTGTTCTCTTAGACTTACCTTTTCGCCATCCGTGCCATACAATACTTGTCACTACGATATCAATATCACCATCACCATCGATGTCACCAATTGATGAACCATGAGAAAAGTTAATCAAACCTTTACCTTCCTTAACACCATGACCGTTACTGCCCCACTCACAATATGAACAATTCCATGAACCAGTTACGTGAGTAGCAGTGGACTCTAGCCAAGTTCCATCTGGTTGTGATAAAAATAACATATCATTTTTACCTAGTTTATCTTTATCAATTGAAACGTTCTCGGTCTGAAAGATATCGACCACACCATCACCATTAAAGTCTGCAACATGCAAATCGGTGCCATCTGTCCCTTTCATTTCTATAGGATTATTATCTATCATGAATTCATCAGTCACTTCAACACCAAGGAACAACTGTCCCATTTTTTTAACTTTAACCATGCTGATTGAACCTTCTTCACCAAAACACTCACCGATTGACGAATCACAATCTGGACTATCATGTGACCAATTAAAACCAGTTTGCATTGGGTTCGTTATAATGAAGAAGTCTTGAACTCCGTCATTATCGAAATCAGCAAAGTTCCAATGGGTTGTTGTGTATGATTTTTTTCTAAACTGTTGAGACCGTTTTACAAAATGTGGACTGTACATCAATTCATCTGGGAACCAGTTTCCCGTTGTAGTTGATTGCTGTACATCGGATGTTAATGGTACAGTTCCAGGTTGACCGGCGTAAGTAATACTAGATATTCCTAGTAATGACAAAGCCAATAGTGATGTTATCATCTTCATAGTGCATACTCCTTTAATTAATATACTTATAGTATACACCAAAATGAGTATTTGTCAAGTTTTTGGGTGGTTATTTGAGTTTTCTGGTGTTTCCATAATGAATAACAGTACAATTCTCGTTCTCATACTGTCTCCAAGGGTCAACTACTATACTTTCAGCAAGAATTCTAACACTATTTGTCGTGTTTTCTTCTGATATCTTACCAAAATTATGTGCAAGTAGATAAACTGCAGGCACATCTGACTGATAATAGTCACCAGTATGAGTATCATAGTAGTGTAATTCTACTCCAGCCTCTTTCACATAGTGTCCTACGAGTACGCTTCCACTACCATGTAAGTATTCTACGTCTGCCTTATATGCTTTGCCAACAATGATAACTTTCATATCGTATGCTTTTGCATGTAAAACAAGTACATCTGCTAAATTCTTTGCTTGTACTTCTCTCGCTAACATAACAGAATTGAATAAGTCATATCCTAGGTCAACTTCTTGTGCTAGCCATCTCATTGCAATGTTATCTCTGGGATGACATGAGCCACCGTCTGGCATACCAGCAGTCATATATTGTGGTCCAAGTATTCGTTTGTCACATTCTTTTAAAGCATCAGTTACAACATCAACATTAATGTTACCTACTTTCAGTGCAACATCTAAAATCATATTGGTCAATACAACTTTAGTAGTAATAAATGTATTATAGAAAATCTTCATGGTTTCTACTTCTTCCCATGTGCCAATTACAGTTCTTGGATTGTTTTCCATAAACGCATCATAGAAAGTTTTTAAGTCATTTGCAAGTCCTGTAGATGAACCATCTTCTGTTCCTATCATAACCATTTCTGGATTAACCATGTCCCATCGTATTGTTCCCATAGCAATCAAGTATGGATTGTAAACAAACTTAGTGTTCGTCACGAGTGGAATGATTTGGTTTCTGATAGTACCAGGCATTACTGTAGAAATAAGAATGATAGATTGACTGTCATTCATGTAAGTATTGGCTTCTGCTATTACACTTTTTGCAATAGTATAATCAAAGTCTTTGGGTTCTAAATGCATTGCTGGTGTGCTACCATCATATGCAGGGTCATGAGGAGTTGGCACAGAAACAAAGACATAATCTTTGTCTTGAACCAGTTCTTCTATTGTCTCAACTCTAGTAATTGATTCTGATTCGAATGGATTGATATCATAACCCGATACTGTATGTCCATGTTCTGCCATTACTTCGGCACAATCTTGCCCTAATCTACCAACGCCAATCACACCTATATTCATTTTAATTCCTTTTATAAAATAATTAACTACTAACTTTATTTATCATAATTATTTT
>Ga0308001_10000677_pt1 | contig 15780 bp, 16 predicted proteins | sample Neamet5_FD_203167 | JGI IMG/M metagenome (GOLD analysis project Ga0308001, IMG submission 203167) | Marine microbial communities from water near the shore, Antarctic Ocean - #5 | ecosystem: Environmental > Aquatic > Marine > Unclassified | place: Southern Ocean | collected 2014-06-04
AGACCTTGGGCCAAATATTTATATAAAGCACTTGAGAGAGTGTAATCAAGACAAACGGGTTTATTAAGTCTAGCTGGCCGCTTCACGGTAGGTGTTAGAGGTCAGGAGTTGCCAGCTAGATACCATGTTCGCTAGTGCCCAATTTTAAAGTGGCATTGGCATCCGAATTTGGCTCAAGGTGTTAGGGGTTAGACCTCTGACCTCCTTCCCCGAAGACCTTGGGCCAAATATTTATATAAAGCACTTGAGAGAGTGTAATCAAGACAAACGGGTTTATTAAGTCTAGCTGGCCGCTTCACGGTAGGTGTTAGAGGTCAGGAGTTGCCAGCTAGATACCATGCTCGCTAGTGCCCAATTTTAAAGTGGCATTGGCATCCGAATTTGGCTCAAGGTGTTAGGGGTTAGACCTCTGACCTCCTTCCCCGAAGACCTTGGGCCAAATGCTTTTTTGCTCTACCTCCTTTCTTAATAGTTAAGACTTAAGATCTCATTCTTTAGACGCCCTTAAGTAAATACCCCCATCTTTTTTGTTGTACTCCCCTAGATGAGGTTCTGATGTTTAGTTTCGAACACTATTCCTTCTTTTCAGCCTGATCTTGATAACTTCACTGTCATATTTCAAACAATACTTGTTTTAAGCTGTTGTTTCTATTGATTAAGTAAATATTGGCCTACTAATTGCTAAGACTAAGACACGAATCAATAAATCAAAGTAACTTCAGTAGATTAATTATGAATAGCATTACAGATGATTATCCGTTTGTTTTTGTAGACCCAGAAAGTGTGGATCTGTTTGAATTAGCATCAAAAGTTGCGAAGTCGGACATACAAGTAATGATTACTGGCCCATCTGGGGTAGGTAAAGAAGTCCTCGCCCACGTGCTGCACGAGTCCTCGATGCGCTCAAATCACCCCTTTGTGGCGTTAAATTGCGCCGCAATTCCGGAAAATCTCGTTGAAGATACATTGTTTGGACATGAAAAAGGCGCCTTCACAGGAGCGAGCCAAATCACTAAGGGCTTTTTTGAAGAAGCGGAAGGCGGCACCTTATTTCTAGATGAGATAGGTGAAATGCCAAAGAACCTTCAATCAAAACTGCTCAGGGTGCTGCAGGAGAAGCAAATTTATAGAGTCGGCGCAACCAAACCGATAGATGTGAATGTCAGAATAGTCTCAGCGACGAACGTCAATATTAAAAGTGCCATTAAAAATAAGGAATTCCGAGAAGACCTTTACTTTCGTCTTGGCGGATTTGTTCTGAACATAAAAAAACTGCGAGAAAGGCCTGGTGATATCGAGCCACTAGCGAGAATATTTATACAAAAGCACGCAAGTACAATTCGTCCTAATATTTGCCGTAACGCAATAAGCAAATTGATGACTCATACCTGGCCGGGAAATGTCAGAGAATTAGAAAACGTGATATTGAGGGCAGTCATATTATCGGAAAATGACGAAATACTGGAGAAAGATATCGCCTTCGATGAATTCCCTGAGGATGAAACTGAAGCCATGTTTCAGCCTTCGTGTGAGCGACAGGTTGAAGATAGCAATGTCTTTTCTTTTTCCAATTTTAAAAAGACATCAGAATGGAAGGCCAATTCAGAGTTAAACGAAATACTAAGTGCGCTGAAAATGCATTCCACGCGCGACAGTGCAGCACGGGAACTCGGGATTAGTTCACGAACTTTACGTCAAAAGCTTAATGCGTTTAGAAAAGCAGGACTTCCCGTCCCAAGTCCATACGCACGAACATAATTTAGAGAGAATGAAAATGGAAATTAACGCAAGTGCCCAGTCTCTACTTTCTCAAATAAGAGAATATCAGAATAAAATAGAGGGCTCTAAAATAGGCTCTGAAATTTCGCCGATAATTAATAACGTATCTCCAGTGATTAATGAGGTTGAAGCCCCGACATTTTCAAGTCAATTAAACAAAGCATTTACTGGTGCGTTAAAAGAGGTGAATAATTTGCAAGATATTTCTGTTCAATCACAGACCGAATTTCAAATGGGTGGTGATATACCTCTGACAGAAGTGGTAATGAATATGCAAAAAGCATCGCTGGCATTCGAGGCGACAGTGCAAGTTAGGAACAAAGTACTTACCGCGTATCAAGAAATAATAAATATGCCCATTTAGTACTACTAACCACTCAAATTATTAAAAGGTAATTAGTTATGGCTGACACCATGGCCTTAGACAGCCCCCAGGGGGTTTTTCAACAAAATGAAGCAACACTGGTTGGAAACAATGAAGTGATAACGCAAGGTGTGGGTGACAACAATCACCAGCCACCGTCATTGATGAAGTCATCAGGTGTATCTGAGTTTTTGGCTAGGCCTCTTGTAAAGCGAACAATTCCAGCCATGATTGGCTTATTTTTCGTGCTGTTATTTCTTACAATATATTTTTCCGTCACTGCCGTTGGTTCAAGGGCATTATACCCTAGTATGTCCGAGGCCGATCGAAGCGAAGCCTTTGCGCAATTACAAGCGGCCACTATCCCTGTTTATATTGATCAAAACCTTGGGACATTGATGGTCCCTGATGATGAATACTACCAAGCGAGGATGCTGCTAGCAGCAAACGGCTTACCGAGCGATGGAAGCACACAAGCACTTGACTCGTTAAGCGCCGCATCGTCTATGACAACTAGTCAATTTATGGAACAGGCTCAGTATACGGCTACAATAGAGGGTGAAATAGCAAAAAGCATTATGCGGATCTCGACAATTAAGTCGGCACGAGTTCATTTGGCCGCACCTCGCCAGAGTTCGTATATTCGTAATCGCCAACCTGCTAAAGCTTCGGTTGTCCTTGAAACTTTTCCGGGAAGGGTAGTTAGCCCTTCTCAAGTTCAAGCGATCGTAAATCTTGTAGCCTCTAGTGTTCCATATTTGTCGATTGACGATGTGTCGGTTGTGGATCAAATGGGAACTTTGTTATCGGATAAAGAAGAGTCAAGCTTGCTTGAAGCTACAGAGCAAGCTGCGTTCAAACGCAATTTAGAAGAGGAATACCATAATAAAATAATGCGCTTGTTATCACCCATTGTAGGCGTAGATAATGTTAGGTCTGATGTTGATATCACTGTTGATTTCTCGGAATTTGAATCAACAGCTGAAATCTTTGATAGAAGCGGTACCGGGCCAAGCACAAGATCGGAGATGCTTTCGGTTGACACCTCGGCAGTCACGCCGGCTACAGGTATTCCAGGTGAGACTAGTAATGTAGCGCCACAAGACACTGTGTTAGTCGATGCTAACGCTGTCTCACTTGATGCTGACACGTCAAATATACGAAGTAGTCAAACAACTCGAAATTATGAAGTGGATCGTGAAATTCAATACCAGAAAAGCTCATCGGGAGATATAGCAAAATTAAGTGTAGCTGTCGTGTTAAACAGGAATGCTATATCTGCCCTTACTCTTGGAAATGACGCCTCTACGGACGCTTTTGATGTGAGTGGAATCCGAAGTCTTGTCGCTAGCGCAGTAGGTATAGATGAGTCCCGCGGTGATTCGATTATGGTTTTAGTGTCTCAATTCATCGATGAGGACACTGATCCATTTGTTAGTTGGTATGAGAACGACTCTATACGAAATTACGCGGCAATGGCCGCCGCTTTAATAGGCCTTATTATTATTCTACAAACACTAGTTAAGCCGTTACTTGTCAATATCTTTGGAAAGCCAGTAACACAGCAACCTATTAAGCGTTTAGAGAATATAACCTTCGATGAAGACAGTGAAGACGGCATAGAACTTGATGATGAGGTCTTGGAAAGTATGGGTTACAAAATCCTAAAAGATGGAGATAAAGTTCTTCGAACCGAAGATGAAGTTAAAGCTAGAGCTGAAGAAACTGGTGAGACTCTTGCAGAAATAAAAGCAAGGCTAAGGCCAAAGAAATCTAACGTTTCTGCCGACATGTTTGATACGGCGAACACCTATGATGACAAGGTTAATATTGTAAGAATGTTGGTAGACGAAGATTCATCTCGTGTTGCCAGCCTACTTAAAAAGATGGTTGCTGCAAAATCTATTTAAAGCGAGGAGTATAAAATGGCTGAAGACACAGTAACAGCCGGAGGAAATTTAGATAATCTGCTGGAAACTTTACTGCCAGTAGAGCGAGCAGCGGTAATTCTTTTGCTTCTTGGCGAAGAGCAAGCTGCTGAAATTATAACGTTTATGTCTCCAAGGGAGGTTCAGGCACTGGGCGTACATATGGTCGGCGTTGCCGACCTCTCTCAGGAAGCGGTAAATGTTGTTCTAGATGATTTTGTTTCGACAATCAAGCAGCAAACGAGTATAGGGTTGGGCACAGCAGAATATGTAACCAGTGTTTTCACTAAGGCGTTAGGTGATGATAAAGCGGCATCTGTCCTTGCACGTATTATGCCTAGCTCTTCTAGCAAGGGTTTAGATATTTTGCAGTGGATGGATGCTAGGTCTATCGGTGAAATGGTTACGGATGAACACCCTCAAATTATCGCCATTATATTATCAGTTTTAGAATATGACATTGCCGCGGATGTGTTAAATTTTATTGATCCGGCTGTTAGGCCTGAGGTCGTTCATCGGGTTGCCGCCTTAGAAACTGTTCACCCGAATGCAATGAAAAAACTAGAGGCAGTTATGCAGGAGCAATTTAGTTCTAGTGCATCAGTTAAAGCTTCTAGTTTCGGAGGTGTCAAAACCGCCGCAAAGATAATGAACTTTACAAAAACTGATATGGAAGGGGTTATTCTTGGAGGCATCACCGAAAGAGATGAAGAGTTGGCCCTTAAAATACAGGACAACATGTTCACTTTTGAAAACCTCGATGGCCTGGATAACAGAAGTGTGCAAACACTCATGAGAAGTATTGATGGGGATTTGCTAATGACTGCAATCAAAGGCGCTACTGAATTGGTTAAAGAAAAATTCCTAAATAATATGTCGCAACGCGCTAAGCTTATGTTTTTAGACGATATGGAAGATAAAGGCCCAGTGAGAATTACAGAAGTCGAGGAAGCCCAAAAAAGTATTCTTCGTATTGCCCGAAGGTTATCAGATGCTGGTGACATTGTTCTAGCAGGAAGGGGAGATGATTTTGTCTAGCGCGCCTGAATTTATTCCCTGGACTATCCCGACCAGTAAAGTGAAAACCTTTACTGAGCGTAGTTTTTCTGAAGTTGGGAGTCTAGAAGATTTCGAAAACATAGAAAAAAAACCCATGTCACAAGCAAGTGAGGTGCCATCAGTTGCTGATGTAGAAACTTCGCAGAGTGAAAATGATGATGAGCATTTCTCCTCTAGTAGAGTTGGCGAGATCAATGAAACCAATGAAACCAATGAAATCAATGAAACCAACGAAATTCAAGCCGAGGAAATCAAAGATCCCAATTTAACTCCCACCTACACACCTCTTGAATATAGAGAAAATGGGGAGCTTGAATATTTGCGGGGATATAATTCTTGTAAAGAAAATGAAGGCTTAGAATTTAGCGACCGGCTTGAGCGACTGAGTGCACTGATAGATACTTTAAAAAAAGAATATGTGGATCTAAATGAATTTTATGACCCTATACGCGAGCTAGTTGTCAACGCGATAGAATCAATAATGCAAGTAGAACTGGTGGAAAGTAAAAGCTCTGTTTCGAAAATTGTCTCGACTATTCTTGAAGAGATGGCAATTGAAGCGGATGGTGATATTAGATTGTTTCTTAATCCTAACGATGCGGTTCTCCTAAAAAACGAGAAATTCAGTTCGGAATCCTCTGTTAAAATGTTGTCAGACCATAGATTGACTAGAGGCAGCGTGAGAGCTGTTATGGGAGATTCTATTATTGAGAGTATGAAAGAAAACAGGGTAAACCATGTTGTCAATCAGATCTTAGGTGAGAATAATAAAAAAGCAACAAAGCCATTGCGGAAAAAAGCACCCAGTAAAAATAGTGTAGAGCCTGTAAAAAATAAATCAGTGGGTAAAGAATGAAGGCGGCAGATACATTTTTCGATCGAATAAATAATCTTTCTGGCAGCTTTGACTCCCCGAATACGAATCGTTTCGGAAGAGTTACACGTGTTGTAGGGATGACCATTGAGGCGTCAGGAATATCGGCAGAAATAGGCTCTCAGTGCGTAATTGAAATAGAAGGGAAAGGTAGAGAAATTGAGGCTGAAGTAATTGGCTTCGACGAACAAAAAATCGTTTTAATGCCGATTCATTTTCTTGAGGGGATTAAGGCTGGAAGTGTAGTAAGACTTGAGCAGTCAGAGTCAACTTGTAGCGTCGGTGATGCTATGTTGGGTCGAGTGGTCGACGGCTCAGGTGAGCCAATTGATGGGAAAGGCGCTATTAATTACGAACTTCAAATGCCCTTAGAAAGCCACACAGTCAATCCTATGGCGAGGGGTGCAATTACAGACGTGTTAGACACCGGCGTCAGATCGATAAACGCTTGCCTTACTTTCGGTAAGGGTCAAAGAATGGGTTTAATAGCAGGTTCTGGGGTAGGTAAAAGCGTGCTCTTGGGTATGCTCACTCGAAATACTGACGCAGACGTGGTTGTCATTGGTCTCATTGGCGAGAGGGGAAGAGAAGTTCAAGAGTTTGTTAAAAAGACCCTTGGTGATGAAGGCTTAAAAAAAGCCGTAGTCATAGCAGCGCCGGTAGATGTTTCCCCCGTAATGCGGATTAAAGCTGCGAAGTTGACACATTCTGTAGCTGAATATTTTTGTAGTAAGGGGAAAAACGTACTGTTGCTTTTCGATAGTTTGACTCGTGTGGCGCATGCTCAGCGTGAAATTGGCCTGGCAGTTGGTGAGCCGCCCACCACTAAAGGATACACGCCGTCGGTTTTCAGTTTACTTCCGAAGCTTATCGAGCGAGCCGGAGTGGGATTGGGAGGGGTTGGTTCTATCTCTGCTTTTTACACAGTTCTAGCCGAGGGCGACGATCGCAGTGACCCTATAGTTGACTTGTCTAGAGCTACTTTAGATGGACAGATCATGCTTTCTAGGTCTTTGGCTGATGCTGCTCACTACCCCGCAATTGACTTAGAGGGATCGATTTCTAGAGTGGCTTCATCGCTGGTTGCCGCGGATCATTTTCGTTCGGCTCAAAAGCTACGTAAATATTGGTCTTTATATTTGCAAAAACAGGATCTAATTCAAGTGGGAGCATATACCCCAAATACTGACCTTGAGCTTGATGAAGCTATAAGACTTAAGCCGGCAATTGATGAGTTTCTTAGGCAGGACAGCTCTGACGTTATAACGATGAGTGAATCGATCAGCGAACTTGACAAGGTTATCATAGGATGACGGACGAAAATAATATTTGGAAAAGCTTAGCGGGCAAGGAAACGGCTCAGCTTATGAGGCTCAGCGAGCGCAAAGAGTCGCTGTTTTTACAGAAAAAGAAACTGATTTCCCGTATTGCAGACATAGATCAATACATTTTTGACTATACGTCGAGATTGAGAGACGAGTCTGATTTTGAGTATGGAGTACAAAAAATCAATGGGATCATGAAAATGATAACGCAGCTTATGAGTGCTAAGCGTGATCTCGAGGTCTTCGACCTGCAGTGTGGCGAGGCTTTAAGAATCGTTACCAACAAAATTGTTGGGCACCAAGTAGAGCTACTAAAATATAATAAAGTTAGAGAAAGGCACCAGAAACAGACTTTTTTAAATGAAAAAATGAGGGATGACAAAGAATTAGATGCTATCGCGTTGCATAATTTCATTGCAGATATGAAATAGACTTTTAGCCAGAAGTAATTGGGTCTGGTTTTTAAGTGTTGGTACGATAATTGCTCCTATTCTAATATACAGCAGTAAATTCGAATACATTGAGAGTATTTATTAGTATGGATTCATTATCTAAATACGATATCGCAGATGTCATTAGCCACATATCAAGTAAAGGGGATACCCCAAGCGTTGAAAACAAAGGGGGCGCTTTATTTGGGGAGTTATTATCCAAAGCTGTCAAAGGCAGCCCGGATTTAAAAACGGAGGTCAAAGCGGCAGAAAGTGGCGAAAGTTCGCCAGATTTTGCCTCCGCTCTTAAGAAGATACATCTGGGAAGTGATGATTCGTTAGACAGCTTAGACAGCTTAGACAGCTTAGACACCGAACATCAATCTAGCCTGAATATACCCTTGTCTAGCGCTCTTTTCCGAGGTCAGATACTTTCTGACTCGCTCGAATTGACCTCTGCAGAGAAAATAGGAGGTAATTCAAGCAACAAAGTAGTTTTTAGAGAAGATTTTAATGGTTTAAATCCTTTGAAAGATGTGGCCCCGAAAGAATTAGAAAGCACAAATAAAAAAGGGCATGACCAGCCCGCGATCTCGGGCAAAAAGGAAATAGCAGCCAATGAGAAGCTATTAAGAGTCACCACTCTTAAGCATAATAGGCCAGTCATACTCGGGCCTGAATATGTTAATAACCGGCCTAATTATTATCAAGGCGATGATATGGCTATTAAACTAAATTCTGGAAAGGAAGATCTAGGAGTTGGTGAAATTAATGATTCTGCGTTGGCTTCTTCGAAGTCCGCGGAAAAGATTGAGAGCGCTACGGAATTTACGAAATATCAGGGCCCACCTAGTCGATTCAAAATATTAAGGACTAATGAGCTTGTTAGTGCCGAAAAGAATGAAAGTTTCCCGCAAAAAGAACGATTAGATACTGTAGGGTCTAGTAATGGCGTTTTTGCAAGTAAGTCGGCAGAAGAGGTTGGAGGGAAATATGAATTTCGAGGACCGGCAGGGGAAAAAAGTTCTGAAAATGAAATAGCTACTCAGGCTACTCAGGCTACTCAGGCTACTCAGGCTACTAAGCTAAACCCTGGAAAGGAAAATTCAAGAATTGATGGAGCTAGTAACTCAGCGGGTTCTAATAATGTCGGTTCTGCAAGTAAGTCAGCAGCAGATTTTGTAGAAAAATATGAATTTCGAGGATTGTCAGGGAACACTAGTGCTGAAAATACAATAGATGCCTTGGCTATCAAACTAAGTAGTGGAAAAGAAAATCAAGGAATTCGTGGACTTAACAGCTCTGTAGTGACTTCTTCCAAGTCTGCGGAAAAGATTGAGATTTCTACGGAATCCTTGAGAAATCAGGCCCCGTCCAGTCGATTAGATACTGCAGGGTATAGTAATGTCGGTTTTGTAAATAAACCAGCAGCAGAGTTTGTAGAAAAAAATGAATTTCGAGGATTGTCAGTGAAAAACAGGTCTGAAAATGAAATAGATGCTCAGACTATTAAACTAAGCTCTGGAAAGGTAAATCTAGGAATTGATGAAATTAATAATTCTGCGTTGACTCCTTCTAAGTCTTCGGAATCCGTGAGAAATCATGTCTCACCCAGTCGATTAGATACTGTAGGGTATAATGATGGTATTTCGGAAAATAAGTCAGCGGCAGAGTTGGGGGGGAAGTATGAATCTCGTGGGTTGTCAGGCAAAAACGGTATTGAAAATGAAATAAAAACTCCCGTTGAAAGTTTGGTAAACAATGAAAAAATAACAACAAAAATTGATGCACAAAAACCGATTCAAGCAAGTCAGAATTTATCGGAGAAAAATACTGATTCTCATATAAATGTTATGAAAAATGAGAGTGTGGAATCCGCCGATCATGAGCTAATTTCTATTATTCAACAAGAAAAATCGCCTGTATTGAATCGGGCAGAAACATTGCCAAAGCCAGTTTTAGTGTCAAATTTCAACTCAGAAATTCGGGAGACAATTGTTGGCCAACTCACTAAAGTTATAAACGGTGTTACAAAATTCAAAGTGGCTCTATACCCAGAGAATTTCGGAAAAATAAGTATAGAAATAAGTTATTCGGAAAATGCAGGCTTAAAGATTAACATGATCGGAGATAGCCCGGAGGCTACAAGAATACTAGAGCAAAATCTTCCAAGCCTAAGGGATAATTTACAAAATGAAAAGCTGAGCGAATTAGTTGTCAATCTAAATAGTAATCGAGACTCTCAAGGATTTGGTAATAAGAATAACAAGTCAGAGAATGAGAATTCTGGAGATGGCGTAAAAAATGACCCCGCTTCTGTAGAGTTAGTAGAGTCTGATTCTAAGCGTCGCCAGGAAAATATAAGTGTAGGTTCGGGTGATGGGCTTGACACGTATGTGTAAGTACAGCTTTGCTAAAAATCAAATAATTAGTAGTTGGGGAAAGGATTATGGTTGATGAAAGTAGTGTAGATAGGGATAAGATTGGTAGAAAAACACTGGTAATAATAGCTGCGGCCTGCTTAGGTTCTATATTGATAGTGACAGCGCTTATAACCGGAATTCTATTTCTAACTGGAGCTTTTGATCGTGATAATGAGATTATTCAGAGGCTGAATGCAATAGAGGGCGGTGATGCAGTAAGCCGTTTAATGCCAGAAGCGAATGAGGATGGGCCGCAATTACTTCAGCTGCCAGATACTAATAGACTGGATACTTTATATCATCAGTTTGTCCCTGCGTTCACAGTGAATGTATCGAACTCCAGAAAAGTTATGCAGCTAAATTTGACGCTAAGCACTCACTATGACGAAATGGTAATTGATAACGTTATAAAGCATGAGTTAGCCGTTAGATCAGCAATTTTGGAATATTTGTCGTTTGTAACGGAAGAGGAGACGCTGGAGATAGGTTTTCGTCAGAAAGTAGGCGATGAATTGGCGTTAGTCATAAATGCTGAGCTAGAAAGAAATGAAGGGTTCGGTGGTATTGAACGGATACTATTCACTGAATTTCTTATGCAATAATAGCCAAGAAGTTTACAAATATTAGGAATTAAGATGGCAAATGAAGGCGCAGGCCTCACAGAAGAAGAGCTTTTAGCGATCGCTGACTCTATGTCTGAATCAGCTTCTGATGTAATTAATGCTTCGGGTGGTTCGATGGCGATTAGTCATGATTTAGCTCGAGAAGATAGCGCTCTGGGCTTTAATCAAACTGCTGTAGATTTGGTTAATGAACGGTTTGCCCGCCAGGTAAGAATGGGTTTAATAGAAGTTTTACGTACGACTCCTAAAATCAAAGTTAGTAAAGTTGAAAATAAAACGTTTAAAGAGAGTACGCAGAATTTAGTTGCACCATTAGCTATAAGTACGATTAGGATGGATCCTCTCAGGGGGCTCAGTCTTATTATAATCGACCCGAAAATCATATTTTCGACATTAGATAGCTTTTTTGGTGGATTTGGGAGGGCTGCAACTGATTTCACAGCTACGCGGATATTTACTCCGACTGAAGATACGATTATAAATTTGTTAATGAATATTATTTTGGGGTCTTTGAAAGAAGCTTGGGCTCCAATCCTGAACGTAGAATTTCATCGGGTAAGCACGGAGGTTAATCCGGCTTTTGCTCAAATAGCGGATGATACTGACTCAATGCTCGTCAGCAGTTTCGATTTCATTTTAGGAGAGGACGAGGAAGAAGGTTTTATTCAGATCATTCAGCCGTTTTCTACTTTGAAGCCGATCAGAGACCTTTTGCGAAGTAGAATCGTGACCTCTGACGACGAAAACGAACAAACAATCAAATGGAGTCAAGATCTTCGTGAGGCCTGCGAAGACATACCGTTAGAAGTTTCGGTAAATATAGCGGAATTTAATCTGACATTTGGTGAACTTGAGTCCTTGGAGATAAACCAACTATTGCCTGTTGAGCTATTTGAGTGGGCGGAAGTTGATCTTCATCGTTCTCCTGCTTTTAGAGGGGCAATTGGAGAGATGGATGGGAAGGCTGCTGTAGAGCTGAGAACAACTAAAATTAGTGAATTTGACTAATTTTACTTAATTAATTGGGGAATAAAGAATGTCAAAAGATAATGATAAGGATAGAAGTGAATCAGATGTTTTACTTCGAGGTGGTAAAAGCGTTGACCCCGATGAGATAGACGGCAGTGCTGAGTCTTTCAAAAATTTAAGTTTGGACTCAGACCTATTGAAAAACATCCCGGTGACGATAACAGTTCAGGTGGGAAAAACCTCGTTACCTATAAAATCCCTGATGCAGCTAACACAGGGCTCTGTTGTTGAGTTGGATCGGCTTGCGGGTGAGGCCTTAGATTTATTAGTTAACAACACCCTAGTAGCGCAAGGGGAAATTGTACTTGTTAACGAGAGATACGGTATCAGGCTAACGCAGATTGTACCTAAAAGTGCGAGATTGAAACTTGCCGAGACATCGGAATAACCTCGTCTTTAGATTTTGCTACAGAGAAGCGCTCTTAAATAATATCAATTGTATAGTGCTACTTTAAAGCACTATTGGTATATGAAATGGATATTTCAAGTACAATTAGGATTATTTTTTCTCTAATCGTAGTATTTTTACTGTTACTTCTTTTTCTGTATTACTTGCGTAAAAGTCGAGGAACTGGGTTTTCACAAAATACAGGGAAGATAGAAATACTAGACAAAATATATCTAGACGCCAACAAGTATTTAGTACTCATTCAAGTTAGTGAACGTCAATCTTTGGTAGCAGTAGCTGGCGAAGAAATTGAACATTTGTGGACCGAGCATATTAATGAGCTGTCCAGCAACGATGTTCGACCCTCATGAGAGTCATTTAAATGAGAACAATAAGCCACTATTTTTTTGCGCAAAATTTTGAGTCTTGCAAAGAAAAGACTGCGATAATTTACAAACTATTTGTCGTAGGGTTTTTTATTCTAGCCACCAGTCCTGTTTTTTCTCAAACAGGGGTTCCACTTTTAAACATAAATGAGAATCCCACCGGCGGGACAGATTATAGCTTAACACTTCAAGTTGTTATTTTAATGACTGTGTTAACGTTATTGCCTTCGTTGTTAATAATGATGACGTCTTTTGTTAGAATTATCATAGTTATGTCTTTGCTTCGTCAAGCGATTGGAACGGCTCAAACTCCACCAAATATAGTTCTTGTCGGCATATCTCTCTTTCTTACTTTCTTTATAATGTCACCTATTCTAGAAACAGTATATAACGACGCTATTATTCCTTACGTAGATGAGGTGATACTGGCTGAGGAAGCTATTGATATTGCATTAGATCCTATTCGAACATTTATGATTACTCAAACTCGCGAAGACGATCTAATAATATTTTCCGATATTGGGGGATATGAATACGACGGTGTAGAAGAGAATATACCGCTAAACATTCTAATTCCGTCTTTTATGACATCGGAGCTTAAAACTGCTTTCACAATTGGGTTTATAATATACATACCATTTGTGGTTATTGATCTTATTGTTGCAAGTGTCTTAATGTCCATGGGAATGATGATGCTTAGTCCAATGATGATATCTATGCCCTTTAAATTAATGCTATTTGTTCTGGCAGATGGTTGGATACTTATTATGCAGTCATTAACCTCAAGTTTTGCTCTTTGACAAAGATTACGGTGGTGGGAAATAACTAATGGATTCTTCGGATGTTATAACGCTCGGTCAGGATGCTCTTGTGGTGGCCGCTTTAATAGCTGGGCCTTTGTTGTTAGGCATTCTTGTGGTTGGCGTATCAATTGGGCTAATACAGGCGGCAACATCAGTACAGGAAATGACTTTAAGCTTCATACCAAAATTGATTGTTCTCGTTTTGCTGCTTTTTCTAATAGGCAATTGGCAGATAAGCGTTTTAGTAGCACACTTTCAAAATCTACTCATGAATATTCCAATTTATTTGCAATGATAAATATACTAGCCTCTGAAATAGCGACCTATTTCTATGCTTTTCTTCTACCATTTGTCCGCATTTCGGCTTTTACTCTCACCGCGCCGGTGTTTAGTCTTAATGCTTTTAATCTTAGATTCCGAATAATAATTGCCACTGTGCTGACTGTGTTGGCAGTTGATTTAGTTGAATTTAGCGCTGAATTAATAAGTATAGATAGGCTGATTACACTCGTTTTAGTTCAACTATTTCTGGGGCTGATTTCAGGTTTCATTTTGCAAGTAATTAACGGAGCAATAACCGTTGCTGGGCAAGCTATCTCTAACGCCATGGGTCTAGGAATGGCGAATTTAATTGACCCTACATTAGGTAATGTTCCAGTTGTTTCGCAATTTCTAGTTATTTTGTCAACGTTAATATTTATGATCTCAGATGGCCATCTAGTATTGATTCAAATACTTATGGAGAGTTTTACTATCTTCCCTGTCGATCAAACCTTTTCACTAAATATTATTTATGAGCTTCTTCTTGACTGGACTCCGCTGCTTTTTATGGGGGGGTTGTTACTCGCTCTACCTATTATTATCTCCGTTCTTCTTGTGAATGCGGGTCTCGGGATGATTACGAGGTCCGCGCCAGCATTGAATATTATATCAGTTGGATTTCCAGCAATATTAATGGCTGGAATTATAATTTTAATTTTAGTACTCCCTGGAATGGTGGTGCGGATAGATTCTTTTTGGCGCGAAGGCTTTAGTATGTTGAAAGATTTATTTGAGAGATTGTAATGGCTGAAGATGATAGCAAAACAGAAGAACCGACACCAAAAAAACTCGAGAAGACTAAAGAGGAAGGGCAATTTGCTAGGTCGCAGGACCTTTCAGTAGCGGCTTTGACAATTGGTGTAGCTATTGTACTTTACTTTGTTGGTGGGAGAATGGGGCGCAGTATTATATCTGTGTTGCAAGAAGCGTTCGTATTTGATTCCAGAGTTATTACGGACTCATCACTTGCCCTACCCTTATTTGGCTCGCTTCTGTCAAAAGCGCTATTGTCTATTTCTCCTATTTTTGCTGTGACGGTCTTTCTCGCATTTGGGGCAGCATTTCTTGTAGGGGGGATAGGATTTTCAATTAAAGGATTTTCCCCTAAGGCATCAAAACTCAATCCGTTGAAAGGCTTAGCACGAATGTTCGGTGTAAAAGGTTTAGTAGAATTATCGAAAGGGTTGATAAAGTTAATGCTCATCGGCGCTACCGTTACGGCCGTATTGTCTGTTTATTACGAGGAAATATTTTCCCTCACATCTCTAGATGTCTACACCGCGACTAGGCGAGGGCTTTTAATTCTAGGAATCGGTGTTTTGCTTACATCTTTATCGTTATTGGTAATTGCGGCTATAGATGTCCCGTATCAAATGATTTCTTTTAAGAATAAGCTAAAGATGTCTATTCAGGAAATTAAAGACGAGTATAAGGATTCCGAAGGTAAGCCGGAGGTAAAGCAAAGGATTCGCCAGAAACAGCGTGAAATTGCAATGGCATCTACTTTAGATGCAATTAGCGGGGCTGATGTTATAGTAACAAACCCGACTCATTTCGCTGTAGCTCTTTCATATGCCGTTGGCACCGATGAGGCTCCAAAAGTTATTGCTAAAGGGGCCGATTTTATGGCTCAAAAAATAAGAGAGAAAGCAGAGGAAGCGGGGGTTGTGATATTCGAGCAACCTCAACTAGCTAGAGCATTATATTTTACAACTGAAATTAATCATGATATTCCGAGAGCATTATTTGAGGCGGTGGCAGAAGTTATAGCCTATGTTTTTAAACTTAACTCCTTTAGTAGGAATGGTCAAAGTGTCAAGAAACCAAATCTCAACATTCCATCTGAAATGAGCTTTGATGAAAGTGGTAAACAGTTGGATGAGTAAAAGCATTCAATAGAAAAATCCATTTGAATTTAGAAGAGTATTTTCTTAAATTTTTATTATGTGACTAGAAAACCATCTTGCCTAAAAGGAGATAGTCTGTTGTCAGAGAAAACGTCAGAAGAAACCTCTAAAATTCGGAATTTGGCTACCGATAAAAATAA
>Ga0308001_10000678_pt1 | contig 15756 bp, 15 predicted proteins | sample Neamet5_FD_203167 | JGI IMG/M metagenome (GOLD analysis project Ga0308001, IMG submission 203167) | Marine microbial communities from water near the shore, Antarctic Ocean - #5 | ecosystem: Environmental > Aquatic > Marine > Unclassified | place: Southern Ocean | collected 2014-06-04
AACAAACAAGACAATAGACGATTTACTATGAGAGACATAGGTCGTTTAGAAAAAAGAATACAAAACGTTGAATACTACACTCAACTTTCTTTATTAGAGGCTGACGCACAATCTCTACAAATACAAGACGCAAATGGTTTTGATAGATTTAAAAATGGTTTCGTGGTAGATAACTTTTCTGGTCACAATGTGGGTGATGTAGGAAATAACGATTACAAATTATCTATTGATAGAGCTAAAGGTCAAGCAAGACCAATGTTCAACGAAGACAACATTGAGTTTGAAGAAATAGATGAAGATGGTTCAGTAATATCATCAGCAGACAGAACAGCTGCTAATTATCAATTAACAGGTGATGTTGTAACATTACCTTACACCGAGACATCAATAATAGATCAACCATTCGCTACTAAAACAGAAAATCTACAACCATTTATGATTTTCAATTGGATTGGTGATGTTGATTTAGACCCACCAGTTGATGAATGGAAAGAAACAACTAGAGCGCCAGATATTGTGGTTAATGTTAATGGCTCTTTTGATAACTTGGTTAGAGAAAGAGGTTTACAAAACTCTAACGTATCATCTATACCATTAGGTACAGAATGGAATGAGTGGCAAGATCAATGGTCAGGTAATCCTAGATCAAATGTTTCTCAACAAGGAAGAAATATTATTAGAACAGATAGTAGAGACGTTGTGCAAACAAGAGGTGGTGTTAGATCAGAAATAGTTCCTCAAACAGTTTTACAAAGTCTAGGCGATAGAGTTGTAGGTGTAAACTTTGTTCCATTTATTAGAAGTAGAGCAATATCATTTACTGCTCAAGGTATGAGACCAAATACACAAATGTTCCCATTCTTTGATGAACAAGCTATCACAGCATATGTTACTCCAACTGGTGGATCACTTGGTGGTAACATTGTTACTGACACCAATGGTGCATGTAGTGGTACTTTCGCAATACCTGATCCAAATGTTGACGCTAATCCGAGATGGCGAACAGGTAGTAGAGTATTCAGATTAACAAGTTCATCTACTAACGCAAATTTAAATTCAGCTGATAGTGCAACATCAGCAGAAACAGAATACGTTGCTAAAGGTCTAGCAGAAACAGTTTTAAATGCTAGTATTTCAACCAGAGAAATTAGAACAGTTAGAACAAATGTTTCTGATACACAAAGAATTACAAGAGCATCTTCAAGGGTTATAGGTAGAGTTAATCCTCCTGGCGACCCATTAGCACAATCATTTATAATAGACCAAGCAGATGGTTGTTATATTACAAGTGTTGATACATTTTTTGCTACTAAATCAACTACAATTCCAGTAAGAGCTGAAATTAGAAGAATGAGTAATGGATATCCTACAAATGATGTATTACCATTCGCACAAAAATATTTAAATCCTAGTTCTGTAAATACAAGTACAGACGCAAGTACAGCTACAACATTTACTTTCCCATCACCTGTATATTTACAAGAGGGTATAGAGTATTGTCTAGTATTAAAAACAGATTCAACTGAGTATGCTACATATACAGCAAGATTAGGTGATACAGTAATTGGTAGTGATAGAACAGTATCTGCTCAACCAGCAATGGGTGTATTATTTAAGTCAGCGAATGACAGTACATGGACACCTGAACAAATGGAAGATTTAAAATTCAATATGAAGAAAGCAGTATTTGATACTTCTACTTCAGGCACATTAACATTAGCAAATAAAGATTTACCTAGTAGAACATTAGGCGCTAATCCATTAAGAACATTTAATGGCACTGGTGTCATAAGAGTGTTCCACAAAAATCACGGTATGCACTCTACAAGTGATAACGTAACAATATCAGGTATCGCTTCTGGTGTATATAACGGCATTAACGCAACTGTCATTAATGGTACATTCACAAGTATTTCAAATATAACTTTAGATAGTTATGATATTACAACAAGTGGTACAGCAACGTCATCTGGTGATGTTGGTGGTAGTTCAATAGTGGCTACAGAAAATAGAGCCTTTGATGTAATGCAATTACAGATTGGTCAAATCACACAACCAGGTACAGAATTAACAGCAACAATTAAAACTACAACTGGTAAGTCAGTTCATGGTACAGAGACACCATTTACACTTGATACAACAGCATCAAATACAGTTATAGGTGATAACATTTACTTTACTTCACCAAGACTAGTTGCTAGTTCTATAAATGAAACAAATGAAATGACAGGTAAAAATTCTTTAGTTGTTGATTTAAATATAAGTTCAACTAACGTAAACTTATCACCATTTATAGATATGAAACGAACAAATGCGTTTGCGATTAATAACAGATTAAATAATCCTAGTGTTTCATCAACTGACACATTTACAGGCGATGGATCAGATGTAACCTTTACTTTATCAGGAACACCATCAAGTGTTCACTTATTAGCAGTTAAGAAAAACGGATTAAAATTACAACCAGTTGATGACTTCACAGTCTCTGGTACAACTTTAACTATGGTTACTGCGCCAGCTGCTGGAGCATCTATTGTAGCAAAAATTACTAACACAGTTGATTTTGAAGAAGACACAGCAGTAGAAGGTGGTTCTTCTGAAGGTGTATATGTAACTAAAACAGTTAATTTAGAAAACCCATCAACAGCTTTAGATATAAGAGTTGCGGCAAGTGTTAGATCATCTTCTTCAATTCAAGCATACTTTAGAATAAGTGGTGGTGAAGAAACAAGAAGAATTAAAGACATAGAGTTTACTCCATTTAATATAGATGGCGCACCTGATCAAGCAATTGACCCATCAGTAGGCGATGAAGTACAAGATAACGATTTTAGAGATCGTCAATTTAGTGTTAGTGGTTTATCAGAGTTTACTTCTTTTGAAATTAAGATAGTATTAAGAGGTAGTGTATCACCATATGCACCAAGACTAAAAGACTTTAGAGGAATAGCATTGGCGATATAATGGCTAGATTAAAAGTAGAAGGACACGCAAGTTTATTAAGAGATACTTCTTCAAACGCCGTGATTACTACTTCTAGTGACTATATGATATATATGGCTCGTCATAAAGTAAGAAATAAACAAGGTGATGAATTAAGGACTGCTTGTAAAGATATAAATAATCTAAAGGCAGAATTAAGAGAAATAAAAGATTTATTAAAACAGGTTGTAAAAAAATAACATGGCAGTAAAATTTATAGCAAAAGACGATACACTAGAAGACTTTAGACTGGCGTTTAACGATCAGTCGGCAAACAGTTTTGGTGATATCGCTAACCTAAGTGCTTCGATTAGTTCAACTAATTTAGTTGACGCAATGAACGAAACTATTACTATTGCTGTAAACACAGCTGGTTTCACGTTGAGAGATAGCACATCTACTATACAACAAATTGGTGGTGGTAATATCTTAAATGTTGTAGGAGCTGCTAATGAAATAACTGCAGTAGTAAGTGCTACCGATACATTAACAATTGGATTGCCTGACAATGTTACAATCACTGGTAACTTAACTGCTTCTGGAACTGGAACACATAGTTTAGGAACAATTAGTATAACTGGAAATACTATATTGTCTTCAAACGCAACAGCGATTTCAATTAATGATGATCTAACATTAGCCGCAGGTAAAACATTAACTGCTGATAAAATAACAAGTTCAACAGCATATGTGGATTTTGGAGCAAAAAATATATCAACTTCAGGACATTTTTATACAAATTCTCCAGAAGGTATAATATTTGAAGGAACAACAGCCGATGCATTTGAAACTAAATTAATTTCTATTGATCCAACTGCTGATAGAATAATATCACTTCCAAATGTAACTGGTACATTAATTACAACTGGAGATTCAAATACAATTACAAGTTCAATGATTGCTCCTGGTGCATTATCGGGTACTGATATTGCTGACGATTCAATTACAGTCGACAAGATGGCAGATGACTCTATAGGACAAGCACAAATGAAAGATGTTGTTGATTTACAAATACAAAATTCATCTGGTGGTATTCTTAAACAGATATTTGGGGCTGGTTCATAGACGTATAAATAATAATAAGTATATAATGAAACACAATGAAAATATTATTAACAGGTCATAAAGGCTTTATAGGTCAACATCTATATAACTTTCTAAAAGACAATCATACAATAATCGGTATAGACGATAAATCAGGTGATAACTTATTAACCTGTGATCTAAAACATAACGTAGATTTAGTAATACATCTTGCTGGTCTTTCTGGTGTTAGAGATAGTTTAGATAGACCAACAGATTATTGGGAACAAAACGTAATCGCTGGTCAAAGACTTTTCGATTATTTCAAAGATACAAGAATCCTATACGCAAGTTCTTCAACAGCACATGAGCCATGGAGTAATCCATATGCTATGAGTAAATATGGGTTAGAACAAATTGCGCCAAAGAATAGTGTAGGTATGAGATTTACAACAGTATATGGTCCTAATGCTAGAGAGACTATGTTGATACCAAGAATATTAAAACATGATGTTCCTTATATTAATATAAACCATAGTAGAGATTTTTTACATGTTGATGATTTAGTGAGAGCGATAAATAGTTTGATAAATTCAAACGTAAGGGGTATTACAGATATAGGTTCTGGGAGAACAAACAATCTTATAGAGTTAGTTGATTATTTCAAAATTGACTGTAAACGTGTCGTGGGAAACAAGTTTGAAAGATTGGATAACCTCGCTGATAATACCCTACTAAATAACTTAGGTTGGTCACCTCAAATTAATTTATATGACTACATAAAGGAGAACAAACATGATAACTGAAGAGTATCTAAAGGATCATTTTTTAACGGCATACTTTGTCGATAATGAAAGAGCTAACATAGAAGTACAAACTACAACTGAAGATGGTAAAGCTGTATTTACTACTATGATACCATTTAAAGAAGAAAACCCTCAATATCAAGCGCTTAATAAATTTATGACACTTGATCAATTACACGAGTCTACACACGAAAAGAATAAGACTGAAAGTGAATTGTATAAAGAACAAGCAGTTAAATTTGCTAGAGAAAAAGGCCTTATTGGAAATGAGATTGCTAAAGACAATTACTTTGGTGAAGTGGTTAAACTTATTACCGAAGAACAAGAAAACGAAGATCATCTATTTGCTTTAAAACTTGCTATATTTGAAATTGATGCTGTAAAAGAATCAGTAGATGTTGATAAAAAGAAACTTGTAAGACAAAGTAAAACTAAAGCAGATTTAGTATATAACGCTTTATCAATTATCTTAAAGAAGTAAAGTAGTCACTATACCAACCAGACCAGCCTTCTTCTTGTAGATGATGCATTTGGCCTAGTGTTACTATACTGTAATCTTTTGGTTTCTCGTAGATATGATCTTTGATTGATGGACAAATTCTATTGTAAGTTAAATAAAACGTCTCTTTAAAATAAAACTCATCACTTCCTTTGTGATATTTCTTTAAGTAAAACTGTTCTTTCGATTTAAACTTATCCCATATGTATGATACATCGCCTGTCCATGATACAATAGACGAGTTTAGCGGTGTGTGAGCAGGCTTTCTCCACCATGTGTCGTCTAGTAGTGTAAAGTTTTTTCTAATCAAGTTAGGTAGTTTATCAAAGATCACTACATCTAAATCAAAGTATAAATTCTCACCATCTCTAAACTTATCATACATCTGAAGTTTATTATACCAATTACCATAGATATCATTTTCAATAATTTCAAAACTATCATACTGTAGACCAGAATATTTGTCTATCATATGTCTGAGATTCTTTACATGCCAATCTGTAAACTTCTTACCAAATCTACAACAAATTATTCTCATAGCCAATGTTTCTTTATAAAGTTTTCTTTATGTTCATGTATAGTTTTTCCAGGACCTGTAAAATGAACAACTTTAATCTTTTCATTTACATCATCAAGTATCATATAGTCTGTATCAAACTTCTTTGAATATATCTTATTCAATTCAACATTATCCATAGTATTATCTGTGTGTCTGCCTAACCACTCTCTAGGTGTTAGTGTTAATTTTATATTATGATGTTCTAATTTCCAATTAACATAGTTTTGTTCTCCATAATATTTGTGATGAACCATACCCTTATTGTAATAGTGTAATTGCCAATAGTGTGGATTTAATGAGAAGTCTTCCCATATACTTTTTACACTACCTGATTTAAACTTATAGAAACCACCGTTTAGTTGTATACCTTTATTGTTCCACCATTGTCCATATGATACTAACTCATTATCCTCAACAGGGTGAGCTAAAAGATCATCAACATTATTTGTAATAACTTGATCTATATCCATTATGATAATCTCGTCACCAGGTTTTTGACCTCCAAATTGAGGACTAAAAAACTTTAACTTATGCCAGTGTTTCTTTATAGCACCATGGTGATTGTAAGGTAATATAACATCTGCTTCAATATCTTTAGTATCACTCAAACATATAAACTCAAAAGGTACAGTAGTATTTCTTTTTAGACTTCTATATAATTTACTTACATAGTCGGGTGTGTAGAAACCTTCAAAATATACAGTACATATCTTAAGCACGTTTACTCCAAACAAAATCAAAATCTTTATTAATACAATGTACTAATTTTGTATCTTCAGGTATAAATCTTTGGTTATCAAAAAAGTAATGCCACTTATCGTCTAACCATTGAATAGGTACATTGTTTATTTCTTTCTTATATGAGAAGATAGTTTCGTTATCATATCTAAACATATCAATAATGTTTTGTGTGTATATGCCAGGTTTACTTTCTCTTAATTTTGTCATTATATCAATTGTGTCTTTAAACTCACCAAAGAAATCTAATTTTTCAATATCTTTTTTACATGCTCCAATGATACCTGTATTGATAACATCATTTACAGGTTTAAAACCTTGATCATGTAACATGGCGTGACAATTAAAATATTTCGCTGATGGACTTCTAATACCTTCACCCAATGTATCCATACTCTTATTTACTTTAGGATTATTATTATACACACAGATACCTTTAGAAAAATCCCAGTTATTAAAGAAAGACGCTTCACGTGGGTGTTCTTTTGTATATGGTATTACATCAAAGTCTAGGTATAATATTTCATCATACTCAACTGCTAGTTCATTAAGTAAGTGTATCTTATAGAAGTTAATAACTTCATACCCAGTAAACATAGGATAATGTTTTAAGAAGATTTTTTCAAATGTTATAAATTGTTCATCATACTCAAACATTTTAAAATCTACAGCACATCTATCAGCGTACCATTGTTTAACTTCAACTAATCTATCGTAATGTTTTTTAAAAGCATCAACAGTTATATTAGCCTTTTCAGGTGTGTCTCGCCAATTTTTAGAATCACCGTAGTGTTCTTTTGCTGGTACATCAACATATAAACTATATATTACTCGTGTCATATTTTACCAATTAATGTAAATCTCTCTCCTGTCTCAAATGGTATACTATCTTCTATTAAGACTTCTGCTCTATCAGGTAATTGTGTTTTAAATTCTTCTATTGTTTTAACACAATTATAACTATCGTGTATATCAAATAGATTGTGTGATTGAAAAGCAAAGTATGCTGGTTTTTCTCTATTCGCTATTCTATCCCACCAAGGATCTGTATAAGTTTGAGGTATACCAAATCTTTTTCTATATGCTTCATCATACCTTGATCTTGGTCCAATTGGTCCCCAATCTCTCATAGGTTTCATATTTTCACAAGAAGTATTGATAAACAAATCTGTTGTTTTAAATTGATCTCTAAAAGTCGCAAACACATCATCTGAAATCCAATCTATATCAAGGTCTTTGAATAAAGTATATTTCGCCATATTTAACATAGTCTTATCTACATCAATACATGTAATTTTTTTAACCTTATCATAGAATGCTGGTATCAATATACTACCATACCAACTACCCATTATAACTATCTCAGATTCTTTTGTTAAAATATCTAAACTATTAACATGATCAATTAAATTCATTTTAGATGAAAACTGATTAGGACTAAATGAATCTAATAAGTCTTTTTCTTCATTACTTCTATTTACACCTCTACCAATAGGAAAGTTAACCACTTCTCTCATGTCAGGTGTTATTACTAAATTCATTATTGTTTGTAATAATTTTACATTCATTTTCTTATAATCCAATCATTTATAACAAGTAAGTCTAATGCTGTTTTATTAAATGTTCTTATAGCATGTTCGGGTGTTTCTACAATAGGTTCCTGACAATTAAAACTAGTATTTAATAACATAGGTACACCTGTAATCTTATAAAACTCATTTATAATATTGTAAAACTTTTCGTTAAACTCTTTATTGACAGTTTGTATTCTAGCAGTGCCGTCAACGTGTGTTACGCCTGGTACTTTATCTGTTTTAACTTTTACTATTCTACTCATAAAAGGACTAGGACTATTCGTATCAAAATATTCTTTGTAATGTTCTTCTAGTACAGCAGGTGCGAATGGTCTAAAGTCTTCTCTCATTTTAATTGTACTATTGATGATATTTTTTATATCAGGATTACGAGGGTCAGCTAATATACTTCTATTACCTAATGCTCGATTACCACTTTCTGATTTACCTTGAAACCAACCTACTATCTTACCGTCAGCGATTGCTTGTGCCACTTCTTTGTAATCAACTTTTTCTTCCCCAACATAATCATACTCTTTACCAGCAAATGTTTCTGCTATGTGTATATTGTTATTCAATACATAGTCAGCATGTTGATATGTTCCTATTGCCTGTCCCTCGTCTCCTATTGCCGGTGGAACAAAGACATTAGTATAGTGTTTAGTAAATTCTTCATTCATATAACCATTGTAAGCAACTCCACCAGCGATACATAGATTATCACAAGACTTTAATGGATAAACAAATTCTTTTATCTTATCTATTGTAAATTTTTGTAGAGTAAACGCCAAGTTATCTATACTATCTAATTTTATATGTTCAAAACGTTTTTGTTTCTTTTCTGTAATAGGTCCTTCTAGTATAGTTTCAAATATATCATAATAGTATTGATCATATCTTCCATAACCAACTTTACCCATAAGTTTACTTGCGCCTAGTGTTCCAAATCCTGTTAAGTTTGACATATGATTCCATAACCAACCAATCGGTAACTTATCTGATAGATCAATTAAGTTCTGGTCTTTATCAAAGAATACACATCTATATTTTGACCCGATACCATCTATCGCTAGTATATCGGATTCTTTATAACCTGAATTAAGAAAGGCATAAGTTGCATGTGACTGATGATGATCTATAAAATAGTGATTATCTTTTTCAAAATAGTCCCATAGTTTTTTAGGTTCATATTTTAAAATCTTCGATGGTATTATATCTTCACACATTCTAATACCACCATGTGTGTACGTATATGCCTGGACACCATCATTCTTTTCAAAATCAACATAGTCTTTTACAAACTCGTTATTTAAACGATAGTCTGCTGGATTTAATATATCTGATTGATGAGCATACGCCTCAGCGTGATAAGGTAGGTTATGTTTAAATCTAGTTTCTCGTTCTCTTTGATCGTGCCATACACCATCATATGCATTATGATCATGTAAATTTAATGCTATAGAATATATTTTTTTCACTGTGTTTTCTCTATGATATTTTTTCAATTCAGGATACACGTCAAATAGATGCATTTCCCATTTAGTACCTACATAGTATTTATCTTGTGCTAATAAGTAGTCTATTGAGTCTTGGTAATATAATCCACCATTACTTTCTTTTAATACGTTTTGTATATCTGGGTAGTTCTTATACAATGGAATAAGTTTTTGTTTTATCTCATCAGGTAAAACATTAGCACATAACTTTGCTGGTCCTCTTATGTTGGACCAATTAATTTGTTCGAATAAATCTTTGTTATCATCAAACCATTCAGGTAACTCATAAAATCTAAGCACACTTAAAAAAGATATAGTACCATTTACATTTATTTTTACATTAGGATATTTGCTTAATGTTTTAATGTTACTTACTATATCTTCCCAGACTGATCTACGTCTAATATATTCATCAGCTTTACCAATACCATCAAGTGATACAGTAAATTCAAATAATTTAAAATGTTTAATATAATCTTCAATCTTGTATTTGCCATGTCCTAGAACAGACATGTTAGTTTGATATTTCACATTCATATCTTTAGCATAACCTGTCTTTATTATAGCGTCAAGTAGTTTGTAAAACTGTTTCATAACTAATGGTTCACCACCAATAAATTTCATATTGTATATGTAAGGGGCAACATCTACTATCTGGTCAATAATATCATCAAGTGATTCACTTTTAAATTTTACCAGAGTATTAGCCTCGTCCATAGTACCTTGATTAAATACTAGTTGATCTTTCATTGAAAGAGAGTTCATGGTTTTAATTCTTATAGTGGAATCAGCTGGAATACACATATAACAATCAAAATTACATTGATTACCAAATGCTTTAATTTGTATCTCAAAAATTTTATCTTTTATATGACCTGTTTTAGTTTCTTTATATCTATTAACAGCATTACGTTGTTCATTCCAATATTCCCAATTGTTAGTTTGTATTTTAAGAGAAGATTGTCTCCTTGATCTACCATATAATTTTTCTTGTTTTACACATGATATACAAGATTTTTTTGCCAACTTTAAATCTGAACCTGGGGTTAACATTTCTTCTCGTAGTTGATTTAGTCTAGGGTTATTTTCAAACCACTCTTTCATTGAAACGTCTCGGATATTTGTTTTAAACTGTTCTTGTTTAGCCCAAGAACATGGACCATATTGACCTCTAACATCTGTATATAACTGTTGAAAAGGAGCTGTACAAAACCAAATCTTTTCATCTTTAATTTGTTTCTCTAATTCTGTTATTTCAATTTTAGGATCATTAAACCAACTACTTGTATCAACACTACCGCCGCCAAGGAACTTATCACCGGGTCCGCCTTTAGTTAAATGTTCTGGAAGTTTCTTTTCCACTTATAGACCTCTTATCTCATGCCATTCAGTTGACAAATTAATGTTATCAAATGCATTATGTTGTTTTATAACAGTATATAATTTTTGAAATCCATAATATACTCTTTCAACTTGATTAATACCTGGTTGTTCATATTCTCCACACAATGGTACATGTATTGTAGTTTTATAACCTGCGTTTGACCAATATACAGCACTTATCTGTTTCGAGTTAGCAATACAACCCGCTATGTTATTTCCACCTATAATTATTTGAGTGTCGAGTGGGCTAATTTCAATATCAAACTTTAGTTTTAAATGATTTGAAACTTCCTCAATTGTATGATCACCGCTATTAGGTCTTAAAGTTTCTGTAATCTCTAAAGTATGATGCCCAGTTGTTCTTGCCATTTTTAATATTTCAGCTAGTCTAGGGTCTTTAATGTAAGGTAGATTTGTAACAAAATATAATTCTGTTCTACGATCTACATTAGTTAATAGTTTTTGTAACTCCGAATATCTTTTATTATTAGTATAGATATCGTCTGTTATTCCAGGGTGTTCGCCAAAGTCAATTAGCATTAAAATAGTTTTATACGTTTTCATTTATCTCTTTCTCATTCATAAATATGGTTTCATGTAGTGATGTTTCTTTCTTATCACGGCTGCCTTGTGTTCTTTCTAAACTTAGGTTTTTATTCGTAGGTTTTAACGGATCATTTTCGCCCATCCACCTTGATGAATTGATAACAATAAACTTAACACCTATTTCAGTTGCCATATCTCTACATGCTTCAATATCATTTTCATTAAAGTTAAATACAATGTATTGCCATATTGGTATATTCTTCAAATACTTAACACTATCTTTCATTATATCAAATAATTTTACACCGTCTTGGTTAGTTCTATACTTATAACTATCCTTAGGAAACCCATCAATACCAAACCACCATTGAGCTCTTGGATTTGCCTCAAAGGCTTTAGGATACCACTTCAAAGGTTTAGCCGCTGATGCGTGATGAATACTAGTTGAGTGATCTTTTCTTGCGTGTATCATTTTCAAAAATTCTGTAAATTTTGGGTGATGAACAGGGTCAGACACTTGACCACAAAAATTTATATGATTAAAAAAGTCAAGCACTTTAGCAAAATCTTCAACAGATAAATCTTCACCAGGAACCTTTAACCCTTTACTTGTAAATGAAGTATATCTTTGACACCTCATACATTCTAATGGACATCTGTGTGTAATGTCAATATTAATTCCTCGTCTGTTAAATAAAGTATTCATATTAGTGTATTAAATCTTGTTGGTTGACTGTTAAATTTAAATCGTCTTGTGATATATAGTTAGGGTCGTAGTATTCTTCTAGTTCAGGAAAGACATCAAACAAGTTCATTTCCCATTGAGTGCCTTTGTAATGTTTATCTTGTTTTAGTAAATAAGAAAATACTTCTTGTATATTAAAATCTTTTTCTACTGGTCTTTCTAGTGAGGCTACAATATCAGGATACTTTGTATATTTTGGTATTAACTCATCTTTTATTTTTTGTGGTAAATTATTAGGTCTTAAACTTCTAGGCATATCAAGTATGGCCCAATTGATCTGAAATATATTAGGATTATTTTTGACATATTCAGGTACTTCATAAAATCTTAACACACTTAAAAAAGAAACTAGACCATTGAAGTCAACAACTACGTTAGGATATTTACCACATTCTGTTATATTATCTTCTAACTCTTTCCAATTTGTTCTTCTTCTCATATATTCTATTGTTTTACCTACGCCATCCACAGAACCCACTACTGCTATCTCTCTAAAATTTGGTGCGTAATCAAACATACTATGTTTACCTACACTTACTTTTGTTAAATTAGTTTGATACTTAACATAGATATGTTTTGCGTGTCCTGTTTTTACAATTGCATCCATCATCTGATAATGTTTTTTCATAATTAATGGTTCGCCACCTATAATTTTTACACTTCTTATATATGGTGCTAACTCTACAACTTGATCTATTGTTGATTTAATTGACCCCTTAAATACTCCTGTACGATCTTTACCACGTATTTCAAATTCTTCTTTACTAGATTCCCAATCGGTTTCTAATTCTTCTTCCCACAACTTTTTATTCCATACACCTTTTTCAGCACCAGCCTGTCTTATTGATGAGTTTGTATGAAGACACATATGGCAATCTAAATTACATTCTGATCCAAATATTTTTAATTGTACTTCTATTATTCTTTGATCAAAGCACCATACACCACTCGCTTTATACATTTCAACACTTTTTATTATGTCATCTGAAAATTCAGCATTGTTAGTATGTATTTTTAAACAGTTTGTTCTTCTGGATCTGCCATATCTTTCTTCATCATCAATACATCTACTACAAAGTTTTTTAACTTTTTTTAGATCAGAACCAACTGTAGTCATTTCTTTTCTAAGCGACTGCATGTAATCACTATTCTCCATCCAATCTATTATAGATGTATCTTCTACTGAAGGACCACGCATACTATCTCTATTAGCAAAACAACATGCTTTCCAGCCACCATTCATCTCAGAATATGCTTGTGTAAAAGGTATAGTACAAAAAAATATATCTTTGTCTTTTGCTTGTTGTATTATTGACTTGTCTTTAGGTAATTGATCTGGTAATGATTGTTCTGCTGTACCGTTATCTTTGGTTTTTTTTGATAAGTCTACCCACCATTGTGATGTATCTACTTGACCGGGTTTAGACTTGTCACCAGGACCTCCTCTAGTTAGACGTGCTTCTTCGTCACCAAGTCGGTCTATTGTTAAATCATTTTTTTTCATCTTATGTTTCTCTTACCCTTTTCTCAAAACCAGGTTCATATATTGTTTGTTTTTGAAACTTTGCTTCTTTTTTGCATATTTTGTGACATTGAGGAAACCCTTTTCCTTTTGATAAATTTTTATTAAAATCAATCCACTCTTTTTGTAATAGTATATCTTCTATACTATCATGGTCTTTAATATTACTAACTGATAATAGTCTTCGATATGATAAATCCGCTCTATTGTTTTGATTGTCTAACCAACAACAGGGTATTAACTCACCTCTATTAGTAAAACCATAATTGTGTTGTCTTCGATCAAAACACTTTGGGTCTAACTCATTTATCTTTTCTTTATCTTCTTTACTCATCATCACCTCTAAATTTAAAAATGTCTTCAAACGGAGGACAGGTATCTTTTGCTAGATTTGCTTTTCCCATATTCTGCCATTTATATAACTTTGATTTACCTATTGTTTGTATTAAAAAAGGAACCTGTTGGACAAACGGATAGTTAATCCATCTATGTATTTGATGAGGATAACAAGATGTATAAGAAGAATCATAACCTTTATCTAATACTACTCCTGTAACTATCTTAGCAATCATTCCTACCTCTATGGCATAACTCTTTCTATCTTTACCGTCTTTATGTCTTTGTACGTCATTAAATTCCCATTTTGTGCCTGTTGCTTCACACTGCTCTTTAGCGAATTGATTACCTGGAGCAAGTCGTGGCTCCCATATCAATATCCATGGTGCTGTTTTAATATGAAATAGATTAGGATTTGCGCTATACTTTTCTTTTACATCTCCATCAAATTCTATTTTATTTCCTTCACACATTTGATATAGTGCTTCACTTCTTTGTAGATTTGGTCCTAACAAATGACACTGATAGGGAAAAGCATTTTGTTTTGAGGTTGCTAATGGATAACCTATTCTTAATATCTCCTCAATTTCTGATTTAGTGGGTATGTCTTCTATGTTTGTTTTGTAATGAACAACATGTGCCCTTTTACTTAATGACTCTACTATATTACTCATTATTATTCTCCTCATCTATAAATGTAAACATTGTTTCGAAAGGTAAGTCAGTATCTAATACTCTTAATTCTTCAGGCAGTGTTTGCCATTTGTATAAAGTTGCTTTACCTATTGTCTGAATAAGAGCTGGAGTAAATGGTAAAAAAGGATAGTCTACCCAATTCTTATACTTACCAGGAAAACAAACATTATACGAAGTATCCCAACCTCTATCTAAAGTCGCTCCTGTTATTATTTTTGCTAACATACCTATTTCTATACCTTGAGCTTGTCTATTTTCTTCATTAACAAACTTAGCGTCATCTAACTCCCAATGAGAATTTGCGTAATCAAAGGCCCATTTGTGAAATGGATTTGGTGGAGCTACTCTTGGTGTAAATATTAATGTCCAAGGTGCTGAACGAAGATGATATAACCCAGGATTCTTTTTGTACTTTTCTCCTGCGGGACCATTAAACTTATTATCCGTTTCAACTTTATTTCCTTCACACATTTGCCACAAATTATTACTACGTTTCTCATTTGGTCCTAAGACAAAAACTTGATAAGGATATCCTTTTTGTTTTGATGTTACTAAATCAAGTGAAACTTTAAGTATTTCTTTTACTTCTTCTAAAGTTGGTATTACCTCTGTATCGTAATCAACAACGTGTGCTCTTCTTTTTAAAGAATCTTCTATCATGCTAATAACCTCGCATATTTCCCCATAGGAAAATGTCCTTTTGGTTGTTGCCATTCTGTACAAGTTACACAATAACTTTCGTATTTAAATAGTTGAAAGTTCATCATCTTATCTACATTTTCTTGTGTTAGATCAAACGTCTTGGATAGTTCAGTATTGTTAGCAAACTTTTTACTACAATGAACGATATG
>Ga0308001_10000681_pt1 | contig 15743 bp, 17 predicted proteins | sample Neamet5_FD_203167 | JGI IMG/M metagenome (GOLD analysis project Ga0308001, IMG submission 203167) | Marine microbial communities from water near the shore, Antarctic Ocean - #5 | ecosystem: Environmental > Aquatic > Marine > Unclassified | place: Southern Ocean | collected 2014-06-04
TAAAGAAATTTTGGATCAAGGAGAACACAGTGCGGCATTGTATTACAACTTGGCAAACTGCTATTACCGACTAAACAATGTTGGAGAGAGTGTTTTTTATTATGAAAAAGCCCAGCTTTTAAATCCAAATGATCAGGATATAAAAGTGAACGCTGCTTTCGCCCAAAACATGGCCATTGATGCAGTTGAATTACTTCCTCAGACGCAGTTGACCCATATGAAAAACTCTTTTTTTAATTCTTTTTCTACAGAAGGATGGGCTATTCTAGCTGTTGTTTTGGCATGGCTTTTCGCTCTGTTTATCGGCCTTTATTTATGGAATAAAGCTCCTTTTTTAAAGAGGACTTTCTTTATTCTTGCGATATTATCTTCGTTACTTTTGGTTAGCTCAATTTCAATATCTTTCATGAAATCCTCAACAGAAGAATCTACAATCTACGGTATTTTATTTAGTGAAAAAATTGATGTTTGGGCTGAGCCAAACTCCCGTTCTGAAGTGTTGTTTCTTCTTCATGAAGGCACAAAAGTTCAGCTTTTAGATGCGCTACAAGAATGGCAAAAAATTAAAATAGCAAATGGTTCTGAAGGTTGGATAAAAGGAGGGAATATTCGCAGTCTCAAAGATTTTAAATAAATTTTTCAGGAATTTCATCTGACATTCTACTTCCCCAATTAAATAAAAATTCGCCTAATTTTAAAATAGGTTCATAAAGTAGTGAACCCTCAAAATATTTTGGATCAACTAATGTAATCCAATTATTTAATTTTCCAATAAAAAAGAAAGCTCCACAGAGGAAAATCCCCCATTTGATCACTCCAAATAAAGCACCCAAAAACCGATTGAATAAACCCAGTGCAGCAAGGCTGATTACTCTCGTCAAAGCTTTTGCCAATAGTGAAATACCAAAAACAATTATAATGAAAACAAGAAAGTACGCACTAGCTCGAATGGCAGCAGGATTCCAGTCAAAATACCCTTCAATCAAATTAACGACAAGTGGAGAAAATTTTAATGCACCAAACAACCCTAAGAATAAGGCGAGCAAAGAGGCGATTTCTACAATAAAACCCTTAGAAAAGCCCTTGAAAAAACCAAATGCCATCCCTATTGCAATTATAATATCTACCACATTCATGAGCTCTAAAGTACTCTATTTTTCATAAAGTCGACAAGAGAATTAACTCAAAGCACTTATCTTTACCACATGCAAAAAGTCACTACTAGAGATCAATTACTAAAAGATCGGTGGGAAAAATTGGTTGAAGTTCTAACGGATAAATTCTCTGATGGTGAGCCCCTAGATGTAGAAGGAATGCTCTATCTGATTGGGCTACAGGAATTGGGTCAAATACATAGGAAGTTTAAAAAAGATGATAATGTTGATCTAATACATATTGGAATTTGTACAGCTTTAGAGCCTTTTGGATACTACCGATTTGATTTTTTTGATGAGCAAGGATGGCCTCATTTTGAGTTAACAGAGGAGTTGCCACCCTTGAAAGCAGGGGAGCAGAGTGTTTTGATGAAAGAGGCAATAGTAGAATACTTTTTAAATCGAGAGGTAATTAAATAACAGAATGTTTATTTTTGTGTGATGATTGAAAAAATTAAAGAAAATCTTGATCTAGTAGCTCAGTTTCAAACTGATTCTAAGGAAGAAATTGAGGCTTTTAGAATAAAATATCTAGGTAAAAAAGGAATGTTAAATGACTTTTTTGATGCTTTTAAAGAAGTTCCTGGCAATGAAAAGAAGGAATTTGGTCTAGCGCTGAACACCCTAAAAAATGATGTTACTGAAAAAGTAAAAGTACTACAATCAAAATCGACCTCCCAAAAACCAAAGGGAAGTATTGGCGATCTTTCAAGATCTCCTTTTCCAGTTGAATTGGGCTCAAGGCATCCTTTATCATTGGTTAAAAACAGAATCGTAGATATTTTTTCACAGATTGGGTTTAATATATCTGAAGGTCCAGAAATAGAAGATGATTGGCATAATTTTACAGCTTTAAATCTTCCTGAACATCATCCGGCACGTGACATGCAGGATACTTTTTTTATTCAAACTGATCCCGATGTTTTGCTTCGAACGCATACTTCTTCTGTACAAGTGAGGTATATGGAGAACAACAAACCCCCGATCCGGACGATATCTCCTGGTAGAGTTTTTAGGAATGAGGCAATTTCCGCCCGATCTCATTGTATTTTTCATCAAGTAGAAGGACTCTATATTGACAAAAATGTTTCTTTTGCTGATTTAAAACAAACGCTTCTTTACTTTACAGAGTCTTTATTTGGCAACTCTAAAATACGATTGCGACCGTCTTATTTTCCTTTTACGGAACCCAGCTCAGAAGTCGATATTTATTGGGGATTAGAAACGGAAACTGACTATCGCATTACTAAAGGGACGGGTTGGTTAGAGATTATGGGTTGTGGCATGGTTGATCCCAATGTTTTAAAGAATTGTAGTATTAATCCTGAAGAATATTCTGGGTATGCCTTTGGAATGGGGATTGAGCGAATCGCAATGTTAATTTACCAAATTGGGGACATAAGATTGTTTTTTGAAAATGACATTCGTTTCCTAGAACAATTTAAATCTAGTTTCTAGTCTAACTTTTTCACAAGTCTTTTAAAAACCTTTTCAGGACTTTTTCCTTCATAAAGAATTCTAAAAACAGCATCGATTATTGGGACCCTAGTCACATATTTCAAGTTGATTAACTTGGCTGATTTTGCAGCATAATACCCCTCGGATATCATTTTCATTTCTAATTGAGCTGCTTTAACAGTGTAGCCTTTTCCGATCATACTTCCAAAGGTTCTGTTGCGACTAAAGACCGAATATCCGGTCACCAAAAGATCTCCTAAATAAGCAGAATTGTTGATATTTCTTTTCATGTTATAAACATCTTTGATAAACCGTTTCATCTCACGAATAGAATTACTCATCAAAACGCTCTGAAAATTATCTCCATAGTTTAATGCGTGGGCAATACCCGCAGCAATTGCATAGATGTTTTTTAACATAGCAGCATATTCCGTTCCAATGATATCATTCGATGTTTTGGTTCGGATGTATTTTGTCTTAAGCATCGAAGCAACAACTTTTGCCATCATTGAATCAACACAAGCTACAGTAAGGTAAGACAGTCGCTCCATTGCGACCTCCTCTGCGTGACAGGGGCCTGCAATTACTCCAATTTTTTCTGTCGGGACGCCAAATTTTTGATTAAGATGTTCTCCAACGATCAACATGCTTTCTGGAATAACTCCTTTCACCGCTGAAAAAATTATTTTATCCTTTATTGAAATCCTTATTTTATTCAATTCTTTAGATAAAAAAGCGGAGGGAACAGCCAAGATAATAATTTCAGCGGTGTCTACTATTTTGTTTATGTCAGAACTGATGTTTAGCCGCTTAACACTCAGTCTGGCAGAGCTCAGATAATTTGGATTATGATGGTGTTTTTCAATGAAGCTGATGTTGTCTTCATTACGCATGTACCACCCAATTTTTCTCTTATTTTCACATAAAATTTTAGCCAAGGCAGTCGCCCAGCTTCCCCCACCGATTATTGCAATACTCAGCTTATTCTTTAAAAGCAAATGTTTAAATATAGCTTGTTTTTTAGTGGCAATCATTTTTTTAAACTCAAAAAATTACAACCAATTATTCCAGGGAATTCTACTAAGGAGTAACAACAAACCAAAGCTATAAAACAATCCAATGCGTAGGAATTTTTTTCCGCTATCACTTTGTCTCTTGTGAAGTGACCACCCCATCGTAATCAGGACGATGGCAATAATGTTTGTAAATGGATGTTCAACCAAATAAAGCCTTGTTTGTGCATCTTTCATAACACCACCCATACCTAAAGCCGACCATTGGTCAAACCAAGGAGAAACGAAGTAAAGAATCAACCCAATCAATAACTGAAGGTGAGAAAATATTAATCCAAAAAGAGAAATTCTTAAATCCTTAGATTCAAAATCCTTTCCTTTTATTTTACCTATAAAAGCATTTCCAATTGCAAGTATAATTACAAGTAGCACTAAAAATGCCCAATAAGAGTGTAAGTTTTTTAACAATGAATATATGATTTAGATTTTTAACAAAGATACAATAATCTGTTAATACATAGGGAATTCTGTTTCAATAGAAAGTTACATCATTGCGTTATAATATTCTTTTATTCCTGTGACTTCGTTTCCCAGCCAATCTGGTTTTTCGAAAAGAGTATCTTCCGAAGGCAATTCAATTTCTGCAAGAATTAATCCGCTTTTATGTCCAAAAAACTCATCTACTTCAAAGTTTAGATTTTTTTGTGGAATGATATATCGAATTTTTTCGATGGGTGCTGCATCGCATAATTTAATAAGTGCTTCTCCATCAGCTAGGGAAATTGATTTTTCCCATTCTAATCTTACCGTTCCAGCTCCATTGCTTTTTCCTTTAATGGTGATCCAAGCTTCTTTCTCAGTAATTTTGATCCTAACGGTTCTTTCAGGATCTTTACTGATATATCCTTGTGTTATTTTTTGCTTTTGAACAGACTGATCTTTAAATTTATCATTTCTGACTAAAAATTTTCTTTCTATTTCTTTTTTCATGTATTGAAAATTTTATTGTTACTAAATTTAGAGGATTTCTGATTCGTTAAGGATTAAAAAGCAAAAATGTTTTGATTAAAATTTAAATGGAAAGAAAAATTATTCATATCGATATGGATGCATTTTTTGCGGCGGTCGAACAATTAGATCAACCCGAATTGCAAAACAAACCGGTTGCGGTTGGAGGAGGTGAGGGGAGAGGTGTTGTTGCGGCAGCAAGCTATGAAGCACGTAAGTTTGGGGTTAGAAGCGCAATGAATGGACCTTTGGCAAGAAAGTTGTGCCCCGATTTGATTTTTGTCTCCCCGAACTTTGAACGCTATAAAGAAGTTTCCACGCAAATAAGAACTGTTTTTAATAAATACACGGTTCTGGTCGAGCCTCTTTCTTTAGATGAAGCTTATTTGGATGTAACCAAGAACAAAATGGGGAGAACTTCTGCGACTCAAATGGCTAGAGAAATTAGATATGATATAAAAAAGTTAACGGGTTTAAATGCTTCCGCAGGTATATCGATTAATAAATTTTTAGCTAAAATTGCGAGTGATTGGAACAAACCCAATGGTCAAAAAACAATAGCCCCAGAAGAAGTGCTTCCTTTTTTAGAAAAGCTGGATATCAAAAAGTTTTATGGCGTGGGAAAGAAAACTGGACTGAAGATGTATCAAATGGGAATCTTTGATGGAGCTGGTTTAAAGACAAAATCAATAGAATTTCTAAATGATAATTTTGGAAAGTCTGGCACTTATTTTTACAATGTTGTAAGAGGGATTCACGACAGTCCAGTGATTCCTTTTCGAACGCCAAAGTCTTTTGGCACTGAACACACCTTTATCGAAAACCTAACCAGTGAGGTCTATTTGGAAGAAAAATTGGAGCGCATCGCCAACAAACTAGAAAAGAGATTGGAGATTAAAAAACTTGCAGGGAGGACACTAACGCTTAAAATCAAGTTTAGTGACTTTTCAGTTCAAACAAGAAGTAAAACCTTACCGCATTATATTTCTGATAGGAGCCTGATTTTAAGCAACGCCAAAGGACTTCTATATCAAGAAAAATTAGTAAACTCTGTAAGGCTGCTAGGTCTTTCTTTATCCAATCTAAATACAGAGAAAAAAGAAGAAAAACTAAAGGTTCAATTGTCTTTGCCTTTTTAGATTGACGAAATACGTAACGTATTTACCATTCCTTTTTCAATAATAGGCATTGCTGTAAGGTTTATTAAAAGGTCTCCCTTGTCAACATATCCTTTTTCCTCAGCAATCGTATTGATGTGCTCCACAGTCTTATCGGTAGTATCAAAACTATCGTAGAAAAACGCTTTCACTCCCCAAAGTAAATTTAATTGTGTCAGGATTCTTCTGTTGGAAGTAAAAACCAATACGTGTGACTTTGGTCTACAGGCTGAAATTTGATAGGCTGTATAGCCACTATTCGTTAAAGTACAAATGGCTTTAGCTTGTACATCATTTGCAATTTGAGCCGCGTGAAAACAAACAGATTTAGTGATGAATCGATTGGTTCTGATCTTAGGTGCTTTTTGAGGAACGATTATTAAATCAGAGTGCTCAACGCTTTTTATGATTGATGTTATAGTTGTGATCACTTCTACAGGATATTTTCCAACAGAGGTTTCACCAGAGAGCATTACGGCATCGGCACCATCCATTACGGAATTTGCTACATCATTTACTTCTGCTCTAGTTGCAGTCATACTGTCGATCATACTTTCCATCATCTGAGTAGCAATAATTACAGGGATTCTTGCTTTTTTTGCTAATCGCACCAATTCCTTTTGTATCAATGGAACTTCAGCAGGAGGAACTTCAACACCCAGATCTCCTCTGGCAACCATTAACCCATCGCAATGTGAAATGATTTTATCGATATTTCTTATTCCTTCAGGCTTTTCGATTTTAGCAATTATCGGAATTTTTTCATCGGTATGTTTCTCAATTATTTTTTTAAGATCTAAAAGATCTTTACTATTCCTTACGAAAGAAAGTGCAATCCAATCGAAGTTATGCTTAATTGCAAACGCTGCATCTTCAATATCTTTTGGAGTAAGGGCGGGTAAAGAAATCTTAGTATTCGGCAGGTTAACACCTTTCTTAGATTTTAAAGCACCTCCCTGAATCACTTTAGCCTTAACTAAAGTTTTAAGATCTGTTTCTAGGATTTCAAAAATAAGTTTTCCATCATCCAACAAAATCTGCTCACCGGCTTTTACATCTTTTGGAAAGTCTTTATAATTCATGTAGATCTTTTCCTTGTTACCCTCAAACGGGGCTTCCGTAGAAAAGGTGATAACGTCTCCTGGTGCAACTCTAGTTCCTTCGGCAACTAGGCCCACTCTAAGTTTGGGCCCTTGAAGGTCTCCTAAAATAGAAGTATGTGTATTGAGTTTTTTATTAAGATCACGAATGTTTTTAACTCTTTTTTCTACATCGCTATACTCAGCATGAGAAAAATTAATCCTAAAGACATCGACCCCATTAAGGATCATTTGTTCAAGTACTTCTAAAGAATCTGAAGCAGGACCTAATGTCGCAACTATTTTAGTTTTTTTTCTTTGGCTCATTAATCGAAATTTAGCGTATGATGAAAATTTATTTTATTTATCTTCGGGAGATAACACATTGAAATCTCATTAATTAACTCAATTTTTTCTCTTAGCACCTTAACCGATATACCTGAATTTATTTTAATGAAATAGTCAGCTTTTTTAAGTTCCGGGAGTAAATATACCTTTTTTGTTTCAGGAATGTCAAATAAGCCGGTACCCTTTGATTTGTTAACACTCAATTTTATAAATTTATTAGAAAATAGGTTACAATGAATACCTTTTTTAGGATTATCCCATTCAAAGTTTTGAAAAAATGCATTTTTTAGCGGTAACTCAATGTCCTCTTTACACATTACAAATTTACTGCCGCAGTAAGTGTTTAATAAAAAAGCAATTTTATAATTTTCCATAGAACTATGAATCGCCAGCAGCTTAAATTCATCTTCTTCAAACTTTTCCAATTGGTAAAGCTTTTTTTTACTCATCCCGTTTAATACTTTAAGTTTAAAGCATAATAGGCTCTTTTGGCGGACTTTTCTTCGGCTTTCTTTTTTGACCCCCCCCTTGCCTTAACAATAATAACTTCATTTATTAAAACACTAGTAGAGTAGTTTATTTCAGGATCTAGCCCCCCATCGCTTGTGGTAGTAAACCTGACCTTCTTTTTTCTTTTTTGCCCCCATTCAATTAGCAACCCTTTGTAGCTCAGCACACTGTGCTCAAGTTGCTCTACATTCACATGATCTGCTATGATCTTATCTAAAATAAATTTTTGACATTTTAAATAGCCCCTGTCTATAAACACTGCACCTATGAGCGCTTCTAATAAATTCCCGTGAATATTTTCGCCAAAATTTATTTTCTGATCTAGCTCTAAAAGATCTATAAGGTTAAGCTTTAAGCCGATCTGATTCATATTTTCTCTACTTACAATTTTGGCCCTGTACTTCGTAAGCCCTCCTTCCTTAGCTGAAGGAAATTTATTAAATAAAAATTTTGAAACAATAACACTTAATATTGAATCGCCTAAAAACTCCAGACGTTCATAATTGACATAATTGCCATGTATGTCTTTAATATTCATCGAACGATGCGTAAATGCTTTTTGATAAATTTTCAGATTAACTGGGCGTAGAGATGTTATTTTTTTTAACCTATTGAAAAAAATCCCTTCATCAGCACTTCGGGATTTAAATATGTGGTTTAAAATCTTCACATTCTAATTTAGATAATTTTTTTGAATATGACACAAGCATTGTGACCTCCAAATCCGAAAGTATTCGAAAGAGCAACATTTACCGTTCTTTTTTGAGCTTTACCTAACGTATAGTTGATTTTAGGGTCTAAATCGTCATCAACAGTACTGTGGTTTATTGTAGGAGGTACTATTCCATGATTAATTGCCATAATTGATGCAATTGCTTCAACGGCACCCGCAGCACCCAATAAGTGTCCCGTCATTGATTTTGTCGAATTGATGTTTAAATTATAAGCATGTTTTCCAAACACAGAAATAACTGCACTGGTTTCCGCTAAATCTCCCAAGGAAGTTGACGTTCCATGCATGTTGATTGCATCAACATCTTCTGGCTTTAGGTTGGCATCTCTGAGACAATTGACCATCACTTTTTTAGCTCCAGTACCCTCAGGATGAGGTGCCGTCATATGATACGCGTCGGCAGAAAGTCCACCACCAGCAAGCTCAGCATATATTTTTGCGCCTCTAGCTTTGGCGTGTTCATACTCTTCAAGGATCAATGTTCCAGATCCTTCACCTAACACAAAACCATCACGATTTTTATCAAAAGGACGAGAGGCCGTTTTAGGGTCATCATTCCTTGTTGACAAAGCACGCATGGCGTTAAACCCTCCGATACCTGCCATGGTCACACCAGCTTCCGAACCACCAGAGACAATAATGTCTGCATAGCCCATTCGAATGTAATTAAGGGAATCAATCATTGCGTTTGCTGATGAAGCACAGGCAGATACCGTTGTAAAGTTCGGACCACAAAATCCGTATTTTATTGATATCAACCCCGGAGCAATATCCGCAATCATCTTGGGAATAAAGAAGGGGTTAAATCTTGGAGTTCCGTCACCACTAGCAAAATTGAGGACTTCATTTTGAAAAGTCTCCAATCCTCCAATTCCGGCTCCCCAGATAACTCCTACACGATCTTTGTCAATATTATCGAGTTCTAGGCCTGAATCTTCAATTGCTTCTTGGCTAGATACCAATGCATATTGAGCAAAGCGATCATTTTTTCGCACTTCTTTTTGATCCATGAAATTTAATGGATCAAAGCCTTTTAATTCACACGCAAATTGCGTTTTGAATTTTGAGGCATCGAAATAGGTAATCGGGGCAGCTCCGCTTTTACCAGAGATCAAACCCTCCCAATATTCCGGAAGGGTATTTCCAATAGGAGTTAATGCTCCCAATCCGGTAACAACTACACGTCTTGGTTCCATTTAAGCAATTTTTATTTTGCTTGCTCGATGTACTGAATCGCTTGCCCAACAGTGGCAATGTTCTCAGCTTGGTCATCTGGAATTTGAATATCAAATTCTTTTTCGAATTCCATTATGAGTTCAACTGTATCCAGTGAATCGGCACCCAAATCATTTGTGAAGTTAGCTTCTGTGACGACTTCATTCTCATCGACACCTAGTTTGTCAACGATGATTGCTTTTACTCTTGATGAAATATCAGACATAATTAATTGGTTTAGAATTATTGTGAACAAAAATAAAAAACTTTGTATGAAAACACTATTAAGGCAAATAAATATAACTTTTCTTTGTGAAATAAATGTTTAATTAATCCTTAAAGTTATTATTTAAAGGCACTTAGAAGTCAAATGAGAAACAAAACTATTAAAAAAATTATCTTTTTTGCATCGGGATCGGGCTCAAATGTCCAGAATATCATCCAACATTTCAGTACTTTTGATCAAATCACGACCGATCTTGTCCTAACGAACAACCAAAAGGCAGGAGTTTTGGATCGAGCAAAGTCGCTTAATGTTCCTTTTTACTTGTTTAAAAAAGAGGAGTATTTAGACGATTCACTATTAAATAAACTTCAAACTATTAAACCTGATTTAATTGTTTTGGCTGGTTTTTTATTAAAAATCCCAAAATCTATTGTGGCCGCATATCCAGATAAAATAATAAATATTCATCCAGCGCTTCTTCCCAAACATGCTGGGAAAGGAATGTATGGCGATCGTGTTCACCAAAGTGTTTTAGACTCTGGAGACAGTAAAACAGGAATAACGATACACTATGTTAATGAGAATTATGACGAGGGTTCTATTATTTTTCAAAGTGCAGTTGAAGTTTCAAAAGCCGATACGGTTGAAAGCATTGCTAATAAGGTACACCAGTTAGAATACAAGCATTATCCAGAGGTACTTCACCAACTATTAAAAGATCAATGATGTTTAATAAAATTCACCTATATAGTGATGGTTCTTCTTTGGGAAACCCTGGCCCAGGGGGTTATGGAGCCATCATTGAGTGGGTGGGTAAAAATCACAAAAAAGAAATTTCTGAAGGTTATCGCATGACGACCAACAATAGGATGGAGCTTTTGGCTGTCATCGTCGGACTTGAGACTTTAAAAACACAACCGATGGAAGTGTTGGTTTGTTCCGATTCGAAATATGTAATTGATTCTGTTCAAAAAAAATGGGTTTTCGGATGGGAAAAAAAAGGTTTTAAGGGAAAGAAAAACCCTGATTTATGGAAACGCTATTTAAAAATTCATCGAAAACACAAGGTTGATTTCCAGTGGATTAAGGGTCACAATGACCATCCTCAAAATGAACGCTGTGATCGGTTGGCCGTAAATGCAGCAAAACAAAAAACCCTTCTTGTTGATAGCACTTTTGAGCAAAACTTAAAAACCAAGGAGCAATAAAAAACACTATTGAAACCCCTTATATAAATCTTTGACTAAAAAATAGACATCACTTAATAAGTTTATTATTTTTGTTTTATGAAGTATAAATTATTGGTAGTTGGCACCATGGCCTATGATGCTATTGAAACGCCTTTCGGAAAGGTACATAAAATTTTAGGGGGGGCAGCTACTTATATTGGTCTTGCAGCTTCTCGTTTTTCTATAGATTGTGCCGTTGTTTCGGTCGTAGGAGAAGATTTTGAAAAAGAACACTTAGCACTGTTAAAAGACAAAGGAATTGATGTTTCTGGAGTAGAAATCGTTCCGGGAGGAGAAACTTTCTTTTGGAGTGGAAGATACCACAACGATTTAAACACCAGGACGACCCTAGATACGCGTTTGAATGTCTTAGAAAATTTCGACCCTAAGATACCTGATCATCTTTTCACTCCTGACATTGTCATGTTAGGGAACCTTTCTCCGGATATACAATTAGCAGCATTAGCACAAATAAAAAATAAACCTAAGTTGGTGGTTTTGGACACCATGAATTTCTGGATGGATCATGCCAGAGAATCACTAGACAAAGTGATCGAAAAGGTTGACGTTATATCAATAAATGATGAAGAAGCACGTCAATTGACCGATCAGTATTCCTTAGTTAAGGCAGCACAAATGATCCATGAAATGGGTCCTAAATACGTGATCATTAAAAAAGGAGAACACGGAGCTTTACTTTTTCATAATAACGAGATTTTTTGCGCTCCAGCACTTCCTCTTGAAGAAGTCTTTGATCCGACCGGAGCTGGAGATAGTTTCGCTGGAGGATTTACAGGCTACTTGACCCAAACAGATGATATTTCTTTTTCAAACATGAAATCCGCGATTATATATGGGTCTGCAATGGCTTCTTTTACCGTAGAAAAATTTGGAACCGAAAACCTTGTTAATATTTCTCATCAAGCAATGAGCGACCGATTAAAAGCCTTTAAAGAATTAACTACCTTTGAAATTGAATAATACCAAAACCATAAACAAAAAATGAGTGATGCCATAAAGCACGAATGTGGAATAGCCTTACTCCACTTAAAAAAACCGCTTAGTTACTATAAAGAAAAGCATGGAACTGCCTTGTATGGCATCAATAAAATGTATTTGATGATGGAGAAGCAGCACAATCGTGGACAAGATGGTGCTGGCTTTGCTTGTATAAAACGAGACGTGAGTCCTGGAGAGCGATACATCAGTAGGGTGCGTTCAAATAACCAACAACCGATTCAGGATATTTTTAAAAAAATAAACAAAAGAATCTCCCAATCACAAAAAGAATTTCCTGACTTGTTAGAAGACACTACACTTTTTAAAAAAAAAGTGCCTTATGCAGGAGAATTGCTTCTCGGTCATGTTCGGTATGGAACTTTTGGGAAAAACAGTATTGAAAGTGTTCATCCATTTTTACGTCAAAACAATTGGATGCATCGGAATCTTATTGTAGCAGGAAACTTTAACCTTACTAATGTAAACGAATTATTTGAAACACTAGTTGATTTGGGTCAGCATCCTAAGGAGAAAGCCGATACGGTTACTGTGATGGAAAAAATAGGACATTTTCTTGATGATGCGGTTGCTAAAATATATAAAAGTCTAAAAAAAGAAGGCTATACAAAAGCAGATGCTTCGCCTCAAATAGCGGAAAGACTCAATATGAAAAAAGTCCTTCGAAAGGCATCTAAAAGCTGGGATGGTGGCTATGCAATTGCTGGCCTATTGGGACATGGTGATTCTTTTGTGATTAGAGATCCTGCCGGAATCAGACCTGCCTACTATTACGAAGATGAAGAAGTGGTAGTTGTTGCCTCAGAGCGCCCGGTTATTCAGACCGTTTTTGATGTTCCATTTAAGTCCATCATTGAGCTTCCGCCTGGACATGCATTGCTAACTAAGAAGTCAGGAGTTACCTCTGTCAGTAAAATACTAGAACCGCTTCCTTATAAGGCCTGTTCTTTCGAAAGAATTTATTTTTCAAGAGGAAGTGATGCCTCTATATATAAAGAGAGAAAACATTTGGGAAGACTATTGTTCCCTCAAATAAAAAAATCAATTGATAATGATCTTGAAAATACCGTTTTCTCATTTATTCCAAACACTGCTGAAACTTCCTTCTATGGACTTTTAAGTGCAGTTCAGGACAACATTGTTCAATCCCTTACCGAAGCGATTAAAAATAAAGAATCGCTAAAAGAGTCAGAATTAAATAAAATATTATCGCTTAGACCACGAATAGAGAAAATCGCAAACAAAGACGTGAAGTTAAGGACTTTTATTACTGAAGACGCAAGTCGCGATGATTTGGTCGCTCATGTTTATGATGTTACTTATGGTGTTATAAAACCAACGGATAATTTGGTTATTATAGATGACAGTATTGTGAGGGGAACTACTTTGGAAAAAAGTATTCTTAAAATGCTGGATCGATTAAATCCTAAGAAAGTTGTTGTTGTGTCGAGTGCACCTCAAATTAGGTATCCGGACTGTTACGGAATTGATATGGCAAAACTCAATAGCTTCATTGCCTTTAAGGCAGCATTAGCGTTGCACAAGGACCGAGGAATATTGACTCAAACGCTCGATTCAATATATAAAGATTGTCAACAATCGGTTGGCTTACCAATAACAGAAGTTAAAAATCACGTTAAAGCACTTTATGCTCCTTTTAACGATCAGCAAGTTTCTGATAAAATTGCAGTTATTTTAAAAGGAGATATCATTAAAGCGGAAGTTGAAGTAATCTATCAAACCATTGACGATCTTCACAAGGCATGCCCTCACAATCTGGGGGATTGGTATTTTTCTGGAGACTATCCAACCCCGGGAGGGAATCGAGTAGTGAATCGTGCTTTCATGAATTTTTATGAGGGTAAGTCTGGAAGAGCATATTAAAATAACTTTTGAAAGAGATTATTTAAAAGTCAAAAAATTACTCAATTATATATGTAAAGTTCGAAACGTGTCTTTTATCCGAATTAAAAGGATTTAATCGGTTTTTTTAACAACGAACTAATGTAAAAATCTAATTTTATAAAACCTGAACATAAGTAGGTTAAGTTCATGGTAAGATTTGGGGCAAAAAGGGAGGATTTATTCTCCCTTTTTATTTGCAATAAACCCAAATATTCAAAATGAAGCTTATTTTTTTTGTTCAAACAACTCACTCACTTTATCCCAATTTACAACATTAAAAAATGCAGAAATGTAATCAGGTCTTCTATTTTGGTAATTTAAATAATAAGCATGTTCCCAGACATCAATTCCAAGAATAGGTTTGCCGCCACAACCAATACCCGACATGATAGGATTGTCTTGATTTGCAGAAGAGCACACTTCAACCTTTCCGCCTTCGTGAACACATAGCCATGCCCATCCAGAACCGAATCTTGTTGCAGCCGCTTTAGAAAAAGTATCTTTAAAAGCATCAAAAGAACCAAAGGTCAACTCAATTGCGTCAGCAAGCACTCCTGAGGGTTTTCCCCCTCCATTCGGACTCATTACCTTCCAAAACAACGAATGGTTGTAAAAACCACCAGCATTGTTTCTCAAGGCACCATTGTTCATGTCCATGTTTTTAAGTACATTTTCTATACTTTCTCCTTCCATACCAGACCCTTCAAGTGCGTTGTTTAGGTTAGTGGTATATCCATTGTGGTGTTTGCCATGGTGTATTTCCATTGTTCTTGAGTCAACATGCGGCTCAAGCGCATCGTATGCATAAGGTAATTTTGGTAATTCAAAAGCCATAATTAAGTTTTTAGTTAGTTACAAAAATAAAATTTATTTTCCTCAAATCGTGAAGCATGCGAATGAAATCTCTTAAATTTAATAAATTTATAAATAGTGTGAATCAGGGTTCATTTCAAATAATAAATGCAGCAGCAGGATCAGGGAAAACGTTTTCTTTGGTTTATCTGTATTTAAAAAAGTTACTTTCGGCCGAAATTGATGATACCTTTAGGTCAATGCTTGCCTTAACGTTTACCAATAAGGCAGTAAATGAAATGAAAGTTAGAATTTTAAATTTCTTATTCTTCCTTTCGAGTGATCTAAATAATGAAAAAATTATTACGATTCATCAAATGTTGATTAAAGACCTTGATTTAAGTGAAAAGGTTTTACAGGACAAATCTAAACGTGTTTTAAAAATAATCTTACATGAATATGCAGCTTTTGAAGTTATTACTCTCGATAGTTTTACCCATAAAATAATTAGAACTTTCGCTCGAGATTTGAAAATTCCTTCAAGTTTCGAAGTGGTGATTGAAAGTGATCAAATATTACAACAATTAACAGAAAGTATTCTTGAAAAAGCAGGAGTTGATAAAGATTTAACAAAAATTTTGGTTGCCTTCAGTCTTTCAAAAACAGAAGAATTACGCAGTTGGGATATTGGAAAAGATCTTTATGATTTTTCAAAATTATTGCTTAACGAAAACGATCGTCTTCCCCTTAGAAGCCTTAAAGAAAAAAGTTTAGAGGATTTTTTAGAGCAAAAAAAACGGTTTGAAGTAGCGTTAAAAACAAAGCAAAAAGATTTGATCTTAATAGGAAATGAAGCCCTTGAAATCATCAAATCTAATCGAATTGAAAAGGAAGATTTT
>Ga0308001_10000687_pt1 | contig 15704 bp, 13 predicted proteins | sample Neamet5_FD_203167 | JGI IMG/M metagenome (GOLD analysis project Ga0308001, IMG submission 203167) | Marine microbial communities from water near the shore, Antarctic Ocean - #5 | ecosystem: Environmental > Aquatic > Marine > Unclassified | place: Southern Ocean | collected 2014-06-04
TAATACCTCAAATACTTTACCGATTTTAGACAATTTTTTGTTTAATCTAAATACCAACCAACTGATACTGACCGCCTCAGATTTGGAGACTTCTATGTCGTCTTCAATTTCGGTAGAATCTAATGACTCTGGAGCCATCGCATTACCTGCGAGGTTACTTTTAGAAACTTTAAAAACATTTCCTGAACAACCTTTAACTTTTGTTAAAACTGACAAACATACAGTCGAAATAAGTGCAAACAACGGAAAGTATGCTGTTGCTTATGTTGAAGGAGAAGATTTTCCTAAAGCAGCACAGGTCAAAGACCCAACCAATACGAAGATAATTGGGGATGTTCTAGCTACGGCGATTAATGCAACTTTATTTGCTTCAGGAAACGACGACTTAAGACCTGTCATGAGTGGGGTTTTCTTTCAATTCAGCACAACAGATTTAACTTTTGTTGCGACAGACGCCCATAAATTGGTTAAATATTCTCGTAAGGATCTTGCTGCTGATAGCAATGCTGATTTTATCATGCCAAAAAAACCATTACAACTTTTAAAGGTTATTCTTCAAGGAGTTGAAGAAGATGTTGTGATCGAATACAATGAAACCAATGCTGAGTTTAGTTTTGGCAACAAGCGTTTAACTTGTCGATTGGTCGATGGTAAATATCCAAATTATGATGCGGTTATTCCTAAGGAGAACCCTAACGTAATGCAAATTAATCGATCAAGTTTTCTTAACTCTTTAAGAAGGGTTAGTATATTTTCTAATAAAACAACCCATCAAGTTCGATTAAAAATTGCAGGAGCAGAACTTCAAGTATCTGCTGAAGACTTTGACTATAGTAACAAAGCAGAGGAAAGGTTGAATTGTGAATATCAGGGAGATGATCTTCAAATTGGTTTCAACTCTAGGTTCATAATCGAAATGTTAAACAACATGACGTGTGATGAAATCAAGCTATCTATGTCACTTCCAAACCGAGCGGGAATAATTATGCCTTTGGATCATACCGAAAAAGGTGAAGACATAACGATGTTAGTAATGCCAGTTATGCTAAATGAATAATTTTTTAATTAATACTTTTAAAAAATTATTAGTTTAACTAACACCAGCCATCATTAATTCTGATATCCTTTTGTAAGTACCGTTTTCGAGTTTTTCACGTATATCTGAAAAAGCATTCAATGTGATTTCAACATCCTCTAGTGTATGCGTTGCTGTTGGTATCAGCCTAAGTAATATTAAACCCTTTGGAATAACTGGATAGACAACAATTGAGCAAAATACACCGTATTTCTCTCTTAAGTCTTTTACTAGCGCCATGGCCTCGGGTATGCTTCCTTTTAGATAGACTGGAGTAACGCAACTCTGAGTCGTTCCTATGTCAAAACCTTGTGCTTTCAGACCACCTTGTAGCGCATGCACATTTTCCCAAAGTTTCGCTTTAAACTCTGGACGCGTTCGTAACATGTCTAGACGTTTAAGGGCACCTTTAACAAGTTGCATCTGCAATGATTTTGCAAACATTTGAGAACGCATATTATATTTTAAATAATCAACTATTTCTTTATCAGCGGCAACAAAAGCACCTGTTGATGCCATTGATTTTGCAAAAGTTGCAAAATAAACATCAATATCATCCTGAACACCCTGTTCTTCTCCGGCACCACGACCATTTTTACCAAGCGTCCCGAATCCATGAGCATCATCAACTAGAAACCTAAAACTGTATCTGCTTTTAAGTGTAGCTATTTCTTTTAACTTGCCTTGCTCTCCTCGCATACCAAAAACGCCTTCTGAAATCAAAAGGATTCCGCCTCCTGTTTGCTCAGCAACTTTAGTTGCGCGTTTTAAATTTTTCTCTAAACTTTCAACATCGTTGTGTTTGTAGGTAAAACGCTTCCCTAAGTGAAGTCTTACTCCGTCAATAATACATGCGTGAGCATCAACATCATATACAATAACATCATCCTTACCAACAAGCGTGTCAATCGTAGAAAGAATACCTTGATATCCAAAGTTTAATAGGTAAGCAGTTTCTTTTCCAACGAAATCTGCTAACTCCTCTTCTAACTGTTCATGAAGATCCGTATGACCGGACATCATCCTTGCTCCCATTGGGTAGGCTGAACCGAATTCAGCTGCTGCCTCAGCGTCTACTTTTCTTACTTCAGGGTGATTGGCAAGTCCTAAATAGTCGTTTACACTCCAAGTGATAACTTCTTTGCCTTTAAATTTCATTCGATTACTTATCGGCCCCTCCAATTTTGGAAAAACAAAGTAACCTTCAGCATATTTTGCCCATTTTCCAACAGGACCCTTATTTTCGTATATTCTTTGAAATAAATCTCTCATCACCTAACCTGTTACTATATATATTCAATTTTATTTGGTGCTTCTTCATTCATAGCATCAAAAAATCCTTGTTCATTCATCCAATCATCATTATAAATCTTACTCATATAGCGCGATCCGTGATCTGGAAAGATTACAACGACAACACTGTCATTGTCAAACTCTCCCATCGCATTCAATTGTTTTACTGCCTGCATGGCAGCGCCAGAGGTATATCCAACAAAAAGACCTTCTGATTTGGTAACTTCACGGGCTGTGTGAGCGCTATCTTCATCAGTAACTTTTATAAAAAAATCAATCGAATCAAAGTCAGTTGCTGAGGGAATTAGGTTCTTACCCAGACCTTCAATTCGATAAGGATAAATTTCATCTGTATCTAATTCTTTGGTTTCATGATATTTTTTTAACACAGAGCCATAGGCATCTACACCAATAATTTTAATATCAGAAGTTTGTTCTTTAAGGTATTTGGCACATCCAGATATCGTACCTCCTGTACCAGAACAGGCAATTAAATGGGTTATTTTACCCGAAGTTTGATCCCATATTTCAGGCCCAGTTGTTTTATAATGAGCTTCGACGTTTAATCCATTAAAGTACTGATTTATATAAACAGAATCTTTTATCTCTTCATGTATTTTTTTTGCAACTTGGTAATAAGACCTTGGATCTTCCGCCGATACATTTGCCGGGCAGACATAGACTTTAGCGCCCATCGCATGCAGCATGTCAATTTTATCTTTAGATGATTTTGAACTAACAGCCAAAATACATTCATACCCTTTTATTAGCGAAACCATTGCTAAACTAAAACCAGTATTCCCAGAAGTCGTTTCAATAATGGTATCACCAGGCTTTAAAATTCCAGATTTTTCAGCCTCTTCAATAATATAGAGTGCAATTCTATCTTTATTTGAATGTCCGGGGTTAAGAGCTTCAAACTTAGAGAAAAAACTACCTTTAAAACCTGCTACAATATTTTTTAGATGAATTAAAGGGGTATTTCCGATAAGGTTTAAAATGTTTTTTTCAACCTTCATTTCGTCGTATGTTTTTTTATTTACATCCATTTCTAGTTACAAAAATAATACTTTTTTTCAAAGATCATTGTTCTTCTAAGTTTAAGAGAAAGGCATACTTTTTTGCCAGCTCTTTTAAACCATCGAAACGACCTGATGCTCCACTATGACCAGCGCTCATGTTCGTGTCTAAAAAAAGATAATTGTTGTTAGTTTTCATAGCTCGTAACTTTGCCACCCACTTGGCTGGTTCAAAATACTGAACCTGAGAGTCGTGAAAGCCAGCAGTAACAAGAATATTAGGATATTTTTGTTCTTTAACTTGATCATAAGGCGAATAGGAAAGCATGTATTCGTAATAATTTTTTCCATTAGGATTTCCCCATTCATCATACTCTGAGGTCGTTAACGGAATCGAGTCATCTAACATCGTAGTGACCACGTCTACGAAAGGAACTGCTGAAATAATTCCATTGTATAATTCTGGAGCAATATTGACCACTACGCCCATCAAAAGACCTCCTGCTGAACCACCATAAGCATAGAGGTGATCAGAGGAAGTATAACCTTCGTTGATTAAAAATTTTGAACAATCCACAAAATCATTGAAAGTGTTATTCTTTTTTAATAATTTTCCGTCTTCATACCATTGGCGTCCCATGTACTCCCCTCCTCTAATGTGGGCAATTGCAAAAGCAAAACCTCTGTCCAAGAGCGTTAATCGAGTTGTTGAGAAAGATGGATCTACAGTGCTCCCATAAGAACCATAGGCGTATTGCAAAATGGGCGTTTGAGCGTTTAGTTCAGTACCCTTGTGATAAACAATCGAAATTGGAACTTTAGTTCCATCTTCTGCAGGTGCCCAAAGACGTTTTGCAACATAATTATCTTTATCAAAATTTCCGCCGAGAACTTCTTGTTCTTTTAGAATTTTACTTTCTTTAGTTTCCATATTAAATTCAATAACAGACGATGGAGTCGTCATAGAATTGAAAACATACCTCACAAGCGTTGTATTGAACTCATTATTGACTGAAGTGAACAAGGTGTAGGTCTCTCCCTTCAAAGGCATAAAATAATCTTTCTTTCCTTCCCATGAAAAAATATGCAAACGGGAAAGTCCATTTTCTCTTTCATTTAATACCCAATAATCCTTAAATAATTCAAAATCTTCAAGAAGCACATGTTCCCTGTGCTCCAATAAAGTTTCCCAGTTTTCGATCTCGGACTTGGAAACTAAGGTGCGCATCATCTTAAAGTTGATTGCACCTTGGTGATTTGTGTGGATATAAAAATGATCTCCAAAGTGCTCTATATCATATTCTAAACCAACTAAACGTGGTTGGATAATTTTAAAATTTGAATAATGCTCATCAGCTTTTAAAAACTGATGCTCACTTGTAAGGGTACTAAAAGAAGAAATGAAGATATACTCTTTCGATTTGGATTTGCTTACATAAACCGTATAGGTTTCATCGACTTCCTCATAAACCAGTTCATCTACTTGATCTGGAAAGTGAATATCATGTTTTAGAACCGCCTCTGATCTGAGCGTCTCAGGGTTTTTCCGGTTGTAATAAAGTGTCTTATTGTCCGCTCCCCAAACACTCCCACCGGTTGTGTTTTTTATATTTGTTTTTAATAAAAACCCATCCGATAAATCTTTAACATATATGATATATTTTCTGCGGGAAAGGGTATCCAAAGCAAAGGCAACTTTTAAGTTATCTGGGCTGACGTTAATTCCAACCAGACTAAAGTAATCATAATCGGCAGCCATAAGATTACAGTCAAATAAAACTTCCTCTTCGGCTTCTAATGTTTCCTTTCTTCGGGTATAAATCGGATAATCTCTACCTGTTTCATAACGAGTGATGTACCAATATTCATTGAAAAAATAAGGAACCGAGCTATCGTCTTCTTTAATCCTCCCCTTCATTTCATCAAACAGAGATTTTTGAAGCTTTTTGTTAGGAGCAGTCATTTTTTGGTAATAGTCATTTTCTCGCTCCAAATAATCAAACACTTCTGGGTTTTCACGGTCTTTTAACCAATAATAATTGTCAGTTCGAATGTGATCGTGAATTTTATGTTGGTGGGGAATTATATCAGCTTTTGGAGGAAGTAAATTATCTTTTGACATCATGTTTTTATCAGATTTGCATCCAATAGCAAATGTAAGTGAGTAAAGTATTGAAAAAAATGTTTTAACAGAAAAGTTCATCAATTCATAGTGATTAAATTTATTTAGTAAGTGACATTATAAATATAAATATAAAATTGAGTGCCTGAATTTAAAAAACATCATTTAAAATCAAATATGCTCTAATGATTTATTTATTTTAGACAAAACTTACAACATGACAACTTCCGAGCAACAGAAAGATCTTATTAATCGCCTTGGTGCCCTAAGACGGTATCTTTGACATTGATGCTAAGTTAATAGAAATAAGAAATCTGGAGGAAAAAACAATTGCTCCTGACTTCTGGAACAATGCCCTAAAGGCTGAACTCTTGATGCGGGAGATTAGAGGCCTTAAAAAGTGGGTCGACGATTTTAATGAATTAAATCATCTAAACGAAGACTTAGGTGTGCTCCTCGAATTTCAAAAAGCTGGTGAAATTGAACCCCAAGAAGTTGATAAACATTTCTCAAAAACCATTGAGTTATTCGAAGCCATAGAATTTCGTAACATGCTTTCCGAAGAAGGTGATGACATGAGTGCAGTACTCCAAATCACAGCAGGTGCCGGAGGGACAGAAAGTTGTGATTGGGCAGAGATGTTGATGCGTATGTACTTGATGTGGGGTGAAAAAAACAAATACAACATCAAGGAGTTAAATCACCAGGCTGGCGATGTTACTGGAGTTAAAACCGTTACGCTCGAAATTAATGGAGCTTTTGGATTTGGATGGCTTAAGGGGGAGAACGGCGTGCACCGTTTGGTTCGAATTTCACCCTTTGACAGCAATGCCAAAAGACACACTTCCTTTGCCTCTGTTTATGTCTATCCATTGGTTGACGATTCTATAGAAATCATAGTTATTCCTTCAGAAATATCTTGGGAAACTATGCGCTCTAGCGGTGCTGGGGGACAAAATGTTAATAAAGTTGAAACAGCCGTGAGACTTCGACATCACTCCACGGGAATCATCATAGAAAATTCTGAAACCCGTTCACAATTAGAAAACAAAAATAAAGCTATGCAATTGTTAAAATCTCAATTGTTTGAGATTGAGTTACAGAAAAAACTATCCGCTAGGCAGGAAATCGAAGCTTCTAAAAAGAAAATTGAATGGGGTTCTCAAATAAGAAACTATGTAATGCATCCATACAAACTAGTTAAAGACGTTAGAACGCAAAAAGAAACCAATGATGTGGATTCGGTGATGAATGGAAATATCGATCTGTTCTTAAAAAGTTATTTAATGTTAATGGGGCAAAAAGAAAACGAATAAGTTATGACTGAAATAAAAAATGTTATTTTTGATTTAGGAGGCGTATTAATCGATTGGAATCCAGAGTATGTTTATCTCGAAGTTTTCAATGGAGATCGTGAGAAAATGAAATGGTTTTTTGATGAAATCTGCACAATGGATTGGAATGAAAACCAAGATGCAGGTTATCCGCTTCAACAAGCAACAGAGGAAAGGGTAAAGCTGTTTCCAGAATATGAAGAATGGATCAGGACCTATTACAGTAGATGGGAAGAGATGCTGGGGAAACAAATTGATGGAACCGTTACAATTCTAAAACAGCTGATCGATAATCCCAATTACAAAGTGGTCGCGTTGACCAATTGGAGTGCAGAAACTTTTCCTATTGCACTGGAACGATTTAATTTTCTTCACTGGTTTGAGGGAATTGTTGTGTCTGGAACTGAGAAAATGAGAAAACCCTTTAATGAAATATATGAGTTGACTTTAAATCGATTTAAGATTGAGGCCTCTCAAAGCTTATTTATTGACGACAATGACAGAAACATTGAAGCTGCCAAGAAAATGGGGATTAACACCATTCGTTTCAATAATCCCACGCAACTAAAATCTGAATTGAAAAGTCTCAACATAGATGTTTAACACTATGTTTTAAAACAATCCAAAAGTGCGATCCAATTAAAAAGGAATGTCATCATTATCCTCCGATGGAGGTAAATCAAACACATCATTTGGATTGGGAAGGTTCTTGATTTTATTAAAATCTTGATCTCCAGGATTCATTTTTGATTGAAATTCAAAAGGAGAGTCAAAGTTTTCTAGATCTTCAAATTTACCTAGGTTTCCAACAAACTTCATTCTGATGTTATCTAGTCCACCATTCCTATGTTTTGCAACAATAAACTCTGCTTGACCAGCTGATGGAGTGTGATCTTCGTCATCCCATTCTTCTATGCCATAATATTCAGGGCGATAGATGAAAGAAACAATGTCAGCATCCTGCTCGATTGCTCCGGATTCTCTGAGGTCAGAAAGCTGTGGTCTTTTTGTACCTCCACGAGTTTCAACCGCACGGGACAGCTGAGATAGCGCAATAACAGGGATTTCTAATTCTTTGGCGAGTGATTTTAAGTTCCTAGAAATGGTAGAGATCTCTTGTTCTCTGTTCCCAGCTTTGTTCGAGCTTCCTGCAGTCATCAACTGCAAATAGTCCACTACAATAAGTTTGATGCCATGTTGCGATGCCAAACGTCTTGCTTTTGCTCTTAAATCAAAAATCGAAAGTGCCGGAGTATCATCGATAAACAAAGGTGCTTTTTCGAGATCACCTACTTTAACATTAAGTTGTTTCCACTCATGATCGGCCAGTTTACCCGTTCTAAGTTTTTCCGACGAGAGTCCTGTTTCTGCAGAAATCAATCTGGTAATCAATTGAACAGAAGACATCTCAAGTGAAAAGAAAGCAACTGGGATTTGTTTTGTAACTGCAATATTTCTTGCCATGGACAACGTCAAAGCCGTTTTCCCCATCCCAGGACGAGCTGCGATAATGATCAGGTCACTGGGTTGCCATCCTGAAGTTAAATCATCTAGTTTCTGAAAACCTGTACTTACCCCACTTAGTCCTTCTTGATTGGCAATTTCTTCAATCTTCTTTTTGGCCAGCATAACCAAATTCTGAGCGGTATCGGATGACCTTTTAATGTTCCCCTGGGTAACATCATACAGTTTCGATTCTGCTTCATCCAGTAAATCAAAGACATCGATTGATTCCTTATAAGAAGATTCAATAATCTCATTTGAAATACGAATCAAACTGCGCTGAATGTATTTTTGGAGAATGATTCTTGCATGGAATTCAATATGTGCCGAGGAAGCAATCTTTTGGGTGAGCTGAATTAAATAAAAATCTCCTCCAGCAACATCAAGTTTCCCTTTTTTCCGTAAATCAGCAGAAACAGTTAACAAATCAATGGGTTGTGAATTTTGAAAAAGATTAAATATGGATTCAAAAATATATTGATGGGCTGTTTTGTAAAATGCTTCCGGTTGAAGCAAGTCAATTACTTCATCAACTCCTTTTTTATCTATCAACATGGCACCCAATACCGCTTCTTCAAGATCAAGCGCCTGCGGGGGTAACTTGCCTTGTTTAAGATTAATTACTGTTCCAGATTGGGTGACTTTTGGTTCGATTGATTTACTTTTCTCCATGTAACGAATGTAGACGGTTTAATGAATTATTCGACAAAAAAAAGGATTAGTTTATCCAATAGCATTGAACAAAAGGCTGTTTATAAATTCTTTTTTTTGTTAATAAGAATGCAAAGTCGCTACAGGCTAGTCTTGGAAGTTCCCCATCTTAGAAAATTTATCTCTTCGGAGTTGAATTAATTTATCAGGATCAATTTTATTTAGTTTTTTAAATGCATCTAACAGTTCTTTTCTAACGGTTTTGAAAACAGTTTTTCTATCGAAATGAGCTCCTCCCAATGGCTCTTTTACAATTTTATCAATCAACTTAGATTTAAGCATGTCTTCAGCAGTAAGTTTTAACGCTGCTGCTGCTGTTTCCTTATGTTCCCAGCTTCTCCATAAGATGGAGGAACAAGATTCAGGAGAGATAACAGAGTACCAAGTGTTCTCTAGCATGTAAACCAAATCTCCAACACCAATACCCAACGCCCCTCCCGAAGCACCTTCACCGATTATATTCACTATGATTGGTGTTTTAAGGCTTAACATCTGAAAGATATTATTGGCAATGGCCTGTCCTTGACCTCGTTCTTCAGCCTCCATTCCCGGAAAAGCACCTGGTGTGTCAATTAAACAAACAATTGGAATGCTAAATTTCTCGGCAGATTTCATTAAACGCAATGCTTTTCGATAACCTTCGGGTTTGGCCATACCAAAGTTTCTATACTGACGCGTTTTTGTATTGTAACCTTTCTGAGTTCCAATAAACATAAAAGTTTGATCACCGATTTTTCCCATTCCACCAATCATTGCTTTATCGTCGGCAAAATTCCGATCACCGTGAAGCTCTAGGAATGTATCTCCACAAAGTGCATTGATGTAATCGAGTGTGTAGGGTCTTGAAGGGTGTCGTGAAAGCTGAACACGTTGCCAAGCAGATAAATCTCCATAGACCTTGGCCTTTGTTTTGAGTAGTTTTTCATTTAACAGATTGTAGGTTTCGGTAACGTCAACACTATTTTCATCGCCAATAGCTTTACATTTTTCAATTTGCTCGTGTAGATCTTTAATGGGTAATTCAAAGTCTAAATATTCCATGTGATTTTTTATACGTATGGTACAAATTTAAAAATTATAGTGAATTTGAAGGGCTCTTTTTTGGTTTCAATTTATTTGATTTATGGATTGAATTTAACAATACTGCTAAAATAATGATTATTAGTCCTATATAAAAGTTTGTGTCCATCAATTGATCTTCGCCAAAAATCAAAAAAGCCAGAATAATCCCATAAACAGGTTCTAAGTTTACAGTTAGCATGACCGAAAACGGTGAAATAGTTTTCATAACTGCTGTGGCGACATTAATGGCATATGCGGTACACAATGAACCTAAAATAGTCAACCAAAGGATGTCATTGTTGCTCAAGTTGAAAAAATCATTATTGAAGCCCGCTGTAAAAAATAGATAAATTGAAATGCAAAAGGTGCCTACAAGCATTTCATAAAACGTAATAATTGAAGGAGGTTTATGGGTAATTAATTTTCCATTTAACAATGTGAAAAGAGCTGCTAAAGCCGCAGCAACTATCGCAATCAAAATTCCCAACCATCCTTCTGGAGAAGTGTTGTAAATCAACAGCATTCCTACAAATGCAAGTGCACCAAAAAACAATTCACACAAAAGGAGTTTTCTTTTATAAAAAATAGGCTCTAAAAACGCAGTAAACAATGCAGCCGAGGACAACATCGAAAGTGTAATGGAAATTCCCACGAGTTTTATTGCTTCAAAAAAAGCGATCCAATGGAGGGCGATTAGCGCCCCTGCCAACAATAGTCTAAAAGACAGTGGTCGGTCTAGTTTTAAATTATCTTTTTTTAAAATTAAAACATAACTCCCTAATATTATTGAAGCGATCAGCATTCTGTACCAAACCAATGCTACGGAATTGATACTGATTAATTCTCCTAAAATAGAGGTGAACCCAAAAATAAAAATAACGAAATGTAACTGGACTAAATTTCTGGTATTAGCGTTTCGCATGTCGCAATAAGAAAAATGCAAGAATTCCAAAAAGAATTAGTGGAAGCCATGCGGCCAGAAAAGGAGAGAAATTTGATTTATTTACCAAAACCCCAAAAATTTTATCAAAGAAAATAAATAGAAACCCTAAGGTAATTCCGAAGGCGAGGTTCACCCCCATCCCCCCTCTTCTTTTAAAGGAAGAGACTGCTACTGCTATGATCGTTAAAATAAAAGCAGAAAGAGGTAATGTCCATCGTTTGTATCTAACCAGTAAATGGTTGTTTATTAAAACCGAACCTCCCTCCTGTTCTATCTCAATAAATCGATTTAAGTCACTATAAGTTAAGGTTTCAGCTTTATAGGAAACCGGGGAGAGATCGTCTATTTCAAAATCAAAAATCGTGTCTTTTCTACTCATTTTAGTGTAAATTTCTTGGTCTTTATCAAAAGTTCTTTTGGTGTAAGACGAAAGCCTAAAAAGAGTGTCCTTATCAATCCAGCGAATGGTTCCGGATTGTATCTTAAACCTCAAGTCATTACCTTCAAAATGTTCTAAAGAAAAATTGTTTGCACTTTGGCGAACAGGGTCATAATTACTAACGAAAATAAACTCATTCTCGTTTATCTGTTTGTATAGGTTTCTCGTTTGCCTAACACTAGTCTTACTAATATATTTGGTTAAAAACTCATTGAATCGTAAATTAGATTTTGGGACGACAAACATCCCTGCAAAAAAAGAAAACAAAGCCACCACGCTTGCGGAAATCAAATAAGGTCTTAAAAATCGAAAGAAAGAAATTCCAGAACTAAGTATGGCAATAACCTCGGTATCGTTTGCCAGCTTTGAAGTAAACCAAATTACTGATAAAAATAAAAAAATTGGAAACAAAAGATTTCCAAAAAACCAAGTGAAATCATAATAGTATTCAAAAATTGCAGTTGTGGGAACTTCATTTTCCTTAAACTTATCAATTTTCTCAGCCATATCAACCATTACACCAATAGGGACAAACATCAACAACATGACCAAAAAGGTCATAAGATAACGCTTGATTATATAGAGGTCTAATATTTTCATACTTACAAACGGTTGGCCATTTGTTTGACCATTTTATTTTTCCATTGTGTGAAATCATCAGCTAAGATATGTTTTCTAGCTTCTCTCACCAACCACAAATAAAAACTTAAATTATGAATTGTTGCAATTTGTTTTCCCAACATTTCATTAACTGAAAATAGGTGTTTCAAATAGGCTTTGGAATAATCTTGATCTACATAGCAGTAATTGGCCTCATCTATAACAGAAAAATCATTTTCCCATTTTTTATTTTTAATATTTATTGTACCATGGGCAGTAAACAACATACCATTTCTAGCATTTCGAGTCGGCATTACACAATCAAACATATCGATCCCTAGCGCAATGTTTTCCAAAATATTAATCGGTGTTCCTACCCCCATCAAATAGCGAGGTTTATCTTCTGGAAGTCGTTCGCAAACCACTTCTGTCATTGCATACATTTCTTCAGCTGGTTCTCCTACCGATAGTCCTCCTATTGCATTGGCAGGTAAATCTTTAGCAGCGATATAGTCTGCTGAAATTTTCCTTAAATCCTTATAAACGCTTCCTTGAATAATGGGAAATAGGGTTTGCCCATAATCATATTCGAAAGGTGACTTTTTATCTTGTTCTATGCATCGATCTAACCACCGATGAGTTCTGTGCATTGATTTTTTGGCATAATCATATTTACAAGGATAAGGAGTACATTCGTCAAATGCCATGATGATATCTGCTCCAATCTTTCGTTGAATTTCAATTGTGTTTTCAGGAGTAAATATATGATAAGAACCATCGATATGAGACTTGAACTTAACTCCTTCTTCTTTAATTTTTCTGTTGGCGGAAAGAGAATACACTTGGTATCCACCAGAATCAGTAAGAATTGGCTCCTGCCAGTTCATGAATTTGTGTAAACCCCCAGCCTTTTTGATGATTTCTATTCCAGGGCGTAAATACAAATGATAAGTATTTCCTAATATAATGTCTGGTTTAATATCATTTTTCAATTCTCTTTGATGCACTCCTTTCACAGTTGCAGAAGTACCTACAGGCATGAAAATTGGTGTTTCGATTGAGCCGTGATCAGTAATAAACGTTCCTGCTCGTGCTGATGAAGAAGAATCGGTTTGATGTAATTTAAATTTCATAATATAAATTGCATACAAATATAAGATTCTAGTAAGTCCAATACCATTTCCATTAAACTAAAATGGATAATTAGATCCATCTCATTAAACAAAGTGAGTTTAAAAGCCTTTGAATCTTAGTTGAAGAAGATTACATTTATAAAATAATAATCTTAACCTTTGCTTTTGAAACCTTTATCCCTTATAGTACTAATTATATTAATTTCTAATTTGACCTTTTCTCAAATTGATTTTGGGATTAAAGGGGGATTAAGCTTTGATTCTGCTGGTGAAGCTACTTTAACTCTCAGTGCTAGTGAAAAAATACAAGACCTTGAGAGGAAATCTGGTTTCCACATTGGAGTTTATTCGGAATTTAACTTCTTGATTGGATATCTTCGTCCTGAAGTTCAGTTTACAAACGTCAAAACGCAACTTAATGGAGATGAAATATTAATAAACCGAATTGAATTACCTGTATCGTTTGGATTAAAATTATTAGGGCCTTTAAGTTTTTTTGTAGGTCCTACCGCATATTACTCACTTTATCAAAAAAGTAGCAATTATTCATTTGAAGCTATTAAAGATAAAACAGCTCTCGGATTACATTTGGGAACAAGAGTCAACATAGGGCCTGTAGGAATCGATTTACGTTATGATAGGGGTCTTTCTCCAATTCAAGTAAACGTACTTACCCAGAATGGTGTTGATATCAGTGGTAACGTAGACTCAAGTCCCAATCAATTTACGATTGGAATTTCCTGTAAACTAAAATAAATCATTTCAAATCATACTTTTATTTAAAATAAATTAATCTTTGACTCATTAGTCCAAAATTTGACTTTTCTTTTACGAAAAAACTATATTGGGCAACTAATGTTCAATTTAAATTACAATCAGACAACTTGGGAGTCAATTTAATAATCCAATGGAGGTTAAGTAGTTTGTCAAAATTTGTTTTTGGGTGTATCGTGAAAGCTATTTTGTCGTGGGTTCTATTACTCCATGAACAAGAAGTTTAAATCTCAAAATAACTTATTGGTTTTAGGGTTCAACCAATATTGTCTTAAGCACTGTCCGCATCCAAATAATTTGGAATTCCATCACCATCTGAGTCATCTGGTATACCATCTTTATTTAAATCGTACTCATCTTTTGTTTTTACTCCATCTCCATCATCATCGTCATCAAACATATTCGGAGTATTATCAGCGTCCGAATCGTCATTTAAGGGATTTTCATCACCATCAACGTCTTCGTCAATCGACAAAATTCCATCCAAATCATGATCAGCAGAGTTACTGGTGTATAATGATATTGTGAAAATTAAAGGAGAATAACTCGGTATCAGGTTTTGATTGCTCGAATAATAACCTAAAGAAGATGGTAGGAAAACCACACCCTGACCGTAATCTTTAAAGCTATAAGTTCCATCATCTTCAATAGAAAAGCTACCTCCTGAAAATAGAGGAATCGCTTCTCTGAACCCTCTTATTACGTTAGATAAATCAAACCAAACGGGATTACTTCGACCGTCGAAAACAGTTCCATTCAATAAGGTTCCCTGGTAACTGACAAAGGTAGAATCAACAATGGAAGGTTTCTCTTTTACACCTTCTCTGATTTTTAAAATATATAACTTAGTCGCAACCACATTGCCATCTTGTTCTTCCAAATCAATTGTCTTAGTATCAATTTGTTCCCACAAAGAGATCTTAGAGGAATTGTACCCAGTTAATGAATCTAATTTTATCTCAACGTAATAATCATCTTCAGGGACGTTTTCAAAGTCTTCGTAGTTATAAAAGTGAGATTTAAGGTAAGCAACCAACGCCTCATCATCAATGGGAGTTTGTGTTTCCAGAGAAATAACACTTTCTTGCGTATCTTCGTCATCTTTACACGAAGAAAACAAAGCAAAAAGAAAGCAAATTATGAAAAAGTGTTTTTTAAGAATCATTCGTCAATATATTGAATTGCAAGATACAATATTACTTTATTTTTGTTACTTAGTTTAACTAAGTTTTAGAACATGAGGGTTGATCAATATTTGTGGCGATTGCGGTATTTCAAATCCAGAAGCAAAGCCAGCGAAGCCTGTAAAAAAGGGCATGTTAGGATTGAAGACATAATAGTAAAGCCTTCTCGTGATATTTTTATAGGGGATAAAATTATGGTACGTAAAAATCAAATTTGGTATGAATTAGCTGTTCTTGATACTCCTAAAAGTCGAGTTGGTGCTAAAATTTTGAATTTATACAGGGAAGACAGGACACGAAAAGATGCATTTAAAAATGCTGAAATTCAAGCCAATTCTAAGGTCCTTGAACGTGACAAAGGGACTGGAAGACCTACGAAAAAAGACAGGAGAGAAATTGAAAAATATAGAGAAGAGGAAACCTAAATCAATAATTATACTATTTGAAAATCGATGAGAAAAGTTAAAGAAAATATAATAATGGATAAGGAGGATATCCAAAGAACAATTAAC
>Ga0308001_10000725_pt1:0-12500 | contig 15329 bp, 8 predicted proteins | sample Neamet5_FD_203167 | JGI IMG/M metagenome (GOLD analysis project Ga0308001, IMG submission 203167) | Marine microbial communities from water near the shore, Antarctic Ocean - #5 | ecosystem: Environmental > Aquatic > Marine > Unclassified | place: Southern Ocean | collected 2014-06-04
GCATGCTATAACGTAAGCATCATAATTAGATTTTTGTACGTGCTTGGCTACTAACTTGTGTGCAAGAGTTACATCTTCACTGCTTTCTATCGCTTCAGGCGCCGACTCGATTTGATCGTAATCAATAACCACATTAAAAAGTGCCGCTTTTACAGCAAGCTCAGCAGCCATACCTTCTGTCACGGTTTGAGATGAATTAGCATTTAACATAAGCAGGCGCGGTTTAGTCTTTTTCCCCATAATTCATAACCCCCAATAATCTATAATACTTTTGCGAACATTGTCCAAGTGTATAGCCACTCGCGCTGATGCAAGACCACAATCACGCTTTTCTAAATTATCTGCATCACCGTCAAACTTTTGATATTCTGCTGTATCTTTCAACTTTATTAAAAATCCCTACGAGGTTAAAAATTTGTTTTAATAGCTCACTTGATTATGTGGTATTGAAATTGGTATACCAATTGAATACCAATTTCAATTAATAAAAAGTATCTTCGATGTGCTAAGGATTAAGAAACATGACTGAACTTTACGACCTGGTAATTAGGAATGGTCAAACCGTTACGGATAAAGAAAAAATCAAGCAAGACGTAGCCATTAAAGATGGAAAAATAGTTGCCCTTGGTGAGAATTTGGGGAAAGGAATACGAGAAATCGATGCAAAGTCTCTTCTTGTTTTACCCGGAGGCATCGACGCACACTGTCATATTGAACAAAAATCCTCTAGCGGAATCATGACCGCTGATGATTTTTATACTGGGTCCGTCTCAGCTGCTTTTGGCGGGACGACAACAATTCTTCCCTTCGCCGCCCAGCATCGCGGTCAAAGTCTTCGTGAAGTTGTTGATGATTATATGGCCTGTGCAGTTCCAAAGTCTGTCATTGATTATGGGTTTCACTTAATTATATCCGATGCGTCCGACGCCATCATTGGTCAAGAGCTTCCTGCCATGATTGAAGACGGCATCACATCTTTTAAAATTTATATGACTTATAATGATCTTAAATTGGATGACTATGAAATACTTAATGTCCTGGCAGCAGCTAGGCGTGAGCAAGCTATGGTTATGATCCATGCTGAAAATCACGACGTCATTCGCTGGATAACTGAAAAGTTATTGGATCAAGGCTGCGGTGCCCCTCGCTACCATGCAATCGCCCATGCCCAAATAGCCGAGAAAGAAGCCACCCACCGAGCTATATCGTTAGCCGAACTTCTCGACACCCCTATGCTAGTTGTTCATGTTTCTTCCGAGGCGGCCCTGAATGAAATTAGACGTGCTCAAGAACGTGGTCTTAAAATTTATGGCGAAACTTGTCCACAATATCTCTTTCTAACTATTGATGATCTAGATAAAGACGGTATGGATGGGGCGATGTTCTGCTGTAGTCCACCACCGCGTGATAAAGAAAGTCAGGAAGCAATTTGGGAAGGTCTTATTGATGGCTCATTTAGTGTATTTTCGTCAGATCACTCTCCATACCGCAATGACAGTTCCGGAAAACTCGCAGCAGGGCCAAAACCAACTTTTGATAAAATTGCCAATGGTGTTCCTGGTCTTGAAATTAGAATGCCTTTACTCTTTTCGGAGGGCGTTCAAACAGGCCGTATGGATATTCACCGCTTCGTAGCAGTCACTTCTACTAATGCCGCAAAAACATATGGTCTTTATCCGAGAAAAGGCACTATTGCAATCGGGTCAGACGCCGACCTCGCCCTTTGGGACCCTAATAAGCAAGTTAAAATAACGGCTGACGCCATTCATGATAATATGGATTATACTCCTTATGAGGGGATGGTATCAAACGGCTGGCCTATAACCGTAATTAATCGCGGCCGTATAGTCATCGAAGATGAAAAGCTAAAGGTAGATCGTGGTTCAGGTCAATATCTAAAACGTCAACGCCCCGAAGCTGCTAAGCCGCTTAATAGGCTAGTTAAAGAAATCAATCCAAAAACCAATTTTAATGCTAAATTTATATAAGGATAAAAAATGTCTAAACTTCTCAGTGAACAAGCCAAGGGTGTTTACATTATTGCCGCGACCCCCTTCTTTGATGATGATAGTATTGACTATGATAGCCTTGATCGATTAACTGACTTTTATCTTGAGAAAGGTGTTAGTGGGATCACAATTCTCGGTATGATGGGCGAGGCGCAAAAGCTTAGCCCCGATGAATCAAAAAATGTGATGAACCGCGTTATCAAACGCGTAGATGGGCGTGTTCCAGTTATTGTCGGCGTAAGTAATCCCGACATAAAAAAATTGATTAAGTTATCAAATTCAGCGATGGCATCCGGCGCAGCCGGCATTATGGTAGCACCTAATTCTTCCCATCATAACGACGAAACTATTTTCAATTATTATATCGAGGTAGATAAAGCCCTTGGATCAAAAATTCCAATGATATATCAAGACTTTCCCCTCGTCACCAAAGCGCCAATTTCCTTAGATTGCTTAATGCGCATTATTCGGGAAATTCCACAAGTAGTAATGCTTAAACATGAAGATTGGCCTGGGCTAGAAAAACTTTCAGAACTTCGCTCAAGGTCTAAAGCAGAAGGGCTTCGCCGCATTAGTATTCTTTGTGGTAACGGCGGTCTTTATCTACCCCAAGAACTTAGCCGCGGGGCTGACGGGGCAATGACGGGGTTTGCTTATCCAGAGATGCTTGTCAGTGTTTGTAAAAAATTTGAAAGTGGGGATCAAGACGGTGCTGAGGATTTATTTGACTTATATTTACCGGTCATCAAACATGAACAACAACCAGGTTATGGCCTTGCTGTACGTAAAGAAACTCTTCACCGCCGTGGAGCTATTTCATCCTCCAAAGTCCGAACTCCTGGACCAAGCATGTCAAGCGCGGATCATAAGGACCTTGACAGGCTGCTGGAGAGGCTTGATAAAAGACTGGAAAAAACATAATAAATAAAAAGAGCAAAATATTGAACAAATGTTCCCTTGTAGTATTTAAGGTTATTCTTTTATGCTTCATATGGCCTTTCATTTCCATGGCCCAAAATATTGAAAGTCCAATTATTGTTGGGGCTAATATAGGTAATGTCCCATGGGAATTTCAAGATACAACCGGAAAGTTTGTTGGCTTTGAAATAGATTTAGTCAATGAAATCGGCCTCCTCCTTGATCGTAAAATTGAAATCATTAACATACCCTTTAATGGTTTATTCGCCGCCGTTCAATCTGGCCGAGTTGATATTGCTATCTCCTCAATCGGCATTACTCCAAAAAGACTTGAATCAATGTCGTTTACTCAACCATATTATGACAGCGATCAATCATTGACAACCGTCAAGGGAAATGGAATCGAGAGCCTTAATGACTTACGCAATAAAATTATAGCTGTTGATACAGGATCCACTGGTGATATATGGGCAACAGAAAATAAACAAAAATATGGTTTTGCAGAAATTCGCCGATACGAAGGTCTAGCGCCTGCAATGCTTGATGTAGTGATTGGACGTGTTAAGGGATACATAAGCGATATTCCTGCACTTCTCTACTATACCAAAGACAAGCCAAACCTCGTCGTGGTAGAACGCATCCCTACAGGCGGGCGATATTCACTCATGATGGGGAAAAACAAACCCCTTGTTGGTCAAGCGAATAAGGCGATTACTTCTTTAAAACTAGATGGCGTCATTAATACCCTTCACGCTAAATGGTTTGGTGCTCTCGCAGAAGAGGCCACATCAACGGTGAGGGTGGTACCCATGCCTGCGGGAGAAGAAGGGCTTATATTAGATTTTGTAGACACATTCTTAAATATGAATGTATTTATGCAAACCTACCCTATGTTAATTGCAGGTTTGGTAGTTACAATTCAATTGGGCTTTATTGCTATTATCTCCGGCTTAGTTTTTGGTCTTTTACTTGCTCTCAGCCGTCTTTACGCTCATAAGGCCATTCAAGTGACTGCGAAAGCCTATATCGACATATTTCGTTCGATCCCTCTTTTAGTACTTCTAATTGTCATCTTTTATGCTCTACCTTTTGTGGGTCTTAGCTTCTCTCCCTTTAATGCTGCAGCTGTTGCATTAACCCTGGTTTCTGGCGCTTATACAGCAGAAATTTTCCGCGCGGGTATTGAAGCAGTCCCTAAAGGGCAATTTGAAGCCTCGAAGGCGCTCGGGCTTAGCTATAAAAATACAATGGTCGAAGTCATTCTCCCACAAGCAATTAAAATAGTCATTCCACCACTTACGAATAACTGTATCAATGTTATCAAAGATACTGCCCTTGCCTCAGTAGTTGCAATGCCAGACCTTTTGAAACAAGCCACTCAAGCACAAGCGGTCGCTGCGAACCCAACTCCCCTTATTGCTGCTGCTGTAATTTATTTGATGTTCCTTCTACCGTTGGTATTGTGGGTATCACGTCTCGAGGTTAAGTTTAGAAGGGAGAGCCGCTGATGACTGTGTTAATTAAACTTGAAAATGTTACTAAACATTATGGAGCTTTTCAGGCGCTCTCAAAAATTAACCTTGAAGTAGAAGAAGGAGAAGTGGTCTGCGTTATTGGCCCTTCGGGTTCAGGGAAATCAACTCTGATCCGCTGCATTAATTTACTTGAAGAATATGATTTATCCGGTAAAATTATTGTAGATGGAATTCTAGTACAAAAGGGAAAGAAGCTTAAAGATGTTCGCGCACAAGTTGGTATGGTCTTTCAAAGCTTCAACCTCTTTCCACACCTAACCATACTTAAGAATATTATGCTTGCTCCAATGAAGGCAAAGGGTCTGAGCGTCCCAGTTGCAGAAAAAATCGCAATGGATTTACTAAACAAGGTTGGTATTTCCGAACAAGCTGAAAAATATCCCGCCCAACTGTCGGGAGGTCAACAACAAAGAGTAGCTATAGCCCGAGCACTTGCAATGGAACCCAAAGTTTTATTATTTGATGAACCAACTTCAGCGCTTGACCCTGAGATGGTTGGTGAGGTACTTGATGTGATTAAAAATCTAGCTACAAGTGGTGTCACAATGATTGTAGTTACCCATGAAATGGGTTTTGCCAAACAGGTAGCTGATAGAGTCATTTTTATGGATGCCGGGCAGATCGTAGAGCAGGGAAGTCCAATAGAAATTTTTAATACCCCTAAGGAGGTTCGAACTCAGAACTTCTTAAAGGCGGTACTCAACCACTAAAGGTAAAGGAAAAATAAAGTGGCACTTGATATGAATTACGTACGGAACCAATTTCCTGGTTTAAAAAATGAGTGGGCATTTATGGATAATGCCGGTGGCTCACAGATCCTTAAAGGGTGTGTTGATAATATTACTAACTATTATTATTCAAATAATGTTCAGCTTGGTGGTAGCTATGATGCTTCAAAAGCAGCCGCTAATGCATTTGGTGAAGGACGCAAAAAAATAGCGACCTTATTTAACGCAGCTCATACAAACGAGATTGTTTTTGGCCCGTCGACGACCGTACTTTTACAATTTCTATCGAAGTCTATGGCGAGCCAATTTAAGGCAGGAGATGAGGTCATCGTCACTATTACGGATCACGAAAGTAATATTGGACCTTGGGTTTGGCTTGAAGAGAGGGGCGTTATAATTAAGTTCTGGCCGATGAATCAAGAAACATATGAACTTGAACTTGATGCGCTTGACGCGCTTATGACAAACAAAACAAAGTTAGTAGCCTTCACACACGTATCAAATTTGCTCGGCACCATCAATAATGTTAAAGAAATAACGGAATTTGTTCACGCCCGTGATGCACTTGTTTGTGTTGATGCTGTTGCCTATGCACCACATCGTGCTATTGATGTTAAGGATTGGAACGTAGATTTTTATGCACTCAGTTTATATAAAACATACGGTCCTCACCATGCAGCCCTTTACTGTCGAAATGACCATTTACAGGAGTTAGATGGTCTTTATCATTATTTTTATGGAAAGGATAAAGTCCCTGCAAAAATGGAACCGGGTAACGCTAATTATGAACTTTCTTTCGCCTCTGGGGCCATAGTCGACTATCTTGTCACACTTGGTGAGCAAGCGGGGGCAACTGGATCAAACCGCGAAAAGCTTGAAGCGGCGTTTGTAGACATTGAAGAACAAGAGACAGTTCTTTGCAAATTGGTCCTTGATTATCTTCGAAAACGCAATGACTGCAATATTATGGGCATAAAAGATGGCGGTGATCCACGCAAGGTTCCTACTATCGCCTTCACAATCCACGGCAAAGATTCTGAGAAAATTTGTCTAGCAATGGATAAACATAAAATTGCTATTCGTTTTGGTGATTTTCACGCAAGACGTCTGTCGGACCATCTTAACCTTACTAAGAACAATGGAGCCGTCCGCATTTCACTTACCCATTATAATACCGTTGAAGAGGTGGCAAAGCTTCTCGCTTCTCTCGACGAGGTTTTAGGTGAATAAGGCCTTACTAATTTCATCTAGTATTTCTGGATCATCCAGTGTTGCGGGGGCCGAATATGGTTCTTTCCCCGCAATGCTGCTCATCACCCTTCGTAAAATTTTCCCAGACCTTGTCTTTGGGAGCCTTTTAACAATCACAGCATTTTTAAAACTGGCTACCGCTCCAATTTCAGCACGAATTGCTTTGATGCCATGATCGATAACATACTGATCTGGTTCTGTTACCCCACTTTTCAATACAATAAAACCAAAGGGTACCTGACCCTTAAGTTCATCATAAACACCAACAACCGCACACTCTGCAACCTCATGAAGTTCCGCCAGAACTTCTTCCATGGCTCCAGTTGATAAACGATGACCAGCAACATTTATTACATCATCTGTACGTCCCATAATATATAGATATCCGTCTTCATCCTTGTGCCCCGCATCACCTGTCAAATAGTATCCGTCAAACTCACTAAAGTAAGTATCGATACAGCGTTTATCATCACGCCATACGGTCAACATAGCACCAGGCGGAAGAGGTTCTTTCACAACAATATTCCCCAGTTTACCGGCAGAAACTTCCTCCCCTTCATCGTTGAATACGCGCACATCAAACCCCGGAGAGGGCTTACTAGAGCTACCATATTTAACTGGGATATGTTCAATTCCCATAAAGTTTCCACAAATCGACCAAGCTGTTTCAGTTTGCCACCAGTGATCTATTACTGGAACTTCCAAGATATTTTCTGACCATCTAATAGTGTCAGGGTCCGCACGTTCTCCCGCTAAAAACAATGTCCTAAAATTTGATAGATCATATTCCCCCAATAGTTTAGCGTCAGGGTCCTCCCTTTTGATAGCCCGAATTGCCGTTGGTGCTACAAAGAGAGCATTCACTTTATGATCAGCAATTACCCGCCAGAAGGCTCCAGCATCTGGAGTCCCAACTGGTTTTCCCTCATAGAGTATTGTCGTACATCCACGGATAAGGGGTCCGTATACAATATAAGAGTGGCCAACCACCCATCCAATATCTGAGGCTGCCCAATAAACGTCTCCAGGATCTATGCCATACACATTTTTCATACTCCAGTTCATGGCAACCATGTGACCGCCATGATCTCGAACAATCCCTTTTGGGGCTCCTGTCGTTCCAGATGTATAAAGAATGTAAAGCGGGTCTGTTGCTTCTAATACTTCGCAAGGGGCAGGATCGGCATTATCCATTAACCACGCCCACTTAAAGTCACGACCTTCTTTACAAATCACTTCGCATTCCGGTCTTTCAACAATTACAGTTATAATCTCTGTTTTGCTAAGGTTCATAGCCTCGTCAATTAAAGGCTTATATTTAATAATCTTTCCCGGTTCAAGCCCACATGTAGCTGAAACAATAACTTTAGGTTGTGCATCTTTTATACGTTTAGCTAGCTCTGCTGCAGCAAAACCACCAAACACTACAGTATGAACAGCACCAATACGGGCACACGCTAACATGGCCATAATCGCTTCTGGCATCATTGGCATGTATAGTAAAACCCTATCACCCTTAACCACTCCAAGACCTTTAAGAACGCCAGCAAATTTTGCGACCTTCTCCAGTAATTCATTGTAAGTAAAATTTTTAATTGAGTTCGTCATAGCGCTATCATAAATAAGAGCTATACGTTCGCCATGGCCAGCTTCTACATGGCGGTCTAGCGCATTGTAACAGGTGTTTGTTTTTCCTCCTGAATACCAACGATAAAGGGGCGCATTTTGATCATCTAAAATCTTATCCCACTTTTGATACCAGAATAAGTCAGCCGCAGCCTCTGCCCAAAAATACTCGGGATCCTTCTGCCAACTACTATAAACTTCTTCATATGTATTCATATTCATTAGTTAGTGCTTCATAGTTACTTAAGTTAATTACGTATCAATTTTAATCTTATAGTTATTCGTTTACATAGCAATATTCATGTGTTTTTTGAGATATTTTTTCATAAAAAAACCCTGGCCAGTTTGATCTCAGATACCGGCATACCGATCCGTACGGGAACATCAAACCCAACTTCTGCTATGTTCATGTCCTCAACTCCTTGTTGTCCATCATAACCCTATCGCCGATATTTTTGTTTCAAATCGGCTGGCAATAGATAACAATTCAGTATCTTTCTCAAACGCTCCGATAAGCTGGACAGCGGATTTTAGGCCCGATTGTATCTGTCCTGTAGGGAGTGTGATACAAGGCAAATAAAGCAGGGACCACGCTCGATTAATAAATGGGTCCCCAGTGCTGGCTAGCGTTTTGAGGGGCAGTGTTCGTGCTGAAGGCGAGGCGATTACATCGACTCTTTCAAAAAGTGCCGCAGCCCATTTGCGCCCAGAATTTCCAATTTCTAATGCAGCCGTATATTGAGAAACGCTAATTGCTAATCCGCCGGAACAATAGGCCTTAAGTTCATCTGATATCAAATCTGGATGATTAGTAAGTTCTTTTTTTAAAGAGCGCACAACTTCATATTGCATGATGTCACTTTGTGCTTTCATTAAATCAAATAACTTTTGACCTTCTCCAAGGTCGACCACCAAGTCTTCGCTACGTTCAACTTCCCCCTTAAATGCAAAAAGTGTCTTTTTCGTAGCTGCATCTGCATCCAACCAAGTGCTATCAGAAAAAAATCCTATATGGCAGGGGCGGGTGTTCTTCCAATTATTTCGGGGTAGGCCAGTAATAACTGATGTGATAGTCTCTGCATCCTTTACGCTGCTGGTAAAAACGCCTACCCTATCAAGAGTAGGCGATACGACCTTTAATCCTTTACGGCTGACTAATCCCATTGATGGAAGAAATCCGACCACACCACAGAATGCTGCTGGACGAATGACTGATCCGGCCGTTTGAGTTCCTAATGCATGCGACACAAGTCCGCCACCCACTGCCGCAGCCGAACCACTGGATGAACCGCCGGGTGTATAATCAGTATTTTGGGGATTTGTAGTTGGCCCCGGCTTGTATGTCGCAAATTCAGTAGTGACCGTCTTGCCAATTACCTTTGCTCCTGCTAATTGCGCAAGCGTTACAACTTCAGCGGTCTCTGTAGCAATATTATCCACATAAATTGGTGAGCCATAGGTTGTTGGCATCCCTTTAACATCAAACAAATCTTTTACTGCAAGTGTTGCATCCGACAGCGGCAAATATGAATTTTTGATGTTCTGTAATGTTGTAATTTCAGTTTCGGACGCGAGGTATACGAACGCCTTGAGGTGTTTTTCCTTCTTTTTAAACGAAATAGTATTGGCTATATTTTCCAATTTTTCAAATCCATTCCTCGACCAAAGTATTACGTTTCTTTTTAACCTTATAGTTATTCGTTTACATAGCATTATTGGTGTATTTTTTGGGATATTTTTTCATAAAAAAGCCCTAACCACATTGGCCAGGGCTTTTATTTGGTTGCGGGGGTTGGATTTGAACCAACGACCTTCAGGTTATGAGCCTGACGAGCTACCGGACTGCTCCACCCCGCGTTAATTATTTTATTTTATAGGTTTTTTTACAAAAGCATACAAAAAAACCGCCTTTTCGGGCGGTTGTTTGGTCTTTGGCATTGTGAAGGGTTCATTATCCTTAATAGATCTGGCGACGACCTACTCTTCCGCGCCTTAAGACGAAGTACCATCGGCACTAAGACCTTTCACTTCCGGGTTCGGGATGGGACCGGGTGGGACAATCTTGTTATAACCACCAGATCAATTAAGGATAATAAATGTCTAATTTATGTGTAACGAGCATATGCTCTGAGATTTAATATTTTAATCTCTGTTCATGATGAGATTTCAAGTCGATCGAGTAATTAGTACTGGTCAGCTTCACACATTACTGTGCTTCCACATCCAGCCTATCAACGTGGTGGTCTTCCACGGCTCTTAAGGGAGAATTTATCTTGAGGGGGGCTTCCCGCTTAGATGCTTTCAGCGGTTATCTCTTCCACACATAGCTACCCTGCAATGCTGCTGGCGCAACAACAGGTCCACCAGAGGTGTGTCCATCCCGGTCCTCTCGTACTAGGGACAGCTCCTCTCAATTCTCCTACGCCCACGGCAGATAGGGACCGAACTGTCTCACGACGTTCTAAACCCAGCTCACGTACCTCTTTAAATGGCGAACAGCCATACCCTTGGGACCTGCTCCAGCCCCAGGATGAGATGAGCCGACATCGAGGTGCCAAACAACGCCGTCGATATGGACTCTTGGGCGTTATCAGCCTGTTATCCCCGGCGTACCTTTTATCCGTTGAGCGATGGCCCTTCCACGCGGGACCACCGGATCACTATGACCGACTTTCGTCTCTGCTCGACTTGTCAGTCTCGCAGTCAGGCAGGCTTATGCCATTGCACTCTCACAGTTGATTTCCGACCAACCTGAGCCTACCATCGCGCGCCTCCGTTACTCTTTAGGAGGCGACCGCCCCAGTCAAACTACCCACCATAGAGGGTCCCAGACCCGGCTTCACGGGTCGTGGTTAGATAATAGACAGGATAAGGGTGGTATTTCACATTGTGGCTCCACAGCTACTGGCGCAACTGCTTCAAAGCCTCCCACCTATTCTACACATAACATATCCATTATCACTCTAAAGCTATAGTAAAGGTGCACGGGGTCTTTCCGTCTAACCGCGGGTACCCCGCATCTTCACGGGGAATTCAATTTCACTGAGTCGATGTTGGAGACAGTGGGGAAGTCGTTACGCCATTCGTGCAGGTCGGAACTTACCCGACAAGGAATTTCGCTACCTTAGGACCGTTATAGTTACGGCCGCCGTTTACTGGGGCTTCAATTCAGTGCTTGCACACCTCCTTTTAACCTTCCAGCACCGGGCAGGCGTCAGACCCTATACGTCGTCTTGCGACTTCGCAGAGCCCTGTGTTTTTAGTAAACAGTCGCCACCCCCTGGTCTGTGCCCCCTCATAAAAGTTGCCTTCTATGAGGGCCTCCTTCTCCCGAAGTTACGGAGGCAATTTGCCGAGTTCCTTCAACATCGTTCTCTCAAGCGCCTTGGTATTCTCTACCTATCCACCTGTGTCGGTTTGGGGTACGGTCTATAATGATGAGGCTATTTCCTGGGACAGTTTCACAGCCCTTCCAATCCAGTAAGGAAGAACTATATACACCATCCGTCACTTCTCATCAGGCCCAGTAATATTAAACTGAGTTCCCATCGACTACGCCTTTCGGCCTTGCCTTAGGGACCGGCTAACCCTGCGCAGATTAACTTTACGCAGGAACCCTTGGATTTTCGGCGAGAGTGTCTCTCACACTCTTTATCGTTACTCATGCCAACATTCGCGCTTCTGATACCTCCAGAGCCTCTCGCGAGTACTCCTTCACAGGCTTACAGAACGCTCCGCTACCACTTGATACATAGTATCAAATCCGAAGCTTCGGTGCATGTCTTTAGCCCCGTTACATCTTCGCCGCAAGATGGCTATTAGACCAGTGAGCTGTTACGCTTTCTTTAAAGGGTGGCTGCTTCTAAGCCAACCTCCTGGTTGTTTTGGCCTTCTCACATGCTTTCCCACTTAGACATGACTTTGGGACCTTAGCTGTCGGTCAGGGCTGTTTCCCTCTCCACTACGGACCTTAGCACCCGTAGTGTGTCTGCCGGATATTACTCAACGGTATTCGGAGTTTGGTTAGAATTGGTAAGACTCGCGTCCCCCGCATCCATCCAGTGCTCTACCCCCGTTGGTATTGATCCGACGCTCTACCTAAATAGATTTCGCGGAGAACCAGCTATCTCCGAGTTTGATTGGCCTTTCACCCCTAGTCACAGGTCATCCCCTCATTTTTCAACATAAGTGGGTTCGGTCCTCCAGTGCATGTTACTGCACCTTCAACCTGCCCATAACTAGATCACTCGGTTTCGGGTCTAATACATCATACTAAATCGCCCTATTAAGACTCGCTTTCGCTTCGCCTACACCTATCGGCTTAAGCTTGCATGATAAATTAAGTCGTTGGCCCATTATACAAAAGGTACGCGGTCACACCATATAGGTGCTCCCACTGATTGTAAGCATACGGTTTCAGGATCTATTTCACT
>Ga0308001_10000727_pt1 | contig 15313 bp, 15 predicted proteins | sample Neamet5_FD_203167 | JGI IMG/M metagenome (GOLD analysis project Ga0308001, IMG submission 203167) | Marine microbial communities from water near the shore, Antarctic Ocean - #5 | ecosystem: Environmental > Aquatic > Marine > Unclassified | place: Southern Ocean | collected 2014-06-04
GGTGCGCCTGGAGCACGCCAAATCGGACTATTTCCATCGATTGGTGCCCTAAACGGGAAGTAAACGAGCGCGACCGCTGCTGCCAGAAGCAGTGGACGTAATCATCGCGGCGAATTTCAACAGGCTGCTAGCGCTGCACGTCGACCGTTCATTTGATCCGGATCAAGCACTGCCCGCCTTGCGCAGCAGATCGGCGATCTCGTCCTTGAGGCCCACACGCTGCAGTTTGAGCCCCTGCAAGGTCAGGTCGTCGGCAGCCTCGCGACCGTCCTCTATTTCGTAGATGCGCTTGTCCAGCGCTTCATATTCGCCAGCCAGGCGAGGGAAGTGGGGGTGACTTTGCATCAGCTTGCGCATGACGTCGCCTTGCTGAGGGAATTCGCGGGTCAACGGGTGATGTTCAAGCGGCATGGAGGACCTCCCCAGATAGTGTCCCTTTAGCCTAGTCGAAGCTGGGCTACGTGCAGCCAGTGAAATATCGGCAGGCAAGACGTTGGGCAGCGAACGTCAACGGCGCCAGCATGACGAAATGAAATGTTGCAGCTTTTCTGCTTTTTCCAATGCACTTGCGCTAAATTGGCCGGCCCTTGGCCACCTACCCCTCTACATGACACTCCTGATAGCGTTCGCTGTCCTCTCCATCCTGGTTTCGTTCATCTGCTCCATCCTCGAAGCCGCCCTGCTCTCCCTCACGCCCAGTTACATCGCACAGCAGAAGGCCGAAAAACCTCAGTTGTACGAAAGGCTGAAAGAGCTCAAAGACAAGATCGACCAGCCGCTGGCGGCCATCCTGACCCTCAACACCGTGGCGCATACCGTTGGTGCGACCGGCGTTGGTGCGCAGGTGGCGATCGTCTTCGGTGACGGTTACCTGGGTATCGCCTCGGCGGTCATGACCCTGCTGATCCTGGTGCTTTCGGAGATTCTGCCGAAGACCATCGGTGCCCGTTACTGGCGCGCCCTGGCGCCCTTCCTGCCGGCCCTGCTGCGCTTCATGATCCTGCTGCTCAAGCCGTTCATCGTCATGTCGGACCTGATCATGCGCCTGTTCGGCGGCAAGGAGCCGGAGCACGACATTCGCCAGGAGATCAAGGCGCTGACCCTGCTTGGCCGCGAAGTGGGCAAGCTCGACGAAGACGAGCATCGGGTGATCAGCAATATCCTCGACCTGCACGAGATTCGCCTGCGCGACATCATGACCCCACGCATCGTCTGCGAATCCGCCGCACCGGATGAATCGATCGCCGCGTTCAAGGCGCGTGCCCGCGAGAGCCAGTTCTCCCGTTACCCGGTGATCGGCGAGGACGAATCGCCGCTGGGCGTGGTGTTCCGTTATGACGCCCTGGCGGCCGAGAACGATGGCGAACCGATCACCCAGATCATGAAGCCGATCAAGGTCGTGCCGGACAGCATGAACGTGGAAAACCTGATGACCCTGCTCATGCAGGAGCGTCAGCACATGTGCCTGGTGTACGACGAGTTCGGTAGCTGGCACGGCCTGGTGACGCTGGAAGACATCATGGAAACCATCATCGGCAAGCCGATTCTCGACGAGACCGACGATATCCCCAACATGCGCCGTTTTGCCAAACGCCGTTGGGAACATCGACTCAAGGCGATCCGCGAAGACTGATCACCAGTAGTTCTCCACCGCCACCTGACCCGGCCGCCGGGTCAGGCTCAGATTCAGGCCGCGCACCTTCAGACGCTGACGAATGTCGTCGATCATCTGCGGGTTGCCGCAGATCATCACCCGCGAGTGCTCGGGGGTCAGTTGCAAGCCAGCGGCACGCTCCAGCTCGCCGCTGTCGAGCAAGTCGGTGATACGCGCATTCAGGCAACCCGGCGCTTGCTCGCGGGTGACCACCGGCAGGTAGGTGAGCTTGTGAACGAATTCGGCCAGGTGTTCCAGCTCGCCAAAACTCCTGATCAGCGGTTGATAGGCCAGTTCGGTGAAGCTGCGCGCGCTGTACACCAGCACGATACGCTCGAAGCGCTGCCACACCTCGAAGTCCTGCAGGATCGACAAAAACGGTGCGATGCCAGTGCCACTGCCGAGCAACCAGAGGTCGCGGCCGTCGACGAAGCGGTCCAGGGTCAGGTAGCCGGTCGCCATTTTCTCCACCAGCAGGCTGTCGCCGACGCGCAGGCGGCTCAGCTCGCTGGTGAACTCGCCCCCCGGCACCACGATGGAGAAGAATTCCATATGCTCGTCATGCGGTGCGGACACCAGCGAGTAGGCACGCCAGACCACCGAACCGTCTGCTCGCTCCACCCCCAGGCGCACGAACTGCCCGGCGCGGAAACGAAAGCCCGGGTCACGGGTGGTGCGCAGGGTGAACAGACTCGGCGTCAGGCTGCGTACCTCGAGCAGCGTCTGACGGGTGAACTTGTCTTCGCTGACGGTCATAATCGCCCCCTTCATTGAATACCTGTCCAGTCTGGCGCAATCGGCCAGCGACAAACACCGAAGGTTTGCATGCCTACTCTCGAAACTCCCTTCGCCAGCCTCGAACTGCAGCGTCAGCCGCACCAGGCGAACGAGCCGCTCCAAGCCTTCGACGCCGCCGACGAATACCTGCTGGGTCATCTTCATAAGCATGGCATCGAGGCAGGTAGCCGGGTGCTGCTACTCAACGACAGCTTCGGCGCCCTCGCCTGCTCGCTGGCCGGACACTGCCAAGTGACCAGCAGCGGCGACTCGAACCTGAGCTTTCTCGCCTTGCAGAAGAACCTCGCCAGCAACGAGCTTAATGGCGATACGGTGACCTTTCTGCCGAGCTGCGAAACGCCGCAAGGGCCGTTCGACTGGATACTGATCCGTGTGCCCAAGACCCTGGCGCTGCTGGAGGAGCAACTGATTCGCCTGCACGGCCAGTTGGCGCCGAATGCCCGCGTGGTAGCAGGGGCGATGATCAAGCACCTGCCGCGCGCCGCCGGTGATCTGCTGGAGCAATACATCGGCCCGGTGCAAGCCTCACTGGCGGTGAAGAAAGCCCGCCTGCTGGTCGCCACGCCTGAAACCAAGGCGGCGCCGCACTCGCCCTACCCGACCCGCTATCGCCTGGACAAACCAGCGCTGGAGCTAGTCAACCACGCCAATGTGTTCTGCCGCGACGGCCTGGATATCGGCACCCGCGCCTTTCTTCCGCATCTGCCACGCCACCTCGGCCGCGTGCGCGTCGCCGATCTCGGTTGTGGTAACGGCGTGCTCGGTATCGCCTACGCCCTGGGCAGCCCGCAGGCAGAACTGACGCTGGTGGACGAGTCGTATATGGCGGTGCAATCGGCGCAGGAAAACTGGCAGGCGGCCCTCGGTGATCGAGCTGTAACGATCCGTGCTGGCGACGGCCTGGCCGAGCAGTCGGCTGACTCGCTGGATATGGTGCTGTGCAACCCGCCCTTTCACCAGCAGCAGGTGGTCGGCGACTTCCTCGCCTGGCGCATGTTCCAGCAGGCCCGCGCGGCGTTGGTCACCGGCGGTGAACTGTGGATCGTCGGCAACCGCCACCTGGGCTATCACGCCAAGCTGGCGCGCCTGTTCCGAGGCGTCGAGCAGGTGGCGGCAAACCCGAAATTCGTGGTGCTCAAGGCGAGAAAGTAACCGTTGATTGTAACGGTCGAAAAGTATCACTAAAGTGGCACTTTCATCTGCGCAACGGGCACCGTCCATGAAAGTCGAGCTGGTAACCAACCTGAAGCGACAGGCCACCAAGATTCTGGCCGACCTTCACGAGTCCAAAGAACCTGTACTGATCACCGAGCATGGAATGCCTTCGGCTTATCTGGTGGATGTCGATGATTACCAGTTCATGCAGAAGCGTCTTGCCCTTCTAGATGCCCTGGCTCGCGGTGAACGTGCCGTAATCGAGGGCAACACCCTGAACCATGAGCAGGCCAAGGAACGGCTGAGCAAATGGCTGAAATAGTCTGGACGAACACCGCCCTCGAGCAGCTCGACGATCTCGCGCACTACATCGCCCTCGACAAACCGGATGCCGCGCGAGCACTGGTCAGAAGGGTCGTTGAAACGGTTTCACGGTTAGCAGACTTTCCCCTGTCGGGCCGTGTTCCGGATGAGCTTCCACACTCCGTGTACCGCGAAATCGTCGTCCCGCCCTGCCGAATTTTCTACCGCTATACAGACGCAACGGTTTTCATCATCCACATCATGCGAGAGGAGCGCGTGCTGCGCGCCCAGATGCTCGAGTGATCGTCATAACGTCAGGGTAAACCGCGATAGCAGCGCGCCCGGCAGCGCCATCGAGCCCGTCTGCCTGGCGCCGTAGGTGCCGCCTGGCAGCAGCAGCTCGGGTTCGCGGGTCAACGCCTCCAGGTGCGGGCCGAGGAAGTCGAACAGCGAGTCGTCGAAACGCATGGTGTTGACCGGCGCCTGGATCTGCCCATCCTCGACCCAGAAGGTGGCGAAGCGGGTCATGCCGGTCAGGCGCGCGGCGGGCAGGTCGGAGAAATTGCCGTACCACAGGTTGCCGATGTAGAGCCCGGTGCCGAGCCGTTGCAGCACATGCTGCTCATCCAATTCACCGCCATGCATCTGCAAGCAAAGCGGGTATTCGCCGCTGCACGCGCCATTGGCGATCAGTCTATATTCTGCGGCACTGCGCGAGCTGACCAGGCGCTCGCCAGGTCGCCCCTGGCTGATCAGGCGCAACGGCCGGCGTGGTCCTTCGGCGGTGAAGGCCGGCGCTAGGCCACCCTCGATACGCTCTTCCATCGTCACCAACGGGCTGAGTTCGGCCTTGCCATTGAACAGACGCTGCAAGGGACTACCGCCCGACGCCAGCGCCTGCGCACCGAAGCCCCAGCAACACAGGCTGATCAGCTCTTCCAGCGCAGCCGGCGCCAGATAGGCGCGATAGGCCCCTGGCTGCAGCACCTTGGCCGGTCGCCCGAGAAACGCCAGTTGCTGTCGCGCGCCATCGAGTTTGCGAGCGAACGCCTGGGCGTCCCATCGCTCGCCGGCATAGGTGCTTTTCACTGCCTGACCGTTGCCGTGAAACAAGCTGAATTCGAAGTTGAAACTGCTTGCGGCATACCAGCCGAAGGCGCCCCAGGAACTGGCGAAGCCCTGGTACTGCGGCCCCACGGCCAGAAAACCGACCAGATCCAGGCCCGTGGCCGCCGCAACGATCTGCTGCGCCATGGCCGCGCTATCCAGCCGCACCGCTTCGCCCGCCAACGCGCTGCGCCAAGCCTCACGGTTCAAGCGCAGATAAGGGTCGTCACTCAAGGTTGGCAGCACGCCACGCAGGTGCTGCAAGGCCTGCTGCAGGCGCAGCAAATCCTCATCGAGCACGCCACTGAGCGCCAGTTTGCTTTCGGCATGGCGCTGGCCCTGGTACAGCGACAGGGTGACGTAGACCTGCTGCACATCGCCGGCCTGGCGCACCTGACCCTGATTGAAACGGATAAAGCTGGACACCTCGGCGCCGTAGGCCAGGGTGAAACCCTCCTCGCCCACGACTTGCGCCTGCAGATGCTCGAGCAACGCGCTGAAATGCTGACGTGCATCCATCAGGCAGCTCCTCCGAAAACGTCGATATCGGCGAAGACGCAGGCCGGTGAAGCATGCCCCACGCGAATCACCTGGTTGGGCTCGCCCTTGCCGCAATAGGGTGTACCCATCACCTCGAAGGTGCTGACATCGCCGACTGCCTTGAGATTGCGCCAGAACTGCGCGGAGATGCCGCGGTAGTTGGGGTTCTTCACCACGCCCTTGAGCTCGCCGTTCTCGATCAACTGGCCCCATTCACAGCCGAACTGGAATTTGTTGCGCGCATCGTCGATCGACCAGGAGCGGTTGTTGCTCATCAATATGCCGCGTTCGATGCCGCCGATCAGCTCGGCCTGGGTCTTGTCACCCGGCTCCAGATTGAGATTGGCCATGCGGTCGATGGGCGGCCGGTTCCAGCTGCAGGCGCGGCTGTTGGCCACACCCGGCAGGCCGCTGCGCCATTGCGACAGCGCGCCGCCGAGCGGACGCTGGAGGATGCCATCGCGGATCAGGTATTCGCGCTGCGCCGGGGTGCCGTCGTCATCGTGACGGTAGCTGGCCAACTCGCCCGGCACGCCCGGATCGAAGGTCACGTTGAGCAGCGGCGAGCCGTATGGGTACTGGCCGAAATCCTCCTGGCGAATGAAGCTGGTGCCGGCGAAATTGCGCTCATCACCGAGGATGCGGTCCAGCTCCAGCGGATGGCCGATGGACTCGTGGATCTGCAGGATCATCTGGTCCGGCATCAGCAAAAGGTCACGCGAACCGTTCGGGGTATTGGGCGCCAGCAGCAGTTGCAATGCCTCGTCGGCGATGCGCGCGGCGCTGCCGATCACGTCCAACTGCTGCAGCACCTCGGCACCGCCCTGGCGCGCCAGATGCGTGCCGCCGAAGCTGCGGCTCTGGCTGTCATGTTCGTCGCTGGCGGTAACGCCCACCTGCGGAAACACATAGCGCTGGGCACGACGCAGGCAGGCGCCCGCGCTGTTGAGGTAGATCTGCTCATGGCAGGTGAAGGTCAGCCCGACATGACTGTCGACCAGACGCGCATCCTGTGGAATCAGTGCCGCCTCCGCCATCAGCAGCTCGAACCAGTGGGCGGCGCCCGCCAGCGGCTGCTCGTAACCCGGCATCACATCGTCGCTTTGCTCAGTCGGGTACGACAGGCTGGCGAGATCCAGCAGGTTATGCCCGACCAGGTCACGGGCCATCAGCTCGGCGCGTTCCAGCGCGGCCTGCAAGCCGGCCTGACTGAGATCGCTGGTGGCCGCATAGGCTTCGACACCGGCGATACGCACGGTGAGCATGGCGCCGGCATCGTCGACGAAGGACGGCGCCTGCGCCACACGCCGGCGTACCCAGTAGGATTCCCGGCTTTCCTGCACATGGCGCAGCGACCAGAAGTCGGCTGTGGATTTCAGCGCGGCGAAGCGGCGCTGCAGGGTATCGCTGAGGGCGAACATCGGGCCTCCTTGGCGTGCGAAGAAAGGAGACCAGTATGGGAACAAGCACTCGCCGGGATCAACCGCGGCCTCAGCCCGGCGTCCCCAACCCCGCCGCGCTCATGAACTGGCGCAACAGCCAGGCCACGATACCCAGCGCAGTGACGCTGCAGGCCCAGATCAGCACCAGCCAACCCAGACGCTGCCACAGCGGTTTTTTATCCTGCTCGGCCTTGGTCATTTCACGCCCCTCAGTGGTAGCCATCATCCACCGTCACCTTGCCGCGGAACACGTAATAGCTCCAGGCGGTGTACATGAGGATGAAGGGGATGATGAACAACGCGCCCACCAGCATGAAGCCCTGGCTCTGCGGCGGTGCGGAGGCCTCCCAGATACTGATCGACGGCGGAATCACGTTCGGCCACAGGCTGATGCCCAGGCCGCTGTAGCCGAGGAAGATCAGCGCCAGGGTGAGCAGGAATGGCGAGTAGTTGGCGTTGCTGGCCACGGCCCGCAGCAGCGCCCAGGTGCACAGCAGCACCAGCACTGGCACCGGCATGAACCAGAACAGGTTGGGCAGGCTGAACCAGCGCTCGGCAATCGCCGGATGCTCGAACGGCGTCCACAGACTGACGATACCGGTCACCGCCAGCACCACGAATACCAGCGGGCGCCCCAGATCATGCATCTGCTGTTGCAAACGACCTTCGGTTTTCATGATCAGCCAGGTGCAGCCAAGCAACGCATAGGCAGCGATCAGCGCCAGGCCGCAGAACACCGAGAATGGCGTCAGCCAGTCGAACGCACCGCCGGCGAAGCTGCGATTGACCACCTCGAAACCGTCGATATAGGCACCCAGTGCCACGCCCTGGAAGAAGGTGGCAGTCAGCGAGCCGCCGATGAAGGCCTTATCCCACAGATGGCGTTTGGCGGCCTTGGCCTTGAAGCGAAACTCGAAGGCCACACCACGGAAGATCAGCCCCAGCAACATCAGGATCAGCGGCAAATAAAGCGCGTCGAGTACCACCGCATAGGCCAGCGGGAAGGCGCCGAACAGCCCTGCCCCGCCGAGTACCAGCCAGGTCTCGTTGCCGTCCCAGACCGGCGCGACGGTGTTCATCATCACGTCGCGCTCGCCGTCGTCACGGACGAAGGGAAAGAGGATGCCGATGCCCAGATCGAAGCCATCCATCACCACATACATCATCACACCGAAGGCGATGATCACCGCCCAGATCAGCGGAAGGTCGATGCCCATGTTCAGCTCCTCTCCGGCAAGGTGTCGGTTTCGCCATCTTCCAGGCCTTCTTCGGCAGCCGACAGCGGACGCGCTGGCGTACGCGGCTGGCCAGGCCCACCCTCTGAGGTTTCCTTGCCCTCATCGATCTTCGGCCCCTTGCGCACCAGGCGCAGCATGTAGCCGATACCCGCACCGAACAGCACGAAATAGACCACCACGAACAGCGCCAGAGTGAAGCCCAGCTGCGCCGCACTGTGCCCTGATGAAGCATCGGCGGTACGCATCAGGCCATGAACGATCCACGGCTGACGACCGATCTCGGTGGTGTACCAGCCGGCGAGGATGGCGATGATCCCGCTCGGCCCCATCCACACCGCCAGGTGCAGGAACGGCCGGCAGGTATACAACCGCTCGCCGCGACGCAGCCAGGTGCCCCACAGGCCGGTGAGGATCATCATCAGGCCCATGGCGACCATGACGCGGAAGGTCCAGAAGACGATGGTGGAATTGGCCCGGTCCTCCGGCGGGAAGTCCTTCAGCGCGGGCACCTGCTTGTCCAGGCTATGAGTGAGGATCAGGCTGCCGAGCGCGGGGATCTCCACCTTGAAGCGGGTTTCCTCGCGCTCCATGTCCGGCCAACCAAAGAGAATCAGCGGGGTCGGCTCGTCGCCGATGTTTTCCCAGTGCCCTTCAATGGCAGCGATCTTCGCCGGCTGATACTTGAGCGTGTTGAGGCCGTGCAGGTCACCAATGAAGGCCTGCACCGGCGCCACCAGCAGGGCCATCCACAGTGCCATCGAGAGCATCTTGCGGATCGCCGGGTTATCACGCCCGCGCAGCAGGTGCCAGGCCGCCGAGGCGCCAACGAAGAAGGCGGTGGCGAGGAACGCCGCCGTAGCCATATGCGCCAGGCGATAGGGGAACGAGGGGTTGAACACCACGGCGAACCAGTCCACCGGAATCACCCGCCCGTCGATGATCTCGAACCCCTGCGGCGTGTGCATCCAGCTATTGGAGGCGAGAATCCAGAAGGTCGAGATCAGTGTGCCGATGGCCACCATCACCGTGGAGAAGAAGTGCAGGCCCGGCCCGACGCGGTTCCAGCCGAACAACATGACGCCGAGGAAGCCCGCCTCGAGGAAGAACGCGGTGAGCACCTCGTAGGTCAGCAGCGGCCCGGTGACCGCCCCGGCAAAATCGGAGAACGCACTCCAGTTGGTGCCGAACTGATAGGCCATGACCAGACCGGAGACTACGCCCATGCCGAAATTGACCGCGAAGATCTTCGACCAGAAGTGGTAGAGATCGCGGTACAGGGTATTGCCGGTCTTCAGCCACAGACCTTCGAGCACCGCCAGATAACTGGCCAGGCCGATGGTGATGGCCGGGAAGACGATGTGGAAGGAAATGGTGAAGGCAAACTGAATTCGGGCGAGATCAAGCGCCTCTAGACCGAACATGTCACATCCTCATTCAGGGTTATTTCGGCCCCAGCACGTAAAGCCGATCCATAGACTCCTGGTGTTGGAGTCAAACGAGCTGAAATTGTTCTTATGGAAGTGGTATGCAGCCGAGTAGCTGCTGAGTAAAGCGCGAAAAGGCGTATTGATCTGGATCAATGCACACTAAAAGACTAGCCGCTAAAGGCATAACTGGCGCTGTGGTGATTTGCCGCGCGACAGGCCACCGCAGCGCTTACCAAAAAAGCTTCGCCCCGGGGCGGGGCTCCTACGAAAAGCTGTGGCACCTACCTGTAGGAGCGGCGCCCCGCCGCGGACCTGCGCGCAAAAAAAGAGCGGCCACGCGCTACGCGGGCCGCTCGAATCACGGAGTTGCTTACATCGAATGATCGCGATGACTTGCGACCACCCGTATTGGATTACCGCTCGAGGATTGCGGTCACACCCTGACCGCCTGCCGCGCAGATGGAGATCAAACCGCGCCCCTCACCGGCCACCGACAGCAGCTTGGCCAGGTTGGCGACGATGCGTCCACCGGTGGCCGCGAACGGGTGACCGGCAGCCAGCGAGCTGCCCTTGACGTTCATCTTGCTGCGGTCGATGGACCCCAGGGCGGCGTCCAGGCCCAGGCGCTCCTTGCAGTAATCGGCGTCTTCCCAGGCCTTGAGCGTGCACAGCACCTGCGCGGCGAAGGCCTCGTGGATCTCGTAGTAATCGAAGTCCTGCAGGGTCAGGCCATTGCGCGCCAGCAGGCGCGGCACCGCGTACACCGGTGCCATGAGCAGGCCCTCCTTGCCCTGGACGAAATCCACCGCCGCCGCCTCGCCATCGCGCAGATAGGCCAGCACCGGCAGGCCGCGGGCCTTGGCCCATTCCTCACTGGCCAGCAGCACCAGCGAGGCGCCATCGGTCAGCGGCGTGGAGTTGGCCGGGGTCAGCGTGCCACGTGGTCCGCGCTCGAAACAGGGCTTGAGGGTCGCAAGCTTCTCCGCGCTGATGTCCGGGCGCAGATTCTGGTCGCGGGTCAGGCCGAGAAACGGCGTCATCAGGTCATCGTGCCAACCCTCGGCGTAGGACGCCGCGAGCTTCTGGTGACTGGCCAGTGCCAGCTGATCCTGCTCGTCACGCGGGATGGCCCAGCGCTGCGCCATCAGCTCGCAGTGCTCGCCCATCGACAAGCCAGTGCGCGGCTCGCCATTGCGTGGAATGTGCGGCGCCAGATGGCGCGGGCGAATCTTCAGCAGACTCTTGATCTTGTCGCCGGTGCCCTTGCTGCGATTGGCTTCCAGCAGAATCTGCCGTAGCCCCTCGTTGACGCCGATGGGCGCGTCGGAGGTGGTATCGACGCCACCAGCGATGCCGCAGTCGATCTGCCCAAGAGCGATCTTGTTGGCCACCAGAATCGCCGCCTCCAGGCCGGTGCCGCAGGCCTGCTGCAGGTCGTAGGCCGGCGTCTCCGGCGCCAGGCGCGAGCCCAGCACGCACTCGCGGGTCAGGTTGAAGTCCCGCGAGTGCTTGAGCACCGCACCGGCCACCACCTCACCGAGGCGCTCGCCATGCAGATTGAAACGTTCCACCAGCCCTTCGAGGGCGCTGGTCAGCATCTCCTGATTGCTCGCCCTGGCATAGACGGTATTGGAACGGGCGAACGGGATACGGTTGCCGCCTACGATGGCGACCCGGCGCAACTGGGTCATGGGGACTCCTTGCTGGTCGAGAAATCGAAGAAACCTGTGGCGAACTATTGCCCGTCCGCCGGTTCCCAGAAACATGAGAGTGACACTGTAGCCTTCTGGCCGCACAGGCTAAACCTCAAACAGGTACGAACATTGGCCGCCTTGCCGGCATGTGAGGCGACAGAGTCAATTGCGCTTTGCCCACTGCCGCGTACAGTGACACGACTTTCGATTCGCCCGCAGGAGCCCTTCATGTCCGATCGTTACCTCGCTTTCGCCAACTCCTCCACCGGCCGCCGCCTGGTCGGCGCCCTCGGCCTGCCGGCGCCTGTGCGCCTGGAACGCTGGATGGCCGGCCGCGTACGACCGATCGACGGGGCCCTGCTGTTCGGCGGTGAAGGCGACCTGGTCAAGGCTATCCAGCCTTTCGCCAGCAAGCTCACGGATCAGTTGTTCGCCGCGCGCGACGGCCAGCTCGACCTGCCCCGCTGGACCGCCGAGCACGGCCCCAAACTCAAGGCGCTGGTCTTCGACGCCAGCCACCTGACCCGTTTCGAGCAGTTGATCGAGCTACGCGACTTCTTCCAGCCCGCCTTCAAAGGATTGGCCAACAGCCCTCGTGTGGTAGTGCTGGGGCGTGCGCCCGAGTCGCTCAAAGACCCAATCGCCGCCAGCGTGCAGCGTTCACTGGAAGGTTTCACCCGCTCGTTGGGCAAGGAAATCCGTCGCGGTGGCAGCGTGCAGTTGCTCTATGTCGGCAAGGGTGGCGAGCAGCAACTGGAGGGCGCGCTGCGCTTCTTCCTCTCGCCCAAGAGTGCCTATGTTTCTGGTCAGGTGCTGCGCCTGGGCGCCTGCGGCGAACAGGTCAAGGACTGGACGCGCCCATTGGCCGGCAAGAAAGCGCTGGTCACCGGCGCCTCGCGCGGCATCGGTGCCGCCATCGCCGAAGTGCTGGCCCGTGACGGCGCCGAGGTGGTGCTGCTCGATGTACCACAGGCAGCCGATGCGCTGCAGGCGCTGGCGGCGCGCCTGGGTGGACGCGCCGTGACCCTGGATATCTGCGCCGACGATGCGCCGCAGCTCCTGGTCGAAGCCTTGCCCGACGGCCTCGACATCGTCGTGCACAACGCCGGCATCACCCGCGACAAGACCCTGGCAAAAATGAGCGATGCGTTCTGGAACTCGGTGATCGACGTCAACCTCAAGGCGCCGCAGGTGCTGACCCAGGCGCTGCTGGACGCCGACAAGCTGCACGACAACGGTCGCGTGGTGCTGATCGCCTCGATCAGCGGCATCGCCGGCAACATGGGCCAGACCAACTACGCGGTGAGCAAGGCCGGCGTGATCGGCCTGGCTCAGGCCTGGGCGCCAGCCCTGGCAAAGAAAGGCATCAGCATCAACGCGGTGGCTCCCGGTTTCATCGAAACCCAGATGACCGCCGCCATTCCGCTGGGCATCCGCGAAGCCGGGCGACGGATGAACTCGATGAGCCAGGGTGGCCTGCCGCAGGACGTAGCCGAAGCCGTGGCCTGGTTCGCCCAACCGGGCTCGGGCGCGGTGACCGCGCAGGTGCTGCGCGTGTGCGGGCAGAGCCTGTTGGGAGCATAAGAGCGGCTGCAGGCGAAAAGCGGGCGTGCTCCTGTCTGTAGGAGCCAGCTTGCTGGCGATCGGCGGTTGCAAAGAATCGCCGGCAAGCCGGCTCCTACGTTGAACCGTGGGAGGCGCTTCAGCGGCGACGGTCGCGGCTAAAGCCCCTCCCACAGGATGGCGTCAACCTTTGCCGCGCTTGCGAAACTCCACCGGCGTTTCCCCGACCCAGCGCTTGAACGCGCGGTAGAACGTGCTCGGCTCGGAGAAGCCGGTGCGCTCGACTATCACTTCGATGCGCTCGTCGGTCTTGAGCAGCAGCTCCTTGGCCAGGCGACAGCGGTAGTCGGTGATCAGGTCGTTGAAACGCACCCCAGCCATCGCCAACCGTTCGCGCAAGCGCCGTGCCGGCATATTCAGGCGCGCTGCTACCTGCTCCAGGGTGGCGCCGCCATTGACCAACAACTCGGCGATCAGCTCGCGCACCTGGCGCACCAGGTCCAGCCTCTCCACTTCCGCCAATTGCCGCCGCGCCAGCGACTCGTGCATGCGCAGCAATTCCGGGGCGGCGTGGCGCGAGGCCTTGTCCAGCACTGCAGCGTCGAACAGCAGTGCACAGTCCTCGGCGCCCAGACGTACCGGGCAACCATAGACCGCCTGGTAGCGCTCAGCGGGCGCGCCCTCGGCATGCAAGAAGCGCACTTCACGTGGGCGGAAATCGTTTTCGGTCAGTGCCGCGAACAGGCGGATCACCGCCCCTGCCAGCATCTCCGGAAAGTGCCGCGGCGTATCGGCCTCCAGTCCCAGGGTCAGCACGGCCACGTCGCCTTCCACGTCCAGGCGCGCGCTGAGGGTGTCGGAGAGCAGGCGCACATAGCGCAGCGCGTGGCGCAGGCCAACGCCAAAGGTTTCGCTGGAGAGAAACAGGTATTCCAGCAGCAGGCCATGGAAGGCGGGCAGGTGCTGCGCCAGGTACAGGCCGACATGCTCCTCGCCACACTCTTCGCTGGCGGCCTTCCAGAATGGCGCCTGGGCGGCGTGAGGAAAGCGGCCAGCCGGCAGCCCACCAGGAGGCAGGCCAACGCGCACCAGCACGCGGTCAGGATCGGTTCCGCTGGCACGCAGGGCATCGATTACCGGGCGCATCAGTGCCACATCGTCGGTCGGATCACGCATGATTCATGCTGTTCTTCTTATTAGTGAGCATTATTCGTGAACGGCGCCATCTTAGGGTCAGCGAGCCACCGCGCGCAAACCGCGTCGCAGGTCGGATTGACTGGCCCGCACACAAGCTGGGCAGAACAGCCAATGCCAGCGTGGGTCTGAGGGTTAAGCTGCTGTCATTCATTCGCCAAGGAGTTCGCCAATGGCCATCGACTGGCTCGATCTCGATACACCACCGGCCCTGCCGGGCCTGTTCCTGCGCGCAGCCCTGCGCCGCAAGGTGACTGACCGCCAGCTGCCCAATATCGGTCTGCGCTGCCGTGTGGAGGTGGAGCCGCAGCACCTGGCGCGCTATCGCCAGGTCTGCGCTATCGCAGACAGCCCCTACCTGCCACCGGTCTATCCGCATGTGCTGGCCTTCGGTCTGCAGATGAAGTTGCTCACCGACCGCCGCTTTCCGTTCCCACTGCTGGGCCTGGTGCATCTGGAGAATCGTGTCCGCGTATTGCGTCCGCTGGGCGGGCTGGGGCCGTTCCAGATCAGCGTGCAGGTCACTGACCTGCAACCGCACGACAAAGGCGCCACCTTCAGCCTGATCACCCGTTTGGAAGATCAGCTCGGCCTGCTCTGGGAAGGTGACAGCCGCATTCTCTGCCGCGCCCTGCGTCTCGACGGCCAGGCGCCGCTACGCTCCGAACAGCCGCCGCTGGAGCTGACGCCACTGGCCGACTGGGCCGCCCCTTCCGATACAGGCCGGCGTTACGCACGCGTGGCCGGCGATTACAACCCGATCCACCTCTACGCCGTGACGGCACGTCTGTTCGGTTTCCCACGCGCCATCGCTCATGGCCTGTGGAACAAGGCGCGAAGCCTCGCGGCCTTGCACGCCCAACTGCCGCAGGCCGGCTACGTGGTGGACGTACGCTTCCAGAAGCCCGTGCTGCTGCCCACCCACGTTGCCCTGCAAGCCAGCGAGCCTGGCGCCAGCGGCCAGTTCCGCCTGATCGGCGAAGGTGACACCCCGCATATGGCTGGGAGCTGGCAGCCGCTAACGGTCTGACGTAGTCCGATGTCATCCGGGAGCTGATATCGAGAACATCCGCCCCGGATTGCATCCGTATATGGACTCCTCCCGTTTTGCCAGTGAAATAATCTGCCTCTGAACCTAGGTACGACTGCTTCCGTATATTCGACTTCTGATAAGGCGTTAGCCTTGAGCCATGATGAA